>Ga0315277_10000290_pt1 | contig 83118 bp, 79 predicted proteins | sample YL17G05_15_MG_FD_203695 | JGI IMG/M metagenome (GOLD analysis project Ga0315277, IMG submission 203695) | Sediment microbial communities from Yellowstone Lake, YNP, Wyoming, USA - YL17G05_15 | ecosystem: Environmental > Aquatic > Freshwater > Lake > Sediment | place: USA: Wyoming | collected...
ACTTCTTCATTATCTTCATCCAGCCGCCGCTCTCGTAGACTGCTAGTCTCCTCTTGCCGAGAGTGGTCTTGAACTCGTCCCAGTCAATGATCTCCAGGCGGGAGTTCCTGCCCTTCGTGAACTGGATTCCGTTCGTGCCCTTTACGCGGCCTGGTTTTATGCCCTTCTTCTTTGCGATCTCCATCGCCTTGTCGACACTTATCGGTTCCATTACCATCTTTTTCATCCCTCCGTGCACTTCTGGCCATGCCATCCAGGCACAGTCCAGATATGTATCACGATGGATGGTATTTAATGATTTGCGTATGCTGGCTCGGTTTTTCGGGGTATCTGGCTATACGTTGAGATTCGTCGGATGCCGTCATAGCCAGCATTGCTGGCTTGGAATACGCCTCGATCCAGGAGTCCGACGAGCCTCCGTTTCGCGGTTAGCCAGGGCACAAACGTATGCATCCGTGTATGCATTGACCATTCTTCGTCGAGAGGTTTGAAATACAAAGAGCTTGCACGTTATAGTGACACTGGAATATGACGGTCGTTTCTCCATCGCACATGTGCCATGGGAGACCCTCGCCCTTGTTCCGGTGAGAGGAGGAAATGAGAAAATGGAGCGAGAGTTCAGCGTGAAGCTGCCGAACAGACCGGGGGAGCTAGCCCGGGTGACTGACGCTCTGCACAAGGACGGTGTGAACATCAGGACGATCTCCACCGAGCCGCATGCAGAGGTAGTCCGCATAGTCACCGCGGATCCTGACAAGAGCCGAGAAAGCCTGCGGCGTGCAGGCTTGGAGTTCTCCGAGAGGAACCTGCTTGTGGTAAAGCTGAAGGACGAGCCGGGAGAGCTTGCACGGATCTCAGGGGCTTTGGCAAAGGAAGGCGTCAACATAGACGCTGCCTACATGCTCGACAAGGATTCGAAGCACGTGCATGTGGCGTTTGCCGTCAGCGACGAGGACAAGGCGAAGAACATACTGAAGCTGTGAGTTTCCCGCTCATAGACACAACAAACCACTTCCAGTCTTTCTTTCTTCTACAATCATGCACTGTCAGGCCTCATTCAAGAAACTGGCAGAACGCGTGCTTCCGCCCATGATCATATCATCCCAGCCGAGAAATCTAATATAGGTCCGTACTGTAATCGGTGTGTCAGGTGAATCCGGCCATGCATCTTTTCGGGTCTTCAGGGGTGAGAGGGGTCGTGAACAAGGACTTCACGCCCGAGCTCGCCGCCGAGATCGGTATGGCAGTCGGCAGCCGCGCGAAGTGTGCGGTCGTCGGGATGGATTCTCGGACCTCTGGACCGATGATCGCAGCCGCGGTATCGAGCGGGCTCATGGCGGCCGGATGCGATGTCTTCGAGGCGGGACTCGTCACTACTCCGACCCTTGCGGAGGCCGCTCGTACCATGAACTGCGGCGTCATGGTTACTGCGAGCCACAACCCGCCTGAGTACGCGGGCATCAAACTCTGGCATCCTGATGGCTCAGGATTCGGAGTGTCGCAATCTGCGGCCGTCGAGAAGCTGCTCGAGTCGAAGAAGTTTAAGCTGAAGCCCTGGGACCGGGTGGGCAAGAAGCACGTTCTTCCCGAAGCCATCGATACACACGCATATCGTATCTTGTCCGGCGTCGGAACCTCCAAGCTCAAGGTGGTTGTCGACTGCGCGAACGGTCCCGCATCAACTATCACACCCATCGTGCTCCAGAGGATGGGTTGCCAGGTCATCACTCTCAACTCGAACCCGGACGGCCACTTCCCGGGAAGGCCGCCCGAACCGACCGAAGAGAATCTCACGGACCTCAAGAACGCCGTCGTCTCGATGAAGGCGGATCTGGGCATCGCGCACGACGGCGATGCCGACAGGATGGTCGCGATCGACGACAAAGGGATGTTCCTCGGAGGCGACCAGTTACTCGCCCTGTTCGCCAAGCGCTTCGCAAAGAAGAAGGTCGTCGTCACGGTCGACACGTCCATGGCGATCGACGACTACATCGATGCGAAGATCATACGGACGCGCGTGGGAGATGTCTTCGTCAGCGAGGAGGTCAAGGAGAGCAAGGCGGACTTTGGAGGAGAGCCCTCGGGCACCTGGATCTTCCCCGATCAGAGCTATTGTCCTGACGGTGTACTGGCCGCCGCGAGGCTGGTGGAGATGGCCTCCAAGAAGAAGCTCTCGGAACTGAGATCCAAGATCCCGAGGTACCAGATACTCAGAGGCGCGGTCTCCTACAACCCGAAGTTCAAGGAGATGGTCCTCAGAAACCTCGACAAGGCGATGCGGGCGCTCAAGTGCGACGAGCTCCTCACGCTCGACGGCTACCGTTTCCAGTACGAGGACGGCTGGACGCTCGTTCGGCCGTCAGGCACCGAGCCCAAGATAAGGCTCTTGGCCGAGGCCAGGACCGAGAAGCGCGCAGGGAGCATCATGAACACGATGGACGATATCGTCAAGAGGGCCTGCAGATGAAGGGGTACATCCTAGCGGCCGGGGAAGGGATCAGGATGCGGCCGCTGACCTCCAACATACCGAAGCCTCTACTTCCCGTGGCGGGCAGGCCGTTCCTGGAGCACAACATCGAGTCGCTCAAAGAAGCGGGCATCAAAGATCTCATACTCCTGGTCGGCTGGCGCGCCCAGAGGATCAGGGAACATTTCGGGGACGGCAGAGACTTCGGGGTCAAGATAGAGTACGTCGAGCAGGAGGAGCGGCTTGGCACGGCCCATGCCATAGGCATGATCAAGGAGAAGGTGGACTCCGCCTTCTTCTGTCTGTACGGCGACGTCGTGCTCACGAAAGAGAGCGTCCAAGGCATAATCGAGCACCACAAGAAGGTCAAGGGGAACGTCATGGCCCTGACGACCGTCGAGGACCCGAAGCGCTTCGGCTGCATCACGGTCGACGCGGGCGTGATCAAGGAGATCAACGAGAAGCCCGAGGTGCCAGAGACAAACATGGTCAATGCGGGCGCGTACATACTCGAGCCAGAGATATTCGAGGCGATAAAGGAAACCAAGAAGTCCCCGAGAGGAGAGTTCGAGATCACAGATTCATTCAAGATACTCATGCGCAAGAGCCACATCTACACGCACCTGCTCACGGGCGAGTGGATCGATGTCGCCAGGCCCTGGGACCTGCTCGAGGCGAACAGGATACTCATGGGTGATCTGAAGGCCGACGTCAAGGGCAAAGTGTCCGAGAAGGCCACTGTTGTCGGCAACATCCATGTGGGCGAGGGCGCACGAGTACTGCCCGGGAGTTACATCATCGGCCCCGCAATCATAGGCGACGAGTGCGAGATCGGCCCCAACGCATACATCCGCCCGAGCACTTCGATAGGCGACCACTGCAAGATCGGTGCCGCGGTGGAGATCAAGAACTCCATCGTCATGAGCAGGACCAACATACCGCACCTGAGCTACGTCGGGGACAGCGTCATAGGCGAGAGATGCAACTTCGGCGCGGGCACGAAGGTCGCGAACCTGAGGCTGGACGAGAAGGAGGTCCAGGTCGTCGTGGACGGCCAGAAGACAAGCTCTGGTCGCAGGAAGCTCGGGGTCATCATGGGCGACGATGTCAAGACGGGCATCAACGCCACCATCGATGTTGGATCGATCATCGGGGAAGGCACGATGATCGGGATGGGCGCGCTTGCGCGAGGGACGATAGCTCCGAATAGCAGGATATTCTGACGATCTCCCCTGCACACGACAAGTGGGGTCAGTCTACGACCTTCAGCTCCCTCGGCTCGCCACTCCCATCATAGACCGCCCAGCTCGTCCTGTCGAACGGGCTGCACACGATGATGTGTATCCAGCCATACTTGCCGAACAGCTGTACATCTGCACGCGACGGATAGCACACGCCCGAGGGATGCGAGTGCACTGTCCCGACGATCGTGAAATCGATCGGCAGGTTGTTGAAATGGAATATCGCGTGCCTCTCTCCTGACACTGTGCCCGGCAGCAGGATGAGCTCGTGGATCACGCCCTTGTCCGCCCTCAGCAGCGCCCCGAACTCCTCGGGGAACTGCGACTTCGACGCCTCGAGGATCATCTTGAGCGTTCGCTTCTTGATGCTGGTGACATTCGCACGAGCGTCTTTCGAGAAATCGAATAGCGGCACTTTACACACCCTTTCTAAGGTTCGCTCTCTCCTTGACAGCCTCCATCATGGCTGGGATGTAGCTGACGCTCAGCACGATCTCCTCAACGCGACGCTTCCTGAGGCGGCCGATGACATGCTCCCCGTCCAGTCTGAGAACCACGAGGTTTGTGAACGAGGAGGTCACGAACAGCGCCTTGCTTATCGGGAAGTACCTGACCCCGATTCCAACGCTGAGGGCTCCGCGGTGGACTGAAGTCTCCTTCACATTGGCAATCCATACGTATGGAATCGTGGTGTTGATCAGCCATCCCATCCGTATCAGGATGCCCTTCGCGCCAGCGAGGTGGTGTGTGAAGACGGGCGGAAGCATGAACAGCAGGAAGACGACCCCAGCTGACGGACTGACGACCATCCAGAGGGTCCTCCAGCTGCCGACCGCGCTCGAATATGCGGTATAGAACAGCCAGACCACGACGGCCTCGAAGACGAGGAACAAGATCACGAACCAGTGCTTCGGATAGTCGATCCTCAAGGGCTCGTTCTTGGCGATTCTCATAGTGATGCCTTTCTTCAGTTCAATGTCTGTGCGCAGCGAACGGGGCCGAAGCTATGAGCTTCTCCTCCAGGTTCCTGTAGAAGTCGTCCTTGAAACTGATGAACTTGGCCTTCTTCTCGGAGGCTGTGAAGACGAGAGTCTCATCGCCCCTGATCTTGAACTCGCACTGGCCGTCTATGACCATCGTGCACTCCTTGGGCTCCAGGATTCTGACGGCTATCTTGCTCCTCGCAGACACGACCAAGGGTCGTGCCGCCAATCTGAACGGAGCTATGGGCGCTATCACCAAAGCATCGACCCTCGGGTCGATGATGGAAGAGCCGACGCTCATGGCGTAGCTCGTAGAGCCCGTGGGCGTGGCGACTATCAGGCCATCGGCGCGGATCTCGGTGGCGGGAGTGCCGTCGACTGATATCGCGAAATGCCTCATCTTCGCGATGTGTGCCGTGTGCACGACCGCCTCGTTCGTCGCGTCTTCGAGCCGCTTGCCGTTGAGAACTGTCTTGAGCTTCAGCCGCTCGTCGATGTGATAGTCACCCTTCAGGAGCTTCTTGATGGCGGTCTTGATCTCCTCTGCCTGGATCTCGGTCAGGAAGCCAAGAACACCCGCGTTCACGCCCATGACCGGCGCGTCGCTCGCCTGCAGCGTCCGGAGAATCGTGCCGTCGCCTCCGACAGTGATCAAAGCGTCCACCTTCATCTTCGCCAGTGGGGCACCCTTGAGTCCGAGCGCCTTCGCGGTATGCGTTTCAACAACATAGTCAACGCCCTTGAGGGCCTCGAGCACCTTCTTCGCTACGGGCTTGAAGTTCCGCAGCTCAGGAGTGCCTGTGATGCCTATCCTCGTAGTACCATCTCCCTTATCTTCGAGTCGCCGTAGGCCAGGAAGTTCTTCCTGTCCTGCAGATTGAATTCCATCTCCAGCTTCTTGCCGCCATCGAGGTCCACGACCTCGCCTCCTGCCTCTCGGAGGATGAGGCAGCTAGCAGCGATATCAATAACCCTTATCATTCTCTTGAAGTTGGTGCAGTTCATGTAGTGCGCCTGAGCAGAACCTTGGGCGACGAGGCACATCTCCAACGACGCACAACCCAAAGTTCGGACCCTGCTGGCCATCAGCTTGACCCTTTCCGATTCGAGAGCAGCATCAACCCCGTCAAACATGAGAAAGACCGCATCGTTTCTATCGTATTTCGAGACTCCAATCCTGTGTCCATTCAGCTCCGCGCCCCCACCCCTCCGCGCGAAATATGTGTCTCCTGAGCTGAGGCTCTTGACAAGAGCGAAATCGCAATCGGACAGCTTGCTCTTGCCAATCGCAAGAGACACGGAGAAGAATGGGATCCCCCTAGTGCAGTTCAGTGTGCCGTCGATCGGGTCGACCACGAGGACTCTCTTCGCTCCCCTGTCGATGAACCCCGCCTCCTCGCTCAGTACATTGAGTTCGATCTCTTCCTCGTCGAGGTACTTGAGGATGATATCCTCGGCGAACTTGTCTATCTTCGAGGTGGCGGACCCGCTGGCACCCATGCCTACATGGATGTGTCCACCGAAGTCCTTGGGCAGTTCGTGGTAGGCTGCGTGGACGGCGTTTGCTATCCTGGTCAGTTCTTGCTTCACGGGCTCAATATTGGGAGGGTGATTGATATTACTTTCTCGGGAATTGGCCAGCAAGCCTGGTGATAGCTTCCCTCAGGGGCTAATGGTCTGGCTGAACGGGGGACTCGAACGCCTCTCGTCTTCCGAATTTCGCGAAACCGCCGCCGGAGCCGCTGATCATCCTTCGGATGCTGAGATCGGACTCGTACTTCACCGCAAGGTCATGCGCCATGGTGGATGGGAGGCCACTGCTAACAAGCCCTTTCTCGAAGAGTTTGGCGCTCTTCCTCGCTTTCCTCTTCATCCTCAGGTAGGCGATGCCCGTGCCCAGGGCGATCTTCGGGATCGTTATGGTGATGGCAGCGACCAGCTTCGGCAGGTCGTCCTGGTGCTCACTCATCATCTTCATCCAGCTTCTTCTTGATTTTCTCGTTGATCTTCTTGCCTATCTCGTCGTTCCCGGAGCCCAGTCCGTGGAACATACCGGTGATCATGCCGCCCATGCTGAAGTTCGCCATGAACTTCTCCGTGAGCTCGTATGCCTGCTTGTCGTCCATTCCCGCGTCCTTCATCTGTTTGAAGAACGCTGCGACGGACTTGCCGAACTCCTGTGCCTTGTCCGCGTTGTAGATTGTGTTGCTGATCGAGTCTAGCAGCTTCGGGATCTCCGTCGAGACCACGCCTAGTATCTCCTTTACCTCTTCCGCGTCATGCTTCCTATCATCTGACATTCTTTCTCACCTGTTCGCCCCTTCTCAGGGCTTCTTGGACCGTACTATGTCTGGTGCCAGTACATAAGGAAAGTGAGCATTTGTGACCATCTACCGGCTACTTGCCTTTCTGTTCAGAAGGAGAATGTTCTTCGCTTCTCTTTCCGACTCCTAGGCCGAGCAGCTCGAACCACTTGTCCACATAAGCTCCCGTGAGCCAGTATTCCCTTGATCTCGGAGACCCCTTGGACCTCACGACGCCCTTCTCCTCCAGCCCCTTGAGCCGCTCGCGGACGATCCTTCTCGAGGACGTGCCCCTCATCTCCTTCAGCTTGTCAGTGATTTGGGAGATGTTCTGTCCGTCTCTCTCGAACAGGACCTTGACGATGTCCCTGGAGATGGAATCCTTCACGCCAGGGATCAGAAGGTCGGGCGAGATTGCCCCGTACCTCTGGTACAATCCTAGCATCTTGAAATAGCTGGAGGAGATCTTCTGGAACCGCTCGATGTAGTCGACTAGCTGAGCGTAGGGTCCGGCGACCTTGCTCATCGACTCTTCGAGGCCGTCCATCTTCTGTGCGAGGGACTTGATCTGCTTCTCGAGGTCCTCGTCCGCCATCGGGCTTGCCATCGCCTTCGATGTATAACTGATTTATCAGGGAACGCCCATGGCCTCAGTACTATGGCGAAGCTTCTGTCCAAGGTCGACGGAGTAGCGGGAGTGTTCACGGACGGGAAAGGCCTCCTGACGGTCAACGGCGCTCCCGGCAAGACCGTCTACGGCGAGCGCCTTTTCGCGGTCGACGGCGTGGAGTATCGCTCTTGGGACCCGTACAGGTCGAAACTGGCAGCCGCGATACTTCTCGGCGCGAAGGATTTCGGCCTGGATGAGAACACGAAGGTGCTGTATCTCGGAGCTGCTTCCGGCACGACAGCCTCGCATGTCTCGGACATCGTTTCTGGCGGGGTCGTTCACTGCGTCGAGGTGTCGGAGAGGTCGTTCAGGGACCTAGTTGCGGTCTGCGAGGCCAGGCGGAACATGATGCCTCACCTGGCGGACGCGAACCTGCCTGAGGAGTACGCGCATATCATCGAGGGCGTCGAGCTGGTCTATCAAGACATCGCTCAGAGGAACCAGGTGGATATCTTCGTCAGGAACATGGCGGCCTTCGAGGCCGAGCACGGCGTCCTGATGCTCAAGTCCAGGAGCGTGAACGTCAACCGGAAGCCGAGGGAGATATTCGCCGAAGTCCGTAAGGAGCTCGTGTCGAAATCTTTCAAGGTTAGGAACATCATCAACTTGGAACGATACTCGAAGGACCACGCGGCCTTCTTCGTGGAGGCGTAGATACGATCGAGAAGTTCACCTATGTCATCGCCTTCAAAGGCGACAAGTTCGTTATGGTGCGACACAGGGACAGGAAGTGGGAGATGCCCGGTGGCCGGCTGCTCAAAGGCGAGAACCACGAGCAAGCGGCCGTGCGCGAGTTCTTCGAAGAGACCGGCATGAGTCTGAATATCATCGGGCACATCAGGATATTGAAGCCGGGCGGGAAGGTCTTCGTCGGCACTGTCCGCGACGAGCTGAAGGCTGGCCCGACCGAGTACAACATCATCGAGGTCAAGGAATTCACGGATCTCCCCGACGAGCTCTCGTTCCCTCTGGTGGAGTATCGCGTCTTGCTGGCCCAGGCGAGGCGCATCTTAGAAACCTTTAAAAGGGGGAAGAATATAGACGGCTCTGCCTCGTCACTGACATAGAAGAAACGGAGTCAGATTAGCAATGTCAAGGATGCATTCAAGCAGGAAAGGTTCTTCGGGCTCGAAGCGGCCGCTCTTGACTGAGAACCCGAAGTGGGTTCAGCAGTCGGCAGAGGAAGTGAAGGACCTCGTAGCGAAGATGGCAGGCGATGGAGTGTCGATGGCCAAGATCGGCCTGATTTTGAGGGATCAGTACGGTGTTCCCAGCGTGCATCTGGCAACGGGCAAGAGCGTCAAGCAGATCCTGGACGAGAAGAACATCAAGTTCGATCTCCCGGAGGACCTGCAGGCCCTGATGAAGCGCGCCGTGTCCATGGGCGGACACATCAAGAAGAACAAAAAGGACCTGCACAACCTGAGGGGAAGGGCGCTCATGGAGTCGAAGATCAGAAGGCTCGTGAAGTACTACAAGCGGGAAGGCATAATCCCGGAGACGTGGAAATACTCCTTGGATACCGCCGCACTGCAGGTCGAGTGATCTCGATATGGGCGGGAGCATAACACTCCCGGACGAGTTCTCCGACAGTCTGAAGCATGCTCAGAAGGTCGTCAATTCTGCAAGTTACCTGAGGGTCATCTCTCACTACGACGCGGACGGTTTGGCCGCGGCTGCTATCATGGTCGGGGCGCTCACGCGAAGCAAGAAGCAGTTCCATCTCACCATCAGCAAGAGCCTGGACAAGGACATCATCGATGGCATCGCCAAGGAGGGGAACGAGGCGATACTGTTCCTCGACATGGGCTCTGGCCAGATAGACGCGCTAGAGTCTCTGGACGCGAAGCTCGCAGCACTGGACCACCACAAGCCCATAAGGAAATCGCGAAAGGTCGTCCAGGCGAACCCACATTTCTATGGCATGGACGGCATGACCGAGGCGTGCGCGTCGACGATGTCGCTCCTGCTGGCCATCACGATGGATCCGTGCAACTGGGACCTCTCGCCGATCTGCATTGCCGGGATAATCGGTGACCGGCAGCACATGGGCGGCATGAAGGGCGTCAACCAGCAGATACTGGACTATGCGAGGGAGAAGGGATTCATCGAGGTCCAGAGAGGCCTCAGCTTGAAAGGCGTGACCATCGCGGACGCCATCGCGGATTCTGTGGATCCGTACTTCGTCGGGCTGTCCGGGCGGAAGGATAACGTCCTCGCGTTCCTGGAGTCGATCCACCTCAACCCGAACACGGCCATGGGTGCGCTGGACGAGGTCTTCAGGAGGAAGCTCACCTCCATGCTCTCGCTCAGGCTCATGGGTCAGGGGTGTAGGCCGGAGACGGTCGAGGAGCTCGTGACGGACGTGCACTGGATCCCTTCCCTGAACCTGACGACGGCTGACCTCGCGGACCTGCTAAACGCGTGCGGCAGGATGGACCACGAGGGCCTGGGCATCGCTCTCTGCATGGGCGACAACGAGTCCATCGCGAGAGCGGGAGAGCTCAGGAGAGAGTACAATAACAAGATCTTGCAGCGCCTCTTGAGCATCGAGACGGACGGCGTCAAACACAAGGACCACATACAGTACTTCACCGCGGAGGACCCGTCGCTCGCAGGTGCCCAGAGCGGCCTCGCGATGCAATACATACTTGACCAGTCGAAGGCAACGCTCGCATTCTCGCATGTCAAGGGCAGCATCAAGGTCTCCAGCAGGGGGACGAAGCATCTCATCTCGAAGGGGCTCGACCTCTCGGCCGCCCTGAAGAAGGCAGCGGAAAAGCTCGGCGGGGTCGGGGGCGGGCACGCGGTCGCTGCTGGCGCAACCATACCCGAGGACAAGGAAGAAGAGTTCGTGAAGGCCGTGGACGCCATCATAGGACTCCAACTCCGGTAGCGGACTTCTTGCGACAACATTATATTGGGACCGACGGCAATCACTGGGTCAGGGTAGAATGAACAAGATCGTCGAGGGCGTCATTGTCTTCTTCGGGATATGCCTCGCGTTTCTCGGCGCGATATTCCTCATCGCAGGCTCTATCGAAAATGTGATCATCGGCGCTGTACTCATCCTGATTGCTTTAGTCATGTTCTACTTCGTCTATCGGATCGAGAAGATAGATGCGACGAAGCCCACGCAGATACAGCAGACCTTCAACGTAAAGATGGATGGCTCGGGCACATTCGACGCGAGGGAGATGAAGTGCAAGTCCTGCGGTGCTCCCATCACTTCGAAGGATCTGACCGTCATCCAGGGCGGCATCAGCGCGAAATGCTCCTTCTGCGGCGCTATCTTCGCGATGGAAGAAGCGCCCAAGTGGTGAGGCTGGTGGTGGCATGAGATCTAGTGGAAACGCGATCTCGTCTTTCCGCGCATCGCTCTTGGTTGCGATCCTTCTCGTCGTCTCATTCCTGGGAGCTCTCGTCATTCTCCCCGGCAATTCCACGGCCCAAACATACAGCTTCGCCACGAATTCTGAGTATGTTGATGTTCACGTCCTCAAGGACGGAAGCGTGGACATCGACTACACCTTCGACTTCACGAACTACGGATTCATGGACGGCGTGGATATCGGACTTCCGAACAAGTACTACGACGCCACATCTGCCACCGCCACGGTCACCGTGAACGGTGTCGACTACCAACCAGCGCTCATCCATAAGTCCCCGAATGTCAACATAGGCATGGCCGTCGAATTCACTTCTCAGACGCAGGACGCGATCCAAGCGCACAGCTTGTTCTCGCTGAGATTCCATGTGAATGACAAGCAAATGGTCTACGAGAACGAGATCGTGAAAGGCACCGTAGGAATCAAGTTCAGACCCACTTGGTTCAGTGAGACCTACCAACAGGGCCCAACCGGTTTCCTCCAAGCGAGGATATTCTTCCCGGAAGGATTCGCAAATGCGTCCGAGGCGGTCTACCTCCAGGACAGGGTGTGGAACTCCATCGCTGCCGATCCTTCATCCGGATTGTTGGTCGCCACTTGGAACACAACAAGCGCGAGCCCGAGTGGCCAGGCGAGCGGGCTCTACGACTTCGGCGCCGGCTTCCCGTCTCAGTATGTCGACAAGTACTACAAGCAGGGGTCCACGAACACGCTGACGGGATTCTTCGGGAGCGTTGCAGCTTTACTAGGCGTCTGCCTGCCGATCATATTCGTGGCGGTTTTCGTGGCGATCATGTTCGTGGTTGGAAGGCGCGCTACCCGAAAGAGAGCTGTGGATTACTTCGAACCTGAGCTCAGCCAGGCGGGGGCAGGCCCACGGAGGGACCTGACCGCCATTGAGGCCGCAATAGTGCTCGAGAGACCGCTCGAGATGGTCGCGACGATGATCCTGTTCGGGCTCGTCAAGAAGGACAAGGTCAGGATCGAATCCGAAGCGATGCCGATGAGATTGGCGAAGAAACTAGGTGAGAAGGGCGATTACCGCTACGAGGACGAGTATCTCGCGGCCATCAAGGTGGACGGAACGATGGACCACGCGCTCCTCAAAGAGACGCTCGTGCACCTGATCCAGGACACCGGCCACAAGCTAAGAGGGTTTGACTATCACGCCACCAAGGTGTACTATGAGAGGATATGCGATGCAGCTTGGGAACAGGTCAAAGCAGCAGGAACCCCGGAGGACTTCTCGAAGGGCGTAGATCAGAAGCACGATTGGATGATGCTCGACCCCAACTATGACAGACGCATGACGACGATATTCATCGGCTATCCGTATGGTGTTCGTGGCCCGAACACGGCGCGCACAACGAGCACTGGCTCTCCATCACCCGCAGGTAAGACACTTCAGTCCGTGGCGAACGGATACGCGTCCAAGGTCAAGTCAGCGGCGAACAACATGACCTCCAGCATGAAGGAGCTCAGCAAAGAGGTGACCTCGAAGACGCATCCCGTACCTGTAGTCGCGGCAACATCAGGCGGAGGCAGAGGAGGCTGGGGCAGCGTCGGCGGGGGCGGGTTCGGCGGTTGCGCATGCGCCTGTGCGTGCGCGTGCGCTTGCGCAGGAGGCGGAAGATGAAGCTACTGGGCGCAATATTCCAGGACCCACGCGAGCTCGGGCTCAAGCAGGGCACCTACAGGTACGACGGCAAGGGCGATCTGAAAGGACACAGGTTCCACCTCAGAGTCGATAGCGAGAGCAAAGGCGTCCTGATGATCGACGCTTCGAAGCTCATTTTCCTGAACGGTTCCGCGCTGGACTACGTCCGATGCTACCTCGAAGGGCGGTCCGACCGAGATGCAGCGAAGTACATGCGGACGAGATACAGAGGACTCACGAAGGTCACCCTCGAGGAACACTACGAACGGGTGAAATCGCAGTTCAGGGAGTATCTGAAGGGCGATGTGAACGTAATCAAGACGATGGGGACCGAGAGCCCGACCATCGGGTTCGACAAAGTGCCCGCGCCGTACAGGATGGATCTCGCGCTGACCTACAGATGCCAGAACGACTGCGGTCACTGTTATAACGAGACGAAGGACAAGACAGAGCTGACGCCGGAGCAGTGGATGACCGTCATCGACAAACTCTGGGATGTAGGCGTCCCTCATGTTGTGTTCACGGGTGGCGAGCCGACTCTGTACGAAGGCCTGGGCAGGTTGGTCGCGCAGACAGAAGAGCACGGGCAGGTCACGGGTCTGATCACGAACGGCAGGAGTCTGAGGACTCCTAGCTACCTCAAGGAGCTAGTCAAGCTGGGTCTGGACCACGTGCAGATCACGGTCCTGTCGCACAAGGAGGCCGTCCACGACAGGCTCGCGGACTCCAAGGGGGCGTGGAAGGAGACCATTGAGGGGCTGAAGGTCGCGCTGACAGAGGACCTCTATGTGAGCACGAACACGACCATCATGAAATCGAATGCGGCCGACATCGAGGATACGATGAGGTTTCTCGTGGGCCTGGGAGTGAAGAACATCGCTTTCAACAGCATCATCAGAGCGGGCAAGGGCGAGGACGCCGAGGGCATCACCTACGAGGAACTGACAGAACTGCTCGTCAAGCTGCGCGAGATCGCGAAGGAGAACGACATCAACCTGATCTGGTACACGCCCACGCCGTACCACGAGTTCAACCCGGTCAACTACGGCTTCGGGATCAAGCAGTGTACCGCATGTTCCATGAACATGGCAGTCGAGCCCGACGGCACGGTCCTCCCCTGCCAGAGCTACTACAAATCGCTAGGCAACATCTTGACCGACCCGTGGCCGAGCATCTGGAACAACGAGCTATGCAAGAACATCAGGGAGAGAGGATACCTGGACGGCGATTGCGTCAGTTGCGATCTCAGGCAGGTCTGCGGCGGAGGATGTCCGCTTTCTCGAGAGCATGGCGACTACGTCTGTCTCGACAGAAACTCATCTATGTGAGCGGCCTACTTCTTGGCGAAAGCGTAGAAGAACGGATTGAACTGGAACAGCGAACCCTTCTTCAGGGCGTCGATCCATGCCGTCCTTAGGACAGAGAGATTCTCTTTTCTCCCGCCCACATTGACCGTCATGTCGATCCATCGCCATTCGTCCATTGTCTCTGCGTAGAGTCTGTCCAGGTCCCAGACTCCGGGGTGCACGCCGATGTCCGCCTTGAGCCCGCACGCGCCGAAGACCGACCTGAGCTTCCTGCCGATTGTGGGATCTCCTCCGTCTTCCTTTATTCCCTGGATGATCAGCTGCGTGAGCTTCGCCAGGCTCTCAGGATAGTCGATCCTCGCGCCGAAGTCTGGTTCCGCGAGCGCGAGCACCCAACTCCTTGAGACTCTCTTCATCTCGGATATCGCCATCACGGGGTCCCTCACCCACAAGAGCAGGAAAGAGCAGTAGACTATGTCGAAGGATGAGTCTTCGAAGGGGAGATCCAATGCGTCCGCGGAGGAGACGTCAAATCCCCTCTTCTGAGCCTCGTCGACCATCCCAGGATCGATGTCCACGCCTTTGATGTCGAGCTGCTCGCCCAGGACCTCCATGACCAAACCAGCTCCGCAGCCTACGTCGAGCGTTTTGGGCCTGACAGACGGCCTCTGTCCGTTGCCAAGTACCTTCTTTTCCAGGAGCCACATCCATGACTCCTTGAGCCACATCGACTGCCTCTTGAGCTGTTTGTCCAGTCCCGGTTTTACCGACGGCATATCGGCGCAGAGAGGGCGCTCCTCGACGATAGAGTTTACCTCTCTCGAACGCGCTCGTTTGGGGACATCTTCATGTATTCGAAAATGGACTATAGGAACTGTCTGCGGATGTGAGTATCGAGCATGATGAACGACGAGGAGCCCTCCGAGAGCGACGAGGACAAGAATAACGATCAGTGGCTGAAGGAGAACTACATCGATCTCATACAGGATTATCCGAACTCCTGGATCGCAGTCGCGGACCGTCAGATCATCTGCAAGGGCAATTCGAAGCGCGTGGTCGAGGCGGAGGCCAAAAGGCTCGCCCCGGACAAGGCAGTCTCGCTCTACTTCATAGAGCCATCGGACATCATGCCTTGAGCTCGGTAACCATCCAGGGAAGGTCCACTTCGTCCGTTCTGAACCGTTGTCTGACCGTGCTGTCTTCCAGTCTGGTCCTGACGCCCGCTTTGTGCATGACGAGGCCGGTCCACGCGATCATCGCGCCGTTGTCGACGCACAATGAGCCGGGAGGAACGAACATCTTCGCCCCTCTCTCATCCGCCATGATTCTGACCATCTCCTGGAGGCGCTTGTTCTGCACAACGCCACCTCCGAGCAGGGCCTCGTTCTTCTCCACATGGGCCATTGCCCTCTCGGTCACTTCGACGAGCATCGCGAAGCAGGTTTCCTGCAGGGAGAAACACAGGTCCTCCAATCTCTTCCCCTGACCACGCAGCTGGACGGCAGCCGTCAATATCCCCGAGAACGCGACATCCATGCCCTTCACGCTGTACGGGAGCTCGATCAGCTCCTTGCCATCTCTCGCAAGCTTCTCGAGCTGAGGGCCTGACGGAAACGGAAGGCCAACCGACCTTCCGAACTTGTCGATCATATTGCCTATGCCGACATCGAGTGTCTCACCGAACACGCGGTATCGGCCACCAGAATATGCGATGACTTGCGTGTTCCCCCCAGATGCGTACAAGAGGATTGGGTCTTTACAGCCAGTCACCTTTCTGCCGATCTCAAGATGGGCTACGCAATGGTTGACTCCGATGAGGTCCACGCCCAGGCTCAATGAGACGGACCTCGCGGCTGTCGCAGCCGTCCGCAGACAAGGTCCGAGACCCGGTCCTTGGGAGAACGCCACGAGGCCGATGTCCTCGTACTTGACCCCTGCCTTTGCGACCGCCTCGTGCATGAGAGGCACCACGTTCTCCGCATGATGGTTTGCGGCTTCCCTGGGGTGGATGCCACCTTTCGAACCGTCAATCATCTTGGTCAGGTTGGCAAGAACATTGCAGTCCTGGTCGACGATTCCGACTCCGACGGTGTGGGCGGTGCCTTCGATGCCGAGGCAAATCATCTGGCGTACATCACGTGCCAGATAAATAGAGTATTCTAGAAAAGAATTAGAATCGAAGAAGCCCATCGGGCTTCTTCATTTGTCGTTTTCCCTCAGAGCACTATCTGGATCGACCTGCCGACCTTCTGCACAATCGCAGCGTCGTACGCGATCTTCGCCGTCAGGCAGTCCTGGACCGCAAGTCCTGTTGAGCAGAAGACCGTGATCTGCTGGTCGCTCTCCCTGCCCGGCTTCAGGCCAGCGACGATGTGCCCTATCTCGGCGTCGACGTCGTCCTTCATCATTTCGCCCTTGGCCAGCGGGACATTGATCTCGCCCGAGTGGCTCGCCTGCTCCCAATCGTCAATGACCAGGCGCGCGCGCTTCAGTATCTTCGGATCCATTTCCTGTTTTCCAGGCGCATCGGCTCCCATGCAGTTGAAGTGCGTGCCGTCCTTGACCCATTCGTCGAGCACGACGGGGGCGCGGGCCGATGTGACCGTGACAACGATGTCAGAGTCGACGACGCAGTCCTTCGCGTTCTGAACGGCCTTGATCTTGCCCACCTGTTCCTTGTAGTGGCGCCTGAACTCCCTTGCCAGCGCCTTGCTCTTCTCCGGGAACATGTCGTATAGTCTCACCTCATCGAAGTGGCCGAACTGAGTTATGAGTGCAAGCATCTGGGTCCTGGCCTGGTTACCGCAGCCGATTATTCCGAGGATCTTCGGGTTCGGCCTCGCAAGGTACTTGGAGGCTATTGCGCTCGCGCCGCCCGTCCTCATGTCGGTTATGTGCGTCGCGTCCATGAATGCCAGTGGAGCTCCCGTGTGCGGGTTCACAAGGACCAGCACTGCCATGACAGTCCTCATCCCGAAGTTCTTCGCGTTGTCCGGATGGACGTTCACTATCTTCACTGCGGATACATCCATGTCCTCGACGTACGAGGGCATCGTCCTCAGGTCGCCGTTGTACTTCTCGTAGAAGAGGTACACCTTCGGCGGCATCTGGACCTTTCCGAGCCCCTTGTGTCTGTAGGCGTTCTCGACCGCACCGAGCACATCCTTCATCTCAAGGAGCTTCTTGACCTGCCTCCCCGTCAGAAGCAAGGTCCTGACAGAAGCGTGTTGTGTAGACATTCGATTGCACTATTCCTGTAAGTTGCATCTTATCTGACGACTTAAGCGTATTCGACCTAAAGCATAAGTTTCCACGCGAAGGCTGGCAGGCCAGTGTGATAACGATGTTTACCATCCGAGGGCGAAATCCGTACAAGGGGTTATGGAAAAGCACTTTAATCTCGTAGCTCCATAAGACAGCCGCATACCCCCTGCCGAGCTGGAGGAGTAACTATCCCAGTCGAACGCAAGCTGTCCGCCAACTCTTCTAAGGATTTCAAGGCCATTCTCGACGTGCTCAAAGGGAACGTCAGGCTCATTGCCGAAAACTGGTTCGCATCCTTCTCGAGATCGTCCTACCTCAAGGGCAGAGAGTTCGGTGAGCCCGAAACGGCCCGCCTTGATCGTATGAGGATCTACGTGGAGGCCACGATCGAGAGAGGGGAGAACCCCGAATCGAAAAGGGCCCATGAGGTGCTCAAGAGTTCAATCAGGGCGGACACCGCAAAGGTCTTCGGATTCACTGCGATGGTCAAGAAGCAGAATCTGCTCAGGGACGTCATGCTCTACGTAGTCGAGCACGACCTTCCGGACATGCCACGTGCGACCGCGAAGATGGCAATCGACGCGATGATTGACAGGAGCATCGAGGGGACTGTGATGATGCTCGAGGAGTACGCGGAGTTGCGGGGCTCCATCGCCGCGTGCATGCCCGGCGCTCCGGATTCTCATTTCGCTGGTGACCAAGGCCTGTCGCGGATTTGCAGGAACCTAATGGACTACTTCGAGGTCGATTTCGTGGCCCTCTTCACAATCCATCCTCTATCCAGCGAGTTCATCTGCGAAGCTTGCTCTGCGAAGGGCGTCACTCTCACGAAGGGTTCGACTGTCATGTTCGACTCGTTCCCGATCGGTGCCGATGCGGTGAGGGAGAAGAAGATCAAGTCGATCGGCAACGGCGAGGTGGAGTCTCCCAAGAAGCGCAAGGTGCTTGGAAGATTGACGTTCAACCATTCGATGGCAGCCCCGTTGGTCAATGGCGAGGAGGTCATCGGCCTGGTCCTCCTGGGTGACAGCTCAAAGGTCACGATGTTCACTCCAGAAGAGGTCGGCCTGATGGAAGACATCGCGATTCAGATTGCATGGATGATGGGCAGCTCCGACCTGTTCAACAAGCTATCGACGAGATCTAAGGCGCAGAAAGCGTTGATCGAAACAGCCGCTGCTCTGCAGCAGGAAATCAGTTCAGAGGAGATTTACAGGATCGTCGCGACGAAGCTCCTGGAGATCGTTCCCAGCAAAGAGCTCGCGTTCTACGTGTATGACTGGGAAAGGCGGATCGGAAACCCCGTCTATGCGACTGGGCCGTATGCATCTGAGATGATGATGGATAGGGATTTCCCTGCGGACGTAGGCTTTGCCGGATATGTTGCGCGCACAAGGAAAGCTGAGATAGTCCTCGACAGCGAAGCAGACCCGAGAGGTAACCAGATTCCGGGAACCCCGATCACGCATACCAGGATGCTGATTGTGCCCGTCATCGGCCAGAGAGAGGTCCTTGGCGTCATAGAGCTGTTCAAGTATCCTCCAGATTCATTCAGCCAGGAGGACCTTGAGGCTGCGACGATGTTTGCCAACCATGCCTCGGTCGCGCTCGAGAACGCCAAGCTTCTGACGGAGCTCAGGCATGCCAGGGATCAGATCGAGGTCCACATGGACTTGCTCACTCATGACATAGCCAACTACACGACCCCCATCATGGCCTACTTCGAATCCCTGAGAGACAGACAGGACCTGGACCCTCAGATAGCTAAGGCTGTCGACAAGACCTCCAGGCAGGTCGAGAGCATGATGAGGTTGGTTGAGATGGTCCGCACGGTGGCGCGGGTCAGAGACGAAGCCCCGAAGAACCTCCGCGCTGTCGACGTCAAGAAGGCGCTCGACGCCTCCATAAAAGAGATAAGGGACAAGTCCAAACGGGATGACATAGAGTTCGAGCTCGATCTGCCCAAGGAGCCAGTGATGGTCCGCGGAGACGAAATGCTCGAGGATATCTTCATGAACCTCTTCTACAGCGTCGCCATGCCGGACAAGGAAGCAAAGACCAAGCTCATGGTCTCTATGGAGTCCAGGAAGGACAACAAGATGGAGTACTGGTGGATCAAGATGGCTCAGCCCAGCAGGGCGATCCCCAACTACCTTAAGGGCGAGGTGCTGAGATTGGCGAAGGCCTCGAAGTCGGAGTTGACGGGCGGTTTCGGCATAGGTCTCGCTGCGGCCAAGGGCGTTGTTGAGAGATACTCGGGCCGTATGTGGGTTTCGGACATCGTCCAGGGAGACTACACCAAGGGATGCGTGTTCAACATGATGCTCCCCAAGGTGAAGTGACCTCTGGACAAGTTATTGTAACTCCTAGGCGTTAGCTGGAAAGGGGAGCAGTTCTGCCGAGGCGTAAGTACGGACACATGGTGAAGGCCATTCCACCGGTGCCTGAGGACAAATGCAGGTATTGCAGGCTCGGCATGGCGTGCCCGATCCACAAGAAGAAGCTGTTTTAGAGACCGATGCCAGCGAGAATGATTGCTGTCGCGCCGATGGCAAGTATGTAGAATCCAGATACACCCGCGGTCGACCAGAAGAACGATGGTTTCCTTCGGACGATCCCCTGGATCCCCCAGAAGAATACGGTCTCAAGCAAGAGGACGAGTGCCATGGCAAATGCCGCGATTGACGGCAAGCCGAGCGCCACGCCAATCACAGCTGAGACCGCCCCCAAAAGCAGCATCACGATTCCGAACGCCCATGCTCTGTCTCTTCCGAGTCTAACAACGAGGTTCCTCTTTCCTGCTGCGGAATCGGCCTCGAAGTCCGGGTACTCGACGACCATCATCAGCGCCATCATCTGGAACACTAGGGGGATCGTGACGGCCAAGATGGAGTTGTCCCAGGAACCATGCTGCGCCAAGAACGACGCTGTCGGACCCAGGAACGAGACCATGGCGCCCATCGTGAGCTCTCCCGCGCCCCTGTAGGAGAGCTTCAGAGGCCTGACCGAATAGCCCAATGTCAGGACGAGGCCTAGAGTCATCAGGGCGAAGAGTCCAACACCTCCGTCGAGCGAGAAGCTCAGGATGGACATCCCCACGATGGCCGAGGTCGTCCAGAAAACGCCCATTGCGATTACGGCTCTGCGGCTGATCCTTCCCAGGGCGAACTCTCCGCTTCCTCCTGAGAACCATGTGCGGTTCCTGTTTATCGCATCGGTCCCGGTATCAGCGTACTCGTTCGCGACCGCTCCCGCCAGTTGGCACGACGATATGATCAACTGGAACGTGAGCAGTTTGTTGAGACTGATATCGGAGCCCAGATGCGCCGCCACAGCTGCGCCAAGCAGGTTCAAGAATAGGCCAGCGACCAGAAACTGGGGTCTGAGTAACTTCACGAGGCTCCTAGCGATGCGCAGCAGGCTTCTCCTTGCCTCCTCCACGTGGGTATTCCATGGCGGTGTACACGAAGTTCTCAGCCCGATCATCGTACTCGATGACAATCCCAGTCCTATCTCCTTTCTTGAAAGCCTTCACTCTTACAGATTTCCTGAGTTCGCTCGGAACATGTGCCCTTATTCTGGTCTCCATGTCCTTCGCGTGGGCCTCGAGAGGCGTTCCGATCTCAGGCAAAGGCAGTTCCAGTCTCCCCACTTCATCACCACAAGTCAGGACTGTATTCTGCCTATTGAATGATTCGGCGGACAGGAAGGCCTCAGGGGTCATTGAACGTGGCGCGAGTTGACGAAGCCCGAAGTCACCGCCCTTATCGAGCTCAAGAGCGGGTGCTTTGGCGGGTTGGCCAGATCTAGATTCTCCAGCCTCTGGATCCTGAAGTACAGCGGCGGGTGCGGATCCATCCTGAGCCACTCGCCAAGCCTGCTCCCGCCCGGCTCCAGGAACCGCTCCTCGAGCACGAGTCTTCTAAAGCCAATCTTCTTGAGCGATTCCGCCATGACCTTGGGCTTCCCCAGCACCAATGCGGCTTCGAGGTCCGCCCTGCTTTCAAGGAACTTGCCGAAGAAGAAGATGGCCCAGAACACGAATAGCAGATACGGAATCCAGAACACCGCAACATACTGCCAATAGAGGTAGACTCTTGCGAGGTACTCCGCCATGACTAGCGAGAACAGGACAATGGGATCTCCCGACCTAAGGTGGCTGAGCTCATGACCCACCACGACCTCGACCTCGTCCTCGTCGAGCTGCACCAACAGCCCCATTGTTATGATCATCGTTCCGAGCCTCTTGGTGAAACCCGTCGCGGCCGCGTTCGGCCTGGCGTCTTGGCTGACGATTATCGCTGGAATCGAGAGGTTGAACTTGGCCGCAACGCGCTCGACGCTCCCGTACACGTCAATCCTTCGGACGAGAAAGTCGTTCTTGTCAGCCGGCAGGCCTGCCTCTTTGAAGATGTCGGTCATCATGTCTGCGGAGATCGCCTTCGGGTTTGTCTCGAAGAGCGCATAGGCTTTCTCCTTCGCAGCCTTAATCTTGTCTCTATAGTCCGTGATGTACTTGGGGAGCATGCCCTCGGGCACCTGATGCTGGACCAAGACGATCTCTCTCGAGTCTCTGGTGATTCTCCAAGGGCTCCTCCACGCTACCATCCTGCCTGCGGAGAGGACCAGGCCGAGCATCAGCGCGATCATCACGAGCGGGGCGTACAAGCGCAGGTGGAGGCTGATCATGATGCTATAGATGAGGAACCCGAACAGGATGGACAGTAGGAACAAGTTCATCATGTTCCCGGAGAAGATCGCCCTGAAGATGGACCGGCCCTTTCTGACGCCTGCCGTCTTTGGGCTGCCCGGGACGAACGCGAGGTATAGGGTCGACTTCCGTGCTTCCTCCTCGAAGAACTGTATGACCATCAACAGGACATTGTGGAGCTGTTTCTCGAACCCCTCGTCTCTGCCCATCGAGGACATGATCTCCACCTTCATAGGCCGCTCGAGATACATCCTGACCACGCACTGGTATGTCCCTCTCTCCGGGCCTGATTTGAACTCGACATAGTGCCCTCCCGACCCGACGAGGTATTCCATGTCGCTCATCCTGATGCCGGGGATGGAGCCGAAGGTCATGTGCTCCATGACGAACTTGGGGAAGGTCAGGAGCTGGGAATGCGAGAGCTCAGAGTCTATCTCGAAGCTGTGGACGACTTGCGGGTAGGCGTCTGCCATCGATGGCGATTCTCCTCCGAATGTGATTGCCTTCGCCCTCTATAGCTTTTCCACGGACGCTTCAGCCCTTCTTGTTCGTGTCAAGCATTTTGACAGGAGAAAGTCATCAGCGATTGGGATCAGAGATGAAGGAGTACGGACTGATTGTCGTCGGCACAGGCGCTGGCATGAACGTCGTAGACTTAGCGCTCGAGCGCGGGCTCAAGGTGGCGATAGTTGAAGAGGGACCGGTGGGCGGAACGTGCCTGAACAGAGGCTGTGTTCCGTCAAAGGTACTGGTCCATGTCGCTGACGTCATCAGGGAAGCGGAAGAGGCTGCGAAGATCGGAGTCTCGCTGAAGGTCGAGAGCGTCGACTACAAGAGGATCAAGGAGCGCATGTGGGACATCGTCCTGACCGGCAGAGGGGAGATGGAGACAAGCCTGAAGCAGATCAAGGATATCGACTTCTACAACGCGATAGGCACATTCGTCTCCGATTACACCCTGCAAGTGGGCAATGAGACGATCAAGGCGCCTAGGATTGTGCTCGCCTCAGGAGCAAGGGCCCAGATCCCATTCATCCCAGGCCTGGACAAGATCAAGTACCACACATACAGGACCGTGTTCGGCATCGAGGAGAAGCCTGAGAGCATCGTCATCCTGGGCGGCGGATACATCGGGTGCGAGTTCGCGCATTTCTTCTCGGCCATCGGAACACGCGTCGTCGTTGTTGGAAGGAACCCCGTCCTTCTCCCGCACGAGGAGCCGGAGACAAGCCTTCTCGTGAAGAGCAGGCTCTCGCAGCATGCGGAAGTGCACACCGGATCCGATCCCATCAAAGTCGAGGACAGGAACGGGCGGATAGCTGTCACGATCAAGGACCCAGCAGAGAAAGCAGAGAGGACGGTCGAGACCCAGCACCTGCTAGTGGCAACTGGCGTCCGCTCCAACTCCGATTGGCTGAAGCCAGAGATCTCAGGGGTAAAGACAGACGACAAGGGCTGGATAACGACCAATCAATATCTCGAAACTTCCAAACCGAACATCTTTGCGCTCGGCGACGCCCTGGGTAGGAACATGTACAGGCACACGGCGAACTACGAGGCCTCGGTCGTGCGGAACAACTTGTTCGAGGAACATAAGCTGACGCTCGACTTGCATGCGGTTCCCCACGCTGTCTTCACGAATCCGCAGGTGGGCCAGGTTGGGATGACCGAAGAAGAAGCGAAGCAGGGAAGGAAGGTCATGGTCGGCGTGAGCAGGTATTTCGATAGCGCCATGGGCTATGCGTACGGAGACGAGGACACCTTCGCGAAGGTTATCGTAGAATATCCGAGCAGGAGGATCCTTGGCGCGACCGTCGTCGGCCCGCAGGCTTCGACCTTAGTCCAACAGGTGGTGAATTTGATGAATTCTGATAACCAGACCTATGCTCCGCTCGCGCGCGCACAAATAATACATCCCGCCTTGTCCGAGGTGCTCGCCTCCGCATTCGGCAGGCTGAGGCCCGCGAACTTCGAGCCTGAGCATCACCATGAGCACTCTCGATGATTTGATGGACAGGCTTGTTTGCGGCGGCGTCTTCCTCTTTCGACTGTAGAAGAGGAGCACCGCGATGCAGAGTAATGGGATTTCGAGCCCAGATATTCGCGGGCTGATACCCGACGAATATGTTAAGCATCGATGCGATTACGGCGGCTAGTGCGAACGGTGGCTGAGCGAATGAAGGAATATCACATGCGCAGACAGGAATTGGAGATCAACAGCAAGAAGAAAATGCGAGAGGTCATAGCAGGTCAGGAATGCATGACCATCGCGATGTGCAAGGGCAAAGAACCCTATCTTGTGACGGTCACCTATTCATATGATGCTCGAGACCAATGCTTCTACTTCCATTGTGCCCCCGACGGGAAGAAGATCGACTACCTGAAGGCCAACCCGATCGTTTGGGGGCAGGTGCTGGAGGACCTCGGATACGTAACTGGGGAGTGCGAGCACAACTACAGAACAGTGATGTTCAAGGGAAAGGCCATGTTCGTCACGGATATGAAAGAAAAGCGGAGGGCTCTTGGACTCATGATCGACAAGCTCGAAGATAAGCCGAGCGAGGCAAGGAAGCGACTTGTTACTCAGAGTTCTCTGGAGAAAGCCCTAATTGTCAGGGTCAGGGTCCTGGAACTCTCAGGAAAGGAGAGCCTTCACAAAGAGGGGTAGGACCGGTGATCATCTCTTCCAGAAGAACCTCGTTCCCCAGGACGCCCATGCCGCTGTCGATATCCCAGCGAGCACCATGATCGAGACGATGACTATTGCGAGGTTCTGATATACAGAGAACTCGTCGGCGTAGAAGAACAGCCAGATGATTAGGAATATTAGCCAGCCGAAGAACACGGCTATTGATACGACGACTCTCCATCCAAAGCCCGCTGTCCTCATCGCGTCGAGGCCTTCCTTTGGCATGCCCTCTTCTGTCACGGCTCTCCCCGGGCAATCGATGCAATCCGCAGTAATAAGCGCTGCGGCGGAACACCTCATTCGCAGCGTGGTCATAGGACTGTTATGTGCGGTTCGAGCTTTCGTTCCATTGGGTTGTTATCCTTGGAGGACTATTGGGTGGCAGGACCCACCAGGAGGGAAATAACCATGGCATTTGTAGTCGCACCAACGAAACCGATCGTTCCCTTCGATTTGCTGGAGAAGATCGATGTTCGTGTTGGGACGATTGAGCGCGTCGAAGATGTCAAAGGATCGGACAGGATGGTCAAGCTCACCGTGGACTTCGGCGACAGGAAGAGGACGGTCCTTGTGGGCATGAAGAAGGAGCGTGCCAACCCCAAGGAGGTCGAGGGGAAACAGGCGCTCTTCGTGGTGAATCTGGAGCCGAGGAAGATCATGAGCTTGGACTCGGAGGCGATGCTATTCGACATCGGATATCCAGACGGGATTACCCCTGTGCTTGCGACTCCAGAGAAGCCTGTGCCCAGCGGCGCGAGGGTGGGATAGTCTGAGGAACGAATCGGGACCCACTAGAATGCCATTTGGACTACGGCTGCCCATGTAGATATCAAATGAGTGACCTCCCTGGAACCTCCGCGCATCGATTCCATTGTCGGATTGGAAAAGGGGATTCTGCGGACTGGACACGACCAGCCTACTCAAAGTGGGAGCACGGTGGTCGCAACTACCTTCGCTTGCGAGCGAGCACGACCACGATGGGAACCACGCACGCGGCCATCATCGCCAGCAGACCCAGAGGACCGCTGATTTCAGGAATGGTCATGTTGACGACCACGTTCACGGTCTGATACTGATCTCCGTTCGCCTCGACAGCGCGGGTTCCCTGAAGGGAATCATACGTCGCCTTGACCTTGATGGTATTGTGCGGATCCCAGTAGTTGCTGCTGAATGTCACCTCGTAGTATCCTGACGCATCTGTCCATGCTGAATGGGAAGCGCGGAGGACGGTCGCGTCGGGCCAATACCCGCCCCATATCTCCACCGTCACATGCGCATGATGCAACGGGTTGAGAGTCCGATCGTAGGCAATCCCCGAGACGGTCTTGTCAATTGTGGCTCCCTCGGTATTCGCGGAAAAGAGCGAAGGGGCCAGCAACGCCAGCGAAATTCCCGCAACCATCGTTAGCAGGTACCTTCTGTAGCGAACGATCATGCGCTCACGCCGTCTATGTGTTGCTGTTCTCGACAAGTTCCAGTGACATTGACGCAACAACGAGCCATCCACAATCGTTGTTCCTCGTTTCCGAATCGCCTTTCCTTATTTATAGTTCTTCCGAATGAGCTGACAAGAAGAAGTGGGCCCAGCCGGACTTCGCAGCCTACATCTAGGATGCATCCGCTCGTTTCGCCGATTCAGACTTCACACCAGCACACCATTTCCGGTGCACCTTAAAGCAAGGCCTAGGGATTGACCGTAGCTTCAGCATTTGCCATTGTAGTTGTAGTGATAAATCTTTTGCCCGCAGTACTGTATGTCAACTCAGCGGTCCAAGTTCCAGTCTGACCTGCAGTATATGTCACTGTATCCGCAAATCCAGTCGGAAAATTATCATACGAGTATCCTTGGGATCTCATCACAACTTGTCCACTTGGGTTCTTCAGCACTAACTCAAACCATCCTTTTTTGGCATGACCAAAGTGTCCATCGAAGCTAATTGACATTGTCTCTCCTAAAGTGTATGTAACCTTATTGAAATGGCATGAGCCATATGGTCCTGTGTAATGTTTTCCATATGCAGATACGAAGCCCGAAAAAGAAAGGGCTGAAAAGACGAACAAAAAGATTACAATCATGGGTACCAGCAGGCGAATCTTCTTTCGATCTCTGATTCTTCCACCCTCCTGAGCGTGAATGAAGATAGGCATATTAAGAACCTCGTTCGAAGAGAGAAAAGAAAGGGGTTTGGGGCATTCCCACCGAATTTCAATTCCTGCTGATTGAGAAAGAGCCAGTAAAGCTGGAGTGGGCCCAACCGGGCCAGAACCCGCGATCAGTCAGATGACGTTTCTCAGATTCCAATTCGTTCGTGCAGCTGCAGGGCCAGCTCGACAAACCCTTTGATACTTTTCTTCCATATGGGTCTTTACGAATGAAACTCCAAGTTCCCTGAGTTCGGAATAGAAAGCACTATTGGCACAAATTGAACTTAGTCGGCTAACGATTCTCGGGATTCTATTCTTGAACAAACCATATTGAGTCCGTTACAACAAGACAGGAGCTTCTTGTTGTTTCAATGACCACCCAACGGTGTGAATCCAATCTCGCATCGATCTGAATTCCCGTTGCAGAGTCAGTGAAGTCCCAATTGGCGGATAGTCTGGACGACCCTATCTACAGCTCGTTCAATATCCTTTTCATTCTTTCCCCCCGTGATCACCATCTTCCCAGAGCCGAACAAGAGGCAGACAACCTTGGGATCTCTCACTCTATAGACAAGGCCTGGAAATTGTTCCGGCTCATACTCTATGTCTTCAAGGCCCAAGGATATTGTCAGATTTGTCAGATTCAAAGGGCAGCCGACATCGTATATTGCGACCATATTTTGCACGGTGAACTCGGGGTCCGGATTGACGGGGATGCCTGATCTATTCAGAAGCTCAGCGACCTTTCGTATTGCTCTTTGGACTTCTTCTAGGCTCTTACCGCCAGTGCAATTAGCCTTCCCGCTTGTGAAAAGGAGAATTGCAGTCTTCGGGTCGCTGATCCGATAAATAAGGCCAGGGAAGCTCTCAGGATCGTATTCTGATCCTGTGAGTTTCTCGGCGACTGTGTCAAGATCAAGTTCTTTCGCGAATTGCGTCGAAGCCACAATATTCTCTACTCGTGGTTTGGTTTCGATTGCATTCATGAGTTTCAGGAGATTATCGATGGTGCGACGAAATAGTTTTGTGAAAACTCTTATCGTTGGAAACCAACGCGGTCATATTTGACCTTCCGCACTTTGGCTCTTCTTTCGACTTGGAATGGCGGCGCAACCGAGCCCGAATTCCCCGCCAAACAGGAATTGATGCCATTCTCAATCCTCGGAGAATCTTCTCATTGAACTAGTGGCTGCATGGATTGTCAGATCTTGACCGACGAGTGCTCGTCATAAGACAGCTAGCATCGCATTATCTGTCATCTCTTCGGACATAGAGCCGCCGTTCCTTTCATATGGCCTTTTCTCAATGGGCGTGGAAGAAAGAGTGGGCCCAACCGGGCCTGCACTTGTTGCGAGCCAGATATTCTATCTCGGATTTCAATTCCTGTGAGACAATGCAAGGCCAGTTCTCAAAACCCTTTAACTTTTTTCTCAATCCCGGATTATGGCCCGGAATCTACCGGTGACTAGAGCTGGATGCTCTTCTCATCGGTAATGAATGAATGGAGCGGGGGGCTCCAAATCGTTACAGGGCCCATATAGTCTTCTCCCGGGAGAACCTTCTTTTTATGCTTTGCTCATTTCTGCCAACGCCCTGAGCGCCTTTGCTTTCAGCTCTCTGTATTCCTTCTTGTTTTCCTCAACGACTGAGGAATTCTTAATCCAACTTTGTATGTCCTTTATCCTGTCCTTGATGTGTTGCGTTTTGTTCATGGAAATAGCCAGTTGGATTTCAATCTGCGCTGCCTTGAGATGTGCGTCATCTACCTTCTTCATGTTCTTCACAATGACGTCCTTCGTCAGGGCAAGCCCCATCTCCTTCACATTGTCAATCTCCACTAGTTCGTGAGCAACAAATAAGGGATTGCGAATCACCTCATCGAGACCGGTGTCCTGATCATAAGGAGTGTCAGCTTCAAACCATTGCATTAGGTCTTCAGCGGTCACCTGGCAATCGTAGCCGTGGTTCTGAAGAAGCTGCTTGGCGTTCTTTACTGCCTTCCGAACCTCAGAATTTCGGGTAATGCGCCCACCTTTCCTCATCTGGCAATGCTGACAGCGACAGCTCGTTGTTGGTATCTGTGGTTAGCGCGTTCTTCCCTATGGATGTTGTCCCAGAGAGAGGGGCACTTCAACATAGAGGCTTTTCCGAGGCGAGGCATGCTCTTCACCGATGATAAGGCATATCCCACTTGCTCCTGCGGCAGTCCTTGCTGTTGGCAATTGCTCGTTCTTTCCTGATCAGGAGATCGGGGCGCGGTTCTCCATCGCTACCCCCTGGGATTAGAATCATGATTGACACTCCACTCGGTTGCTTTCTCAGACTTGTCCTGATCCTAACGATTCTCTAGCCGTTCTTTCCTCTCAAGAGGGGCGGATAGGACTCCGAGGCAATCGGGGCACTGCTCTGAAATTCCCCCCTTCGGCCTCCACTCGCGACCACACCGCAGACATCTCAAATGCTCCCCCACCCACATGACCCTCCAGACACGCCAGATGTCATGCTCGGAATCCTCTAGGTCGTCCTCTCCTGGACCCTTTCCGTACAGACCCCGACCGACGATACTCCCGTCCTTCAGTGTGAAAACGAACTGCTTGGGCTGGTTCGTTGATAGCGTGCCGGAGCGGGAGAAGTCGATCATTTCGAAGCAATCAAATTCCTCGGACTGATGGGAGAGGATAACATCCTTCATGAACCCGTCCTTCTGTCTTGTCCGATCATGCTCATAGACGTTAAGGATCTCAGCTAGCCTCTCGTCCACTTGCGAAATGGCAGAGACAATCGGCTCGTCTGGGGGTGAGGGCTGTTCGTTACCTGGGCATCGGGTGGGTGATGCTTCGTGGTCATTGGTCCGTTTTCCCTTTGTCCCCCGGACGGGATCAGCGAACCTCCACGACCACGCGTCCTTATCCTTCATGAAAACGTTGTCGCAATTGGGGCAGACGCATTCTTCGGTCGAGATAGCGCGCCCGCAAAGAGGACATTCCTTTCGCGGTGGTTCCTTGTCTTCGGACAAACAGATGCCCCATGCCCTGTGACGAGAGCCCTCGTACTACTGTATGCGTACAAGGGTACATCAAGCTAGGCTACTGACTTCGTTGATTCTGGGGTGGAGTCTGTAAGTCGGAAGGGATAACTAGGCCAGAGGATGATTACGCGTAGTAGATAATGTCCCCCAAAGATGACAGGATCACGATGAAGTTTGAAAAGGCCCTATGGAGGAGGGTCGAGAGCCTGGTCAAGTCGCATCCAGAATGGGGCATAATCTCCGTGCCAGATTTTGTGCGCAGAGCGGTGGAGAATGAGATCAAAGCGAGGCAAGAAGAAGAATCTAGTCGTGTGTTTACCCTTTGTTTCTCTCCTGAAAGTGCAGACAAGCGTCGCAAAGCCCCATAAAGAGCTGCGGGCCGAACCGGTCGATCCGCTCTTTGAGGGCTTTCTCGTCGAGCATGCAATCATTCGGCAGGATGAGCTTGATCTTGATCGGGCAAGAGAATTCGAGTATCCTTTCCTCGGTCATCCGATGGGGTCCTCCACGAGAACGGGAGTAGCCTTTCAGAGGTATTTCTATCCGGCTGTACATTTCTAGCCCCCAAGAGCCTGCCAATCCGTCCATTCAATGACCGGAACAATCTTGACTGCCGATGTTAGGCCTATCCCACTTGGTCTTGCAGCAGTTTTCGCAATTCGCTTTCGTTCGAGGCCTCTTGACTTGGAGATTGGGACGGAGTTCACCGTCGGCTCCAATTGGAATCATGGGCATGAGGGTTCTGGAATTATGTGCAAAGCCCCGTGCCGACAGTCCAGCCTGAAATCCCGTGCAACCTGCTTGTCTTCTCGTTGTCCGCTGAACCACCTCTCCGACCTCTCAGCCACACGGATCCAAATAAGACTATTGAAGTCCGAAATCCTACATAGATAGAGCCTGGTCGGCTTGCTGGCCTTCCCCTGTCCCCACAAACCCCTTCCCCTCTTTTCCTCCCCTACGGGCTTTTCCAGCAGACGGAAAGCGCCACTCAGGATGGTTGTTCATGTCCTTTCTCAGGGAGAAGGGAGCCAACCATAGACAGCGCCCCATGGTGGCAAACTGGACACTGGGGGGCATGTTTCCCGAACAGAACGTGGCACACATCGCACTCATACACACTGACCAACCTTTCACTCTCCATAGGGGTGAATGCGATTCCTAGGCCTTCGGGTTTGTCCTTCTCTATAGCCTTTTTTCGGATGTGGCGTGAATTGCGGTTTGAATACAGCCGGTTCCGACAACAGACATGCTGGCTCAAGATCAATCAAGCGGAATTGAGGTTCGGGAGAACAATTCAGATCCTATTCTCTTGTTTTCTTCAGGGCCTGCTGTCAGGAAATGAGACGCGTTGCGGTTGTCTGGAGAACTTACCGGAGTCCAAATGATTCTTCAATGTCTGAGATCAGCTCATTCGGGAACCTTATCGGAGCAACGAAATTCCTGAAACGCGCAGCGAGTTCTTTGCGCTTGAGTGCATCGTTCTCCTCGGCTATAGTCTTGGTCAACAACAACAGCTGCTTTCTCCTTTCGAAATTCAGTTGACAAGCTCTCATGATAGCTTCATTGAGAAGGTCTCCCTGCTTCTCGGTGAGCAGCCCTTCTTTGACAGCTTTTCGGACGGAATCCCTCAGTGACCCGAGCGTCGCAGATACTTGTTCACGGTTACTGGTCCCGAACCGAACATTTCCACACCGAGGACACACTTCCTCGCCGCTATGCATGAAATGATTGCAGTAGGTGCAGGATACTCCTTCTGTTTCATCTTTCCTGTCACTCATGATGCCACTCGCTCGCCTTTGTTCATGTCAGACCCCAATAAAACAATCATATCAAGGCCAAGAAAAAGAAGGAGAGGAGGAGTGCGCCCATGAGAATGAGGAAGAAGAGAAGAGGGAAATGACTTCCTCTGTCGTTACAGAATCTCGCTCTCACAACTCTCCTTGCGTTCTTCGGGAGCGGTTCGTGTTCCCCCGATCTGCAGAATGCGCAAATGCTTCTCAGTTCAACTGAGTTAAACCCGCGCTCGCGTGCCAGATACCGTGCGAGATCCCTCCTATTCTTTGAAAGCCCGCTGCCAGGATTTCTTGCATTCATTGCCAATATGAGTTCTGGTGACATCACGCTTGAAGAGTACACATCTCACGGAATTGAGCTTTAAGCCTCCGTTGGGCGGCTCATTGCAGGAACCGCCCTAGGGCGGCAAAAGCTTATTAGGTTCCGAATGATGTAGATAATTGTGAATTTCCTCGATACCAGAGTAAGGATAAAACATCCGTGCCCGTTCTGTGACTTCTCGGCGTCCTTTCCAGATGCGAAGATGGTACTCTGGTGCAATGGCTCGAACGAGATTCTGCAGATCTCTGTGCCGGATTCCTTGCCGCTTCCGGAGGTTCTGAAAGCAGCTCAGAAATCTCTGTGCGCTCGCGAAATAGTCCAAGACGGACGCTCTGCTCTGACAGTTATGCGCGCTTGCGCCTGCAGACAATATCGGTCGGTAGGCACTATAGCCGACGAGAGCGATGTCTGGCTAATCCCCCCTGTGATATTTGGCAATGGTTGGGAGACCCACAGAATCCTGTCAAAAGGCAGGACCTCGCTCCAACATTTCATTGCAGAGGTAAAGAGAACTGGTAAAGTGGAGATTGTATCCAACCAACCCCGGGAACATCTAGATGTAATTCACGACCTCTCCGTGATACCTGTCCACTTCTTCGAGGGTTTGACAGAGCGGCAGATTCGCGCGCTTGTGTTGGCATTCGAGAACGGTCTTCTCGACGTCCCTGCGAGAACTAAGATGGACCGCATTGCCGGAAGGGAAGGAGTCTCTCGGTCGACTTTCGGAGAACACCTAAGGAAAGCTCAATTGCAGTTGCTGCGGAACTCGTATCCGTTCTTGAAGCTCCGTGAAGCAAGCACAAGATAGGAATAAACCGAGCAGAAATTCTATGTCAACGGATCAACCGTACTGGAGATTCACACGGATCATACCGGTGCTTTTGTTGGCCTGTTACTCTGTCGCCCAGGAGATGTATGCAGCCATCGAACAGCAGCAGAAGAGCGCTCCGAAACTCGACCTGGACAAGTTCATGTGATACTGCATTACGATGCAGCGGAAGAGAGGGAAAGACTACATTTCAGGTCGGATTGAATGAAAACGAGCTGCGCCAGACGGAATAGCCTAGTTGAGGCTAGATTCTGCCCTCGTTGTGGACAAATACTGTTTGCGAAGGCCTCTCAAAGGTGCGGGCTGTGCAGTGCCTGTAAGAGAGTGGTGGATAAGTGAACGACTGGCCTTCTTAGTCGGTCGTTAAGACAGGGGACTCTATTTGTGGGAGCCGGGTAGCAGTCGAGAATGCCGTCCAAGGACGGTAGAAGCCTTAACTCATTGCAAGGGTTGCGGGGTTTTCGGAGGGATACAGGTGACTCCGCGAATCCACAATCACATTTCACATCATCCTCCCCCCACTGTTGGGAGACGCGCAGACACCTTCCTCCATGGTATAGCATGAAAAAGATTGCTGTCATCGGAGTCCCATCGAGTGCCGGAGCACGACAAACTGGCCAAGAACTAGCCCCATCGTCATTTCGTGACGCAGGTCTGGTCGAACGACTTTGTTCCGCAGGTTTGCAGATTGTGGATCTTGGCGACTTACCTATGACAACCTACAATCCAGACTACAAGGAGCCGAGACGTCAGAATCTCGCTCAGGTGAGGGAAGTAGCCATACGAGTGGCCAAAGAAGTCAGCAGGGCTATTGAGTCCAATGCGAAACCCATAGTGCTGGGTGGCGATTGCACAGTGACACTAGGTGTTATTGCAGGCTTCTTGAACTACGAGAGAAAGCTAGGACTAGTCTATTTTGATGGTGATGTAGATTTGAATACTCCAGTAACTACGCTGTCTGGAATATATGATGGTATGGTCATGGCTCATATTCTGGGAGAGGGGTCAGAGGAACTCACACAGATCGGTCCACGTTTTCCGCTCATGGATGAAAAGGATGTTGTTATGTTCGGATACAATCTCGACGCAGGTGGGATTGATCCGATTGAATTGCAGTCACTGTCTCAAATCACGACCACGAAGTTCTCGTCTGCTATCGTTCGAGGGAACGCCAAGGTCGCAGCAGAAATGGCAATCAAGCATTTGGATCCCAAGCTCAATAGCATCGTCGTTCACTTCGACCTGGATGTTATCGACCTTACAGATTTTCCAGCTGTAGACGTCCCCCACAGAAATGGACTGAGCTACTCAGAGGCTATGGCTGCATTAAATGTGTTCATTTCAACTCCTGCATTTGGAGGACTCGTAATCACAGAGTTCAATGTCAATCGGGATCAAGGTGGAGAATGTGCTGCAAGACTGGTCGAAAGTATGGGAAGAGCCTTTGAGGATGCGCACAAAAAATGGAAGCCCTAGAATGATATGCCCTTCCATCTCAGAATATGGCAAACCCAGGTTGTGGTCAGAATTTGAATCTCTTTTCCTTTCCCAGGGTTCTGTGGTAGATGACGAGGCAAGGGAGTCCAGAAAGTATTCATTGCAGAGCAGTACCGATGGCACAAGGGGAAGCTCGCTAAAGGGACGGGAAGAAGAACGCGCTCAAAAGCATGCGATTTCCCCTGGTCGGACTCTTGTCTTCGAAACTCTAGAAAACCTAGAGCCGTCGCAGTTTCTGCCACCTCGCAGAAAAGCTATTCCGATGAGCCACCATCAGTGGGTCAGATGCCATTGACCAAGATCGAGAACGCCAGAGAAGTCAAACGCATCGCGAGGTATGGCGGTGCAGCTATCGTCGGGTTCGCTGATTTAGGGAAACTGAATGGCATATTCACATTTCCGTCAAATCTCCTTAGTGAATTCAAATACGGGATTTGCGTGGTGGTCAGTCTCGAACAATGGGGAAAGTTCGATTCATCCACGGAAGATGGCTTCGCATTTCCGAAACTGAAGCAAATCGCGAAGAACCTGAAGAGCTTCATCGAGAAGAATGGATACTCATCGCGAATAATCGCCCCAGACAAAAGAGTCTTGCGTAGCGGTCCGTTGTATTGGCGAGGAGAGGTCTCTCACAAGGCGCTGGCGAAGACAGCTGGCTTGGGATGGATTGGTAGGTCTACCCTGCTCATCACTAGAGACTTCGGCCCCAGAGTCTGCCTTGTGACGGTGCTCACGGACATGCCATTGCCGGCTGGAAAACCAACGAACAACCAGTGCGGAAAGTGCGAGATGTGCGTCCGCTCATGTCCAGTGAGAGCGATAAGACATGTGGAGTTCGAGGATCACCCAAAGAACATCGAGGACGCAATCGACGTCAAGACCTGCGGCTCGTGGGTTAACAAGACTTGGAGAAAGGGAAAGCTTTGCTTCGAGTGTCTGCTAGCCTGTCCATGGGGCAAAGGCTAGTTGCCGGCGCACCAATTGTGCCAAAGTGAGATCGGGCTGACAAATCCGACTAACGGGCTGATTCGAGAGGAATCATGATCTGCTAACTGGCAACCTGAGGGCGCGTGCCGACGTACCGGTTTGAACACAGCCGGACCTATAGTCTAAGATCCTTTGCCAGTTTTCGTGCGGTCAGCAGATCCTCCTCGGTGTTCACGTTAATTGCTAGGAGAGGGTCATCGTACACGAGCAGAGAGGTCTCAGGGCTCGCCGTTACGAAGTTAAGGCCGATCCATAGCATCCGAGTCCTTTCTGCGTCAATCATGATCGAGTCTTGCTCAGGCTTGACTACGCTCACGCAAGCGGGAACAACACACGCTATACTGTGCTCTTCTATTGCATCCGTGAGCTTCTTTACATGGCTTCCCCTTACGAAGGGGACGTCGACATTCAAGCTGATGAAGTTTCCCTGCTCAGCAAGAAGTTCTAGGATATCCTGGTGGTACTCTTCACCTCTTGTTTCGATTGTCGCTATTCCCAACCTTTTTGCCAGCTCTCTTGTTCTTGGATTTCGGTGAGTTATTGCAACCGAGATATCATCCACACCGCCAGCCTTCAATGCAGCCACTGACCTCCCGAGAAGCGTCCTTCCCTCAATTTCCAGAACTCCTTTCTCCTCTGGATGACGAAATCTTGTAGCCTTTCCTCCAGCCATTATCATTCCCTTCAAATCGCAATCACCCAACCGAGCAATGTTACCAGTCTGCCGATTTCGTTCGCGGCACCGAAAGCATCGCCGCTCACGCCACCGAAATTCTTCCTTGCTATCATCGTAACCACAAAGCCTGCGAAGAGACCGAGAAACACCAGGCAGAACAGGTAGCCAGACACCATCACACTCACCGCGCTCGCTATTGTGATGGAAACCAGCAGTTTCCATGCGCTAGATTCTTTTACAAAAAGTGACCCCATTCCCTGGTGAGCGCTCGGTCCAAGTGTCATTGCGACATTCATGGAGAGTTTCCCGGACATCTCAGCTAGTACGAGCCCAGATGCGGCAGACACATGCCATGGCAGAGGCGAGAAATCCTTCCAATCACCGCTGACGGCTGAGAGCTTCGTGAGTGCGCCGAACATCAGAATGAGATAGAGAGTCGCTGTAAACACGCCGCCAACACCGAGGTGGACATCCTTCATCGCTTCTCTCTTCCTCTCTTGTGTTCCGGCGGTCATGAAACCGTCCGCAAAGTCCGCCAGGCCCTCGATGTGCATTATTCCAGTGAAGTAGTACAACATCGCAAGCAGCACACCTGCTGAGACGAAAGGCATCCTACTTCCAAGGAGCGCGTTGATGACTATCGCAACAAATACTCCCAAGAAGCCAATGGCTGCACCGACAAGCGGGAAGAGATGCTGCCTCTTGGCAGCCGTTTCGAGATCCATCGGCTTGCGCGAGATCCTAACCCTTGTGAGAAGGCCGAAAAGCTCCCCTGTCATGTTATTCCTCGAAGAGCCTAGTCATGGAGGCCGCCACGAGAGCACCAACTGCATCGTCCATGAACGGAGGCAGCTTGCTCAAGATTCCTGGCTTGGCTTTGTCGTAGCGAACGTAGTTGAAAAGCCCCCTTTTCCCGGCGATGTATTCCGCTATCGACATGCCTATGAGTTCGTCCGCAACCAACGCTGGCGGATCTCGCATGGAATGGAAGATGCCTGTGTGTTCTGTTTGTGCGAGCTCATCGAGATAAGAGGCGGCGGCCAGAAGCATGGCTACGTTCGAGTCTGCCAGGTTCTTCTCGAGCAGTCGTTTCAGTTTTGACTTAAGCTGCTGAAGCTTCTTTCCCGTTTCTTCTCCAACATAGAGCTCGAAGCCCAACTCCACCATGGACTCGAGGCTGACGCCATGGCTCTTCAGTACCTTCAACGCGTTCATGGAATATTTCACCCCCGCGGTAGCGAAACCATAAAATAGGCTTTCACTATATCAAGCTTGCTTAAGTGATGCGATGGCCGACATATCTGGATATTTGGGAAAGATCCAAGCACTGGACGAGGGGGCTATGAGCGAGGCGAGAAGGATCCAGGATTCTCTTACGAAGCCACGCGGAAGCCTCGGAAGGCTTGAGGAGATTTCGGTTCGACTTGCGGGGATCTATAGAACGGTCTCGCCAGAGATCCGCAAGAAGACTTTGTTCACGATGGCTGCAGACCACGGAGTGACAGCGGAGGGAGTAAGCGCCTACCCTTCTGAGGTTACACCCCAAATGGTTCTCAACTTCGCGAGGGGCGGCGCAGCGATAAACGTCCTTGCCCGCCATGCAGACGCGGAGGTCAAGGTTGTTGACATGGGTGTCGCGTCGGACATCAAGTGGCCTGAGTGTATCATCAATCGAAAGATAGCGAAGGGTACCAAGAACATGGCAAAGGGCCCGGCGATGTCCGAGGAGGAAGTACTGAAGGCATTCTCGGCAGGCGCTGAGCTTGCACTGGAGGCGATCGATGCCGGCACGAATGCTGTTGGCATTGGTGACATGGGGATAGGGAATACTACTGCAGCGAGTGCTGTAAGTGCGGTGCTCTTGGGGATACCCGCGCGCGCCGTCACAGGACGCGGTACGGGGATTGACGCCGTAACCTTTGAGACGAAGGTGAGGGTGATAGAGCGTGCTCTGAAGGTCAATTCCCCGGATCCCAAGAACGGGCTGGATGTGCTGCAAAAGGTCGGGGGATTTGAGATAGCTGGCATGGCAGGAGTTGCTATCGGCGCAGCCTCGAGAGGCGTTCCGGTCTTCATCGATGGGTTTGTGTCATGTTCTGCAGCCTTGGCGGCCGCAGTTATCTGTGCTGAGTGCAAGGAGTACATGATTGCTTCTCACGTGTCCACAGAGCCAGGACACAAGTATGCGCTCAATCACCTCGGACTGGTCCCCGTCCTAGATCTGGGTATGAGGCTTGGCGAGGGTACCGGTGCAGCATTGGCGTTCACGATTGCCGAAGCAGCCTGCAAGATTCTGAACGAGATGGCTACGTTTGAAGGCGCTGGAGTATCTCGTTCGCTGAAGGAGGTAAAGAAATGAAAATGGAAGGAGCAAGGAAGACGAGTACAGTTATGTGGACGATATTTGCAGCGGTCTTGTTCTTGCTGGTCGGATTTGTCTCTGGCTACTATGTTGGAGAGCTCAATCAGGACAGTGGAGCGTCAATCATCATAGTGGACGACTTTGGAAGAGCCATCAAGATCAGCGAGATCCCTCGGAGGATAGTCTCCGTCGCTCCGACCCCTACCGAGATTCTGTTCGCGGTCGGTGCGGGCAATCTTGTGGTTGGCGTGGACGACTACAGCGATTACCCGGGAGAGGCCAGTAAGTTGCCCAAGGTGGGAAGCTACGAGCTCAACACAGAAGCAATACTCGCCCTCAAGCCAGATCTGATCATATGTGGCGACCTTGTTCCATTGAGCCAGCTCTCAACGCTCGAGCAGCATGGCATTCCATATATGGTCCTGGCTGCGAGAACGGTCGCGGACGTGTTCAAAGACATAAAGCTTGTAGGGGCCATTACTGGTCACATCGACGATGCTAACAAGCTGGTCGATAACTTGACCGCGCGGGTTGACGCAGTTGAGGCGAAGACCTTGGCAGCGAACGTGACCAAGCCAAAGGCATATGTCGAATACTATCCGATGTGGACGTTTGGACCTGGTTCGTTTGGTGATAATCTCATCAAGCTTGCTGGAGCAACTAACATAGCAGCCAACACTAGCACTGAGTATGTTCCTGTCACAGAGGAGTTCGTTATCGGCGGGAACCCAGAGATCATCGTGTATACCGTCGGACTTAACTACAACGGCACCTCAGCGGCGACAATATCCGCCAGGCCAGGCTGGAGCGAGATATCCGCTGTGGTGAACGGGAAGATATATTCGATCGATGACAACCTCTTGAGCAGGTACGGTCCTCGGATCGTAGACGGACTCGAGAAGCTGGCCGAAATATTCCATCCAGAGTTATTCTAGGGAGATTCGGAGGCAACAGTGCTTAGCGACATGAGCGACACAAATGATGCAGAGAATGGGCGTGAAACCACAGTCCGGAAGAGGAAACTACCACTGGCAATGGTCTTTCTCGCTTGCCTTCTTGTGATTTCGGCGTTCGTGTCGATGTTCGTGGGCACATTGGGCCCCATCGGGCCAGGCACACCTACTAGCCTGTCCTTTGGAGACGCAATGAGAGCGATACTCGATCCCTCAAATGAGTGGCATTTAGTCTTCTGGGAGGTTAGATTGCCTCAGATTCTACTTGCAGCTTTGGTGGGGGCTGGGCTTGCGTGCGCCGGAACTGCCATGCAAGCCGTGTTCAGGAATCCGCTTGCCGACCCGTTCATTATCGGAGTGTCATCAGGGGCCGCCCTTGGGGCAGCGGGCGCAAGCCTTCTCGGGATTACAGCAGTTGCTGCGGCTTTCACCCGACCTCTCTTTGCATTCGTCTCTGCTCTTGGAACTGTGTTTGTTGTTTACATGCTGGGAACGGTCAAAGGTCGTGTTCAGGTGTACACCCTCCTGCTTTCAGGGGTAGCAGTAGCATCGTTTCTTGGGGCCATCGTGTCCTTCCTGATATATTTCGCAAGACAGCAGTACCATCAGCTGATCTTCTGGCTTCTGGGGAGCCTCTCTCTTGCAACATGGCAGGTGGACCTGGTTCTCCTATGTGTTGTTGTATCCGGTGTGATTATTGTCTTTCTCTACGGCAGAGATCTTAACGCCCTCCTTCTAGGGGAGGAAACCGCTCATAGCCTCGGAGCAGACCCAGAGTCCCTTAAGAAGCTCATGTTGGGTGTGGCTGCCCTGATGACAGCAGCGGCCGTGGCTTTCACTGGAATCATAGGTTTTGTTGGGCTTATCGTACCACACATGATGAGACTGGTCTTCGGTGCAAATCACCGGGTGTTGGTCCCGGCATCTGCACTTTTCGGCGCGTCATTCATGATCTGGTCACATGCAATAGCGATTTCGGTTATCGCTCCTACCAGGTTGCCCGTGGGAATTATCACTGCCCTTTGCGGCGGGCCGTTCTTTCTCTACCTTCTGCGAAGGGGAAGGACTGGGGGTGAGGTCAAGTGAGGTTGGAGATCAAGAATCTCTCGTTTTCCTTCGGGAAATCGAAGGTCCTGAACAATGTTTCTCTCACAGTTGAGGAGGGGGAGTTCTTAGGACTAATGGGGCCGAACGGCTCTGGCAAGACGACCCTGCTCAGATGCCTCGGGAACTATCTGCCTTCCGAGGCTGGAGCTATACTCATTGACATGAAACCTTTGCATGCTCTTTCACACAGAGAAATTGCGAAGACCTTCGGCATCGTTCCTCAGAGCTCTTCTACGGATTTCTCCTTCTCCGCATACGACATCGTCATGATGGGCAGGATACCGCATATCGCGAGCAGGCTTGCAGGTGAAGGCAAAACCGACGTGGATATTGTCAGAAACGCAATGAAGCTAACAAACACCTGGCAGTTCGCAAACAGACCGTTCAATGAGCTGAGCGGAGGGGAGAAGCAGAGGGTCATCATAGCTCGGGCATTGGCGCAGAACCCTCGGGCTCTTCTTCTCGACGAACCAACGGTCTACCTGGATATCAGCGGTCAGCTCGAGATAATGGATCTCCTCAGGTCTTTGAACAGAAGCAGGCAAATCACAATTATCGCGGTTTTACACGACGTCAATCTCGCAGCGAGGTATTGCGACAGAATAGCTCTCCTAAGTCATGGCATGCTAGAGGCGGTAGGTGCCCCGAACGAGATCCTGAGCCGGGAGACGATTCAGTCGGTGTACGGACTCGATGTGGTCATCAGGAGAGACCCTCTCACGGGTGCGGTCTACATTATCCCGCGGTCATCTATGACGCCCGTGCATAGGCATGGAACCAGGGTGCATATACTCTCGGGCGGCGGGACTGGCGGACCGATACTGGAGGCCTTGCATGATCATGGTTTCAGCGTCTCTGCTGGCGTGCTCAATGTGCTCGACTCGGACTTCGAGATTGCGAATGATTTGCATCTACCGGTTGTTGCGGAAATCCCGTTCGCTCAGATAAGTAATGAGGCATATGCGAACAACCTCAGGATGATTGACGAATCCTCAATCGTGGTAGTTTCGAGATTCCCTGTCGGCCCTGGGAACTTCAAGAATCTCGAAGCCGCGATGCATGCCGTGGTTGCGGGGAAGCGAGTGTTCGTGATCCAGCCAATCCAAGCGCCGAATATTGATTTCGTCGGAGGAAAAGCAGATGCTTACATCAAGGAGTTGATTAGCTCAGGCGCGGTTGTCGTCACAGGTATAGGCGAACTCGTGGCCCGGCTTTCTGGTGAAGGAGGATGAGAAATGAAGCCACATCTACTCCGGGATCTAAGGAGAAACACAGAGCTGCTTATCTTAGTTGAGATCCTGAAGAGCCCGTCCGTGCGGTGGAAAGCTATTGCGGACAAGCTCGACATAACTGTTCAGGCCGTAAGCCAGTACGTTTCCGCGATGAAGAAAGAGGCAGTGCTTCAGGAGCATGACGGACTACTCAGACCTACCCGGAAAGGTATGCAGTTATTGCAGGAGCATTTCCTTGGGCTCAAGGCAGAAGTTGACTCCGTCCTACGTAGAATTAGCGTCATCGACATGTGCGTCGCCATTGCTGGAAAGTGTATCGACAAGGGCCAGAAGGTTGCGCTCGTCATGGAGGATGGGATGTTGATGGCCTATCCCGGCCAGAAGTCCTCATCGATCGGCGAAGCTTTTGAGAGTGCCGACGAGGGGGACGATGTGCTTGTGGGAAAACTAGAAGGGATCCTTGATCTCAAGCTGGGTGAGCTGCTGATCATAGAAGCGCCCTCCGAGACTAAGGGTGGCTCGAAGGCAGCCAACGTGGAACGTGTGAAGGCAAGGCTCGATGATTTCTTTCCCGGGCTGCTTGTTGCTGGCGACGCCGTCGGTGCCGCTCTGTTGATGAAAGCGGTCGGAAAGCTCTTCACGATCCATGCGCCTGTCGACTCCTCGATGAGCGCTCTCAGCAAGGGGGTTGATGTGGCGTTCTGCGGTACGAGGGACCCCATCGACAAGCTTCTTCAAGCAGTGACCGAGCTCAAGAAGTCCAGTGGATACGAGATTAAGTGGCGGACACTCAAGGCCTGACAGGCTTTTTCGAATCAAGTCAAATCTGGCTAAGGCAATGTTGAGACAGCGATTTCAGTTCTTGTGCAGTAAGGCAAGGCCGGCTCTTGATGCCTTTTGCCTTTTTCAAACCAGGATGTTGGCCCCGGAGTCTGTCTATGGTGAAGCCCAGGCGTTGTGCGCTTGTGCACCTCGTCCATTTCTCGGCATAGTGCGGAGAGATCTCTTTGATCATTGTAGATGATTCTCCTTCTGATGAGCGTGATTCTGGCCCCCCCGTCAATGATTTAGCCATGAACGGCATACGCAGGAGCAATTCGAGCAACTGAGAAAGGTGAGCCGGCTGTTAGCAATCTCGTGGAGCGGCGGCAAGGACTGTTGCTTGGCATACTGGAAAGCCGTGTCCGAAGGGTTTAACGTTCAATACCTCCTCAATACCTATCGCGAAGACAGCGGAAGAGTCGCATTTCATGGGGTCAGATCAGAACTGATTCGGAAGCAGGCGGATTCCATTGGAAGAACTCTGATCCAGAAGGCTGTAGACAATAGCAACTATGAGGAAACATTCCTCGGATCTCTTTTGAAGTTGAAATCAAAGGGCGTTGAGGGAGTGGTTTTTGGAGACATTGATGTGAGACAGAATCGCAAATGGAGTGAGACCGTGACCCGCAAGGCAGGGTTGGAGTCGATGTTTCCTCTGTGGAATATGGACCAAAAGGAAATTCTCGAGGAATTCATTGGTGCGGGCTTCAAGGCAATCGTTGTGGCACTTGACTCGAAGTTCCTGACGAAAGATGATTTGGGAAGAAGAATTGACCAAGCCTGGATGAGACGAATTGAGAACCTGCGAAGAGAGGCCACAGATGTCCCAATAACCTTCTGCGGCGAGAATGGGGAATACCATAGCTTTGTATTTGGTGGGCCTTCTTTCAAGTCGGACATCAAGGTCAAAACTGGCGATCCCGTCATGAAGAACGGCTATTGGCTTATTGATGTCATGAACCTGCAATAAACTCTTGAAGGCTTGTCCAGGATATTGGCCTGGGATCTACGAGTAGCTGATGTTGGGTTCGAAGGGATTTGAATCTCTGTAGAGCCAGCAGATGGAGAAGCAGACTCAATTGGAAGATAACTGAGAGCGAGCCAAAGTGAGCTATTCTGATGAACAAAAGAAGCGGCTTCCCAACAAGAGAACGGTTCCTAAGCACCTGGCTCCTCTGCAAGTGCTCGACTCATCGTGATCAGCCGGCACAGTCTCCGAATAAGCACGCCTCCGATTATCACTGCCGAAGCAGTTAGCGGTAACAAGGTGTTCCAGACTAGAACAAGCAGCTGCTTCAGAGCCTGCCATATGGACTTTGCCATTTCGATTATTCCGCTTATGAAAGATGAAAGCGTCGCGCGTATCTTCGCTATGCCAGAGATGAGCCAATTGCGGAATCCCTCGTGGAGCACAGCCCCCACCAATGTTGCCGCGCCAGCGACGCCGATTGCATACCATACCCACTGAGGTATCTTCTTGATCGACTCTACAGAACCCTCGACTAATCCCTTGACGAGATTCAGGATGACAATGAGGGCTTCTTCCACTGCCCTGAGAACGATAAGTAGGAGAGACGCAAACGCATCTACAAGAGCTTCAATTGCTGCCCCTAGCAAAACCAATGCCAATGACCCGCTTTCATATGATACGATGACCTCGACCGTCTTCCCAAGAGTCCATCTGTTGACTCCAGGTTTGTCATAGGTTCCCATTTCCCGACTGATGACCGCATCCGCTTCAACCTCGAAGAGGACCGCAAGGAAAGGTGCATCCTTCTGATGATTCAACAAGAGTTGGCTAGCTCTAGTCATTGCCTCAATAGACGTCTGTGACACAATCCGGACATGGGAGAGCAACCTTCTGGCATGAGTGAGAGCCTTCTCGACAGCCTCGTCATCGTTTATTTTCTTTCGGATATTCCTTTCGACTTCTTCGACGATCCTCAGAGGAGCTAGGCATTCAATGAATGTTGTCGAAAGAATCCTTTCTGTTGAAGACTCTTTTCCGCGCGCAACTCTTATGGCGTCGCCGACAACAATATCGGAATCAATTACTGCTTTCACTTTCAGCTTTCCTTTTAGGCCGGCCAACACCATTAGCTCGAACAGCCTATCCCGTATGGACTCGTAAAGGCCTGCAGGCATTTCTCGACTCAGTTGCGTCAATCTATTCTCCGCCTGTGCCTCAAATGGGCCAAAATAATCCCAGTTCTCTGAGATGAACTCGTCCATCGGGATGGCTCTCGTAGCAGCTTCGGGTGTCATTTCAGTTCTTCTCTTAGTCTCGCAAGCCTCTCTTTCCTACTGGCGTAGCTTGCATCATTGGCGAAAGCCTCAATGGTTTCTTTCTCTACCTCAAGGATAATCCTATTCAAGTCCTGCTCACTCAACTTCCCTTTTCCCCCAAGAGTCTTCAGGGTTTTGGAAATCATCGAAGGATTTCCCCTTCCTCTCGCGACGAAGGACGCTATTCTCCCTTTCTGTGTGGCGTAATGCCAGTCTTCTATCTCTGATCGCTCGGGCATTTGATTCTCCGTCTCTTCTCAAGCATTTTCTATCCTAAGAACTTTGAGGGCACTGGGATGTAACTAATCTCTCGCTGATTGGGTGCCAGACATGGCTGGACAAAGGCTTGTGCTAAATCCAGATTAACAGGAAGGAACCCGCTGGATGTGACCACATGGGTGGCGTCGCTAGAGCCCGATTTCCTTCTTGAGATAGTTGAAGGCGGCCCTTCCCTTGTCAGTATGAACGGTCACGTCTGGGTAGTCGCCGGCCGAGACGGAATCACGGTTCCTCGATGCAAGAATGGACTCGAGAGCGTCTTTCCTCCAATGGATTGTCACGTCCACGTCCCGATCGGCTCCGGGAAACACTCGAGCGTTGCCCTCAGTGTCCAGGAAGAGGGTGCACGCGCCGCATTCGGTCTCGAAGACCCAGACCTGGGGCAGATAGCCATGAACGAGGTTCCCCATCGACCCCTGGAGATTCGGCTTTATCTGTCTCTCAATATCTTCACAAAGATCTGTCAGTAGTTGGTGCACGCGATCCATTCTATAGTACATCAACGAACCTCTCTTTGAGCCATCCTAACGATTGTTTTTTCGAGGTCCTTCCTGCCCTTGAGCGGCTTCCAACCCAGCACGCTTTCTGCCTTGTCCACTGCTCCTAGCACAGGTCCCGTCAGATCGGTCTCGACGAGATCGATTCTACTCTTCGAGTCTAGAGTGTCGACAACGAGCTGACATACTTCGAGGTCCGTCATATATGCCTCAGGGCAGGACAGATTGAAGATCTGGCCGTACGACTTCCTGTTTAGGGTAGCCATGAGAAAGGCTCGGGCCACGTCATCCACATGTACTGCCGCCCCCGCCTCCCCCCTCTCCACCTTTATGGGATCTCCTCGCAGGGCTGCGCGGATGGTCTCAGTGCTAATATCCAGATGGTCGTCATCATCGAAGACAACATCGATACGGAATACGGTGACAGGCAATCTACGCTCGTGGTGATACAGAAGGCAAAGCCTCTCGGTGACGAGCTTGGTGATCGCATATCCTGGCCCCGGTCCCCCTCGCCAAAGCTCAGGATTGCACGAATCGTCTTCACTCAACACAGGAAAGGTCCTCTTTCCGTATACTGCAATGCTGCTTGAAAAAAGAAAGTGGCTCACCTCATGGGAAACTGCAGCCTCGAGCACATTGAGCGTTCCCCTAACGTTGACGTCGAGCAGATCCGCTAGGGGAAGTGCACTGCTCCAGCTTCTACCGTCCCAGTTGATAGCTAGGTGGTATACAACTTCCACGCCATCTACTGCCTGGTCGACGAGGCGCTTGTCGGCCATTCCACCTTTCAGGTAATTAGCACGTAGCCCTACGAACTCCAAGTTCGGAGCGCGCTCTTCGCTCAAGCGGCCAGCGTCGACGTCCAGAACCCTCACATGATGGCCCTGGGCCAGGAGCATCCGAACGAGGCGGGAGCCGATGAAGCCGCCACCGCCAGTGACCAACACTTTCATAGACATGTCCATCCCCCTCTCATCGCGTTTGCTCTAGCTCCATGTCGGTTCTGAGAACCAGGTCTAGCGCCTACGTCCCTCATGGCGAGCGCCCTATTATTGTGTTTCACAGCCAGAAAGGGCGCACCGCCTTTGATTTTCTGAGAAAGCGCCTGGGTCTATGACCACTGAACGAGCCACCATAATTCGCCAGATGTTTGTCTTGCGCCCCTGGCCAGAATCGTCATTCTTAATGCAACAACACCCAGAGACGGATAGGATTATAGCCCGGAAAAGAGGTTCACAGGACTGCTCTAGGGGAATTGAGGCAGTCGAGGGAGTTGTTGGAGGAGAAGTGAGGATATGCCATTGTACAGACGAGGAAAGCCGAAAAGCATACCATTGAAAAAGCTCAAGCCGGATCAGGAAAACTTCAGGTTCGAACCCTTCAGTTCGGTTGTGGACACTGTCAGCGTCATGATAGGTGATCAGGAGACTAGCTTGTACAACCTCGGAGAGGACATAGTAAAGAATGGCCTCAACCCGGCTGACTTGGTGATGGTGTGTCCGGGGACGGACGCAGGCACATATGTTGTAATCGACGGCAATCGTAGACTGATTTCTCTCATGGCCCTCCTTGATCCATCAATCATTCCGGCATCGATGACGACTCTCCGTCATAAGTTTGAGAAACTCAGCAGCGCTAATTCTGAAGTCACTGGTGATGAACGTGTAAGATGCGTTGTCTTTCCTGACAAGACCTCGGCGGAGTACTGGATCGGAAAGGAACACAGCGGTGTTGATGACGGAAAGGGAAAGGACGACTGGAATCCGGTTCAGAAGGACAGATTCACGGCCGAAACCACAGGCGTGAAACCGATGGCCTTCTCGGCTTGGGAATTTGCCAAGAAGGATGCCGATGAAGATACCCAGAGACTGATGAAGAAGCCGGGGTTCTACTCGAGCTTCCGAAGGATTGTCGAAAGCAAGCCAGGCAGAGAGGCCATGGGCATTTCTGAGATAGAAGATGACGGGACGGTCGTCAGCGCCGACGAAGCCATCGCACGTAAGAGCCTAAGGACGATCATCCAGGATTTTGGTAGTGGAAGCACGGATGTCAACGCCATAAGGAAAGCAAATGATATCAAGAAGTACATGGCAGGCGTCAAGGAGAGGGTGACTGGGAAGAAAGCAACTAGAACTAAGAAGGGGGGTAAGGGCGCCGGTTATCCTCGCAGTACGCTCATCCCGAGCAAGTGCCCCCTTGCGGTTTCAGACACTAAGATCGCTACGATCTTCGATGAGCTGCGTACGCTCAAGGTCGAGAAGTGGCGATTCGGCGCGAGCTTTCTCTTGAGGGCGCTATTGGAACTCTCAATGGCGAAATACGTGAAGGTCAATCTGCAGTTTGCGAAAACACTGACCAATCCGAAAAAGGAGAAGGAACTTCACTACAGGCTGGAAAAACTGTTCGAATATCTGGAAAAGGATCCAGCAATCGGGAGGAGGACTCTTGTCCCTTATAAGAAGGCGACACTTGAGAACAAACATGTCCCGCTCACCGAGGAGCTCAATGCCTATGTCCACAACCCTACTTTCATTCCGAATCCAAAAGACCTAATCACCACGTGGGACAACATCGAAGGGCTGATGCAAATCATCTGGAAGGAGATAGCAAGAGCAGAGGCAACTGCTCCCTGATACAACGGGGCGAAACTGTTTCGGTTAGCATGTTTCGACCAATATGCAAAAATACGCATGGATGCAATGTCCTTCTATGGTACCCGTCTCACCCCTGCGCTATCCCGGTGGGAAGGGAAAGCTCTCTGATTTCTTCGTCGGGCTGGTAAGAGCGAACGACCTGGAAGGCGGCGCGTATGTAGAGGCGTTCGCAGGCGGAGCCGCAGTCGGAGTCCATCTTTTATTGCAGGGGCTGGTCAGCAGGGTTGTAATCAATGATTTGGATAGGTCGTTGTGGGCCTTTTGGAAAGCTGTCTTGGACCGTACCGAGGAATTTGTCGACGCAACGATGTCGACACCCCTGACAATTACTGAATGGAAGAGACAAAGAAACCTGCAGCGCGACCCCCAATCCACGGTCTTCGACCTCGGATTCTCAACGTTCTACTTGAATCGCACAAATCATTCTGGAGTGCTGAATGGAGGGCCAATCGGCGGGCTCGGACAAGATGGCAAGTACAAGCTGAATGCGAGATTCAATCGGAGGGCCCTAGTCGACAGAGTCCGGTCTATAGGGGAGAGGAGCGACCAGATCGAGCTTCACAACCTTGATGCAGAGGAGTTCATCAAATGTGTGCTTCCCAGGCTCCCCAGAGACGACACTCTGGTGTACTTTGACCCGCCCTACTATACAAAGGGGCGGAACCTTTACATGACCTACTATGACCATGAGGATCATCGGAGGCTTTCACAAGCGATTGCCTCAGTTCCTCACCTTTGGTGCGTGAGCTACGACGATGTCCCAGAAGTGCATGCGTTCTATCGGGGTCACAAGATTCGCCGGTTCCAGCTTGACTATAGTGCTCATTGCAGAAGGAAAGGAGCGGAGATGATGGTTTTCTCTGACCGGTTGAGAGTCCCCGGCAATGTCAGGCTCCCCTCACAGGTCAATAGAATCGACAGCTGATTTCGAGATTGTTTGAGGCGGCGTGAGAGACAATCGGAAACGTCGTCGAACGCGGCAATGCTACATCCGCAATCGAAAAGACGGCAACCGGGCCGGCTCCCACGCGCGCGGAGACCCACGGTCTCTCTCTATCTCTCTTTAGAGGGGGATTGAGGGTGTCCCCTGCTTGCTGCCGATAATCCTGCCGGAACGGTGGAGCCACAAGACAAGCCTCGGCCTTTTGACGAATTCCGACATTACCTATAGTGCACGAGAAGGATTTGCGCGATTAGGACATCGGTGACATGAAATAAGCCGCCAGAGGACGCGAGTAGGCAGCAACTATATCTTTGACCAGGAATCCCGGCAGAAATAGAGCGCCACATCGTTGATCATGTACTCGTGAGTCATTCCAGCATTCTTCAGTAAGTTCCTCGCGATCTTGAATCTGTTGTACTCCTTATCCGTCAGCCGCGCAACCCCGCCATTCTCGAAGAATCTTAATGTGGGTTTCTCGGATTGCTGGACAGTCAGATCTTCTATAGATTCCTTGACTAGCACGGGCACCATTCTGCCATCTTCAAGAGTCACGAGCCTCCAGTTCTTCAGTTCGTCCATGCGTCCAGTTCGTAGTAGGCAACCAAATGTGTATGTGTTCCACATTTCCCCCAGGATCTTCCGGAGTTCTGCCATTTGGCTGCTGATATCATCTTTCTTCTGTGAGTTGCTTTTGACCCACCTGACGTATTTTCGCCCTTTTGGAGTCAGCGAGTAGACAAAGACCCGCCTGCCATCGTATTTCTCTTTGTGCCGATGGACAAGCCCCATCTTGTGCAGACGGCTAACATCCATCTGCACGTGATTGAGGTTCTTTCGGTCAAGCCCGTAGTAGCAATAGGTGTATTCCTTCACACTGATCGGCCGACCCAGTTCTCGTTCAATCAATCTGTTCAGGCTCAGTAGTCTATCTCTGAATTTCATGAGACCGTTCTCTCGCAAGATTTCTAGGTTGTTTCCACATATTTGTGTTTTTGCCCCTCATTCTTCATAACCATTTCTCGATTGAGATTCATTCAGCAACGTCAGCTCAAATGCTGTTCTATGCATCCCATTGCATGCACACTGTTCCATGTGGCTCGCACCGAAAAGAATGGCCTAGACGCACCCAGGCCGCGATCTCTTGTTTAGTCTCACGTTCCATCAAATGGACGAAGAAGCTTGGGCGTTCTAGCGGGACTTAGAAAGGCTTTTCAAGTACGGGACGGTTCGAGGATACACTGAGAAGAATGGTTCGAGAGCTTTCAACACGACAGGGGCGGTTGGCAGGTATGAATGATCCTTTCATTTCTCGCAACTTGTTCTCACAACACTTTCTAAGGGAACGACTGCCAAAGGAAGACCCTCGGTGGCGAACTGATGAAGGGCAGAATTCAGATTGTTACAGAAGGATCTCGGAACTTTATCTTCGCGTCAAGCCGAATGAAAAAGAACAATACAGGCGCAACGAAGCCAACCTTGAGAAGGACTTCATTAGACCAGTCTTGGACATCCTCGGCCACAGCTACGACGTTCAAGAATCAATCCATATTAAGTACCGAGGTTCTCAGAGACCTGACTATACGCTATTCCCTTCGGAAGAAACACGTCAAGCTGTTGAAGGAAAACCGCAGAAATACCGTTCGTCGGTGATTGGACTATGTGAGGCAAAAGCATGGGATCTGGAGCTTGACAAGACAGTGAGAATAGCTCCTGACCGAAAAGCGAACCCGAGCCTCCAAATCAGCAATTACCTGCGAGATGCAAATGTCGCATGGGGCATTCTCACTAATGGCAGGAAGTGGAGATTGTTCAACAAGGAGACGAGTCTCCAGCTAGACAGCTACTATGAGGTCGACCTAGTGGATTTGATTGAGCGAGAAGATGCTGAGCCCTTCAAGTACTTCTTCTTGTTGTTTCGAGTGGCTGCTTTCATCAGACATGATTCGGCGCCTTCATTCCTCGAAGACATACTGACTGGTAGCGTCCGGTATGCGAGGGAGCTTGAGGAGGATGTGAAGGAGAACATATACGAAGCGCTTAGATTGGTCATGAAGGGCTTTCTCGATCACCCGGACAACGGTCTCAAGTCGGAAGACCTTGAACGTGTCCATGAGAACTCATTGATCCTGCTATATAGACTCCTTTTTGTCTTGTACGCCGAAGCCAAGGAGCTGCTGCCTACCAAGAATTCCCACTATCGAGATATGAGCCTCCAAAGGCTGCGGGAGGACATCAAGGAAGAACTAGAAAAGCCCATGAGGACCCTGACTGCCTCAGGAGATTCCTTCTGGTCACGTCTCACGAACCTGTTCAGGCTAGTAAACAACGGAAGTGTCGCTCGAAACATACCCAAGGAGAAGTTGTTCATTCCTCCGTACAATGGTGGACTGTTTGATCCTGCAAAGCACCCGTTCCTAGAGACGAACAGAGTTGGAGATGAATATCTTGCGGAGGCGGTTCATCGTCTTTCATGGTCTGGAGGAAGGGGTGGCGTAGGTGGCTTTGTCGACTACAACACACTTTCGATTCGCCATCTCGGCTCCATCTATGAAGGACTTCTGGAGTTCAGGCCGGCGATAGCGAAAGAAGCCCTTCAGCTGGTCAAATCAAAAGGCCGTGAAATCTACAAGAGCGCTCCCGACACAGGAGCTACTTCTGGCAATATCAATGTCATAGGAAGTGTTCCAAAAGGTGAGGTCTATTTGAAGACTGATAGGGGAGAGCGAAAAGTCACTGGCTCCTACTATACTCCTGATTATGTCGTGAAGTACATTGTTGAGAGGACACTTGGCAGAATGGTCTCAAAACTCAAAGAAGAGAACATTCAAGGGTCGGACTTGGTCCAAAGGATACTGTCAATGAAGGTTCTAGACCCCGCCATGGGATCAGGCCATTTCTTGGTTGAAGCCACGTCTTATCTCGCATCTCAAGTCGTCGAAGCCATGCAGGAGATGGAGGAGCAAGATGCACCGACGGAAGACACTGACATATTATGGGCTCGGAGAGAGGTCGTGCGGCACTGCATTTACGGCGTAGATTTGAACCCGCTCGCGGTGGAGCTCGCGAAGGTCTCCCTGTGGCTCCACACAGTAACAAAGAAAAAGCCACTCTCTTTCCTGGACCATCGACTGAAGTGTGGGAACAGCATAGTCGGCGTAACACTGTCGAGCCTCAAATTCTATCCCGGAACGGAAGAGGATGTCCGCAAACACAATGTGGCCTCGGCGCCAGCCTTCATTTCAAAGATATTCATTGAGAAGTTGATCAGCAAGATTGACGAATTGGAGCGTCTCCATGACGATTCTCTTTCCGACGTCAAGAAGAAGGAATCTATTCTGGTGGAGTTCAGAAGTCTTCCAGAATACGAGAAAACCAAGGCAATCGCCGACGTGCATTGCTCGGTGTATCTGGGGAATGATGTCGCTTCGACCCAGAAGCGAACAGCGAAGGATGTGTACTTCGACCTGATTTACTCGCTGGACTATCCAAGTAACTGGGAGCCCAAAACAAAGTCCCAATGGTTCAAGCAAGCAATAAGTCTGGCCGAGCAACACAGATTCTTCCATTGGGAGCTTGAATTCCCTGAGATATTCTTCGAAGGCGGACAGTCAAGAGACAATCCTGGTTTCGATGTGATTCTCGGAAATCCTCCCTACGTCAGACCGGAGAACCAGGAGAAGCTTGAACGCAGATTCCTTATGGATTCCAAGAAGTACAAAACAATCTATGGGCGATTTGACCTGTTTGCAGTCTTCCTAGAACTCAGTCTATCTTTGTGTCGTAGGTCCGGAAGATTTTCGATGATAGTACCAGCGGCGGTCTTGTCAATCGACTATGCTACGAAATTGAGAAAGATGATGCTGGGTTCCACGACGATTGAAAGCATTGCAGATTTGCGAGGGGTTGATGTCTTCGGCGGTGTTGGAGTAGAATGCTGCATTCCGACCATTCTTAACCAAGATCCAGAAGCTGACCACCAGATTGAATACGAGATTCAATCAAGTCAGGACGCCCGGACAATGTCCTTTGTACATCGAACGCCCCAAATTCCTTTCCAGTCATTTCCGAATTATATCATGAAGGTCGAGTTGAATCCAGAGCTATTCTCTCTCAGGGAGAGAATAGAGCGCTTGTCGATTCCGCTAGGAAGCATATGTTACTGCATAACCGGGGTTGTGGCCCACGACAGTGAAACCGGCGAGTCAAAGGACAGGCTCATACACGAAATGTCAGTCGACAACACATGCAAGCCCTACATAGAGGCGAAGGAATGGGAAGGTCGTTACTCGGCGATCCGCCCAAAACGATGCATTGAGTACAAACCCGAATTGATGCACAGGCCGAAGTTCCCGGAGCTGTTTGAGTCTGAGAAGATACTGATTCAGGGCATAAGCGCTGGGCCACTAATCCCAGCGACCTATGACACAACCGGCGTGTACTGCAATCACTCGTTGAACTGCTGTGTGAAGCTTGAAGATGTAATCCATCATGGCACGAAGCTCCACCTTGATGACCCTTCAGTCGTCCCAGACAAGCAGTATTCTCTCAAGTACGTCCTTGCGATGCTCAACTCAAGACTTCTTGGATTCTATCACCACAGTTTTGTCTCAAACGATTTGGGCATATTTCCGGAGACGGTCAGGAACCTCCCTCTACCAAAGGTGACGTTCTCAGAACCGGAGGCAAAGAGGAAGTCCAATCTGAAAAAGGCAAACGGATTGTACGAATCGCTTGACTACGCAACGTGGTGCCAGTTCATTGATGGACTAATGGCTGCAAGGTCCCCCGAAGGTATCTCAGCAAGCACTCACGACGTTCTCGTATTCCTGACCGATGAAATGCTTGGACTTCATGTCGAGAAGCAAAGGGAAATCGACTCTCTCCTCGGGTGGATCGAGTCCCCTGCAGGGTTGGGTGTGAAGATAGGAGACCTAAGGAACAAGACGAAGTTGTACAGATTCTATGACCACCTAAGGTTGGGTGAGGAAGTTGCGCGAACTGAATTGGAGACTGTGCTCGCGGGGAGCAGCATTAGTTTGAATAGTGAGAAGCTCGGTCGATTAAGGGACGAGTATGATAGGTCCGCCAGAGCGCTCCGCGACATTCTTGAACGAATACTTCAGACTGATCTCTGGGTCGATGGGGTTGTGTATCGGTTGTATGACCTTGCTGCGAAGGATGTGTCCAATATCGAGAATCTGACTGAAGAGGAAGTCGTGAAGAAGTATCCCTGGCTTCGCTGATGCATGAATATCAAGAACTGCCAGTATGACCAACACTCCAGTCCCGGATATCTATGTTAGAGAGCCGAAGGACATAAGCTCCCTTCTGTTCCTCACCCATGGACAAGACTTCTCCAGCCTCACTTTGGCTGACTTTCGGTTCAAATCCGATAGGATGCACGAATACACAGAGATAAGGCACCCACGGCTACGAATTGCTAGTCTTCTCGCTGAAGGCTTTGTTCACGAATCATCAACGTCGTAATTCGTGACCGCAATCGTTTTGCTTGAAATCAGAAGAAGCCTTATCTCCTGAGTGAGAGATGGCTGGGCGAAGGAAATGCGAATAGTAACATGGTGATTCAATAATGAGACACAAGAATGTTGTTGGTAAGCTCATCAATTTCAGAGGATTGGTTTACTCTCCAGTAGAAGAAAATGGCGTAATTTTCCTATTCTCAAAACTCACAAAGGACTTGAACCTTTACATAGAAACAATCAGAAAAGGATTTCCTGACTGCATAGCAAAAAGATACGTTGGAAATGGTCAATGGGAAGAAGTCAATATCGAATTTGAATTCAGGTCATCAGATTTCAAGAGACATGGGCACCAAAGAAGCATGGAATCGGGGGCGAAATGTGACATGATTGTATGCTGGGAGCACGACTGGTTGGAATGCCCCAAAGAGATTAGTGTTATCGAGCTGAAATCGGAGTACAAGAGATATCCCAATGAAGACTTGGAAGAACCGGACAAAATAGCAAAAGGAAGTGAATGCAGTCTCGAGGATCACTACAGAGATTATCCCGAATCAAAACGTTTGTATGAGGAACTTCATCGATTAGTTTCAAGAATCGATAAAGCAATTTGGAGAAAGGTCTCCAATACAGGAGTGAGTTACTATTGTCCAGACAGGGCATTTTTGTTTGTAGTGATACAAAAGCAAGGATTGAGGATGGAGTTGTACACTGGCGGAAAAAGAATCAAAGGTGTAGAATCAGTTTCAGAAGGAGGCAATTACGCTCAGAAATGGGGGAAATGCTACATCAAGAATGATAAGGAATTGAAAGCAGCAAAAGCTGTGATCATGAAATCTCTAGACCTAATCAGAGTAGCAATAAAGAACAATGAAAACACTGGCTGGTATTCAGAGATCGAGTGAAGTAATCATCGTCTGCCTTCATGACTAGGCAAAGAAGCTCAGAAAATGGTTTGCCTCAGATCAACGGTCCTCTGATTGAGAATTAGCCAGATGTCTCAGTTCAAGTCCGGCTCATTTCAGTTTGGCGGACGCAGCGCCCTTCCAATAGCCGTCTTTCCAGCGCCGAGGGCCAAGCCTATCCTGCTTTTGCCGCAAGCTTCGTCAAGGGCTTCGATCACACGGTCAATCTCTACCTTTTGAACAATAAGTGGAGGCTGAAGACGGAGCATGTCCGGCCTGTGGTCAAAATTGCCAAGGATGACGTGATGCTGGTTCAACATCCTACTAAGGATGAAGTTTGAAGTGTTTTCGCTAGAGAATTCGATTCCCAATAGAAGACCTATCCCCCGCACCTCCTTGATATTCTTATGGCGCGTCTTCAGATCCTGTAGCCTTTGCAGAGCGTACTCCCCCATCTTCCTTGCGTGCTCAACAAGCCCGTCTCGCACGAGGATCTCAATAGCCTTGAGGGCTGCTGCACAGGCCTTAGGGCTGCCACGGAACGTCGAGATAAGAGATTCCCAGCTATCTTCTTTGTCGTAGGCTTTTTTCCAAATCTCATAGCTAGTGACCGAGGCGCTCATCGGCAACACGCCCGCACCAAGCGCTTTGCCAACAACGACAATGTCGGGTTTCACAACATCATGCTCAGCCGCGAACATCCTGCCAGTTCTGCCAAAGCCCGTCTGAATCTCGTCAAGAATCAGCAGCGAATCATACTTGTTGCACAGTTCCTGTGCGCCTGGCAGGTACCCTTTTGAGGGTATATTGCAGCCTCCTTCTGCTTGCACGGGCTCAACGATAAAGGCGGCGACATCGCCTTGCCTCAACTTTGACTCTAATGCTTGAAGGTCGCCGAAGGGCACGTTTTCGCAATTGGGCAGAAGAGGTTCAAAGTAACGTCTGTATGTCCGTCCATTGACAGATAGACTTCCAAAGCTTTGCCCATGATAGGACCCGTCAGCATAGATGAATCTCTTCTTGCCCGTAGATGAACGAGCGGTCTTCAACGATATCTCAACTGCCTCTGCTCCTCCACTGCCGAAACACGAGATATCGAGGTGGCCTGGAAGAAGTCTGTGAAGGTTTTCAGCCAAGGCTCCGACTAATGGATGCGTACCCACAAAAAACGAGAATACAGTTGGCAGAGTAGCAGCTTGTTGTACTGCCCTCAGCACTTCCGTTGGATTATGTCCGAGGCTAAGGCTGCCATATCCCGCTGTGAAATCGAGGTATTCCTCACCATGCTCGTCGAAAATGCGAATCCCTTCAGCTTTCACATACCGTTTATCCGCGTCTAGAAGCCTGAAGATCCTCGCCTCTACGGGGTTAACGTGCTTGGAGAACCGGTCGACCATTTGACGTCGGCTCGAAGCCAAAGCCTCTTCAAAAGTGATTAGTTCTGTCTCTTTGATCTTCAATTCGCAACATCTCCCAATACTACATGGCGGTTGGGATATGAACACATTGCTGTAATGACCTTCATTGTTGGAAGAGAGTCACCCAATGCTCTTAATCCAGTGTCCTCGGTTCAACCACGACTAAACGCAGAAAAGCCTCTATGTTGAAGTGTCCCCCGCATGTCAGCATAACATCCAAAGGGAAGGAAACGCAATCCCAAATGTGGGTGAACAGTGAAGGAGATAATCAAGTGCTCCAAGTGCGGCATGCACATCGATGAGCCTGTAAACACATCACCCAAAGAGCGGGAGCCTTGCCCCGAATGCGGATCTACGATGCGGGACAAGGCAATCTTCCTAGAGGACAGAATACGGATTCGTGAAGCCTCTAGGGTAAGAGGCAAGGACGCATTGGGAAAGCGCGTTTTTGATGTCAGGGTGGGTGGTAACCTTTTCAGGTTGACCGGTAAGTACAACCATCTCGAGAGAAAGATCGACTGGAGGAACAACGTGTACTATGAGCGAATCATTGATGGCGAGACGGGGAACGTCATCGCTTTTTCAAGAGCCTTTAGATAGGCATCGTGGGCATGGATCAGCAAGAAAGAGGGAGAAGAAAAGAGGCTAGGCCCGGCATCAATCCCTACTGACTGAATTCGAGTCGCTACATTCTGGCTCGTCAAGGGTTCTATTCCCTTCGAGCCCAACATGCGAGCAGCTCCTGCGACCTCTTAGTCGGGGAAGAAATAACCCATGTGACCATAATGGAAGCCAGGACTAGGCAGTGCCGTTCCCATCGAGATCTCCCTTGGTACCTCACTGACCTCGTTCGCGCGGAACTCGTTAAACTTCGGCCGCCCTATGCGGGGAGGCGACCATCGCTTCTTCTTCGGTCTGCCCAGCTTGCGTCGCGACCAGTTCGTTTTCCTTCGCCTGCTCGACCTATGGCGCAAGAAAAGGTCATGCCAGGTTTATGCAACAAGTCTATCAAAAGGATCTCGTGAAGCCTCACGATCTGCGTCACGTTCATAAGAAGCAGCCAAATCACGTACCGAAGCGGCAAGTCGGAAGTATCCCTCTTTTTCTACTGAGTCTGCCTTGCGGCGGAAATCGGCTGCAAGAGTGCGCTCTTCCTCGCCTCCTGTCCAGGTGAAAACACCGCGCTGATTGAAAAGCTCGACCCTAAATGCTGTGCGCATCACATCGTGTTCTTTTTCATTCAGCACCTCCGCAGCACCTTTGTGTATCCACAATCCGCTTGAATCAGCGGGAGAATACGCGAGCACCTTCCCCGCCTGATCAAGCGCTATTCGTAGATGACCGGAAGCCTCACAAGAACGTTTAACCTCTTCGAGCCACCTCTTAAGTGCTGCGTCATCGAAAGAACCATTAGGCTTGCTTCCGGGAGGAGTTCTCCACTTGCAGAGGAGGTCATAAGCATTGGTCGCAACACGTTTCTGCTCCTCACTTGGTTCTTCTGAGGATTTTTCCTCTTTGTCTGATCTAAAAATTACCCGAATCACTTCGCAGAAGAAATCGGGGTCTTCTGCCAGGCGTCGCTCTAATGTCTTGGGGGCTAATCCAAAATGATAATCCAATAATGGTAGGTAGCTCCATTCAATCTGGGATAAGGTATCGTTGTGCACTTCAGGATTGTTCTGTAGCCATTGGATGAGTTCTGTACACGCGTGTTGGTCCATGGAGTAAGCCGGTTCTTCAGATATCAGATTCTCCATGAGCGCATGGTACACTATGTCAACAGAGATCGCCGTTTTCTTATGAATCATCCAACATAAACATTGAATCGCAGCCCTTGCACGGCCATGTTGAATCAACTGTTCAACGGCTTCAGGCAGCTCTTCTTTCAAATCATAAGGTCTAGCATCTGTCCGTTTCCAGTAAAGGATTTCCTTTTCTCCAAGAAGTCTCTTAACCCTTTGCCAAGTTTCTCGACCGAAGGTAAGTAGAGCAAGAAATGCTGCCTTCTGGTCATCTGTCCAGTCTTCCATCTTTATGCTATCTGCCCACGACCATCCATTCTTGGCAAAGCGGCTCCAAACATATCCAGACGCAACACTCTCCATTTGCTTCTCGTGGTGCACCAGGAATTTTGGAAGGACGACGGAATCTTGTTCATCAATTGCCACTTTGCCAAGAGCCAGTCCAACCTGGTGTGAATCGATTACAGATCGAGCAAAATTCAATGTGCTCTCGATTCCAGAAGAATCAAGAATCTCCTTAATCGCTTTAGCACGGCGTTCCTCCAACTGATGACACTGTTCCTCGTAGTTGCCTTTCTCTTCGATGAGCTCAAATTCACGTTGACAAAAGAGTCGACGATGGATTAGTTCAAGCGATGACGGCTTGAGCACTTCAGTCACTTCTGCAATCCTGTCCACCTGCTCTCTAGACATAGCCCATGCCGCATCTGCAAATTTGCGATGCTTGATGACAAGATTGACTAATGCTTCCCACAGTACAACTTTCTCCTGCTCCGGTAAACCTAGTACAGGTTCGGAAGACAAATGTTCAAGAATCTCTGAATGTGATGGCGGAGGCAAATCATCAAGCCGGTCAATAAGCTCTGACAGCTTTTTCCGATCAATCTTCGCAACCTGAACTGTCAAGCTCGCGTAGATTGCAACTTGTTCGAAGTATTCCTCTCTTGACACCTTATCGGAATGGTCAAGAGGAATGAACTCTCGCCAGCTGGGTCTCCGGCTTCCAGAAGTTACCTGATGGGAACTAGGAAGCAGGGCGAGTAAGAGTTTCCAAGCAACTTCCGGACACTCTCGAAGCAGTGCTTCAACAGCAACCTTGCGAATCGATACGGGAGCACTGGTCTGCGGAAGCCATGGCAGAAACATCGTCGCAAGGGAGTTTGGAGGACGATTCGCCCAGTTACCTCCCGGATCGATCTCTGCGAGATGTCCCAGTATCACAGTCACTCGCGTTAGGTAATCTTGATGCCAAGCCAGGGTCTCAAGCGCCCAAAGGACGCTCGTTATATAGTTCCATCCTCCCATGAAACCGCTGCCTTCCTGCGAGAAAAGATCGTGAAAGGTTTTATTGTTTGGATCGTTCAAAATGCCTTCAACAGCATCCAAGTATTGTTCCGGAGCTGCCTCTGCAAGTAACGGTAGCACGTCATTCAAACTTGCCCAGTGAACCCAGTCTGTGTCCTTCAAGATCTCCCGAACAGTAATGGCGGCGATTGATTCGGTTTTTCCAATAGAACACGACGTAAGTGCGCTAGAGTATGTACCGAGCAATGCGAGGGTTTCTGCAAATCCTTCCCGAAGAGTATCAGAATATCTTGGCCTCTTGTCGTGGATCGATGCTTTCCACCGCTCTTCGGGTGGTAAGGTGAACTTGGGATCTCTTTCTCGCAACACAATTAAGGCTTGTTTCTGGAATCGCTCAATGTCATTGTTCGATAGATATGATCCAAGATTCTGCCAACCTTCAAAACGCGAAACGAACCGCCACTTTTCATCTCGCTGGATTAGGGGAGGGTCCGGGCGCAATGTCATTGGACGGACTATCCCGAGCCACTCCCCGTAACCCTTTCCCAAGGTTCCCCCTACCGCTTCACGATCTCCTTCGATGTTCCCATCCCATTGTCCGATGAGAGCTGCGATTGCCAATTCCGATGCCACAGCAGAAGAGGCCCAATCGGGTGATGCGGAAATGTCGAGAAGTAGACGCTTCAAGATTGTAATGCGTCCCTCGCACTTGTTGGAAATTGTCCTTGCCTTTTCTGCCGAGTATCCACAGGAGACGAGCACCTTTTCCATATCGTAGGGCTTCGCTTCGGTCAAACGTACTGCATTACCATGTACGCTAGCAATTGGGATGCCGGCGAAAACTACTCCATGCCCCTTATTCCGAGCTTGATTTCGTAAGGGTGCCCCCGTGCTAAGAACATCTAACGAGGGAGTTGCGATAAAGACACGCGAATTCTGGAGAGTGCACATAGCCTTCCAAGTTTCAGGGTCGTCGATAATTAAGCAACGTTCTGCAAAGGCTGTCCTCTGAGCTGAGTCCAAGGACGCTAACGTGGCTGTCACAAAATCAATACCTTCCTCCGGATATCGAGTTTCGAGCAATAGCTCAAGAGTTTCACCACGGAACATGCGCAAGAGTTGTGTGACTGCCTTTTCTCGTCCGACTAAGAAAACATCCGGACTTAAGTCTGGCGGAGAACCATATCGCTTCAGGTCCTCCCAATGAATAAGAGGAAAAGAAATGCCCTTAGTTGGAATGCCAAATCTCTCCGCTAGCCAGAATCCGATTCCCGGGAAAAGAGAGATCCATTGTACCAACTTTGTCCCGTCAATAATCCGAATGTCCCTCCAATCCGTCGACTGCCGACGATTCTCAAGCCATGCTCTCTGATCGCCAACGTTCCAAGAGTGATAGGCGGACCTCGCAGTCACAAAGACGAACGTGGATGACTTGCGCTCTGCTTCTTTCGTCTCCTTTGTCCGCTTTTTGAACTCTCTTGTTGCCTTATCGCGAGGATCAGTGCCAACGCCTATTTCCCAAAAGCTTTGCCCTTGAGGAACGTACGGTTCGAATGCACGAGGGGACACAACAATTCCATCCCAACCTGGTTGGCCAATGCTACCTCCAAAAGGGAAACGAAGTTCAGTTGGATTTTTGATTGAGGCAGCAATCAGTCTCAGAAGAAGTTCCGGTATCAAACCTCTTGAATCGGCATAGTCTGCTTTTGAGTGGAGTACTTCTTCAGTGATCAGGATAGAGTGTTGCATGCTGCTTGACCTCTTTAAGTTCTTATCTTTCTTATATTTCTGCCTTCGTTTCCATCCTGTTCCTTCTTCAATGAACATTGACGGTGCAAGTATTTTTCAATTTGCCGATGAACATGCATCAAATACCTCATGTGCAAGTCTGTCTGGAATCATATGATGAAGCGCACTTCGGAATCATCATTAGAAGAACCGGATATGCGCGTGATGACGAAAAACCATTGGATGCGCACGGATGGCGAATAGTCATAACGGAAAATCATGATAATAATGATCAATGGAGCCAGTCTCCTGCTTTTTCCATGCGGTCCGTTTGCATCCATCCTCTATCACTAGATTCCGTGCATGTTGATGCGCGTTCAAGATGTCGGCGTGGTCCGTGAGCTCACTAGCGAATGCCAAGACTCCATCTCACTATTCCATGCACATGTCCAAAGGCACGAAAGAGGTGGTGAGAACTACGCAGGGTTGCTAACAACGGCGTTATGTCGTGCTAATAGGGAATTGCTCGTTAGCACCTTCAGCAAGCCACGCGTCAGGTGTTTATAATGCAACAAGCATCGTACCTTGGATTGTGTCGCAGTGTCTCAAGAATCCGACATCAAGGAATGGTATTATCATTGGGGCAAGGGAAAGATCGTTTCCTTCGTTGTCAAAGCGAAGGAGAAGTATTCGACAGTTCTCCGCACCTTGAAGACCGCTTTGCAGAAGCATCATTTGCGCGAACAGGACTTTGAAAGGATGTTCGTTGAGATAGAGAAAGAATCTGTGGAGCCTTTCAGAGATCGGGGCAACTACGAAATGCGAAAGCAAAGATTTGTCAAGCTGAGAAGCGGAATCCTTGGCAGAAGAACGGTCCAGAAGTAGTTTCGCAACCTAGTGTCAGCGCCGACCACGTCGGGGCTGCTCTTGTTTCTCATCGTTCTCATTCGTCCTCATGAATCTCATTCTTCTTTTCAGCTCATCTCTGTCTATGACGCTTGAAGGTCATTGTCTTCATTCTCACTGCTCAATAGGACTTCTTGGTGCTCTGCTTCCGCTTCTCAGAATACGAGGCAGGAGAGCCCGTTGCTCATCGAAGGTAGACTAGCGTTTTACCTTGCGCCCTCGCTGTATCTTGATCGCCCTCGACTCCCGCTTCCTAACCAGAGGACCTAGTCTCAGCTCGAACCTTTTCGGATTGCCAGCTTTTGTCAATGTTCCTTCGAGAAAACCAGCCTTGATGAGAGGTTTGACATTGCGCCAAAGGAACGAATAGGAGGCGCCTTTCTTTCTTCGCATACGCGGTCCCATCTTGTATTCTCTTGCAAGGCTACTTACTGTGTGAGAGAGCTTTGAGTCGTCGTTTGCACGCTCTTTCTCTCGTTCGACGACGAGCTTCATGATCCTTCTTGCAGATCTGCTCAATATTCTATGCGCTTCCTCGATTGTCATCTTACGTTCTGAACTTGTTTCGTTCATCGCTCACTGAGATAACACTATAACTAGTTAAGGATGCTCTGAAAACTGGAACGAACCACGCATCCTATTCTTGGTTCATATATTCACCGGTGAACCAATGCTACCTTGAGTGATATAGTGTACCGATAACAATGGGAGGCAGACTTCGCCCTCATTTGACCGTAGTTTCCGGCGTCGTTGAGAAGACTCTCAGGGATGACCTAGACAAGATCAGAGCGAAGTATCACATCGAATCCCGCTCGAAGCTCATCGCACAGATTCTCAGGGACTATGTTCGCGGCCTGCGGTTAGGAGGAGGCTTAGATGGCGGCTTATAGGCCCGAGCGGGGCCACAGGCATGATGATAGCCCTTTGCCCGGCAATCGTTCGCGGAAGGCTGCTTATAAGCACTCCTCGTCAGGACCAAGGGTACGAACTGTCAATACCTCGGAATCGCATTCGGGTTCTCAGAGGCGACAACTTGCAGCGAGAGTTCGAAGAACATCTCGCGCGCAGGAGGACCGCTTCGTTGAGCAGGATACGCACGAGGAGTTGATCCACCTGGGTCGATTTCCTTTCGTGTGTGCCTACAGGAGGTATCTGAGAGGAGTTCGTGCCAGACTGTCGGAGCTGACAATCGCCGAGAGAGAACGAAAGCTGCACCATATGGCAAGGCTGGTGCAAAGACTGCATACAGAGGGAAGAATACGGAACACAAACCCCGCCAAGTTCGAGGAGGATGACATCATCGAGATCTTCCTTGCGCTCAAAGCTCGAGGAATCGCCTGCGAGACGCTGAGGAAGTATATCTCGATGCTGAAGTCTGTGACGAGGGAGTGCAGGAACACTGTGGTTGATGAGATGCTCGCGAAAGGGAAGCTTGTCGTAGGAAGCGACCGCAGAGAGCCGACATCGCTCGACAAGGAGGAGCTAGAGGCTCTCCTCGATGCTTCTAAGCAGGTCTCCGGGTGGAAACGAGTCGTTTGCCGTTTCTCCATCGCGATGATGGCCTTCATGATGCTGAGGCCAGGGGAGCTTCAGAAAGCATCCATCGGTGACCTGAACACGGCCAAGTGGACGTTTCTGGTAGCCAATCCCAAGGGCAAGGAAAGATACGGTGAGGTCAAGCAGCTCCCAATCCCTGATGTGCTCAAGCCTTACGTGCTAGAGTACCTCGGTGAGAGGGACAGGATGTTGAGATCACGCGGAATTGAGAATGCCACTCCTCTGGTCCCCTCTATCGTATGCAACAAAGCGGGGTTCTACACTCAGCAGGGTTTCGGACGGCTGAAGAAGGCGATTGTTGAGAAGTCTGGCATCCACTTCAAGTGGAAGACTATGAGGCCAACCGGCGGCCAGCTTGCCCTGGACGCCGGTGTGCCGATAGATATGATATCTCGGATGATGAGGCACACATCTGTCCTGACGACGGAGCGGTACTACTGCCGCGCAAGGGCTGACCTTGCATATGCTCGTGTCAATGAGGCATACAACTGCCTCTTCGGGCACGAGCCAGCTATCGCGGAGAAAAGTGTTTGAATTGGAATCTGAGGATAATTGTCTGGCTGCAACATGGAGTGGGCCCAACCGGATTCGAACCGGTGAACTTCTGCGTGTCAAGCAGACGTCATAACCACTAGACCATGGGCCCTTGGTGCGGCGAGATAAGTCAAGCCCGTCTATAACACTTTCTGTGGGAGCGTGGTCGAGCCAGACGTGCATCATCTAGTTTATTGCCGTCGTTGACACTAACCTTCTGAGAGGTCATGGATTCCCCTAGGATTTTGGTCTACGCGGGCAAAGGTTCGTCTCACTCGTGGACTTGGCTTGCCGATTTCTTCGAATCAGAAGGGATGCTTCGCGTGCGGTTTCTCGACTCGACTGAATTTGTGGGAGAAATCTCGAATGGACCTGATCAGATCATAGTGTCAGGAGGGGATGGATTCAGCATTGCCTCATCTCTTGCCGGTGAAGGATTCTCAAGCCTCAAGGACTACGTCACCCAGGGTGGCAAGTATGTCGGCATATGCGCTGGAGCGTATCTCCCGCTGCCGTCGTCTGTCGAACCGTTCTCCGAGTTCAACGTCTCATCCACGAAGATCGAGAACATAGACTGCAGGCTGAGGATGGTCGAGAAAGTCTCTCCAAGAATCGCCGTCAAATACGGAAGTTGTGCGATTGTACATCCTGTAAGAGGGGAGCTGGAATTGGGGATGGATGCGAAAACGCTACTTGCCCCTCTCTACGGCGGTCCCATCTTCAAGGAGCCTGAGGAAGACGAAGTTCTCCTCAGATATCGCTCCTTCACGTCCAACACAGAGTTACAGATTGGAGAGCGGGATGCCGCCACAATCGTCCTCGGAAAGCCCGCCACGGTGAGATCGCGAATCGGTCAAGGAGAGCTTCTGCTCCTCGGACCGCACCTAGAACATCCTCGGTATCGGAATGCGAACGAATTGTTCCTTAACCTCCTGCAAATCAATCCTTCCCCGCAGAGACAAATGCCCGGAGGCGAGGTCGAGCGCTCACTCAAACGGGCGCTCGCAGATCTCAAAGTTGCCATCCTCGGCCTCGAGAATCGATCTTTTGTTGTCGGCAAGAAGATTTGGGACGGAAGCAGGTACCTCGAACTCCAGGCTGCAATCGCCAAGAGAGCATGGACGCTGAATCGCGACCTGGCGACGGAAATCTCGGAAGATCTAGAACAGGTCAGACAGAGCCTCGTGAGACTCAACGTCGGCATCGAGACTGATGCGGATGATACGACCTCACTCTTGGTCGAGTCTGCCAGAAAATGCGTCGACAACCATTTTCAGGCGCTTCACCACAGCAGATGATTATATAGCAACTAAGCCTGATTCAGGCTGCGATGTCAGGCCCCAGATACATGAAGGACAGGACATCGTTGTATCTGCTGTTCTTCGGGATGGTCCTAGCCATATCGTTGATCATCCTGCTACTTCCCTACGAGACGGTGTACGTCCAAGACGAGGCATATCTCGACACATTTCTCGTCGTGATTGTTGCCAGCGTGATCGTCTTCTTCATAGGGACGCTCTACAACGTTCTCTTGTGGATGGAAGGAAAGGGACTTGTGGGAACCCCCGAGGGACGCCTTCTGCGCCTCCTGCCGAGGACACTGAAGTTCATCTTGAGTGGAAGATTTGGCAGAATCCTGTCCGTGTTTCTCAAAGATGCTCTCTACCTCTCCAAGCTGAAGGGCAGGAGCGCCTTCCGGTGGTCGATGCACCTCTTGATTCTTGGCGGATTCGCTGCAATGTTCTTCCTCGACCTGGTCGTGACATTTTCCCTGGATTTCTTGAAGTATCGGCCGATGATCGAGGACGGAGGCTGGGCAAAGCTTTGGATCCGCGACTTCGGGTTCGAGCTTGTCGGCTTCATGATGCTCGTCGGTCTCACGATAGCAGCCGTTCGCAGATTCATCTTCAAGCCCAAGATCATCAGGACGGAGCTTCCTGACGCGACTTCGATTCTGTTCCTTCTTGTCGTGGTCCTCGGCGGATTCGTTCTGGAAGGCATGGGCATCGCGGGCAGGATACCAGGTCATCAGGTGAATCAAGCGTACTCGTTCCTCGGCTACGCCCTTTCGCAACTCATGCCTGGCTCCGCAGGCCAGTACTACGATCAGGCTTGGCTGATCCATGGGGTCATGAGCGCTCTTCTGATCGCTTACATTCCATTCAGCAAGCTGTTCCACATGATCGCCACACCGATTGCGATCGAGGCGGACAAGATGCTTCCAACAGGGGTGAGATGATCGCGAAGAAGCTCGACATCTCCAAGTTAGACGTGCTCGCGCTCATGCGCTACGACGCGTGCACGCGCTGTGGAGAATGCACATCCACTTGCCCAACTGGCGGGGAGGCTCAGGATATCGAGCTAGTCACTCCCCGCGGCAAGATACTGAAGCTCAGGGAGTTCTACAAGGCGCAGTACGGCCTGAAGGCAAGATTGCTGGGCCCGAAGCAGATCCCAGACGACCAGCTCAAGGAGCTGTCGAGCAGGGCATACGAATGCACGATATGCGGCCAGTGCAAGACAGTGTGTCCAGCTCACCTGGACACGATCGAGATGTGGGAGAACATGCGCGAGTTCCTTGTCGCGAACGGTCTCGCGCCTCTTCCGGCCCATGAGTCTATCATCAAGAGCATCGAGAACTACGGCAACCCTTGGATGCAGCCGAGGACCCAAAGGTCTCGCTGGTCCAAGAAGATCGAGAAAGAGATCAAAATCAAAGACGCCACGAAGGAGAAGTGCGAAGTCCTTTTCTTCGTGGGCTGCACAGCTGCATACGACCCGAACATAAGGAACATGGCCCTGGACACTGCTCGTGTGCTGGGGAAGGCCAACATCGATTTCGGCACCCTCGGAGACGATGAGGGCTGCTGCGGCTCGACGCTTCTTCGGACAGGTCTGCTTGAGCGTGCGAGGAAGTTGGCGCAGGAGAACATCGAGATGTTCGAGAAGGCCTCGCCGTCCGTCTTCGTCACTAGCTGCGCGGGATGTTACAAGACGATACGACAGGACTATCCGAAAGTGGGGAAGGTCAGCGCTCGCGTGGTCCACATCACTCAGTTCGTGAATGAGCTCATCGACTCAGGCAGGCTCAAGCTCGAGAAGAGGGTGGATGGTGTTGTGACCTTCCACGACCCCTGCCACCTCGGCAGACACAACCTGCTGTACGACGAGCCAAGGAAGATCCTCCAGTCCATCCCAGGCATTAGGCTAGTGGAGATGGAGCGGAACAGAGCTGAGGCCAGATGCTGTGGGGCAGGTGGGGGCGTCAAGACAGCGTTCCCAGACCTTGCACAGAAGATATCGCTCCTGAGAGTGGAGGACGCTGAGAGGACAGGGGCGGAGATACTGACCACTTCATGCCCGTTCTGCTACCAGAGCCTGAAGACATCCATCGATGCGAAAGGGTCGAAGCTCAAGATGATGGATTTGATGGAACTCGTCAGACAGTCCTGCTCACCTTGAATTCCACCCCGCGGAATAGGAAAATCATTAAGTTGCGACTAGGCAGTGCAGAGTCGATAGATATGACAACTGCAAATCCGCCCACAATCGCGATCCCGCCAATTCACGTGCAGGCCCCGCGAGCGAACCTTCCGACCATTGTACCGGTCGGCATCATGGTCTTCATACTCACGATGATAATCAGCTTCGCATACTATACATCGGACCAATGGTGGATCGGAGAGGTGATTGGTCTGGTCGGCATCGCTCTCGTCGCGGTGATGTTCTTCGTGAACGAGCGCCAAGACAAGATCCACCAGGCTGCCAGAGGCGGCGCTTGGACCTTCGACAAGAGGTTCTTCTTGGTGGGCGAGATATCCGCGGCAGTTGGTATCACCTTGGTGTTGGCCGGTGGGGCGTCATTGTCAGGCATCCTCGCAGGCGCCGCCTCGCTCTTCGGCGTCGCCTTGCTCATCGCCGCGTTCTTCATGATAATCGTCTCGCTAAAGAGCTGAGTGATCAGTGCAACTGGTCCGAGTGACCCGCGCCCACGGGCAGCACGGTAGCGCCCTTCTTCTGCTCGTAGGCAAGCGCGCCCAGCAGCAGGAACGGTATCGCCAAGAGGAAACAGTGCTGCGGCGACACTCCTAGGTAGAGCATCAGGATGAGGACCGCGATTGAGCTCGATCTCCCGATATCGAGCATGAACTCCCTTCCGATCACTGAATCGTTCTTCGCCAGCTCGAGCTTGTCCGTGAGTATAGCGAAGATGAAGACCGGAAGGATGAAGCTGGCGAATTCCAGGAGGCCGTTGGCTAAGGCGTATTCGTTGAGCGAGCCCGCAAACGCGATGAGAATGACGCAAGGGATGGACGTCAGCGCGCTGATTATGACGAACAGTCTCCTGTTCTGTATCTTGTCGGAGACCTTGCCCAGGATTATGGCCATGATGCCTGCGCTGAGCCCGAACAGAGAGAACAGCGCACCCAGGTCGACCTCCTTCTGCGTGAAGATGTACGCGACTAGCACAACGTCTACCCAGAATACACCTTCGAATCCGCCCTCCCCCAAGAGCGCGACGACGTTCCTCCGCCCAAGTGCGCCAAGCCTTATCTTCATCACCTGGTCGGGCGGGATGTACTTCCTGTAGGCCACAACGACTATGGCTGTGGCCAAGATGATCGCGATGCCGAGAGAGAACAGCAGCTGATAGTTCGCGAAGCCGATGACCATGCCGCCCAGCAGAGGAGCGAAGAAGGTCGCCAGAGGCCACACGAAGAAGACCGCGCCGTAGGTAACGCCTCGGTCACTCTTGTCGGTCATCTGCGCCATCAATATGTTGAATGGTGTCCAGAACAGAGGATAGTTCAGGCCGAACGCGACCGCGACAGTGATGGCCAATGCCCAGCCATTGTCTATCGTGATGAACAGGCCGTACTCCACGATCAGGAAGGTCAAGCCAACCAGCATCGCGTTCCTCGGGTCCAGGTGCGGCTTCCAAGACATCCACAGGCTTACGAATATCGCTATGAAGAACCCGAGGCCCAAGTAGATGGGTCCGGACCACATCGGCATGTCGAAGTGTTTGAAGAGGTAGACCATGTTGAAAGACGATGCGAACGTGTTGCCGAACGCGAGCATCGCGTTTATGATCATCAGGCCCGCAAAAGCGCGCTTGTCCATGTTGACCTGAATCAGGGAACCTCGCTTAAACCTTCTTCGACAGACTCATTTCTCTGACTTGCGCCAGGCGAACAGCTTCTGCTTCTGGTGCCCTCCGGGGCCGCCTCTCTGCTCCCTCGCCTTTTGAATGCACTCCTCGCTGTCGCACACGAAGGTCGCGAAAAGAAAGTGTGTTGCAGGCTTGCCGCAGATCTGGCATCTCTCGTCGGTCTTCATCTGGTCTCACCCAAAGACGGCACTGCGTATCTAAGCTTCCGCCTGACAGCGTCCGATTTCTTAGAGACGAGCCTCCTTCCGACCTTCGACTCCGAGAGGACCGAGTAGAACTCGAGGTCCGCGCCGCATTCGGGGCAGACGGGCTCCGATTTCGCGACTTGAGCGTCGCATACAGGACATGCTTTGATGCCCGCCAATCTGGACGGTGATCGCGACTTGCCCCCCACCAACACTCTTTGTCGAGCTGGGGCGCCAGCCCTGTCGCGTTGCTCGAGAGGCCTAGTAAACGTCTTTGCTGGCAGGGAAGGTGGCAATTCCAGCGCAGACCCAAAAGCCAAGACGGATCTTGGCGCGACCCAGGTGAACGCCTTGTTCCCACTTGCCCTCACGAATTGGACCAGTCTCTGTCTGAGCGCTTCCTCATCGCCTTCCTCATCGGTGCCGTAGATCCTGCTGAGGATTCTGAGGTCGTCGATGTCGTCGAACAGCTTGATGTCGTTCTCTGGAACAACTTCGACATGATATCGTTTGTACAGGACATAGATGTAGACCAGAATGACGACGAGTGCGAAGAGTGTCACGGTAGTCGGATTGTATCCGATGTTCACGAGGGCAGCGGCCGATGCGACGTCCACAAGGAATACGATGAGCGACAACGCCCTCCACGCTTTCTTCGGTTCCATAGAGCGCCGCACAAGGAACGGTTGGCCCGTAGAAAAAACCTCTGTGTCAGCCATGTCAGGCTTTCTCGATCTCCATCGAGAAGTCGATCGACTTGACCGAGTGAGTTAGCGATCCGAGCGAGACGATGTCCGCGCCGGCGGCATACTGTTCGATGTTCTCCGGCCTTATCCCGCCCGAAGCCTCCACGAGCACATCGGGGTTGAGCTTCTTCAACTCGGCCGAGAGCTTCCTCACTTCATCTGGTTCGAAGTTGTCGAGCATGACTATGTCCGCGCCGTTCTTCACAGCGGTCATCGCATCCGTCGCATTCTCCACCTCGATCTCTATCTTCTTGGTGAAGCCGCCGCTTTTGGCTCTTCGGAGCGCCTCGATCACTCCTCCGGCCATCTTGATGTGATTGTCCTTGATCAGGACTGCATCGAAAAGCCCCGCCCTGTGCGGGTCCCCTCCTCCGATGACGACTGCCTTCTTCTCGAACTCTCGGAAGCCGGGCGTCGTCTTGCGTGTCGCTGCGACCCTGACCTTCGGGTTCACCTTCCTGCACTTCACAACGAGGTGATGAGTGAGCGTCGCGACGCCGCTCATCCGCATCACGAAGTTCAGCGCGAGCCTCTCGCCCGCCAGAATGGCTCTCGCAGGTCCCTCGACTTCGAGGACGACATCTCCTCTGCCGATCCGCGAGCCGTCCTCCTTGGCCTTGACGATTCTGGCTCCAAGCTCTTCGAAGACTGCCCCCGCCTCTGACGCGCCTGCCAGAACGCACTGTTCCTTGCACACGATTCGCCCTTTCGCCTTGGCTTTCGCGGGGACCACGAGCTCGGAGGTGATGTCTCCAGAGCCTACGTCCTCTTTGAGGAATTCCTGGAGCTTGGACTTCATGCGCCACGTGGCAGGGCGTCGGGGGATAACAATGTTTTGGGAAAAAACAATGAGATCAGATCGTCCACTTCTCGCCATTCTTGGGCAGATGGACCTCGAACCCCTGTGCTTTCAAGTCGCCCGCGAGAATTTCTCTCTCATCGCCGTGCATGAGCACAATCTTCTCGGGGGAGCATCCTTTCGCGAATGCCAGAAGCTCGTCATGGCCTGCGTGCGCTGAGAAGTCGTACTTCAATACCTCGCAGTTGACCTTCTCGCTCACTCCCTGGAATTCCATGTACCCCGTTTCGAGGAGCTTCCGGCCGTTGCTTCCCTCGACCTGATATCCGGTCAGGAGGACTGCGCTCTTCGGGTCGTTTCTGACGGTTTCCACATAGCCAAGGACAGGGCCGCCGTCCAACATTCCGCTCGTCGTTACAACGACGTCCGCTTGGGCGGCTCGCGAGCGCGCGTGAACGTTCCTCACTTCATGAGTTCGGAGGACCGCCTGTCTCAAGCGCTTGGCGGACCTGACGAATTCCGGGTATCTGAGATAGATGGCGTTGACCTTCTTTCCCATACCGTCCAGCCAGAAGTCGAACTTGCTGTCCTTCAGAAGCAGGAGTATCTCCTGCGTCCTGCCCACTGCGAACGAAGGTATGATGGCGGTGCCCCCTCTCTGATTGACCTCCTCGATCTTCTTGAGAAGGGCGTACTCCGTCTTCAACCTGGACGGGTGGTTCCTTCCTGAGTACGTGGATTCCATGATCAGGTTGTCGCACTTGACGGGCTTTGCACCCGCAACCAACCTTGTGTCCAGCGTGTGGATGTCCCCTGTGATGAGTGTCGTCCTCTTGCCCTGGAGCTCGTACATCGTCGCCCCGGGGATGTGACCCGCGGAGTGCGTGATGACCGTCATCTTGCCCGCTTGGCTCGTGTCGCCGAACTGGATCTCGTCGAACTTCCTGCGGGCGATCTTGACATCGGCTGAAGTGTACGGTTCCGGGTACCCCTCGGCAGCGCCGATCTTGATGCTGTCATCCATCAGCAATATGCCGATCTCCCGGGAGATGCTCGTGGATACCACGTTAATGTCATAGCGGGCCGTGAGCCACGGAATCATGCCGCAGTGGTCGAGGTGAGAGTGGGTCAGGAACATGACGTCAATTGGAGGACAAGGCGCGGGATACTGTGGAGGATCGGTCGCCGTTATCCCATAGTCGAACAGCACTCTGGCTCCGGGGCATTTGAGAAGTATGCCAAGCCTGCCTACTTCGTTACCTCCTCCGAGGAACTCTCCTTCCAACGGCATTCGGTTGGGCGAACGGTTCTTACTATTATATGTTTGTGCCACCGACTTTGGCCAGAGAAATGCTCAGTCCCCGACTATCTGGACCGTTATCTCTCTCGTCCTGGGCTTGTTGTCGAACTCAAGGAACACTATCTGCTGCCAAGTGCCGAGCACGAGGTCTCCATCCACTATCGGCACCGTGAGCGATGGCCCTACAAAAGACGCTCGGATATGCGAGTGACCGTTCCCATCGCCCCATCTTTGATGGTGCTCATAGTCGATGCTCTTGGGGTACAGACGATCCATCGCGTCTCTCATGTCCGTCACAAGCCCGGGCTCGTGTTCTACCGTCGTGACGGCTGCAGTGGAACCGACCACGAACACGCATGCGAGCCCTTCCCTGATATTCGACTTTGAGACGATCTCCCTGACCTTCTCAGTGACATCGATCACCTCATCTCGAGCGGACGTCTTGAGGGTGATAGAGCCATTCGCTGTCGTCAAATGCAATCACCGGGGCGGGCTAACGTTTTCAAAATCGATAACAGTTTTCCTCGCCAGAAGCCATCCCAGACTCGCGGTTCCAGAGATGGTACATACCATCTCTAGCTTGACACTCATTCACAATATCTAAATATCTGCATTTCATAATCTTACTACTCACATGAGCTCTGAGCATGCGTACTATGGAAGGCCATTCAAGGCCTACAACGCAGACAGAAGGGTCTGGTTGGTTTCAGCGTTCCGAGTAGAGCTAATAAAGAACGGCATCGACAAGGCCGGAAGCATCAACAGGTTGGCGCGCGAACTCGGCTACCGGTCGAGAATCCACCCGGGGTGGAGTGTTAGACAGATCCTTGTTGGGGAGCAGCCTTTCCCGTATGAGAAGCTGGTCAAGCTCTCGGACTATGTTGGGTACCCGATCGATGACATTCTCAGATATAGGACCGAGTCCGAGAGGGTCAACGAGACAAACACGAACGAGGCTTTGCGGATGCACGGGCTCTGGTGCTACCACGTCCAGAGGATCCGACTGCGGTAGGCTCGCACCTCTCTTGGCTGCGATGTCGTCTTTCTCATTCAACCAGCAGGCCTGGCCGACCGCGGGAGTCCGTCAAAAACCATATATACGGACAAGCCTGTTGTATCGACCATGGCAGTGGGGGGCTTTGAGCTCGGACTGGCTTTCATCATCATAGGAATATTCATGCTTCTGGCGGAGCTGTCGTCTCCGGGCGCTTTCATACTCGTGCCCGCGACAGTCTTACTGGTGCTCGGCTTTGTTGGGATGGTCGCACCTGACATATTGATCAGCTGGTGGTCGCCGGTCATCGTGGCGGTCGTCGTGATACCGATCACCTACGTGACCATGCGGATGTACCAGAAGCTCGCCCCGCCTGCTCCGCCTGAAACCACCGTCGCGACATCCCTCGTGGGGATGACAGGAGTCGTGACAATAGACGTCGCTCCGAACAACCTCAAGGGGAAGGTGAGGATCGAGCACGACATCTGGAGCGCGACCTCGAGCAAGCCTATACCGGCAGGGAAGAAGGTCGTGGTGAAGACGAGCGAAGGGGTCCACGTCACGGTCGAAGAGGTCAATTAGGGAGTTGGAAAGGAGGGATTGGAATGGCAGTAGCAATTGGAGCGGTAGTAGCACTGGTCATACTTGCGTTGATAGTCGTCGTCGCGGTCATGACCAACGCGATCAAGATCGTCTTGCCGTATGAGCAGGCCATATACATGCGGCTGGGACGTTATATGCGAGTCTTGAACCAAGGTGTGAACTTCGTCGCACCTTTGATCAACCAAGTCGTCAGGATAGACCTGAGGACGCAGGTCCTGGACGTCCCGAGGCAAGAAGTCATCACCAAGGACAACTCGCCGACGAACGTCGACGCGATCATATACATCAAGGTCATCGACCCGACAAAGGCGTTCTTCCAGGTCACGAACTACAGGACGGCGACCATCTACTTGGCGCAGACCACGCTCAGGTCGCTCATCGGTGACATGGAGCTGGACGAGGTCCTGTCCAACAGGCAGAAGATAAACCTGCACCTGAGGGACGTCCTCGACGAGGCCACGGACAAGTGGGGCGTGAAGGTTGAAGGCGTCGAGATAAGAGAGGTCGACCCCGCGGGCAAGGTCAAGGACGCCATGGAGGAGCAGACCTCGGCGGAGAGGCTGAGGAGAGCCGCCATCCTGAAGGCAGACGGTTCCAAAAGGGCGGCCATCCTGAACGCCGAAGGTGAGAAGAGGTCACGCATCCTGCAGGCGGAGGGTCTCAGACAGGCGAAGATTCTGGAGGCCGAGGGCGAGAGGCTCGCCATCATATTGCGCAGCCAAGGTGACGCGCAGAAGCTGAGGATCTTAAGCGTCGGTGCACAGCCTATGGACTCGAAGGCCCTGACAGTCCTGTCTCTCGAGACGATGAGGGCCCTTGGCAGCGGACAGGCGACGAAGATCATCTTCCCGTTCGAGCTCACGAAGCTGGTGGAAGGCGCGAGCCAGTACCTCGGCATCGGCAGAGAGACGCCCGCAAGGGAGGTCTCGAGACCCGAAGAGGTCGAGCGTGTGGTCGGCAAGGCGGACGATGTTCTCGGCCCGATCCCGACGCCGGATGAGCTGCACGCGGAGCTGAAAGCGCTCGAGAAGGCGATGGAAGACGAGAAGATCGAGGCGGAGGAGATCGCCGAGATCACCAAGAAGGCCACGAAGAAGGCCCAGCAAGAGCGAGAGTACCAGGGCTGAGCAAACGCCTTTCAGAAACCCTTTCCCAGTGTTCTTATTTCAATTTGCCTTCGCCAGAAGCTGGTCCGCCGCTACATCGGCCTTCCTGAGAAAATCCGACTCGTTTAGGTTCACTATCTTGCGATCCCTGAGGACGAACTTGCCATCGATGATCGAGTCCCGAACCGCATGGCTAGGACTTGCGTATACAAGGTTCGCCACGACATTGTCAGGCCGCGTGGGCACCATCGATGGCACAGCGCAGTCCAAGATGATCAGGTCGGCCTTCTTTCCCGGCTCGATGGACCCGAGCTCTTTGTCCGCTCCGATGCATTTGGCCGCGTCCACAGTCGCCATGTCGAGGCACTTCTGGGCGGGCAACACGGCCGCGTCCCACCTGTGTGCCTTGTGCACCAGCGACGCGAACTTCATTTCAAGGAACATGTCGAGAGTGTTGTTCGATGAGCACCCGTCGGTCCCGAGGCTGACGTTGACTCCCTCGTGGAACATCTCGGGTAGCGGAGCGACTCCGCCGCTCGCGAGCTTCATGTTGGATGTGGGGCAGTGAGCCACATTGACCTCGGCGCGAGCCAGGGCTCTGACCTCGTTGATCGTCAGCCATACTGAGTGCGCTGCGATATCGCCCTTCGAGAGGAAGCCTATCTCCGCGAGATGCTCCACCGGTCTCTTGCCCTTCTGCTTCTGGTACTCGTAGACCTCGAACCTCGTCTCGGACAGGTGGTAATGGCAGAAAGTCTTCTCCTTGGCAGCTAGTTCTTTGCCCTCCATCATCGTCTCGTCCGAGCAGACGTAGACTCCTTGGAGCGCAACGAGAGGCTTGATCAGCGGCCTTCCCCTATGCGACCTGATGAAGTTCTCGCAGTTCTTGATGGGCTTTCCCTTCTGAGTCGTGAACTTCTCGTCGAGCACGGTCCAGCCGAGGTATCCTCGAAGTCCGACCTCCTCGACGCTCTTCGCGATGGCGTCCTCGGAGTAGTACATGTCAACGAAGGTCGTGGTCCCGGACCGGGCCATCTCGAGGCATCCGAGCGTCGCCCCGACGGCGACATCCTCAGGCGTGCGCTTGGCGTCGATTGCGAATGTCTTGTCCAGAAACTTGTCGAGCTTGACGTCGTCCGCGACGCTCCTCATGAGCGACATCGCGACATGCGTGTGGCAGTTGATCAGGCCGGGCATGACGATGCAACCCGATGCATCTACGACCTCGTCGGGTCTAGCCTTTGCATGGCCGACGTTCGCTATCTTGCCGTTCTCGATAAGGACATCGCCCTTCAGAACTTCTCGCTTCCAGTTCTGAGTGACGACGAGTCCGCCCTTGACCAGTATGCTCAATCGCGCGCACCTCCCTGCTCGGAACTGTATTAAAGGGCTCGGTCATTAAGGTTTGGAAACCATGGTCAGGATCACATTTCTGGGCACTGGTGGTGGTCGTTTCGCGACTATCTATCAGGCTCGCGCCACGGGCGGGATATACATCGAGGACCAGAGGAACCTTCACATAGATCCCGGTCCGGGAGCTCTCGTCAGGATGCGCTCGGTAGGGATCGACCCCCTGGCCACCGATGCGATCCTCATATCCCACTGCCATCCGGACCACTACCTCGACGCCGAGATACTAATCGAGGCGATGACTGAAGGTGGGACGCGCAAGCAGGGGGTCCTGCTCGCAAGCTTGAGCGTAATCGACGGCAACGGCGATTTCGGCCCCGCGATATCAAAGTATCACCTCTCAAAGCCAAAGGTGGTCAAGATCATGCAGCCGTTCAACAAGATCGGGCTCAAGCCTCTCGAGATCTTCGCTACGCCCTCCGCTCATTCTGACACTAGTTCGATCGGATTCAGAATCCAAACCACTGCCGGCATGGTCTCCTATGTATCTGACACTCAACTCGTCGAACAGGTCATCAAGGCGCACAAGCATTGCAGAGTGCTCATCGCGTGCGTGACGAGACCTCTAGGCCAGAGGATCCCGCATCACCTGAGCACTGAGGACGCAGGCTATCTTATCGAGAAGCTCAAACCAGAGCTGGCGGTCATAACCCACTTCGGCATGCGCGTTATCCAGGAGAACCCTGAGACGCAGGCGAAGTGGATAGAGGAGAGATCTGGAGTGAAGACCGTGGCAGCTCGGGATTTCATGACGCTCGAGCTGAAGAAGGACTCGATCGCAGTCGCGGACAGGATAAAGCAGACGCACGAGAAATGATCAGCGCACTGATGGAGAGTTGACTTCCGTGCCAGATAAGTTCGTAATCTGGCCCTTGGTATCGGATACTCTGTTGCAGGCGTCACAAGCGATTAGCATTCCTCGGAAAATACTGCAGTCTCTTTCAGTGCACATGACTTCCCATCCCCATCTGCAGGTGCATTGTCTTGATGGATAATAATTCTGTTGCATCATCGGATGGTGGCATCTAGGTCACTCCGACAATGCAGCTCGTTCCATTCGGCTCCGACCGTGCGGCCATCGCTGGCTCGTATAGGATCATCATCACGTCATGCTGGAACGCGCCGGGGTTGAACCATAAACCCCCTGCCATCCCTCTCGAGATGGCTGTCTGCAGCAGGTTGATGCTGGCGTTGATGTGCCTGTCGAGGCGCCAGCCGCACTCGCACTTGAACTCCGCGCCCATTCGGGAACCCTGTACACTCCCACATATCGGGCACGTTCTGCTGCTGTTTCTTGGATCGACCTTGACCACTGGGATGCCTTTCCATTGTGCTTTGTACTCGATGATCTGGTGGAGCTTTCGTCTGGGCCACAGGCTCAGGCGTCGATTCAGCTCTTTGCTCCTTTTCGATTTGAACCCTTTCAGGTCCTCGAGAACGATTGCGGACCTCCGCTCCTCCGCGAACTTCAGGACCGAGTTCGCCACCTGGTGGAGTCTGTCGTCAATCCGGTGGTGCTCCCTCACCCCTTCCTTCCTGCAGAGGTTTCTCGAAGAACGTCTATCATGTGCTTTCTTCTTCTGAAGCCTCTTGCGCCTGTCGTGATGCCGCTGCTGGATTATTGCGATGTCTGGGAAATCCGCTTTAACGGCCTTGGCGACATCACCTTCAACGAACACGCCGTCAAGGCTCCTCTCGTTCGTGTCCAGGGAGATCACGGAGTCGGGAGCGTACGGCTTTGGGGCATCCTTCCTGAATGCCACTATGACTCGATCCGGAAGGACGGTCAGCGACCCGAGGGAAAGTGCCATGTCATCCAGATATTTCCGATGATACTGGCTGACGACGAGCTTCAATTCGACATGGCAGCCAGCCCTGATCGGGAGGTCGATGACCCCTGACTCCCGATCGAGTTTGTACGCCTGGTTCTCTGCTTTCATCATCAGGCGCTTGACATAGGGGATTCTGCAGGCGATGCCATCCCGAACGCGTTTACGATGATTCTTGAGGACGCTGCCAGCTACTTCGAACGCCGATACAAGATGCTGCGCATACATCCTTGGATGTTGTTCGCGGAAATCCTTGTACGCGATCTTGACCAGGGCGTTCCTAGACGTGACCCGCGCTTGAAGACCTGCCCGGACAGCGTTGTTGACGGCCAATCTGAAGTCTTCGAGAAGTGACCTCGCCTCAAATGGAAACTCCGAGTCCAGGTAGAAGACCACTCCCTTGACCAGCATCCCGTTCTTGACGATGACCGGTGTATTATGCTCCTCTGACTACATGTAGCAGTCGAGCGACGATATTCGCGCTTGCGGAAGTCTTCATCACCTGAATTGCTCCAAAACCCCTGCAGTCGAAGCGCCGGTTCCTTTGGACGCGTTCCTCATGCGCAACTGTTATCTAAGAAAGCAAGGTTAGAGTCGGTCGATGAGCCCCCCGAGAGGGCTCCCTAAGAAGGAGCTCGAGATGATCAAGGAATACTCCAAGCTCCACAGCATGAGCCTCGCACTCGTGAGAACCGAGGTAGCCCCGACCGAGCTCGGCCCACTCCTCAAGTCGATTGCGAAGGCATGCGGCCTTTCGGTGCATCGTATGATATCATCGCCGACTTCCGATTTCGGAATCGCGGAATTAAATTCGAAGGAGAGAATGTTAGTCGTCCTGTTCTTCGGCGGAGAGCGTACCGAACTCCTCAGTGTATCGGAGACTGACGACACTGTAGTCAGGGATCTAGAGGACAGCATACACTCCTCGAACTTCCTGTCCGAGATCATACGGATGGGACTCTGACTTCCCTGCCGAGCTTTCGGCTAGTAGGTACACGGCACGATGTCGCCGGGAAATCCTCTTATAGCACGTGCAGGTAAGGATAGTTCGGTGTCTTAGGCTGGTGGCTCAACTTTCCTCCTAAGCAACAACAGATTTCTAACAATCCCCACCTCACCGGCCTCCCAGACACCTTCTTTCTCTCACATAATATTGGACACTTGATTGCGGGCTCTGCAAACAATCATGTGTTGTTTTTATTACCCGCCGCACTAATTCCATCATCGGTGTGGGATGACAATAGAATCTAATGTTCTCAAGAGCATCCGACCGACCGCGGCCCAGGACAAGAAAGTGATGGATATCGTCGAAGAGCTCGCTGAAATGGCCGTTGACGAGGCTAAGAAGCTCAAGGTTCACATCGAGCCGATGCTCGTCGGATCCGTCGCAAAGGGCACCCACCTGAAAGATCCCGATATCGACCTCTTCATGCTGTTCTCCGAGAGCACTCCCATGGAGCAGCTGAAAGAGGCTGGGCTCGAAATCGGCCGCAAGGTCCTTGGCGGCAGGGAGCACTATGCGCAGCATCCGTACGTTCGGGGGACCTACAAAGGCTTCCAGGTGGATCTGGTCCCGTGCTTCAGGATACGTGACACGCGCGCGAAGATGAGCGCTGTCGATCGCACTCCGTTCCACACGGAATTCGTCAAGAAGAACCTCAAGAAGGGCATGGCCGACGAGGTTCGGCTGCTCAAGAGATTCATGAAGGGCATCGAGTGCTACGGCGCTGAGGCGAAGGTCCAGGGATTCTCCGGATACCTGTGCGAGCTCCTGGTCATGCGATTCGGGAACTTCAGAGCGGTCCTAGGGTCGGGCAAGGACTGGAAGGCAGGAGAGGCCTTGGAGTTGCCTGGGTTTCCGGGAGAGGAATTCCCAGAGCCGCTGACTTTCATCGATCCTGTCGATTCGAAAAGGAATGTCGCCTCGGCAGTTGCGCCTGAGACGATGCTCCGATTCATATTGGCCAGCAGGGAGTACCTCGCAGGTCCAACTGTCAAGTTCTTCTTCCCTGCTGAAAGGGTCGCCTGGGACTCAGGAAGGATCAGGAGGGTCGCTGGGAAGAGGGTTCAAAATCTTCTGTCCGTCACATTCCCCAAGCTGGAACTCATCGATGACGTCGTGTATCCACAGCTGAGGAAATCCCTCGGCGCCATCACGGCATTGCTCGAGAGGGCTGAGTTTGAGGTCGAGAAGACGTCGATCCATGTCGACGACGTCACACATCTCCTTGTCGAGCTCGTCTCGATGTCGCTCCCGAAATCGCGCAAGCACAGAGGACCGCCAGTGAACTCGGAGAACGTGAACGAGTTCCTGGCGAAGTGGAACACGCTGGGCATATCCGCCCCGTACATCGAGTCCGGAAGATGGTATGTCATGACCGAGCGGGAGTATGGGCGCGCGGACGCTCTCGTGAAGGTGAAGCTCGAGGCGATGCCCCTCGGCAAGGATGTCATGAAGCAGAAGTCGTTCGAGGTTGAGAGCGCAGACGCGTTGCTGACAGACAAGCATTTGGCCGCCCTGACCCATCACTTCGACGACAGGATGCCTTGGCAGAGATAGTCACTCGGTCTCGTCTACGGCTCCACGGGAAGGGCGGATGTAGGGTTGAAGAGCACGCTGTTGCCTGCCGCGTCCCTTGCGCTTATGAAGAACATCAAGTTGGCGGAGGCGCTCAGAGTATCCCCAGTCACCTGGTACCCGTACCTCAGCTTCCCCTCGGAAGTCATTGCCTGGTAGCCGCTTGCGACGGAGCCTACGGCTATCTCGGGTGTCCTCAGCTGACCGTTGTCCGTGATCTTCGCTGTGATGTTGATGCGATAGCTGCTGTTCGCGTGAATGACCGGGTCATGAGTCGTGTTCAGAGCGATCCATTGATACGTGCCGCTGACCTCGCTTATCCTGTACTCCTTGCCGTAGACGTTCGTCCCGTCGTCCACCCACACAATGACCTTGTCAACTGAAGGTGATGCGTGGTCAGAGAATGGCATGTTGAGCATCAGGACCCAGATCGCGAGAAACGTGAAGAAATATGTTCCGATGTTTCCGGCCCAATTTCTCTTCTTGAGCCCCGAGATGTCCACCTTCACAATCGCATAGAAGTACTTCATGGTGACAATTCCGGCTATTCCCACTAAGAACGCGACTGGCGCAAGATTCGCGCCCATCATGGAAATCAGCCCGGCAACTATCCCGAAACAGACCGCGTAGATGATCGTTGTGAGGGCTGTCCGAGTGTCCCTGAGCTCCTTCTGCAGGAACTCCTTCTCGTCGAAATCGGGAGGTCGGAACTCGTAGTCCTCGGGCTCGGGCTTACCCTTCTTGCGTTTCTTGGCCATTTCGTCCCTCGAACAGCTAGAGCTATTTAATAGCTTTTGGGCCAGCAAAAACAGCTAACCAAAAGGATGCCAGAAACGCTCAATCGAGAAGCTCGTCCGTCCCCACAAACCCTTTCCATTTCCTCCCCTACGGGCTTTTCCCGGGTTCAGGTTCTGGTTTGGAGATCAGCCGTTCTTCATCCTTGCGAGCTTATCACGGACTAGTAGACAAGAACGAGGACTCTGCATGTTTGGCATCGAAAGCCAGTGATCCTTATGCTGCTCCCCAGCACGGGGCCCGGAACCAGGACCTCTCCCTTGAGCCCCCAGAAGTCGATTCCATCGACTGTATCCCATCTGACGCCACCCATCATGCCTGCGTTGGGCGCTAGTATGAATCCGCGTTCCATCGGTCCTGAACATCTCGGACACCGAGGCTCAAAGGACTCTGGCTGATGGACCGCCTGCGACTGAGGAGGCGCGGGTGCAACGGGTTCCGGAGCGGGTCTCTTGATCTCGAAGTCGCAATTCCTGCACCAACGCTCAGAGGCAGGGTTTCGCGTATCGCAATTCGGACATGTCGTGAATCCCGAATCGAGCTTGACCCCGCACGATGAACAGCTGTCGGAGCCGATCCTATTCATAGCTCCGCATTCAGGACATGGCACCTGCTCAGTGATTTCCCTTTGATACGCCTTCATCTCGACCCCGCAACCTACGCAGAAGACTTCATCGTCGCGGTTCTTGTATCCGCACTTCGGGCATCGCATTGCCATTCCCCGACCGCCAACACCTTTCCTACTCTATGGGCTTTTCTCAAAAACTCGTGTCAAGGGGTAGTTTGAACGTCGGTCGCTTTTCCTCCTCTATGTTGAAGAAGGCCACTCACATCTCGTCTGATTGCGTTTCATCCTCTTTGTTTTTGCCTCCGGTCGTCGACTCGATCAAGGGGTTTGTCGGACAAGCCTCTATTCGCGGTCTATGCCGCAC
>Ga0315277_10000292_pt1 | contig 83067 bp, 64 predicted proteins | sample YL17G05_15_MG_FD_203695 | JGI IMG/M metagenome (GOLD analysis project Ga0315277, IMG submission 203695) | Sediment microbial communities from Yellowstone Lake, YNP, Wyoming, USA - YL17G05_15 | ecosystem: Environmental > Aquatic > Freshwater > Lake > Sediment | place: USA: Wyoming | collected...
ACCGAGCGGCCGGATATCGTGATTTCCACCGGGGCGGGCGCCGTCGTCTTCTTCTGCCTGTTTGCTAAGCTCCTCGGCGCAAAGATGGTCTTTCTCGAGAGCATGGCGAAGGTCACCCGGCCCACGTGGACGTCAAGAATCCTCTACCCGTTTTCCGATCTTTTCATCGTGCAGTGGCCCGAGTTGCTGAAGTTCTTCCCACGGGCCAAGTTCTTTGGGAGACTATTTTGATTTTTGTGACGGTCGGCAGTTGGCACAAGGGCTTCGATCGGCTGATTGAAGCCGTCGACGGGCTCAAGGATCAGGGGATCATCGCCGAGGATGTGATCGCGCAGGTGGGGCCGGGGAGATATCAGGCAAGACAGATGCAAGCCATGCATTACTGTTCGCCTGACGTCTTCAAAAGACTGGTCACAGAGGCCCGAGTCATCATTGCGCATGCGGGCATGGGAACTATTGCGGAGGCCATCTCCCAGCGCAAGCCGATCATCGTTGTCCCCAGGAAAGGCTCGCTAGGTGAGCACTTTGACGATCACCAGTTCGCCACGGCAAGGGAACTGGAGGCCGAAGGCAAAGTCCTTGTGGCCTATGAGACGGCCGAGTTGCCTGCCAGACTACAGCAGGCTGCGGCATTCATTCCGGCCCAAAGTGTGACATCCGATGGTATTCAGAAGGCTATCGAGGAGTTCATAGAGGGCGTCATCGCAAAGAAGTGCCGGTAGGCAGGTGGTCCGCTGCCAGAGCTTCCTGGGGCAGAAACATGAGATTATGTGTTGTTGGTGTAGGTTATGTTGGGTTGGTGACGGGGGCCTGCCTATCCGAGGTGGGCAACGAGGTCATCTGCATCGACAAAGATCAGGATAAGATCGCTCGCCTGTGCGAGGGCAAGATTCCGATCTTTGAGCCCGGCTTATCGGAGATCATCGATCGGAACCTGCGCTCCATGCGGCTCCGTTTCACGACCGACTTGCGAAGGGGGATCTCTCAGTCCCAGGTCATCTTTCTGGCCGTTGGCACGCCTGCGGCGGCGGATGGCTCGTCCGATCTGTCCTGCGTGGATGCAGTCGTGGTGGAGATGGGCAGATTGCTCACGGAGTACCGCGTCATTGTGATGAAGAGCACGGTGCCCGTTGGGACCCAGGCTAGGATCACGCAGACGCTGCATTCCCTGACGGGTGCGTCATTCGACTATGTAGCGAATCCGGAGTTCTTGAAAGAGGGAGGGGCGGTGGAAGACTTCATGCGGCCGGACAGGGTCATCATAGGTACGACTAGCCCACGCGCCAAGGAAATCATGACGGATCTCTATGCTCCCTTCATGCGGAAGTCCAATCGGATGCTCTTCATGGACCCTGTCTCTGCCGAGATGACCAAGTATGCGGCCAACACGATGCTGGCGACGAGAATTTCGTTCATGAATGAAATCGCTCTCTTGTGCGAGCACGTCGGAGCTGATGTGGAGTTGGTGAGGCGAGGTCTCGGGTCGGATCCTCGCATTGGATCCGCCTTCCTGTTTCCCGGCATAGGGTTTGGGGGCAGTTGCTTTCCGAAAGATATCGCATCGCTGATTCACACCGGCCGAATGCGGGGAGTCCCAATGAGCATAGCCGAGGCCGTGTTGCAGGTCAATGCTCATGCACGCGAACGGTTTGCTGATCGCATCAAGCAATATTTCAGTGGTAGGCAAGATGACGTTACGCTGGCCGTGTGGGGACTTGCTTTCAAGGCGAATACCGATGACGTTAGGGAGTCGCCCGCCCTGCACTGTGTCAAGAAATTCCTTCTGTGGAACATGAACGTGAAGGCATATGACCCCGAGGCGGGGCAAGCAGCAGGCGCAGTCCTCGACGGGCAGATCCAACTGTGCCGAAATGCCTATGAGACACTCGACGGCTGCGATGCACTCGTTGTACTGACGGATTGGCAAGAATTCAGGATGCCCGACTTCGAGGCCGTTCGGAATCGTCTAGGCAAGCCTGTTATCTTCGATGGGAGAAATCTGTACGATCAAACGAGAGTCAAACAGGCTGGCCTTGAATACTATAGCATCGGCAGGCTCCCCGTGTGCAATGCAGGCTCCGAATGAGCAAAATCAGCGTCTTTGGATTGGGGTATGTGGGGCTTGTGACGGCTGGGTGTCTGGCTCGGGACGGGCATGAGGTCGTGGGGGTGGATGTCAATGCCACAAAAGTCGATCTGGTGAATGCCGGCCGGTCGCCGATTGTGGAGAAGGACATCCACGAGATCATCGCGGAGGCGGTGAGCGGGGGATTGCTGCGGGCGACCCTGGATGCCCGGGAGGCCGTCGCGGGGGCGGAGGCATCGCTGATCTGCGTGGGGACGCCCAGCCTGCGCAACGGGAATCTCGATCTGACGCACGTTCGCCGGGTGGCCGAGCAGATCGGCACGGCCCTGCGGGACAAGACCGATTTCCATGTCGTCGTCTGTCGCAGCACGGTTCTGCCCGGGTCGATGCGAAACGTGATTCTGCCCGCTCTCGAGGAGCGCTCCGGCAAACGGGCGGGCGTCGAGTTTGGCGTCTGCCACAATCCGGAATTCCTGCGAGAGGGCATGGCCGTTCAGGATTTTCGCCATCCGCCGAAAATCATCATCGGGCAAACGGACGGGCGCAGCGGGGACCTCGTCGCGGGCCTGTACGAGAAACTCGATGCGCCGGTGATTCGCACGAGCGTGGAAACGGCGGAGATGGTCAAGTACGTGGACAACGTGTGGCACGCCCTGAAGGTGTGCTTTGCGAATGAGATGGGCAATCTGTGCAAGGCCGAGGGGCTCGACGGCCACGAAGTGATGGACATTTTCTGCCGCGATACGAAACTGAATCTGTCCCCGTGCTACCTGAAGCCGGGTTTTGCCTTCGGCGGCTCTTGCCTGCCGAAAGATGTTCGCGCCCTGATCTACGCGGCGCGAACGCTCGACGTGGAGCTGCCCGTTGTCAGTGCGATTCTGCCGAGCAACGACCGCCAGATCGGGGAGGCATTCCGGATGATCACGGCCCTGGGCCGGCGCCGGATCGGCGTCCTGGGACTGAGTTTCAAGCCGGGCACCGATGACCTGCGTGAGAGTCCCATGGTGGAGCTCGTGGAGCGGCTGCTGGGCAAGGGCTATGAGGTGCTGATCTTCGATGAGAACGTCCGTCTGGCGAATCTGATCGGGGCCAACCGGGATTACATTCTCAGCCGCATTCCGCACATTGCCCCGTTGCTGACGGATAGTCCTCTCCGGGTGCTGGAGCACGGCCAAACCATTGTGGTCGGCAACCAGGCTCCGGAATTCCGGGAGATCGTGAAACAGGTCAGAGACGGCCAGACTGTCGTGGACCTGGCTCGCGTGCTGGACCGGAGGACCGAGAGTGGCAGGTACGAGGGGATCTGCTGGTAGGCCCGGCGGGTTCTCCGGGTTTTCGACACCCGTCTGAAGGCGGAACTCGGAACGAAGGCTGGCAGGATCGGCGGATTTCTCGGGATTTTCGGCTGATTCTCGATTTCATTCTGTCCGAGAATACTGTCAGGACGTGGGATCAGGGCAGATTGTTTCGCCGTCCTGGTCCGGCCCGGAGGTGGAGCCGAAGCAGTGTGGTCCACTTCTCAGACTCACAACCGTGGGGGTTGCCGTCAGATAGAGATTGACAGGACGTTTAGCTGTAGCGAAAATCGATGTTCGGCCTCATTCTGGGGGCCTTGGCAATCAGTGAGCGGCCGCATATGCATCTGCGAACGATGACAATACAGCCGTGGCTCGCGAAGCGGGATTTGCCACTTGCCAAGGACGGAAAACCATTATCGGACGTGTGCACATTGATGGCCTGCCGGGTGGACATCGGCTGGGTGACTCCGTTGACACGGCTGAGACCGGTCAGAGGGTGAGAGCAGGCGGATGACACGAAAGACCGCATTCGAAGAGATCGACATTCGATGTGTAGCACTCGTCGGTCGCCAAGATTTCGGACGATGTCCTCTGGCGAGGCAGGTGCCTGCAGCCTTGTGGTCTCTCGCCGGCAAGCCGGTCCTGGAGCGGATGCTGGACCACCTGGCGGATGAAGGAATCCGGAAGGTGATGATTTGCTGCGGCAGCGACATATCGGCGGCCGTCGGGGCGGTCCGGGTGGATAGCCGACTGAATGCGAAACTGGTGACGGAGGAGTTGAGCAGCGGCACGGCGGGCTGTCTTCGAAATGCCGTGGCAGAAGATCCGGGGGACTTGGTCCTGGCATTCTCGGGCAGCATCGCCTGTCCACCGTCGATCCGGGAGCTGGTGGCGATGCATGTCGCCAACCAAGCCGATCTGACCATGGTGTTCAATCCAGACAGCTTGGGGAGAGAGCGTCACGGACGCCCGGCGGAGATTTATCTGTGCCAGCCGGAAATTCTGAAACTGATTCCCGTCGGAGGCTATCACGACATCAAGGAGGGGTTGATCCCTGCGATCCTGCGTGCGAAGGGTACGGTCAAACCGGCCGTGCTGTCACGGGATGTGGGGAACTTCCACGATCACGCGGGCTACCTGGATGCAGTGTCGTTGTTTCTCAGAGACGGCCGGGCGACGGCTCAAGGATATGCGTTGTCTGAGCCACTGGAGAAACGAGTGCAACTCGCGTCATCCAGCGCATATATCGATTCCGGGGCACGATTTTACGGCCCGGTGGCCGTGGCAGACACCGCACGGGTGGCCGGGGGTGCCGTGGTCGTCGGCCCGGCGATCCTCGATTCGGGCACCCAGATCGGCCGGGACAGTCTGATCATCGGAAGTGTCCTGTGGGAGGGGGCTGCCGTAGGGGCCCGTTGCGAGGTTCATGGGTCATTGGTCGCGCGTGACGTCGCCGTCCCGGATCGAAGCGTAGTGGCGGACCAAATCATCTCGGTGAGCGGAAGAGTGCGTGTCCGCAGGCAGGGGGGAGAAAGGGTTGCAGGCATGAAAAAGCTTGCAGAGAGGATTCGCGAAAGCAGCCGGCTTTCCGATGAGCGGCTGACCTGGTTGCCGCTTTCGCCGAGGCAACTTGTCCATATCCTCGCGGGCGGCCTTGTCCTTCTTGCTTTTCTCTGGTCGTACTGGTCGTCCGTCAAGGAGCTGTGGCAAACGTGGCGGGCGAGCGACGAGTACTCCGCCGGCCTGCTCGTTCCCTTTCTGGCGGCATACGTTCTATGGACTCGCCGGCAGGACCTCGCTGCCATATTCGTGAGACGTTCTCTTTTCTGGGGCATCGTGGTGTTCGCCTTTGCCCAGACGATCCGAGGACTCGGCCTGTATCTGTTGTATGGCTCGGCCGAGATGCTCTCCATCATCTTCTCCGTGACCGCACTCATTCTCATGTTGTTCGGCTGGGCGGTGCTGCGAAAAGTGGCGACGGTTGTCCTATTCCTTTGTCTGATGCTCCCGTGGCCGCACCGGATCCAAACTATGATCAGCTTGCCCCTTCAGCAGTGGGCAACGAGCTCCGCGGTGTTCTGCCTGGAGCTGCTGGGGTATGAGGTCACTCAGGACGGCAACGTCATCAACATGGGGAACACGAGCGTTGCGGTGGCGGAGGCCTGCAACGGCCTGAGAATGGTGACGGCGTTCCTGGTGATCAGCGCCCTGATGGTTCTACTGGCCAGACGCAGCCTGTGGGAGAAGCTGGCTGTCCTGGCTTCGAGTCTGCCGATTGCCTATCTCTGCAATGTGATTCGGCTGACCGTCACGGCCATGCTCTATAAAGTGATCGAGAGCGAGAGCGCGAGGGATCTGATCCATAGTTCTGCGGGCTATGCCATGATGCCGCTGGCTCTGGCGTTTGTCGTGGGTGAATTCTGGCTCTTGAAGCAGTTGGCGGCTCCGCCGATGCCCATGGAGCCGGCTGTCATTGTGCGACGCAAATCGTAACGGGCGGGGGCCCTTGAATCTGGGAGAACAACTGTATGAATAATCTGGAAAAGTATCTGGATCAGGTGATTGAGCAAAAGCCGATCGTCTACGAGCCGGCGCCGGCGCCCGGGGAGCAGACCGAGGCGAACGTGATGAAGAGCGTGCAGCGGCGCTGGCGCCTGATTCTGCTGGTTTTCATAGTGATCTGCGCGCCCGCGCTGTCCGAGGTCTGGCTCCTGGTCAAGCCCCGCGCGGTGGTCGTAGGCGCGATCCGCGTGGCCCCCGGGCAGAAGAACGTGCTCACCGGACAGCCGGAGCGAGAGCTCGGCGATTACATCTCGTACGTGAATACGCAGGTCCGCAACATGATCAGCGGGCCCGTCGTACAGGATGTGGCAGATGAGCTGGCTCGAAAGGGTCTTTCACTCAATGCTGAGGCGTCGTCCGACTTGCTTGAACGGTTGAAACGCAAACTCGGAGTCAGCCGGCCGACAAAGGACGCGATGGAGTCTCTGAAGCGTGCCTTCGCTGACGGAACGCTCTCGATCGCTCCGGTGCCCAAGAGCGAACTGATCAGCGTGAGCATGAAGAGCAGGAACGAGACATTGGCAACCCAGATCGTGAATTTATTCTTGCGCAACTACGAGGCCAAGCACAGCTCCACCGACTCAGAGAGGGAGGGCCATGACCTCAATAAGCTCCAGTTTCAACTGGCGGCGCTCGATGAGAAGATCAAGGGTCAGTGGGATGGGATTCAGAAGCAGGCCCAGCTCTATGGGACCACGGGGCTGGACAGCCTGCAGCAGGCGGGGCTGCAGCGTCAGACCGCGTTATACACGCAGCGAACCGCCCAGGAGGGCCGGCGGCTCGGGCTGGAGGCGACCATCGCCGTGCTGGGGCAGACGACCGACAGCAACGCGCCTCCGGAACAATTGATGTCGGCCCGCAAGCAGTTCGTCAGCTCCGATCCGACGGTGCAGGAAATGACGAAGACAGTCATCGCGATGCAGCGTGACCTGACGGTGGCCAAGCAGTCCTTGACGGAGGGCAACCCCGAGCTCGCCCGCAAACAGCAGTTGCTGGACACGTTCACCAAGAATCTCGAAGACAAACAGAAGGAGCTGGAGAAGACATTTGGCGAGCAGATGGCCGACACGGTGCGCGTGTCGAACCAGCGACGGTTGCATGCGGCCGAGGTGGAACTTGCGCAGGTCGATGCGTATATCGAGAAGCTGAACGGAGTCCTCAAGCAGGAGGAGCTGACAACGGGAAAGATCGGGAACGCGAACGTCAGTGTCCAGGATCTGCAGTTCAATATGCGTGGCGACCAGGAGCTTCGCGAACAGATCTACAGCCGCATCAAGAACCTCGAAATGGACAGGGATCAGAGCCCAAAGATCACGGTTTATTACTGGGCTGGTGTCGCCGGCGTCGAGGATAATCGCCTGAAGTTCACGGCCATGATCGTGTTCCTGGCGCTTGGGTGCAGCTTTGGTCTGGCGGTCCTCAGGGACAAGCTGGATAAGACGCTGCAGACCCCGGATGATCTCACCCGGCATCTCGATCTGCCGATCATCGGAACCACCACCAGCTCCCGCACCATCAAGCCGGCTCTGTTTGCCGAGCACCTCGCCGGCGACTATCAGACGATTCGCACCAACCTGTCGCTGACCAGCGGGGGGATGCCCAAGAAGCTGGCGGTCTGCAGCGCCGGCATGCGCGAGGGCAAGACGACGTTCGCCGTCAACCTGGCGACAAGCCTTGCCAAGGCAGGCAAGAAAGTGCTTTTGATCGACGGGGACCTTCGCAAGCCCGACGTCGGTTACATGCTGAGCCTCTCCAACGGCACCGCCGGCGTGCAGGAGGTGTTGCTCGGCGGCAATCCGGAGGATGCCATCCGCGTGGTGCCGTCGAGCGGCCTGCACGTCCTGGTGGCCAATCCGCGGAACCTCTCCGATGTCTACGAGCTGCTGACATCGACGACGGCCGCCGAGCAGATCGAGAAGCTGAGCCGCCGGTACGATCACCTGATCGTCGATACCCCGCCGGCGCTGTCATTTCCCGATGCCTTGGTGTGGGCCAAGCTGACCGACGGCGTCATTCTGGTCAGCTTTGCCGGCCAGACGACGGCGCCGGAGCTGAAAGAGGCCAAGGCGAGGTTCGCCCGCATTCGGGCTCGCGTGCTCGGAACGGTACTGAGCAACGTGCCGGCCGACTTCGGACTGTACCACACTCACTACGGGTATGGGTACCGGTCTTCGGGATCATCGACACGGTATAGAAGCAGAAACCGTGCGGCAAGGAAGCTGTTGCTGCCGACGCACACGCAAGAGGTCGGTGTGAGTGTGAAGGAGCCGGCCGGGCCGGGCCCCAAGCAGCCCTGACGGCATGGCCGGCGGCGGTCCAACCCGTGGCATGTGATCCGATCGGACCATGAGGATTATCGTCTTTCCACAAATTGAGGGCAGGGCCAAGGAGGCGGGACCAAGCCTTCTTGAGTTTGCGTTGTCCACGGTGCCATTGGATCGCGTCGTTCTCAGCGCATTCTTTCGTCCTGCGGGCAGCCGGGGCTCCCGCTCCGTGACGCTCCCGGGCGAAACGAACCCGGAGAACGCACTCTGGGCGATTCCTCGCGGCTGGCAGGTGACGTTGCCCGCGGGGCTCGGGCGGAGCATCGACTACCTGGACGTCGTGCGCATCGATCCGGGATTGTGGCAGGAGGCCCCCGCGCGTTCATGGCTCACGATCTCGAACGGACGTTTCGTGGCGCACGTGAATCACCATTTGCTCGGACGGGTCCTGGCGGACACGACCGCCGACGCCGTGGCGGTCATGGCTGCCCCGGAACTCTGCGCGTATCAAGAGCGCGTCCGCCTGACGCAGCAGGGGCAGCTCGTCGGCTACCGCCGGCTGTATCAGGATTCCCTGGAGCCTATCCCGGCGCCGACGGACTGGCCTCACCACTTGTTCGTGCGGGCCGGGATTGCCGACGCGATTCTCCGTGACGGACTGCCTCGGGAGTTTCCTCAGGTTGCCGAGCGACTTCGATCGCGCGGGTCGCGACTGAAAACGCTCGCCGTCGCCGGATCGGTAGTGGATGCGAACGCGCAGGATGGACTTCTGACTCTCGTCGCACAGCAACTCCCACAGGCATCGTTTTCGGCTGCTCAGAGGGAACGTGGGACACGACCGGGGGCGGACTCGCCGGCTCGCAACGGCGGGATATCGCCGCAGGCGCGATTCATCGGTCCCGTGTTGCTGGGCAACCACGTATCCGTGGAATCCGACGCCATGATCCTGGGGCCGAGCATCCTCTGCGACAATAGCAGGGTGGGCGTGGGCGCTGTTGTGGACGCGTCCATTGTCGGGGCCGGCGTCGTCGTCGCCGGCGACCAGGTTGTGAGAAGCGCTATCGTAGCCGGGCATCTTCTGCCGCCGGAGCGAGGCCGCACCGCTGGTGCAACTCGTCCCTTGCGCATTGAGAGCCGTGCCGATGACAATGCGACCTTCCGATCCTGGCCCCGACTGTCTTACGTACGATGCATCAAGCGCGTAGCGGATGTGATCGTGGCGATCATCGTTCTGCTTCTCTTCGCTCCGGTCATCCCCTTCGTTGCGCTGGCGGTCAAGGTCAACTCGCCCGGCCCGGCCTTCTACAAGGACAAGCGCCAGGGGCTTCACGGCAAGTTGTTCCAATGCATCAAGTTCCGGACCATGAGGGTGGGAGCCGACCAACTGCAGGAGAAACTGCGATTCGTCAGCGAGGTCGATGGCCCGCAGTTCAAGATGGCCGACGATCCGCGCATTACGTCCGTCGGCCGGTTTCTGCGCGAGACGTACCTGGATGAAATTCCTCAGTTCTGCAATGTGCTGATGGGCGATATGAGCGTCGTGGGTCCGCGTCCTTCCCCGGAGTCTGAGAACACGCTGTGTCCGTGGTGGCGGGACGCGAGGCTCTCGGTTCGGCCCGGCATCACGGGCCTCTGGCAGGTGTACAGGACGCGCAAACCCGGCAGGGACTTCCAGGAATGGATCCACTATGACACCCGGTACGTGCGGGAGCTTTCCTGGCGTCTGGACCTGTGGATCTGCTGGCGGACGTTCCGGAGAATGGTCGCCAACTTCATCGGCCAATTCTGACGTCCCGGCGGGCCTGACGCAGGCTTCTGTGCACGGGCCCGAATCACGGAAAGGATAGAGCAATGGCGAAGCGGTATTTCAACTGGACACTGGTCGTCGTTCTTGTCGTTGGCAGCGCGGTGTTTGCCGTGGCTGTGTTTGCCCTGCATCGCTGGCAGGTCAGCACGCGTGCCGAGCAAGCCCTTCCGGAAGGCCTCCAGGCGTATGAACAGAGGGACTGGGATGAAGCAGCGGACCGGCTCGGCCGGTACGTGTCCAGGCACGGCGATGACGTGCCGGTCCTCCTGAAATATGCCGAGGCGCAAATCAAGCGCAGGCCCGTGACCTCGGGGCACATCGACCAGGCGATCGGCGCGTACCGGCCGGTGATGCGGCTTGACCCGAACAACACGCAAGCGGCCAAGGGACTGGTTGAATGCTATTTCACGAAGGCCAAGATGGGGTACCCAACTCTGACCGACGCCGAGGCGATCGCATCGGAATTCCTGCAGAGGAACGACGATCCCACTCTGGCCAGGATGCTAGCGCTCGCGTTGAACTCGCAGAGGAAGGCCCCGGAGGCACAGGCGACTCTGGAGCGCCTGATCAAAAACCACCCTGAGGATGTGCAGGCTTACGAAATGCTTGGGGGCATGGCGGAGGCGCAGCGCGCCGATGCGAACCGGCCGCCGGCATCCTGGTTCGATGAGGCCGTGACGGTGAATCCACAATTGGCGGCCGCTTACCTTGTGCGTGCGACGTTCTTTCTGCGTAAGGAGGACCGTGACAAGGCGATGGCCGATCTGGCCCAGGCGGAGAGCGACCGCGACAAAGCGATGGCTGATCTGGCCCAGGCGGAGAAATGCGACCTGTCTGACTACGACGTTCGTCTGCGGCTGGCAGCGATATTGACCGGAATCAACGACCTTGAACGGGCAAGGGGGCATCTGAAGGTTCTGCAGGCACAAGATCCGACAAGGGTCGCCCTCTGGAGGATGTGGGTGGATCTGGCCCAACGGTCCGGGTCGCTGGAGGAGATGGCCACCGTTGCTGATACGGGTCTGAAGGCATTGGGCACAGACCGATGGGATTTCATGCCCGCGGCGACGGAGGCGTTCATCTATGCCGGCCGAACCGAGGATGCAAACGATTGTATCACTCAGATGCGGGCAAAAGAGCTAATACCTGTCGGCGTGGCCTATCTTGAAGGCCTTCTGGCTGACAAGCAGGGTAAGCTCAAGGTCGCGGTGGAGGCGTGGCAGAGGTCGCTTTCGCTGAGCCCGAGAACGAAGGATCCGGGCACGCGGATACTGCTCGCTTCGGGGCTGGCGCGACTGGGCGATCTGCCGTCCGCGATCTCGCAGCTTCGGACCCTGACATCTGAATGGCCGGACCACGTCGAAGGACATGTGCGGCTGGCGAGATATCTGATCGACGCGGGGGACTGGGCGGGTGCACTGAAGGAGGTCCAGAAGTTCGTTCCCGGCAACCTGGATGCCTCCATGCTGGCGGTGCAGGCGCGAATCTTCCTGGCCAGCCAGGACAGCGGATCGACGACTGACCGTGAGCGGGAATGGCAGGCCATAGACGCGCGTCTGCAAGAGCTCGACAAGGCGACAGGGGGCAATCCGCAGGTGCGGCTGCTTCAGGCCCAGGCCGCCGTGAAACGGGGCAAGCCGGCCGAGGCCGCTCAATTGCTGAGCGCCGTCGAGAAGGAGCGTCCTTCGGATGTCCAGGTCAGCCTGTTGCAGGCGGAGATGCTCGTAAAGCAGGAGAAGCCGGATGAGGCGATTGCCCTTCTGCGGACGACGGTAGAGCGATTCCCGCAGGATATCAGGCCCGTTCAACAGTTGGCGAGGCTGCTCGACCAGCAGAAGGACCAGGCGCAATGCGAGTCTGTGATCAAACAGGCCATCGCCCGGCTGGAGAAACCGGAAGCTCGCCGGGAGATCGGCCTGCTCCTGGCCGAATTGTACCTTCTCTGGACACGCCAGGACACCGCTCAACAGTGGCTGACCGATCTTGCGCAACAATTCCCGAACGACATTCAGATCACGCGGGGACTTCTGGCGTGTCCCGCCGTCGTCAGGAATACCGCGCAGGCCCAGACGCTTGTCGACGCGATCAAGGTTATGGAGGGTGACACCGGACGGCAATGGCGGTACGAGCAGGCCAGGGTCTGGATCAATGCAAACTCCGACAAGGATTTCTCCAGCCGGTCCGCATACTTCAAGAAGAACTACTACAGCCAGGCCGTCGCTCTGTTGCAGGAGAATCTGCGGGCCAATCCCGATGATGAGGAGACCAGACTGATGCTGGCGCGGGTGCACGAGCTTGGCGGCCAGCAACAACTGGCCTTGTCCACCTATCGCGAAGCCCTCACCCGGTCCCCGGACAATCTGGAAGTCGTCCAGCGGACGGTTGCAGCCCTGTTCAGCGCCGGAGATGTCGACGAGGCACAGAAGATTATCGCGGAGGCCGGCGAACGGAAGCTTGACTATCCGGCCTTGGCGAAACTCGAGTTGGCGGGCCAGAAGCTCCAGTCGCAGGCTCAGCTCCAGCAAGGGGCTCTCACCTCCGCCGCGGAGACTCTGAGAAAAGTCCTTGCACAGGATCCGAACGACCTGTCGGCGAGTTTGTACTTGGCGCTAATCTCCATGCAGCAGGGGAGGCTCGATGAGGCGGCGATTCTCCTCAAGCAGCTTCGAGTCAAGGTGCCGCAAGCCGTCGAGGTGATCGAAGCGCAGGCCCAACTGTACGTGTTGCAGGGCAATCCGCAGGAGGCTCTGAAGGTGTGCGATGATCTGATCCAGGCGCAGAATAATGCGGTGGGTTACAGAATCCGCGCAAGGATCTACGCGGAGTTGCGCGAGAAGGACAAGGCGGTTTCGGACTTCAGCCGGGCCGTCGCCATGGATCCGAACAACGCGATCGCCTGGCTGGAGCGTGCCGGCTACTATCAGCGGATCGGCCTGCGACGCGAGGCCATTGGGGATCTCCGCAAGGCGCTGACCCTGGCTTCCAACGCATCGGCCGTGCTCACGCGTGTGCTCCCTGCTTGTCTGGCCTCCGGGAGCTCCTCGCTCATCCGCGAGGCCGAGGCGGCGCTGGACAAAGCCCGCAGCGTCGACGCGAATGATCCGGGCCTGAAGGTGTTCAAGGCGACCTTCCTGCTGGCCAGCCCGACGAGGCCGACGATCGAGCAGAGCCAGCGTCTCTTGCGTGAGGTGACGGAGGCCGCGCCGAGGTATGCAGAGGCATGGCGCATGTTGGCCAGTCTGGAGTTGGGACAGGACCAGCCGGCACGGGCATTGGATACGGTTCTTCGCGGCCTGACCTTCAATGAGAACAACGAGTCCTTGTCGCTGCTCAGGGCCGACGCGACGGCCGCGTACTTGCCCACGCTGGCGGTGCCCACCCTGAAGCGCCTGCTGGAAAGCCGGCCAGGCAGTTGGGAGGTCGAGAGACGCCTGGCCAGCGTGCTCTACAAGAGCGGAGACAAGAACGAAGGCCGCTCGATGCTCGATGCGCGAATCCAGGCGGACCCGAACAATCCGATCCCCGTATTGGCATTGATCGATCTTCTGATAGGGGACAAGGATTGGCAGGGCGTGACTGGGCAGGTGACCAACTGGTGCACCAGGCATCCGAAGGATATCGGCATGACCACGAGGGTGGCTGGCATGCTCACAACCAGCAGCAATGCGGACGCAGAGGCCTTGCGGATGGCGGAGAATCTTGCACGCGCCGCCCTCGAGCGCGATCCGAACTCCGCCGCCGCGTTCCACATCTTCGCACTCCTGTCACAAAGGCTCGGACGTGTCGACGAATCCATCAGCTTCGCCCGCAAGGCCCTCGAACGGGAGCCCAACGATTTAGTCATCCTCAACAATCTTGCGTGGGCCCTCTGTGAGGATAAGGGCCAGTACGAGGAGGCCCTGACTCTGGCCGACCGAGGGCTCAGAGTCGCGCCCGAGTACATCGATTTGATCGACACACGGGGGGTGATCCATTATCGGTTGGACCACCTTGAAAAAGCCGCACAGGATTTCAGTGCCTGCATCGAGTTATACGCTGCCGACGCACCGCAGGTCGTCGCCACTCGCTTCCATCTGGGCAGAGTCTACGCCAGGATGGGGCGCAAGAGCCAGGCGCAAGAGCAACTGAAGCAGGCATTGGACCAGCAGCGGACACTGGACCAGCAGCGGACACTGGAGCAGCAGAATCGGGCCGGAAGCCTGTCGCCGGCGGACATAGCCGAGACCAAATCTCTGCTGGAGCAGTTGCAGAAAGGCGCGTGATCGTGTCTGAGGAACTGGATCCGCAAGGCGTGAATTATCAGCCGGCAAGCCCATCGGGCCAAGGCGGCGCTGCGCCTTTGCTGGGGGAGAAGCAGTGGTCCTATCTCCAGAGACGCTACGAGCTGACCCCGCGTGAAGTGCAGATTGCGGACCTCGTGTGCCAGGGGTTGCGCAACAGCAGCATCGCCAAGTCGCTCAATATCCAACCTGCCACCGTGCAGGCCCACGTTCGCAACATCTATCGCAAGGTGAGAGTCCGAAGCAAGATCAACATGCTTCTGAAATTCGTGGGCGAGGCCAGGTGAGGCTGGTTCCCCCGTGAATCACCTTGTCATGTCGGTCGGTCTTGATCGCAGGGCTCGCCGGGTCACGCTCTCCCGGCCATTGAATCCGCGGCGTCACGCGAGCTGCTGAGGCCCTGAGCACCACGCCCGGCTGCTTTTTCTTACGCGGCCGAGGCATTTTTTATGTCCCCGGCATACCAGAAAAAGCGTACGCCATAAAGGGTAAAAACCCCGCCGGGAGACGGTATTTCGCTGTGTGGTTGCCCTGTGTCCCTACTGGGACAGGATTCTGGTCTTTCAAATTCACCACGAAGGCGAAATTTTCCTGAAAATCTCTTGACATGCCCTGGGTAAAAGGATAGAATGTCATTAGTATCGTGGCAGGTGCCTCACGGGAGGAGGATCCACACCGCTGATTTTCCCTATTGGAGTGTATCAGGAGAAAGGTTTCTCCCTGATTGTCGCCGGGCATAACGGATGCGTGTTATCTGGTTTGTGTCAGCTTTCTGTGCGAAGGGCCGATGCGCGCAAGACCCTTTAACCAGGGAGACGACAACAGGAGGAGGTGATTACGGATAGAGCTCTGGGCCTGAAAGTGAAGTGAGGGGCAGCGTAAGGAACTTAGAAGTAAAGATGAACCATAATGGAGGAGGATCGCAGCAGGGACGTGGTGGAGAGAGTGGTATGAAGAGTAATCGAATCATGGTGTTGTGCGGGTTAGCGGTAGTCCTCGTGGCGTTGCCGGGCGTGGCCGGTGCCAATCTGATCACCAATGGAGGTTTTGAGTCGGGAGTCATCGCTCCTGCGACGAGCGGGTATGCTCTGTGGCCGGATTTGCTGCCGGGCGCAGTGTACGTCATTGGCAGCACTCCGTATCCGTATCATCCTGTCCACAGTGACTTCCCGCCGCACAGCGGTGAGTTCATGATGATGGTGAACGGCACCAATGTGGCGAACACCGTCGTCTGGCAGGAGGTGGTCGGCGGCTTGACCGTGGGCCAGGTCTATGACCTGAGCTACTGGGGCAAGAGCTGGTGGAACACCAATGTGGCTATCATCGAGCCGAGGATCAACGGCACAGCCATCGGGACCGATGATTGGCCGGTCTACGGCGAAGATTGGGAGCAATTCACACACGCCTGGCTTGCTGATAGCACTACAGCGACGATTCAGTTGGTGGACTTGAACTTGGCGCTGTCGGGCAATGATTTCGCCATCGACGATATCGCGTTCTCGGCTGTGATCCCGGCTCCCGGTGCGGTTCTTCTCGCCGGTCTCGGCGCGGGTCTGGTCGGGATGCTCCGCAGGCGGCGTGCTCTGTAACACGCATTCTGGTGACACGACAATTGACTCTTGAGCGGCACGTGCCGCGCGAGATAGGCGCGAAGCGTTCAAAGTGTGGAGGTGAAAGAAAAGTATGGAAAGAGTGAGGAGAGTATTGGGAATCATCTGTGTGGTGTTGGTCGCCGGCGTGGCGAACGCGTCTCTGACGTATACGGGTACGGTTGACTTCAGCACCGGCGGCTATCCGTGGTGGGACGGTACCCCTGACAACCTGCATGCCCACCCGCCGTGCTACGAATATTACGACGATGACTGGGGGTGGATCCAGGATATCAGCATACCCGGCGGGTCGACCATCACGGATGTCGATCTGGCGATCACGGCGTACGAAGTGGGGCCGGAGCCCGATTTTATCACCGTCAATGGCACCGGGGTAGGCGCGTTGACGCCGGCCGTGTTCTCTCCGTACTTCACCACGACGACCCTTTCCGTGCCTGTGGGCCTGATTACTGAGGACCATGTGCACGTGTTCATCGAGATCGACGGGCCAGGAACCGATTTGGCCAGCTCGCTCTCGTACCCGGAAATAGTGGGGTATTTGTCAGGCGTGACCCTGGTTTCCTCACAGATCACGGTTACGTACGATCCTTATGAGCCGCCGCCGATTCCTGCTCCTGGCGCGATTCTGCTCGGTGGTCTGGGCACCTGCCTGGTGGGGTGGCTCAAGAGGCATCAGACAGTGTAAGGTACGGCAAGCTGATTTGCCGAATGCACATTGACCCGGGATGATCCTGACGATCTGTCCCGGGTTTTCTATTGCGCAAAGGCCGGTCACCAAGCGGCTGCAAAGCGAGACGGCCCCACCCGCACAATATTGTTGGCATCTTTGCGCAATTTCTTCTTGACGGCGAATGGGGGCCGCGACATATATGATTCACGGTGACGGGTGTCGTGACGGTGAGGCCATTTCCTGACAGGACGAATACAGGGTGGCCGAACGACACCTTGAGCCAAGGAGTGAGGATGGTGAGCCGTAAGGAGACGGGAGATGTGGCTCGGCAGGGGATGTCGGTGTGTACCCATCCTTCGATCACACGGTGCTGCTCGGACGGGCACCGGTCACGCATCCGGTGCGCCTATCCCTGACGCGCGCGTTCACACTCCGGGTGTTCCTCGTCCTCGATTTGCTTCCTTCGATGTTTTTCCATTCCCCGCAGCGGCGTCAGACCGAGTTTCTGGTGCCATTTCGCGGGCGGCATGGATGGTGGTGCTCACGGATCGAATTGTTGCTCGCGGCAGACCCGCCGGCTTCACGGGCCGGAAGGCATTCGCACGCGAGGCCCTCGTTGCCCATCAAGCCCTGGCCCGTGGGCCTCCGGCACGAAACTGACCCTCATTTTCAACAAAGGATTGCTTTGAATCTGCTGCATCGATAAGGAGATAAGGATGAAACGGTTTTTGGTGGTGCTGGCGGTGTGCCTGTGTGCCACGACATCAGCATTGGCAGTGTCTAGCCTCGGCAGTTGGGAGGAAGGCGCTCCTCGTAGTACGCATCAGTACTGGAGTTTCACGCCCGGTTACGTCACTGCGATTCCGGGTGGGTATGAGGTAGACCCGGAGGAGGTATTCAACCCGAATCCGGATGGTATCGCGGGCCAGGTAAACACCCCCGCTGTGTGGGATGGCGAAACCTTGATGTCGGGTCCCTTCATCGCCATGGATATGAAGATCCCGAACTACAGTGGCGGTGCCTACAAGGACATCTGGGTTGACGTGGAGTGGACGGGTGGCGACATATTCGCTTCGGTGGTGGCCCGCGAGGGTAGCTTCCGGTACGTCCCGTTGGAGCCCCCCCAAGGCTCGGATGCAGACTTCGGCTGGAGAGTCTACGCGAACCCGGATTGGGAGGATATCCTCCTGAGTATCACTACAGCGTCGGCTCCGGCTACGCTGGACTGGGTCCATGTTGACACGCTCTGTGTCGTTCCGGTTCCGGGCGCCGTGGCGCTGGCGGGTATTGGCATCGCGCTGTTGGGTTGGGTCCGGCGGCGCACTCTGTAGCAGCGACTGTTTCCGACTGCCGCGAAAATCGTCTCGTGATGGAGGGCTGACGCAAGCGAGGTGGGAGGACTGCGCTCAAGGAGGCCGCTATACGTAACCTCCCATCACGCCGGCGGCAAGTCCGAACATGCCGCTATCACAAACAGTGTCAATCGGCTGAAAGACAGGAAAGAGGATCGCATGGATGCGATCCTCTTTCCCTATTCTCATACAGGTTCGATGTCAACCCAAGGATGGCCGGTGCCAGTCTCCAATACCGTCCCACCAATAGGAAATGTAATCGGTGGTCGTCGGCCGCCCGGTTCGATCTTTATGGATGGCGAGGGCCATGTCTCGCAATTGGCGCATGCAGTTGAGCCCGCCCAGGCGCCACGCCCGGGCCCCGATGTCCACCGCCTCCTGTTCGGCCCCGGCGGAAATCAGTGGATCCGCAGCGAGCAGGGCGGCCAATCGCTCGGCCTGCGGCTCAAGAGCCTGTCGCCACTGTAGCCGCTCCTGCTCTTCTCTGGCGATGGCCTCGGCCAGCAGGCGTTCGCCTTTCTGTTGACGGGCCTTGCGCTCGGCTTCGGCTTGGGCGACCCGGTGACTGCGATGTTTGCGGCTTTCCGGCAGGAACATCTCAATGAGGCCCACGAGGGGATCGAAGACCACCCAGACGCAGAACGTAATGCCCAGCGTCCCTACGGCCACGCCCGACGCGAATCGGCCAATGTCGCTCTCGCCGATCATGCCGATAATGCCTGCCAGACCGCCGAGCAGCGGGGCTGCCACGTAGAATCCCAGGTAGTGAGAGGTGCTGGTGAACGGGCGCTCCGCTTCAGTCTGCTGGGCCCCGCCGACGCCGCGAAACAGCGCGAACAAGTAGAGACTGATCAGGATGAACACCACGATCACGGACTGGCCCGACAGGGAGAAGATGAGCCACCACTGGAAACCGACCTGGCGCAGCCTCAGGATGAGGATATACCCCACGCAGACCGCGAACCAGATGGTGCTCGCGACATGCGTCAGTGTCAACAGTCGCCTTGCCGCCATGCATTCACCCCCTCAGATGCTTCCAGTTGCCCTGGGGATGAGTGTCATCGACTCATCGGCCCCAGTAGCTGCCACCGCCGCCATACGGGCTATATCCTTGGGACGTTCCCGGAGGATTCTGGATCAGGTATGCACCGTAGAAGGCCCGTGCAATCGGGCTGATGAACTCCTCCAGGACCATGCCGAAGGCCGCCAGGATCGTCGGCGGCACGTACACGATATCGCCTTCCTGGAGAAGCACATCCTTGGTCGTGTCGCCGTGGATGACCATCTTGTTGTAGTTCACTTCGAAGATTCTGGGCACGTCTTCCGGCTTGGCCGCCGGGCGGACCACCTGTATTCGGTTCTTCCAGGCCATGGGGTTAGGCTGGGTAGCTGCCAGTGCCGTCAATACGCTGTCCCGCCCGGTGTAATTCATGGGCCCCGGTCGCGCTACCTGGCCCACCACGTAGATGACCTTGCTCCCATAAGCCGCGATGCGGACGTCCACCGTGTTCTCGCCGGGCACTGTGTACAGGGCCGCGATCTTCTCTTTGAGAGTGGCGGCGACCTCTGCCGGCGTCTTGCCCGCGGCCTGGATCTCCCCGATGGCTTCGAAGCTGACTTTTCCATCCGGCCGTATCCGCTGACGCTGCAGATGGACCTCCGGCACCTGTGTGCAGTGGACTTCGATCTCGTCCGGCGGCTGCAGAATGTAATTCTTCGCCGTCACGTCCACTTCATAAGGCTTGACGAAGGCCTGAATGTCTTCTGGGTTGGAGGAGAAGCATCCCGCGATCAGGCCCGTTGAGAGTAGCAGTACCGTCATAGTGAGTTTTCTTGGCCAGTACACTGTAGGTCTCCTTTCTTTGGGCTTATGGGACTTTCCCGCAGCGCTTTTACTCCCTTCCCTGCCCCAAGCGCAGCGGCTTTCCGTGAGCTTATAACTCACATCGTATTTATGGTCAAGAATCTTGATGAAATTTCACCCGAAAACGTCGATTCCTCACCCGACACCGGACCTGTGCAAAAGCTGATTTGCGTCGACCACGGAAGCCCAATTCCCCTCTTGGAGAACTCTGCCTCGAAGGCAAGCCACAAAATCCTTGACGGTTGTCGCCTATAACTCGTATCGTAGATAGACAGGAGCACTATGGATAGGGGAGTAGTGATATGATGAGTCTGCGGTTTGCCAGACAGTTTCTCCGGCACCCGAGGCAACTTGGGACCTTTTCGGAGAGCGGCCCGGCACTGGCCAGAACGATGGCCGAGCAAATTGGAGAGAGTTCCCGGGTCGTCGAATTGGGACCCGGCACCGGGCCGGTCACCCGGGAAATCCTGAGGCGACTTCCAAAGGACGGGCATCTGACGTGCATTGAGATCAATCCGGCCTTCTGCCGATGCCTCGAACAGATCGGAGATCCAAGGTTAGAGGTCATCTGCGACGATGCGGGCAATTTCGAGCGGTACGTGGACCACCCGGATTGCGTGGTTTCGGGGCTGCCCCTGACACTGTTCAGCAAGGAGGCGAAGGAGCGGATTCTGGCGATATCGAGCCGGTGCGGGAGATACGTTCAGTTGCAGTACACGCCGGTGCTCCGCCGGGAGATCCGACGGTATTTCTCGGATGTCAAGCTGAAGTTCGTAGCGAGGAATTTTCCGCCGGCATTTGTGTACGTGTGCAGGCAATCCGCCGGCGCGAGGACAGTGTGAGCGGTGCCGCCTGCCTGTCGAGGGCGGTCCGGCCCAGTGGGGGAGCAGACGATGGCCACACAGAGCATGCCGAAGAAAGTCACGAAGCGGGACGGTTCCGTTGTCGAGTTCGACCCAGCCAAGATCGAGCGCGCCATCGGGCGCGCCTCGCTCGAAGTCCTGCACGACCAGAAGCGGGCGGAGGCGGTCGCCCGACGCGTCACTCAGGTGGTCGTCGAGCGGCTGGCGAAAGAGTACAAGGACAAGATCCCGCACATTGAAAACATTCAGGACGCCGTCGAATCCGCTCTGATGGATGAGGGGTACAATGCAATCGCCAAGAGCTACATCCTGTACCGCGAGAACAGATCACAGGAGCGGTTCGCCAAGACGGCTCTGGGACTCAGGGACGACCTCAAGCTGCCGATCAACGCCGTCGAGGTGCTCAAGAGGCGTTACCTGCTGAAGGATGAGAACCGGCGGGTCATCGAGACCCCCAGCGAACTGTTCAGGCGGGTGGCGCACCACGTCGCCCGGGCGGAGGACAACTACGACTCGGGCCTGACGGCCGATGACGTGGAGGACCGGTTCTACCGCATGATGCGCAATCGCGAGATCATGCCCAACTCGCCAGCCCTGATGAACGCCGGGACGCGCCTGGGCCAGCTCTCCGCGTGCTTCGTGCTGCCCGTGGAGGATTCGATCGAGGGTATCTTCAAGTCCCTGGCGGACATGGCTCGCATCCACCAGACGGGGGGGGGCACAGGCTTCAGCTTCTCGCGTCTGCGTCCGCGGGGCGACCTTGTCGCGTCCACCAAAGGCCGCGCTTCCGGCCCCATCTCCTTCATGGGCATCTTCGATAAGGCCACCGACGTGATTGTGCAGGGCGGCCGGCGCAGGGGCGCGAATATGGGCGTCCTGCGGTGCGATCATCCGGACGTGCTCGGCTTCATTGAGGCGAAGGTCGGCTCGGACGCGTTCCGGAACTTCAACCTCTCCGTCGGGGCGACGGACAAGTTCATGCGGTCCATCGGGGAGAATCGGCCGTTCGATCTGGTGAATCCGAGAACGGGCCAGGCCATGAGGCAAATCGGCGCCCGCTCGCTGCTCGATTTGATCGTCAATGCCGCCTGGCGGACGGGTGACCCGGGGCTCATCTTCCTCGACGAGATCAACCGCCGCAACCCGACGCCCCAAGTCGGGCGTATCGAGGCCACCAATCCATGCGGCGAAGTGCCTTTGCTGCCTTATGAGAGCTGCATCCTGGCCTCGATCAATCTCGACAGGATGACGCGGGGCGACGAATTGGGCAAGGCCGCTGTGGACTGGGGCAAGCTCCGCGAAACGGTGCACTGGGGCGTGCGGTTCCTCGACAACGTGATCGACGTCAACAAGTATCCGCTCGAAGCTATCAAGGCGATCACGCTGGCCAATCGCAAGATCGGCCTGGGCGTCATGGGATTCGCGGACATGCTCATCCGGCTGGGGATTCCGTACAACAGCGGGGAGGCGGTGACGTTTGCCGCTAAGCTGATGCGATTTGTCCACCGGGAGTCCCGTGCCGCGTCCGAGGAATTGGCCGCTCAGCGAGGCGCCTTCCCGAACTTTGACAAGTCGATTTACGCCGCCGGCGGCCGCAAGCTTCGCAATGCGACGGTGAACACCATCGCCCCGACGGGCACGATCAGCATCATCGCCGGCTGTTCCAGCGGCATCGAGCCGCTCTTCGCCATCAGTTTCGTCCGCAACGTGCTGTCGGGGACGCGCCTCTTCGAGACGCATCCGCTCTTTGAGAAGGTGGCCCGGGACCGTGGCTTCTACCGTCGGGAGCTGCTGGCCGAGGTGGCCAGGCATCCGTCGCTGGCGAAGATCAAGGGCGTTCCGAGCGATGTGAAGAGGCTCTTCGTGACGGCCTTCGATGTCACTCCTCTGCAACACCTCGAGATTCAGGCGGCGTTTCAAAAGTACACGGACAATGCCGTGTCCAAAACGATCAATCTGCCTGCCGATGCGACGGTCGAGGATGTCCGCGAGGTTTATCTGGCCGCGCACCGTCTCAAGTGCAAGGGGATCACGATCTACCGCTACGGGTCCAAGTCGGGACAGGTCCTCTCCGTCAGCGAAGAGGAAGAAGGAAAGCGGGAGGAAGCACCTGATTTTATCTCCGCCGACACCGATTTCGCCGGCGGTTGCATCGGCGGCGTCTGCGAGTTCTAACGCGGATCACGCCTGAGAGTCTCATGTCTCCGGGTGGCTTTGTGTGTCGTCACCGCGTGAGGCGCGCCATCACTTGTAGTTGGCGAGGATGCTCTTGGCGACTCCTTCGGTGATGGCCTTCTGTTCCAGGAGGCTGGTGATAGACTCCTCCATCGTGACCATGCCGTGCTTCTTGCCCGTCTCGATAACGCTGCGGAGGAAGAAGCTGTCCTTGCGGCGGATGATGTTCTTGACGGCGCTCGTGATGACGAGGATTTCGCACGCCACCCGCTGCTTGCCGTCGACGGTGGGGACCAGCTCCTGGTGGATGATGCCCTGCAGCGATTCGGCCAGCAGGAATCGCAGTTGTTCTTCGTCGCCGGCCGGAGCGTAGCTCAGGAGCCTTTCGAGAATCTTGTCGATGGAGATGACGTGCAGAGTCGAGAGGACCAGAACTCCCGTCTCCGCCGCCGTCAGGGCGATCTTGATCGTCTCGTAGTCGCGCATCTCGCCGATGGCGATAACGTCGGGGTCCTGGCGCAGCGCCGCTCTCAATCCCGTGTGAAAACTCTGTGTGTCCTTGCCGATCTCTCGCTGCCGCACGATGCCGAGCTTGTTCACGTGCACATACTCGATGGGGTCCTCGATTGTGATGACGTGTTTTTCCTGAGTGGCGTTGACCTCGTCGATCATGGCGGCCAGCGTCGTGGTCTTGCCCTGGCTGGTCGCCCCCGTGATGAGCACGAGTCCCTTTCGACGGTGCGCCAGGTCCCGCACGGTGTCGGGCAGGAGCAGTTCTTTGATCGGGCGCAGTTGCGTCGGCAGGATCCGAATCGTCGCCCCCACGTGGCCGTCGAAGTAGCCGACGTTGACGCGGTATCGGCCGCTCTCATCGGCGAGCATCAGGTCATAGTCCAGCCGTTCCTCCAGGAGCTTCCTTTGCTCGTCCGTGAGCAGTTCCATCGCAAGGTCACGGCTCTGTTGCGGACTGAGCTTCTCCTTCGTCACCGGGACCAGCTTGCCTCCGATCCGAAAGTGGATCGGGGTATTCGCGCAGATGTGGATATCCGTGGCCCCCTGGCTCTTGGCGTGTTCGAGCAACTGTCTTCTGCTGATCATCAGGTTTCTCCAGTTTGAGCATGAGAACACGCTGCGTTTGCTCTGTGACCTTTGCCGTCTCGGCAATCCGGACGGGGCACACCCACACGATTCTCTCCCGGTCGGCGAAGACCAGGATATTCGCCCGCACCTCCCGGGGCACTTTGGCCGTAGTCAGGAACTTGCCAAGCTTCTTCTCGGCGGCCAGGCCGAGCGGCCAAAACCTGTCTGCCGCGCATCGGGATCGTACGACGACCGGCTGCCTCACCCGGTCAAAATCAAGATACTCGCAGAAGCGGCTTTTGTCACTTTTGATTTGTCCCGTGCTAAGGCTCTCGCGGTCGAGAATGCTTGCCTCAATCCGCCGACCGGCAAATTGCGTCTGTCCCGGGATTCGCAGCGGCACGGCCCCTCCGTCGTGAGGCCGGTTCTCCGTGATCTGGCATGACGCCGAAGCGCCCCCGGCTGCACGTGTGTCTTGCTCTGGGCCCGTCAGAATCACCTTCTCATACTCGCGGCGAGCCGCGAATCCTCCGGGCAGACCGATCATTTTCCCGCCGACGGGACTTCGGGCCAGTTGCAAGAGACGCTCGTAGTGCTCCTGTTTCAGGTTCTCCTCGCTGCAACCAAGTGCCACAAGCGTTAGCCGCATCAGCTCGACCGCTACCATCTCGGGCAGTGCCATCAATCCGGACGCACGGAGGATAGTTCTGCCCCCGGAAGACTGTGTCAGTTCTGCGACCGCCTTCTCTGCATCGCGTCGGATTTGCTGATAGAGTTTTCTCGCGGATGTCGCCAACTCTGACAGTTCATCGGCGAGACATGTCTGAGCATCTCGCTGCAGGGCAGGCAACAGTTCGTGCCGGATGTAATTCCGCGTGTATGCCGGATCGATGTTGGTGTGATCCTCTCGCCATGACACGCCTTTTCTGCCGAGGTACGCGAGAATCTCGGCACGGCTGAGACTGAGCATCGGGCGTGCAAACCATAAGCCATCGCCGAATTGCCGCGCGGGCCAGATTCCGGCCAGGCCCCGCACGCCGGTCCCGCGATGCAGCCGCTGGATGACGGTCTCCGCGTTGTCATTCTTCTGATGGCCGGTGGCTACCCACGTGCATGCCTGAGCTTTTGCGATGTCGCTGAGGGTGGCGAGACGCAACTGCCGAGCGGCTGTCTCTAACGAGAGTCGCTGGGCCTTCGCGCAGGCCCTCACGTCAACGGCTCTTGTGACGACCGGCATGGCCAGCCGCGTCGCCTGCTCGACCACGAATCGCTCATCGCCGTCGCTCTCGCCTCCGCGAAGTTGGTGATTGACGTGGGCGCAGACGAGCTTCGCCGAGAGCAGACCCCTTGTGCGAAGCGATTCCAGGATGTGCAGGAGAGCGATGGAATCGGCCCCGCCCGAGACGGCGAGCAGAATGCCCCCGGCCCCCGCAAAAAGTCCATGCAGGCGGATGAACTCCATCACTCTTTGTTCAGTCGCGTCCATCCTTTGATACCGATTCCTTCTGGGGATTTCGTATCTCTGGGTGGCATCGTCAAGGCCCGCAGGCCTTGGCGATGGTTTGACCCAGTTCTGAGACAACCATCGCCAAGCCTTGCTTGACGATGCCACCCGGATTATTGCCATCTGCTACGAAGAACTCAACCGGAATCGATGTGACTCGTTCGCAGCCGTCTGCCATCGGCAAATAAAAAGGGGCCTGACATCGTCAGACCCCTGAAGTTTACTCTGGCAATCGAATGGTCCGGCACTACTGAGCGGGTCCACGATCGGAGCGATTCAGTTCCTTGATGCGCCGCTCGACGTAAGGCTTGTTGACCTCGGGGTTCTGTCCCTCTTTGACCAGCGCCTCCTGGTAGAGTTCCAAGGCTTCCGCGCGACGATGGAGCTTGTTGTCGAGGAGCAGGGCGGCCTTGTAGCGGGCGGGGTGCGGCGTGCTCGGGTCCCACTGGTAGGCCCTCTGGTAATAGGACAGGGCAATCGTGTAGTCGCGGAAGTACTCGTGAATGTCTCCCAGCCTGTACGCCGCGTCGTCGATCTTGTCACTGGTGGGGTACTGCCGGATCAGATTGCTATACTGGCCGACCGCGACCCGCAGAATCTCCTCATCCTTGAGCACAGGCAGCACGCCGGCCTTCTGCTCCGTCTTCATGGCCTCGGCATACAGGTCGTCCGCCGCCTGGATTCTCGCCGTCGCCTTCAGGTCCGCCGACAGCACCTGTGCATCGATGATGTAGCGATACTGCGGAATCCGGTCGAGGGCCTGCAGTTCCGACTTGGCCCAGGCCAGCTTCGTGTTATTACCCGCGGCGTCGTAATGCTGAACCAGCGTCTCCAGGCTCCGCCGGTACGCCTGGCGCTGTGTGCTCATCTGCTCAACGAGGTCGATCTCATCGGCGGATGCTCCCGCCTCTACGGGGACCGGGGTTGTTGCCGGGGAATAGGATTGGCCCCGCATTGGAAGCTTTGCGCTGCCTCCCTGGTTGGGCTCTTGGCAGCCCACGAATATCGCCAGCAAAAGAATGGTCGCCGCTGTTACAACTGTCCGTGTCATCGCGTAATCTCCTTATCGCTCAGCCAACGCGTTATGCCGGTTCGGCAGGCAGCGTAACAGTCTCCGCCTCTGGGTGTGAACGCACTACCATGCCACCGGCGTGTTCAACAGGCATAATTAAACGGCACTTTTGCGCCACGTCAAGCCCAAAGAGGCCGAAAAACATAGCAATTCTGCTTGTCGGGAGCCGGCTGAACACACGGGCCGCGTGCCGGCGTATAGGCAGGAGACGGCCCGGCGGGGGAGTGTCTCTCCCATGTGGGCATTTTCCGCCGGATTCCTGGCTCCAGGCCGGCCGCCGGGGTGCTATGATGGCGTTCGGACGGGCCAAATCGGCAGGCTGTGTGAAAACCGCGAACACTTGCTTTCAGGACATCTGCGAATGACCAGATCGTGGAAAATGGACGAATTGCTTGAGAGAGTGAGGGGATTTCAGGGGGCGTGTATCATCGCCGCAGCCGCCGAGCTGGATATTTTCACGGTTATTGGCGATAAACCTGCGACGGCCGCCGTTGTGGCCGCACGGATCGGCGGCCAGCCGCGTGCCACCGCTGTCCTGCTCGACGCCCTTGTCGCCATGGAGCTTCTGACCAAGCGGGGCGACGCCTACCGCATCCCGGCGGACGTGGCCGATCTGCTTGCGGAAGACTCGCCGGTCAATGTCCTCCCGGGCGTGCGGCACCAGGCGAATTGCCTTCGCCGATGGGCCCAACTGGCCCAAGTCGTCAAGACAGGCCGGCCCGCCGACAGGACGCCCAGTATCCGGGGCCAGGCCGGCGATTGCGAGGCCTTTATCGGTGCGATGGACAATTTCTCCACGGTCGTCGCCCCGCAGGTTATCGAGAAGCTGATGCCCCTGCGATTTCAGCGCATGTTGGACATTGGCGGGGCGTCGGGCACGTGGACCGCGGCCTTTCTGCGGGCGGTCCCGGAGGCTACCGCCGTCCTGTTCGATCTGCCTGACGTGATTCCCCTGGCTCGCCACCGGATTACCGCCGCGGGTCTGATCGACCGCACCACGCTGGTGCCCGGGGATTTCTACACCGATCCGCTGCCGGGCGGCGCCGATTTCGCCTGGCTCAGCGCCATCGTCCACCAGAACTCCCGCGAGCAGAACCGCGCCCTGTACGCAAAGATTCACTCTGCTCTGGCCGCCGGGGGCACTCTGGCGATTCGCGATATCGTGATGGACGCATCCCGGACCAAGCCGCCGGCCGGCGCACTGTTCGCCGTCAATATGCTCGTCGGCACCGGGGGCGGCGGCACATTCACGTTGGATGAGTTCAAGGAGGACTTGGGCTCCGCCGGATTCACCGGCATTCGCCTGGTCCATCGCGACGAAGGCATGAATTCGCTGGTCACGGCGAAAAAGACCTGAGATCGTCAGAGACGCAAGATGCTGCGTCTCTACGAGATGCCCGGATGTCGCGTGGAGACGCCGGTCACTCCTTTCGCGTAACCGTGAATTCGCTGTAGGGGGCGACGACCTCGAAGCCGAGTTTGCTGTAGCAGGTAAGTGCAGCATTGTTGTCGGCTTTGACATTGAGGCCGACGTACTGGACCTCTTCCAGCACCGATTGACACAGCCGGGCGACTACCTGCGTGGCGTACCCCTGATGGCGGTGCTCGGGACGCGTGACGATATTGCCGAGCGCCGCCACGCCGTACTCCTGTGAATACACGTGGACGCCCGCGGCGCTGACGAGCCGGCCATCCCTCCGCAGGCCGAAATACTGGCCCGTCTCCAGCATCCTCGCATCGAACCAGTTAGTCGGATAACTGTCGAGATAGAGCTGGAACAGTTCGGCCAAATCGCGTTTGCCCAGTCGCACGGTCTGTGAGCAGTCAACCTCTCGTATAAGCGACTTGTCCCGTAGCGACATTTTGTAGTGCAGCCCGTGCGACTCGATTGTGTGGCTGTCCGCAAGGACTTCCTCCACGCCCGGACTTAAATGCGCGTAGAATTCTCCCGGCAGCCCTTTAGCGACCTCTGCGAGCAGCCTTCGCATCATGGGCGGCTGCTGCGAGATCCCCACAACCGTCGGTGTCTCCCGCCCGCAGTAGATCAGCAGAACGTCCTGCAACTCACCGTCCTCCTCCCAGCCGTACCAACTCGTATAGGGCCAGAAAAAGTCGTCCAGGTCGCCCAGACTGTAGACGTGCAACTCCGGGTCGCGCCGCAGAAACGCCGCAATCTCCATCTTGTACGTCAGTGGCCGGATTCCCATCATCTGCTCACTGTGCCTTGCTTACTCTATAACGGATGATGGTAAGGTACTTTTCCGGATCGCCTTTAGAGAATATGCCGGGGCCCTTGAGGTACTCCTCCTCATGCTCGCCGACGATCTTGTATCCGCTGTCCTTGATGAACTGCATCAGTTTGGCGATCGTTGGCTCTTCGCGGTCGTAGGGTCCGACATGCAGGATCTCGGCGACCTGGCCGTACTTCCAGGTGGTGATCCGGGCGACCAGTCCCGATGCGTCGGCCTGCTCATTTGGCAGCGACTCGATGCTGTCGGGCACAGGCATTGCATATCGTCCCACCCACAATTCTTTGGGCGTGTCCAGCGCCAGAGGCCAGCGGGCCCGCGGCGCCGGCTGCTTTGGACCCTTGGGCACCCCCTTCAGCTTGAAATAGGTCTTGAACAGGAGGCCGAAGGCCTGGCTTCCCATCACTTCCGGCTCGCCCCGGGCCTCCACTTCGAGGACCTTCACGTCCGGCATCTCGGCCAGTTGCGGCTGCTTGAGGTACTCGTACTTCGCCGGGTCCGGCCCGCCCGTGCCGAGCAGGAAGAACCCCGCCGCGACGACAAGCACCACGACAACGATTGCTGCGATCAATGCAATCTTCATCCGCTTCACTGTAGTTCTCCTTGACTTCTGTTGCAATGCCTGCGAGGGCAAAGACCCTTCTGCCACAAGTTCACAGCACTCAGCAAGCCGCTTCCAGCGGGGCATAGATATCTGTGATCAAGTCCTTCGGGTCGGTGGACGCTGGAGCATTGCGATAGAATTCCAGGGACGGCTCCGACCGCAACTCACGCCCGCTGCGAGGCAGCCACTGACCGAACAGTTGTGAGTAGGTCTGTCCGAGCGAGGTGTAGGGGCCAACGTGCCTGGTTACGGCATACTCTCCGCCGGCGAGGGTCTGGACTCCAATGTCGCCCCGGGGCGTGAAATCGCCTCCGACGGTGACGCAGGCGTCGTAGCGAACCTTCTCCGGAGCTGTGACTTCCGGATCGTCGTAGCAGACGCCGACGAACTTCGTCGCCGGACCGAGCCGGCCTTCCCGGCCCAGTTGCATGCACAGCCGTCCCCACGCGGCGCCCACCTGATCATACGGTCCGACGTGCCGGACAAACGCCACGAGCATAGGTTCTATGCGTTCTATTCTCACTTCCATAGGCTCATCTCCGATGGGTAATTGCAGATGATTGACAGATCCGTTCTCCTGGTAGTGCACGGCTCCGGAGCCGGCGGCGAGCGTCACGCTCCTGTCCCGCCGGTAACGTGATGGGCTGCAAACCCCACAGGGCCCGGAACGCCCGGGTGAAGGCCTCATGTGCCTCGTAGCCGGCCTCCAGGGCGATCTCGATGATGGCCCAATCCGTGTGCCGCAGCCGCATCGCCGCCCGCTCCAGCCGCAGGCGGCGAATGTGTTCCGCCAACGACTCGCCCACCATTCCGCGAAAGATGCGGTGGAAGTGGTACGGCGAGAAGTGGGCCACCTTCGCATACGCCTCCAACGGCAGCCGGTCATCAAGATTCCTGTGGATGAAGACGAGCACGCCCAGGATTCGCTCCGTGTACATTTCTTGTGTAGATCGTTTCATGAGCACGTACATCCAACTTGAATCATGATTCAGGGGTGATTATACGGTGTGCCGGCAGGGCGTGCTTGACCGTTTTTGCCAATTCCATGATGCCGGGTTGAAGGTGTCGCTCCGCAATCTCGTCAGGGACTCACATCAGCACTCTATCGAAGTTGACTACCTGCGGCGGCTTCTTGCCCTTGCCGGGGACGATCTCGTGACCTTCATCCCTGAGCTTCTGGGCGTGGGCTTCGACGCCGCCGGGGAACTTCGGGCTCAGGCTGCCGTCGTCTCTGATGACCCGCCAATAGGGCGTGATATCCGTCTTGCCGGCCTGGCGGTCCTCCTCGGCAGCCTCGGAAATGATGCGGAGGAAGATACCCGTAGTCAAGGGGCAGGTCGAGTCCGCCTTGCATGGTTCCGCGAGCTGCCGGCGAATCTGGCCGACGGTGACGAGTCTTCGCTCCGGCACGGTTCGCACGAGCTCGTCCACCATCATCGGCGTCGGCACGGGAATCCTTCGACCGCCCATCGTTTTCACCCATTTCTCCGGCACGTCGACCACCTTGGGCAATCCCGGCACCGGATTGGCCAGCTTCTCGTGCCAACTCTTGCGTGCTCTTGCCATCCCGAGCCCCTCACCTCATAACTCTTAGATACAGCAACGAAGGTCACGGAGCCAAACCCGGCGGCGCTTTGCCGCGGGTTCCCATGCAGATGACACCATAATGCAGCTTCCGCCATGAGTCAACAGTCGCCGGCGGCCACACCCTTGGAGCGATCGCACAAAATGGGCAGGAGAGGGCGTCGTGAACCGGGCCGGGGCTGCTCGTCCCGAACAAGAACAACCGCGTCGCGACGAGAAGCACCATGAGAACGATTAGTGGAGTCAATACAATCCTTCTTTCTTACAGACGCTTCTCCAGAGCATCGGCGGTCAACCAAGCCACGTAGTAGCCGTTCTTGATCTGCTGCTCCGGTGTCATCCCGTGCGTGAGCATCTCGTATTGCGGTATCCGATCGTAGAAATGCGGGTCCGGAGACTTGTACAAATCATCGAGCGCCGAGACATCCTTCGCATACTCTTTTGCCTTCGCTATGTGTTCGCGGGCGTTCAGTCCAAGCAACCGCTCCTGTCCCAGGTCAACCAGCACCTGTCCACAGAACAAGTGAATGTCCGCCAGTTTCAGCCGATAGCCCGCTCGCGCAGCGATTTCCTGCGCTTCCTTAAGGGGCTCCTCCCAAGCCCTCGTTTCTTTTGCAGTTCCTCTGGCCCGTAGCAGTTTTGCCCTCACGAGAAGAATGTCTGGCTCGGACTCGACCAGATTGATCTTCCGACACCGTCGCAGTGCCTCCTCCAGACAGCGTTCCGCGATCCGCGAGTGGGTGTTGGGACGCACAGTCACGCTCTCAACGGATTGCTGGAAAGGCTCATCATAGAACTGGATCTCCACCTGTCTTCCCCTGCGAGACTCATCCGTGACCCCGCGCAGCGTAAGCAACTCACCGAGCAACAGGTACGCGCGAATGAAGTCCCTTGGGTATGGGTGCTGCGTCCTTGCGTTCTCCTCGGCAAACTCGAGGGCACGACATGCCTGCTCCATCGCCGTGCGGAGCAAGATATGGCGATTTGACACCTTTTGAGTCAGTCGGGCAGCGAACATGGCGCACAGGGCACGGTAAGCGGACGCCACCGACAGTCCCTGGACGCGATTGCTTCTCCTGAATAACGCAAATGCCTGTGACAACTCCTCTTGGGCAGCACACCTGCGAGCGGGCCAGCCATAGTGCCCTGATGGGCGAGGAGAGATGCCAATTCCCGGTGGCAGATGGCCTCTTGAAAGGAATCTTCGATCTGCTGACACAATGCGATTGCTTTTCGTGAATGCGCAGCAGCGGCTGAAAGGCGACCGGTTGGGAACTCTGTAACGCACGCGACAGCGTCAAGACCGACAGCCACATTATGCTTGTCGCCTTGTGCATCTCTGATCTTGATCTGCTGCAAGTACAACGGGAGACCATTTCCCGGCTGGCCCGACATGCTGTAAGAGTTGGCCAGAGCACCCAATGTCCATGCCTGGTCGGTCTCTTTCCTCAGGTGGGGCAAGCGCTTCACGCCATCAGGAAACAGTGCCTTCAACAGTTCAACGCACACGTCATATTCGGAAAGCTGGTAATACAGTGGGTCGGGAATCAGGCGTTCCTCCATGAGATTCCTCGCCGCATCGAGCTGCCCTGCGCCTATGAGGTGATGGTATAGCTCAATCACGGGTGCTAGGTCCTCCAGTTTGACGACCTTCTCATTCTTCGGTATCGCGTCAAAATACTGCGCCGCTCGTTTGTGGACTCTGTTCTTGGTCGTGAGCTTATCGTACAGGAATGATCGCATGATCGGATGGAAGTCGAACCTCTCCTCGTTTTCACTATACAGAAGAAACCCAAGCTGATGCAGTTCGCACAGGACCTCCCACAGCCTGTTCTCGTCCATCTTGGGGGACAGGGCTCCAGCCGCCTGAAAGGTGAAGCTGCTCCGCAGGGCAGAGAGGATCATTGCGATCTTCTGTTCATCACGCGTCAGAAGATCGAAGCTCTTGCCTATGATTTTCTGAGGCTCGCGCCCGCTAATCAGCCTCAGAGTGAATGCGTCCCTGATATCCTTCCCGCGTCTTCGTCTGATTACACTGCTCAACTGCTTCAGCATCAAGGGATGGAAATCGTAGAGTTCGGCGGTGTGCTCCAACTCCGCCCGGGTTCCCGTGATTCTCTCTGCCTTGAGGAATCTGGCCGCATCGGCGGGAGAAAGCCCTCTTAAGATCTCATGTTGAACGCCTGCGATGTCCTCAAGGGGTATCGGAAACAGACGCGTGGTCATGAGGGTCTTCGTCTGGCCTCCCGCAAGGCCCCTGAGGAACGGACCTGCCTGCGGGTGTGCAATGTACGGTGTCGGTGCGACTGGAATGAGTCTGCCACCCGACGCGATGTGCCTCTTGTCCTCCGGCGTCCCAAGTCGCTCGACGAGCAGCTTGCCCAGAGCCGTGGCAAACTTGCTTTCGAAATCTCGGACATGCCGGAAGGCTGCAACCACACTGCGTTCCCTCACGCTGTTCAGAAAAGCATCTAACTCGTTCTTCTTCTCGAACTCGCACATCGCCGGCTTCCATGCGAAGTCCTGGTCCACGATGAAGCACAGGCAGTCCTTACGTTCGGCCTGAGCCAGCTCATATTCCAACTGCGTGATGGATTTCTTTCCTCGCCTGGGAACGAAACCGTATCTGTGAGCATATATCCCGACGAAGATATTACACTCCATGATCTCCTGCGTGCAGACATCCTCGGGCTCCTTCGGTTGAGCCGTCAGGAACTCCATCGCCATTGGCACACACCCGTTCCGGTGCACAACCGTAATGGCCACCTGCCGGTAGTCCTTAAGGTCGACGTACGTGGAAGAGATGAACACCTTCAAGACCTGTTGTCTCTCCTTCGGCATAGGAGCGCCTCATCTCCAAAGCCATACCCCTTTCCGGACCGCGACATCCGCTCGCTGGCCTGTCGCCTCAATAGCACCCGTCCATTGTATGGGGATTCCTCTTGCCGTCAATCCAGCGCCTCGCGTTTATTTCCCTGCAACTACACGATGAAGAAATGGCGTCCGAGATCCGGAGCCTGCATGGAGGGACGTCGTTGACTCACGGGCCAGATCAGTCGCCAGCCGGAGGTGCGCTTTGGCCCCGCGCCACAAAAAAAATTTTGGAAATTCCACTTGACGGAGTTCCCGGGCGGCAGTACACTTGTATTAGTAATAATAGTACAAGTATTGGTGGGCTATGCAGTTTCGGATCGACAATGCGTCGGACCGGCCGGTGTACCTGCAAATCATCGACCAGGTCAAGCGGGACATCGCCCTCGGGCGGCTGGCCAAGGACGAGCGGCTGCCGACCGTCCGCCAGCTTGCCCAGCAGCTCGCCATCAATCCCAACACGATCGCCAAGGCCTATCGCCAGCTTGAGCAGGAGGGGATCATCGTGACCCGGGCCGGGGCCGGGGCTTTCGTCGCGGGGCTCGACAGCATGCTCAGCCGGATGGTCAGGCGAAAACTCATCTGCGAGGAGCTGGAGCGGATCGTCGTCGAGGCCTTTCATATGCAGATCGACAAGGGGACGCTCGCCGAGTGGTTCGACGCCGCCCTGGAGAAATTCAACCTGACATCGGGAAAGCAATAGGCCATGCAGGCGTTGCGTCGGAGCGACCATGAGTGAGGACGGCAGTGAAATGGCGCCGGTGATTGAGTGCCGGGAGGTGACGAAGGTCTACGGCGGCGGGAGGGCCGGCCGCAAGGCGTCAGTATGCGCCCTCGACAACGTCTCGTGGCAGGTGGGCGGCGGGACGATTGTCGGCCTGGTCGGGCCGAACGGGGCCGGCAAGACGACGCTTCTGAGTCTCATCGCGGGCCTGCTCTTTCCGACTCAGGGTTCCATTCGCGTTTGCGGCCATCCAGCCAGGTCGCTGGACGCTCGGCGGAGCCTCGGTTATGTCCCCGAATCGCCGGCATTCCTGTCGTGCTATTCTGCCCGGGCAGTCTTGAAGCATCACGCCGCGCTGCACGGCCTGTCCAGAGAGGCCATCTCTGGAGAGACCGAAAGAGTGCTGTCGCAGTTGCGGCTTGAGGAATACGCTGATCGTGCGGTCGGCGGATTTTCCCAGGGCATGCGGCAGCGGCTGGCTCTGGCGGTGGCGCTGCTCGACAGCCCGCGATTGCTGCTCTTGGACGAGCCCAGCAATGGACTGGATCCCATCGGCGTCATCGAGCTGCGGCGGATCCTCAGCGAGGTGCGGCAGTCCGGAGCGACGGTCATCATCAGCTCGCACCGCTTGGGCGAGTTGGAGAGACTGACGTCAGATTATATCTTCCTGCACCGCGGGCGGATTGTCAAATTCGGGCGTGATGATGCGGTCGCGCAGACGGGACGCTTGCGGATCGAGTTTCTGCCTGGCAGCCCTCGCCTGAGGGAGGATGTGCTGGCGCCCTATGACTTAGCGGAGGAGTCTGAGACGCACCTGGTAGTCGCTGTGAACGGTATCGAGGATGTCCCCGGCGTCGTCGGTTCCCTGGTGAAGGCGGGCGCCCTTCTTACAGGCGTGACCCTCGAAATGCAGGACATCGAAGAGACCTTTGTTCGTCTATGCCAGGAAAGGGCCTCGTAGATGAAGGCGTACGCGTTGATTAGTGAGACATTCCTGCGGAAGACGAGCCTTCGCCTCGTGCATCTAGGCTGGTTCCTGGCTTATCCGCCGATGTTTCTGATCCCGTCACTGCCGGAAACGTGGCAGTGGGGGTGCCTTGTGTTCGCCTGGAGCGGCTGCCTGCTGCCCGTCGTGCTGAGCGCGGGGATCTTCGGCGACGATATCGCATCCGGCCGGATACGCCTGGTGGCGACCGAGCCGATCCACCTATCAGAGCTTTACATCTACCGCTTTCTCGGCCTGTCCCTGCAGGCCGCGGCTCACCTGCTGGCGGTGGCGGCCTTGATTCTGCTGCTGCACTGGCTCACGGGCAGGGGCAGTCTCGACCGTTTCGTCTCATGGATACTCGCCTCATGGCTGATCTTCAACACCTGGGCCGCACTGTCCACATCCCTATCCGTCGTGGTCAGTCGCGATCACAATTCGATGACGCTGGTCCTGGCCACGATTATTGTCTTCTTCCCGCTCTACATGCTCCTGTTGTTCTTCGAGGACAGCCTTGCAACACGGACTTATCACGCGATCGTGCGTTACGGATGTCCGCCGGTGGAAGTTCTCGTGGGACTGGGTAAATACAGGTTGGCGACCGGCATCGCGAGCATCGCTCACAGCATCGGGCTGACCCTTCTCTATGGAGCGGTGGGGATTGTTCTGCTCAAGAATCGGGAGTTCAAGTATGCGGCGGATTGATGCGGAGGTATGATGTCACGCAGAGATATACGGGAGGACCCAGTATGAATCATAATCCGATCATTGCCGAGGACCTGGTCAAGTACTACGACGGGCGGTGCGTGCTGGACGGGATCAGCCTGGAGGTGCCGCGCGGGTGCATCTACGGGCTGCTCGGCCGCAACGGGTCGGGCAAGACCACGATGATCCGCATCCTGCTGGGTCTGGAGCCGCCGACACGCGGCCGCACGCTCGTGCTGAGCGAGGACTCCACGCGGCTGTCGGCGAAGGCCCATGGCCGCGTCGGCTACGTCGCCGAGGGACATAACCTGATCCAGAGCTACAGGGTCAGCCGGCTCATCGCCTTGTGCAAGGGATTGTCGCTGCACTGGAACGACGATTTCTTCGGACGCCTGATGGAGACCTTCCGCCTGCCGATAGACCGCCGGGTCCGCGAGCTGTCCGCCGGCATGCGGGCCCAGCTCAACCTGGCCCTGGCGATGGCCATCGACCCGGAGTTGCTCATCCTCGACGATCCGACCCTCGGGCTCGACACGGTCGCCCGCCGCCAGTTCCTCGAACTGGCCATCGATGTCATTCAGAGGCAGGGCCGGACGATCCTGTTCAGCTCCCACATCCTCGGCGACGTCGAGCGGATCGCCGACCGCGTCGGCATCCTCCTCGCCGGCAAGATCGTCGTGGACTGCACCCTCGAAGAGCTCAAGGACCGCGTCAAGAAGCTCCGGGTGATCTTCCCGGAGCGCGTGCCGGACGATCTGTTCATGACGGAGATCATCAACCGGCAAAGCCAAGGCCGTGAGATGATCCTGACCGTCGCCAACTGGAACCCGCAGAAGCAGGCGATCATCGAGACGTTCAAGCCGGCAAGCTGCACCGAGGTACCGATGTCGCTGGAGGACATTTTCATCGAATGCACGCGGCCCACTTCGGCCCCGGCCCTGCAGGAAAGTGAGGTGTGACATGCTGACTCTCATCGCCCGCGAGTTTCGCGACAATCTCGCCTGTCTCATACTGACGGGCTTCCACAGTCTCTTCACGATTGCGATCGCGATTGTGAGCGCCTACTGGGGCATTCCGTGGGCCGGCTTGCTCATCGCCGTAATCATGGGGATTATCCTGGCGATCCTCTTCACCACGCTGGGCGCGGTGCAGATGTACACCGATCGCGCCAACCGCGTCTCTTCGCTGCTGGCAACCCTGGCCACAACCCGCAGCCGGATACTGGCGGCGAGGGTCCTTGCCGGCGCCATGGTCATCCTCACGACCCTCGTGGCGTTGCTGATCACGGCTGTCGCCATTGCGTCCCTGGAGGACGCGCCTCTGGCCTTGTACCGTAGCACGATTGCCGAGGTCTTCGCGACGGTGGTCCTGACGAGTTTCGCCTGTTATTGCGTGGGCCTGCTGCTCGGCTGGACGGCGATCAAAGCCTTCCCGGCCCTTGGCATGCTCTTTCTCATGGCGCTCGTTGTGCTGCTCGTCGTCATCAAGGGCTTTGTCCTGCCAGCGATCGTCCTCCTGGTACTGTTCAGCGTCGCGTGCCTGGCGCACGTCTGGTATCGATTCACGTCCATCTCGTTGTAGGTGTCGGCTATGAAAACGCGAAGGTTCAGTGCTCTGGCCGCTGTGGCGACCGGGTTCGTCGTGTTGCTCCTGACGCTGATCGCTTTCTTCTGGGCCCGATGGGGTTGCGAGTCGGTCCGCGGCGGGCTGCTGCCCGAGCAGGCCCGGAAGCTCGATCTCGATGTGGCGAGTCTTATCATGCCCAGGATGAACGAAGAGCCGAACGGCATTCCTTGCGTTGTCCATGCCGTGATGGCGCCGGAGGAAGTGTCGAGCGAGAGCCTTGGCGCCTTACGGTACCTGAACGCACGCCTGCCCGATGCGCCGTACTCGCGTGTGTATGCATGGAGCGTGGGCGACGACTATTCGCGTCTCTACTACGACCGGTCGCTCGGCCTGATCGTGTGCCACTTCCGAACCCCCGTGCGCCAGCCCGACGGGACATACCTGACCGCGCCTGTTGCGCGCGGGCCGCGAGAATTGGTGAAAGAAGAAGGCGTCGCCTACGCCGGTCCCAAGGGGATGGGCGATAAGCCGGACAGCAAACTCGGCCGCTTCACCGATCCTCTTGTGCGGACTGCGGGACAGAACATCGAGCATCAGATTGTGTATGATCGCGGCCTGCGGCAATTCTTTGCACTCGACTGGGGTGAGAAGATGGTGAGGCAGGGTCCGCCGCTGCCGACGAATGTTGCTCCGCCTGTCGATTTCGGATGGGCTCATAAGCAGGGAAGATGCCTGAACCTTTATCTCGAGACTCCCGAGCCGCTGCTTACGTACGGCTTGAACCCGGACCGAGTCCTGGTACTCGATGCGGCGGGTAGCATTCGGATGCTCGACGTCGATACCCTCGAATACATCGGCTCCGCCGGTGGGCTGCCGGCGACGAGGACGCTGTTCCCATCGGAGCGGCGAGCGAAGCCTGATGATCTGTTCGCATTCCAGGTCCTGCCCGTGTTTGTAAACATGGGCAAGCAATACGTCGGGTGTGCCGTGGCCGTGCTGTCGCGCGACGCCACGGCGGCGAGGCTCGAAATCTTCGATGTCAATGGCGTGAGCGTCGCCATGGCCGACACGTTCACCGATGTTTCTCGGGCGGGAACGAAGGGCTCGCCGGGGCGTTTGCACTCTGTGCCCACCGCGACAGCCCTCTATCTCGATCTGCCCGGCGCAGCGCTGACGGCGGTGAAATTTGTCCTGGAGAGCTTTCATCCGCCGGTGCTGCTGCTCGCATCCTACTTCACGGCGTCGAGGGTCGAGGCCACGGCCGGGCACCGGTCGCTCTTCGTGCTGCCCAACTCGTTCGTCGCGATGAAGAGCCGGGACGTGCGGTACGGCCCGGTTCGCCGGTTCTGGACCGCGCTGCCGTTCCTGATGCCGGGCGTGCTGCTTGGCGTGGCGCTCAGTGCGGCCGTGGCTCGCGACGCACGCCGGGCGGGCCTGCGGGCTCGCACAAAACGCCTCTGGATCGCCGCGACGCTCCTGCTGGGACTGTCTGCATACATCACGTACTGGATCACACGGCCGAAGACAGCACGCGTGACCTGCCAGAACTGCGGCCGGTGGCGATGGGTCAATCGCGAGACGTGCCATCACTGCGGCAGCCCGTGGCTCGTGCCCGAGCTTGTCCCACCCGCCTGGCGAGTGATCGGCCAGCCGGAGGAGCAGCCCTGCAACGATCCGTCCCCGCGCCCCGAGCAAACGATCTCCAGGGAGTCCGAAGTGTGATGTTTGATGTTTGAAGTGAGATGGCGGAGGGCTTCAAAAATCAAACATCAAAAATCAGACTTCAAACTTGGGAACCCCCGTCTGCGCCCTCTGTCTAAGAATTGTATTGGGATACCTGATATTCCTGTTACCTCCGGTGGATGAGCGGCCTTTATTAGGCGAGGAGTATTCTGGTGATCGATGATAGCGGAATCATTCCGTTCCTGGCCGCGGCGAGGTCGGGCGACCGGGTGGCTATGGGGCGCCTGGCCGGCCTGGTCTGGGATCGCGTGTACCCGTTCGCGTTGCGGACCACGCTGGACCACAATGCGGCCGAGGATGTCGTCCAGGAGACGCTGCTGGCCATGATCTGCGGGCTCGGCGTGCTCCGCGACGACTGTCGATTCTGGCCCTGGATTTACCGCATCGCCTGGAGCAAGATCCAGGACCGCCTGCGCGACCGCCGGCTGCGATCCCTCTACGAGCGGGCGCGGCTTCGCGGCCGAAACGTCGAGGACGACGCACGCAGCGACATCGACCCGCTGGAAGCTCAGGTCCGCGAGGAGACCCTGCGGGAGTTCTTCTCGGCCATCGCCCGGCTCAATCGCCAGCAGCGCGACATCCTGCACCTGCGCTACTTCGAGGATCTGCCCTACACGGAAATCGCCAGTCGGACCCGGACCACGCCGGAAAAGGCCCGCGTCCACTCCCACCGAGCCAAGGAATCCCTGAAAAAGCAACTCGCCTGCCGGGTGTAGATCCCAGCTTCCCTCCCTTTGCTCCGTTTTGCGTTGAAGAACGTTGCATCGCGCAGTAGACTACCGATGGTTGGGACGCATCGATCTGGGCCGGGAGAATGAGAATGGGCACGTACCAGTACAAATTCGGGGATCGGCCGCTTGAGGGGTATACCATTCAGCGAGCGGCGGGGCGGGGTGGGTTCGGTGAGGTCTATTACGCCGTCAGCGACAGCGGGCGCCATGTCGCAATAAAAGCCATCCAAGGCTGTGAAGAGATTGAATTGCGCGGCATCACCCAGTGCATGAACCTCAAGAGCCCGCATCTGGTCACCATCTTCGACGTCAAGCACAGCGACCAGGGCCGGCCCTTCGTGATCATGGAGTACGTCTCGGGACCGTCGCTGGCGGACCTGCTGAAGGAATCGCCCGGCGGGCTGGGGAGCCAGAAGGCAGCCTTCTTCCTCCGCGAGATCGGCAAAGGCCTATCATTCCTCCACCAGTGCGGCATCGTGCACCGCGACCTCAAACCGGGGAATATCTTTTATGAAAACAGCTACGTCAAGATCGGCGACTATGGCCTGACAAAGGCGATTGGCGCTGGCAGCATCAACCAGACGATCATGGTGGGCACTTTCCACTACATGGCCCCTGAGATCGGGGCCGGCCGGTACGGGCGGAGCATCGACATCTACGCCCTCGGCGTGTTGCTCTATGAGATGCTCACGGGCCAGGTCCCGTTCCTCGGGGCCAGCCCCGCCGAGATCCTCATGAAGCACATGACCGCGGTCCCCGATCTGACGAATATTGAGGAGCCGTTTGCCCGCGTGATCCGCAACGCCCTCGCCAAGGACCCGGCAGACCGGTACCAGAGCGTCCAGGAGATGGTCGAGGAGGTCTTCGGCACCGAGCACATCCGCAACAGCGTCTCGCAGTTCTCGCCAGAGGAGTTGTCTGTTCTTGCAGAGCACGTTGCGCAGAAGATGCGGCAGGGCGGACCTCAAGCGCCTGTGCAGATGCCGGCACAGGATGGCGCAGGGATGGGTGGGGCGGCGAAAGAGTCTGACGAAGCCAGGATCGCGCGGCGTGTGCCCGATGATCTCGTGGAAGTTGCCGATGCGGAGTACGCCTCGTTGGTCGGTCTCGCCTTGGGCGGTCAGGAGGCCCAGGACCGTCAGCGGCAAGCGGTGCAGCAGTCAGGGTTACCATTAGAGGTCCAGACGCGCAAGACGGGGATCGTGCTGCGTCTGCTTCCGGCGGGTGGCTTCATGATGGGCAGTCGCCGTAACGGTGACTCCCATGAGGTGACACTCACCAAGGCGTTCTATTGCGCCAAGTTTGAAGTCACGCAGCGACAGTGGGAGCAGGTGATGGGGTACAACCCGTCAAAGTGGAGGGACGCCGGCATAGACGCGCCAGTGAACAACGTGAGTTGGAAGGATTGCCATGCTTTCCTGAAGAAGTTATGTCAGATCGAAGGGGTAGCAGAAGGGATGTACCGGCTGCCGACGGAGGCCCAGTGGGAATACGCTTGTCGAGCGGGGACGCAGACGGACGAGGACCATCCCAGCGATCTAGATACGACCACGAAGATCGATGATGACAGGACACACGCGGGTGCCTGGAACGTGATCTTGTGGTGGCGCAGGCCAAAGACGCCCCCAGCCAAGGCAGAGGTGTTGCCGAAGCGGAAGCCGGCCGGGCGTGTTGGAAATCTCGGACCCAACGCTTGGGGTCTATACGATATGCCCGGAGAGGTGTTCGAGTGGTGTCAGGACCGTTATGGCGAGTATGCGCGCGGCGCGGTCATTGATCCGCAGGGCCCCCCTTCAGGTGTCGAGCGCGTTCTCCGCGGCTGGGGTTTCGTCAATTCGCGCGACTCCGAAAGGCCCGACCAACCCTACGTTCTCCCTTGTGGCTTTCGCATAGTCAGGACGCTGTCATCCCATGCTTGAGGGGATTCCGATAGATCACTCGCTGAGCAACGGGATTACCCATGTGCACGCGGGAATGCAGAAGTCGTGAGAGATGGCCGTCAGGGCCAGAATTGGCGGAGGTAGGTGATGCTCCTGCGGGCGATGGTTTCGGGGTCGGGGTCGTATTTGAAGACCTCGACCGAGAGCCACTTGTCGTAGCCGATATCGCGGACGGCCTCGGCGATGGGGGCGTAATCGATCTCGCCCATGCCCGGGCCGTAGAGGTTCGGGTCGTTCACGTGGAAATGGCCGATGTCCTCGACCCGCACTGAGCGGACAATGTCCGCCACGGCGTGTCCCAGGTTCGGTAGGCGGTAGTCGGTAGCCGGTAGCCGGTTGACGACGGCACCTTCTTCACCGCTTACCGAATACCGACTACCGACTACTGGCTCGGAACTCATCGCCTTGACGTCGAGATGGATCTTGAAATTCGGATGATCGATCTCGCGAACCATCTTTATGCCTTCCTCGACGGTATTGATGAAGTTCGTCTCGGCCGGTGAGAGCGGCTCCAGGCAGATCGTCAGGCCCAGCTCACCCGCCCGGTCGAGCACGGAACTGAGCAGGTCCACCGCTCGTCGCCAGGCATCCTCATACAATTTCAGATTTGAGATTTGAGATTTGAGATCTTCCTCCGGGATGCTTCGCTGCTTGGGCGAGCCGAGGACGAGGACCTTGCCGCCGAGGTCGCTGCACAGGTCGAGCAGGGCGGCCAGGTAATCTCGCGTCCGCTGCCAGGTGGCCTGGTCCGGCGTGGTCATGTGCAGGGGCGCAAGATTCTTCGCCCCGGCGGGTCTGGCGAACAGCCAGTGCAGCCCGACCGTTTCAAGCCCGTGGTCCGCGATGACCTTGCGGGTCTCCTTGCGCTGCCGCTTCGTCACCTGAGTTGCGGACGGTGCCAGCGTGAAGGGAGCGATCTCGATGCCGTGATAGCCGAGCCGGCTTGCGACGGAGCAGACCTCGGCCATCGGGCGGGACTCGAACATCTCGTTGCACAGGGCAAATCTCATATCTCACGAATGGATGATGGATGACTGATTATTGATGATTGAAAGAGGAGGTTGGACCTTCCTTCGTCAATCATCCATCATCCATTATCAATCATCAATTCCTTAGACGTTCTCCGGCACGACGAACGGCTCGCGGTAGTTGCGTTTCAGGAACATGTTGGCCATTTCGCTGTACTCGCCGACATACTGTTCCTTTTCCGGATCCATCGTCAGCATCGGGCCCAACACGATCGGCTCTTTTTCCAGGTCCACCTCGTTGGCGGCCAGGTGTTCGAGCATTCGGTTGAACGAGTCCATCATCTCGGCGTTGTCGCCGATGGCGGTCTTGATCTCCTCGACCGTCGCCTTTTTGCCCAGCCGGTAGGAGGTATTGGCCATGTGGCACAAAGCGGCGGAGATGTGTCCGACCTCGATATCGGCGTTCTGGTCGCTGCGTTTGCGGCTGCGGACGGCCGCGATGAAATTCTCATGATGCCCCTCGCCACCGCGGCCGGAGAACTGCTTGATCCTCTTGCCGTCGTTGTCGGAGACCCAGCCGCCGCCGTCATCGCAGGGGAAGTAGCCGCCTTCGCACTGGATGAAGTCGCCGACACGGACGCCGGTCCGGCGGTAGTTGTCCATGGTGTCGGGTTTGTCGCCCTTCTTGCGAGGCAGGCCGCGGACCTCGAAAATCAGCGGGGCGGGCTTGTAGTCGAAGAAGGCGATTTGCGTATTGGCGGTTTCGCCGGCGTCGCCGACGCCGAACCGGCCGCCGATGCTGAACGCACGCGTCGGCAGACCTGGATCGCCCAATGCCCAGCGGGCGATGTCCATCTCGTGGGGACCCTGGTTGCCGATGTCGCCGCAGCCGGTGTTCCAGACCCAGTGCCAGACGTAATGGAGGTCCGTCCGCTGCAGCGGCAGCATGTCGGCCGGGCCGCACCACAGGTTGTAGTCCACGCTCGCCGGGACCGGAATCGGCCCGTTTGTACCCGTGACAATTCCGTTGGTGCCGGGACCGCGCGCCTTGTAGCAGAAGCCGCGGGACCACTTGATCTTGCCGATATTGCCCTCGCGAATCCACGCGAACGCCTCCTTGTGGGCTTCGGAGGAGCGTTTCTGCGTGCCGATCTGCACGATGCGATTGTACTTGCGGGCGGCCTCGACCATCTTGCGGCCTTCCCAGATCTCGTGCGAAGCGGGCTTCTCGATGTACACGTCCTTGCCGGCCTGGCAGGCCCAGACCGTGACCAGCGCGTGCCAATGATTCGGGGTGGCCGAGGTGATTGCGTCGATCTCCTTGTCATCGAGAAGTTTGCGGACGTCGCTATACGTCTTGAGCTTCACGCCTTTGTCCTTCTCGAAGCTGGCGGCCCGCTCCTCCAGGTGTGCCTTATCGGCGTCGCAGATTGCGACGAGGCGGACGCCGGGAATCTTGCTGAAATAGCCCATATGGCCCCCACCCTGGCTGCCGACGCCCACGATGCCCAGCCGGATGTCGTCGTTGGCCCCGAGCACACGCGAGGCGGGCCCCGCCATTGCCAAGCCGGCCCCTACGGCCATCGAACTCCGGATGAAATCACGACGTGTGAACTTGCCCATAGTCTGCCCTTTCCATTGATGATTGATGATTGATTATTGATGATGGATGATTTCAGAAGAGAGTCCGGGCTCCTCTGTCAATAATCAATAATCAATCATCCATTATCAATTTGTTCCCTTCGCGTATTCGCGGTACAGCTCGGCCACTTTGCCCTGTTTTTCGTCGCCCTTATGGAAGTAGAAGCGGTACTTGAATGTCGCGCTCTGGCCGGCAGGGATGACCAGATTGCCCGTGCCGGCAGGCTTGTTCTCGAAATCGTGAATGCCGAACGGGTTGACGGCGAACAGTCCGTAGTCGCGGACGTGCCACCACGTCGGGTGTCGCGGGTTGTCCGGATGGTCGAAGATCGCGACGCCGACGATCTCGCCACCGACCGGCCCGTAGTAGTCGCACCAGGTGGCTCGCTTGCCCCACGTGGCGTCGTCGGTCAGGCGCTCGCTGTTGATGATGTGTCCCTTCGCGACCTTGCCCTTGGTCTGCATGGTCGGCGCCAGGCGAATCGCCATCGAGCCTTCCTTCGTGTCGCCCATCGTTACCTGCCCGTTGGAGGCGTGGATCGTGACCTCGAAATCCATCATCGTGCCCTCAGGCCGGCTGTAGAAGCGGTGGGTCCGTGTGTCGGTGCAGATGAGCTTGCCGTCGGGGGCGATCCAGTTGTTCTGCGACTGGATGACGCCGACTTTGGGCCCGGAGCTGATCTCAAGAAACTTGTCGTGGACGATCTTCCCTTTGCCGTCGGACCAGAAATCGACGCCGTTGACGTTGCCGTGGGTGTACCAGAGCGACTTATGATGAGGATGATCCTGGTCCTCGTCCGGTCCGCCATCCTTGATCGGCCAGTGGCGGATGACCGGCGCGCCCGTTGGGCCGATTACCGGATAGAAGTACGGCCGGATGACGTCCTTCATGCAATATTCCGTGAACAGCTTGCCGTCGATCTCGACCGTCACTTTACTGTCGCGCTCGGTGCACTTGACTCCGCCGGCGCCGGACTTGGGTGCCGACTGAGCCTTGGCCACCATCTGGTCGAATACCTGGCGCTGCTCAGCCAGGGCCTTGACTGTATCGGCGGGGGCGGTCCTGCCCTCCAGCAGGACCCAGCCGTCGTAGTTCGTGCCGACGAGCAGGTTCATCAACTGCTGATACGGATAATCGTTGATGTTCAGCTCGCGGACGTGCGCCGTATCCCCGAAGCGCGTACGCACGAGATTGAAGTTGTATTCGAGCCCCTGACCTTCGAGGTCCTGGGAGTTGCAGTTCCAGCAGACGCCGACGTTCGGGTGGGTCGCCACGTCCATGATCGCCTTCATCGTGGGCAGCAGGGCGCACCCGCCGTGCACCTCCAAGCGCAACTTCTGCCCGTACTCGGCGGCGAACGCGGCCAACTCGTTCAGCGACTCGCCGATCTGCCTGATGGTCTTCTCGTACGGCACGCCCTTGGGCAGATCGTTCGGTTTGACTTTGACGCCCAGCCCGCCGCAATCGTGTGACAGCTTGATATACTCCTTGGCGCCGGCGATGTCTTTCGCCAGCCGATCGCTCTCGGCGTAGTGGAACGCGAAATTTGTGCCCATGCCCACCAGCGCTATGCCGCTATCGGCAAAGCGGGCCTTCACTTCGCGCCGCTCGGCCTCCGTCAGGTTCGATTCCACCTTGTGCGCGTGATCCACCCGCAGCTCGACGCCCGGAACGCCGGTCTTCCTGCAGTTTGTGATGATCGTCGGCAAGTCCCAGTGCTGGCCCCAGAGATATGTCACAAGGCCGAACTTCATTCCGGAGCCCTGGTTGCCGGCAAACATCAGGGTCCGGCTCAGCGGGCCGCCCGCCAGGACCCCGGCCCCCAACACCACTGAACCCTTGAGAAATTCCCGGCGAGTGCTACGAGTTTGGCTCATGCTGCCGCCTTTCTGCAAATGACGTGACCGCCATGAAGAACAACACATCTCCCGCGTATCGCATTGATCTGTTTCAATCATGACTTCGACCGCCGATCGACCGGATCGCCGGCCTTACCAGCCGTCCCCCGCAGCACCATGCCTATTCTCGAACGGCGTCAGATAAGACGGATTATCCGCCTGGAAAATTGCACTGTCAAGGCAAAATCGGGCCTGGGTCCGTGCCACGACATACCCTCAGGTCATCACGCGTCCTATCGATCCGATGCGTCCCATGGGGCCCATGAGTCCGATCAGAGCCGCCGAAAGTCCGGTGAAAAAACGCGTTGCATTGTGCCGGGGCTGTGGTACCATGTTTGCGTGTTCGGCATTACGCCGTCCCGGAGGCAAAGAATGACGCGAAGACACTTGCCGCCAAGGCCCGGCTTCACCCTGATCGAGTTGCTGGTCATCATCGCGATCATCAGCGTGCTCATGGCCATTCTCGTTCCCGCCCTGCAAAAGGCCCGCTTCCGCGCGTACGAGGCTTCGTGCCTGAGCAACCTGCGGCAGATCAACCTAGCCCTGATCACCTACGCCAACGGCGACGACAGGGGCCGTTACCCGCTTGAACCGACCGAGCACAATCCGCATCGCGGCCTGCTCCTGAAGCTCAACGCCCGCAGTGCCGAGGCCTTGATGAGGGCCTTCTACTGTCCGCAGGCCGGCTTCCTCGAACAATATGCGAATGATCCCAACGGGGGCGTCCCGCCTGGCGGCACGGACACCGTCATCGACACGCCCGCCAATCGCGAGCTCGGGAACATCACGTACATCTACTGGAGCTTCCGCGCCAACAAGAGGGACCTCGTCAGCGGGCAGGTCTGGCGTGACACGGCCGAGTTCCTGCCGCGGCAACTGACCCTCAGCGGCATCGAGACCCATTGGGATTGGGTGGGAAAGACCGGCAAAGTGGACCAGCAGACCGACCGCTACTGGGAGTGCACGCTGGCCAAGCCCGGCGAGGTCTGGGTCCTCTGTGATTTCTTCCGCAAGGGCGGGATCTTCCCCCACGGCCGAAGGGGTGGCGCCGAGGGCGGCGTCAACGTCTCCTACCTCGACGGCCACGCCGGCCGTGTCTACAAAAGCCCCAAAGACAGCTTCCGCTAAGGCCACCCCTTCATTACGGCTCTTCACTGTACTGCGGATTTTGTGCAGTTGCGCGCGAGGACGTGCCGAAAAGAGAAGATGGAGAACATGCGTTTGTGGAGCCTGGGCGGGGTGGAGTTTTTGATAGATGGCTGATAGTGATGGGGTTATGATCGAGCCGCGGAGCCGGCTGGCGGATATGGCCGCCATGGTGATCCTGTTCCTGATGGCGACCGGGGCGGTGATGGTGTTCTCGGCCGGCGCAAACCTGAGTTATGAGTTCGATTTGCGGCGGTTCTACCAATTCCCGGGCCTGCGGCAGATCATGTTCTTTCCGATCTCGGTAGTCATTCTGTTCGCGGCAGCGCTGCCGAACTATCGCATCTGGAACTGGCAGTCGAGCTGGTACAGATGGCCGACCCTGTGGCTGCTAGTCCTTGCTACTGCACTACTTATGGTCGTTCTGATCCCGGGGGTGGGAACGGAGATCCATGAGGCCCGCCGGTGGCTGCGCATTCCGCTGGGGCCGGCCAGCATCAGCTTCCAGCCGTCGGAACTTGCCAAATGGACGATGGTGCTCTTCTTGGCAGGAGCATGCGCAAGGTTAGGTGACGGCATAAGGCTGTTCTGGACGCGTTTTCTGCCGCTTAGCGGGCTGATCGCCGTGGTGTGCGGGCTAATCATCACTCAGGACCTCGGCACCGCCGTGTTCATCGGCTTGATCAGCTTCCTGATGCTGGTGGTCGCCGGCGCTCGATGGTGGCATGTGTTGATGCCGTTACCCTTTGGCATAGCAGGATTTATAACCATCCTCTATTACTCGCCGCACCGCCTCGACCGGCTGCTCGCGTTCGTTTATCCCGAGCGGTACCCCGCCGTGGCCTACCAGGCGAATCAATCCCTCGTCGCCATCGGTTCCGGCGGAATCTGGGGCAAGGGACTCGGTCAGGGGACCTGCAAGTACGGCCATCTGCCTGAGGATACCACCGATTTCATCTTCTCGATCATCGGAGAGGAACTCGGCCTGATCGGCACAATCGGGCTCATCCTGGTCTTTACCCTCTTTATCTGCTTGGGTTTACTGATCGTGCTTCGATGCCGGGATCGCTTCGGCCGACTGCTGGCAGCGGGGATCGTCCTGACCATCGGGACTCAGGCTGCTCTCAACATTGCCGTGGTCACGGTCGTGCTGCCTACGAAGGGGATCCCGCTGCCATTCGTAAGCGCCGGCGGGACGAGCCTGCTGCTGTCGTCGGCCGCCGTGGGCGTCCTGCTGAACATCGCCGCCCGCAGTGTGCCGGTGGATCTGAGCGCAACTCCAGACGTGTTCGAGACTTAGGGCAGCTTCGCGCGGTCCTTCGGCCTCCGCCTCCGCGTCTTTTCACGTGCATTTTCCGGTCGTTTCGGGTATAATACAGGTGGTCACTGGCAGCTTGTGCCTTCGATCTAAATGGGGAGAAGGTGGGGGGTATGACATGACTCGGGAAAGGAGGTTGCAATCAGACGCGCTGGGCGTGTGACCGTTCTGCTGTTGCTGTCGGTTATGACGACGTGGGCGATCGGCGAGCGTCCAGTCCGGGGTCGCACTGCACCCACCGAGATCATCGTCAAACTGCGTGCACAGATGGGCGGGCAGGAAACGCGCCGGAGCGATGGCACTAGTGAGCCGGCGATCCCGGGAAGTCTGGAGACGCTTCACAAGCGTTACGGCGTGGGCCCGATGCGGCCCTTGCTGGCGGAGTCGGGGGGGCAGGAGGCCGCACGCACGCCAAAAACCCGAGCAGAATCGCCGATGAAGCCACGTGAGCGACTGTCTCGTGTTCAGCGGAGGCGCGGACGGACAATAGCTGAGCGGCCCGACCTGGGGCGAATCTACCGGGTGGCGGTAGGCGCCGGGACAGACAGCCAACTTCAGGAACTCCTTGAGGCATATCGGCGACAGCCCGACGTGGAGTACGCCGAGTTGAACCACGTCATCGCCATCTGTGCCGAGCCGGACGACCCGCAGTATCCGCAGCAGTGGGGCACACGGAAAATCGGCTCGTCGGAGGCGTGGGACACCTGTCGGGGCAGCGTGGAAGTCGTGGTTGCGGTCATCGATACCGGCGTGGACTACAACCATCGTGACATACAGGCCAACATGTGGGTCAATGAGGCCGAGCTGCACGGGCAGGCCGGCGTCGATGATGACGGGAACGGCTACATCGACGACATTCACGGGTACAACTTCGCATACAACAACGCCGATCCTATGGACGATCACGGCCACGGAACGAGTGTTGCCGGGATCATCGCGGCAGTTGGGAATAACGGCATGGATATCGCCGGGGTCTGCTGGAGCGCGCGCATCATGCCGCTGAAGATCCTCGGCGCCGACGGTGAAGGCACGGAGGCGGATGCGGCGCCTGCGATCTACTATGCGGCCGACAACGGGGCCGACGTCATATCGAGCAGTTGGGGCTCGCCCGATGAGTCGCAGGTGATCAAGGATGCGCTGGCCTACGCCCGGCGGCGGGGCGTGATCGTCGTGGCCGCGGCGGGCAACGAGAGCTCCAGCAAGCTGTTCTATCCGGCCGCCTATTCCGGCGTGATCGCGGTGGCGGCGACCGACACGACGGATAAGCGATGGTATCTGTCCAGTTATGGCGACTGGGTGGATATCGCGGCGCCGGGCCACGATATCCTGTCGCTTCGGGCAGCGGGCGCCTCGTCGGGCACGATCCAGGATGCGTTCACGATGAGGCTGTCGGGAACGTCGATGGCCGCCCCGCACGTCACTGGGACGTGTGCTCTGCTGCTGGCGGCAAATCCCTTCCTGACGTACGAGGAGGTGGAAGAACTCGTGCTGTCCAGAGGCGATTCCATTGCAGCAGGGATTTGCAGCTCCAACAGCCGGGTGAACGTAGCGCGAGCGCTGCAGGGTGCCGTGCCGCCGGAAGGCTTCGTGCGTCTCGATCGGGCGGTGTATTCGCAGGATGATGAGATCGAGATCCTGCTGGCGGACTGGGACTTGAGAAACGCTGGGACTCAATCGGTGCTGGTCGAAACCCAGACCGGTGACACGGAGGAACTGCCGCTGGCGGAGACAGCCTCGGCGAAGGGTGTGTTCCGGGGCTCGGTCGTAGTCGAGCGAGCGGAAGCACAGCGGGGGGACGGGCAGGTGCAGGCGGAAGACGGCGCTCGCCTTACCGTGCGGTACTGGCACAGTCAAGGCGCTTCAGGCGGGATTCCGCGCTGGGTGGAGACAGAGGCGCGTGTGGATTATGAGCCGCCTGGTATTGTCGATAAGACGGTCGAGACGCGAGGACCCACTGTCCGGATCGAGTTGACCACGAGCGAGCCGACGCGCGCGGAGATTCGATGCGGGGATACGCCGGGCGGGCCGTATCTGCTGAGGGCCGCCGATGCCGAGCTGAGCGACCGCCACAGCATCAGCCTCGGAAGATTGGTGCCGGGCAGGCAGTATTACTACGTTGTGGCCCTGGTGGACGAGGCAGGCAACGAGGCGATCGTGGACGACGGAGGCCGTGACTATTCAATCACGATGGCCGGCGACTTTGCCGGCTTCCTGGTGCCGAGCGCCTATGCGACGATCCAGGCGGCCATCGACGACGCGTGGAACGGCGACACGATTCTGGTCGCAGACGGCACCTACTTTGGCGAAGGCAACATTGAGATCGATTTCCGGGGCAAGGCGATCACGGTCCGCAGTGAAAACGGTCCGCAGGCGTGCATCATCGATTGCGGCCGCCAGGGCCGGGCCTTCCACTTCCACAGTGGCGAGGGTGGGGACGCCGTGTTGGAGGGTTTCATGCTCATCAATGGCGGCAATGAAGACTACGGGGGCGGCATCCGCTGCGTCGCAAGTAGCCCCACGATTCGCAACTGCATTCTCCGGGGAAACTCCGCCATGCAGTATGGCGGAGGCCTGTGCAACAGCTACGGCAGCAGTCCGACCATTGTGGGTTGCACGTTTGAGGACAACTCCTGCTCGTCGTCGCCCGCGGTCGGCCGCGGCGGCGCCATCGCCAACCGCCAGAACAGCAACCCGACCGTGCAAGACTGCACCTTCATCAGGAATTCGGCGGGATACGCCGGGGGCGCCATCGGCAATTTTGAAGGCGGCAGTCCGCGCGTCCTGCGCTGCACGTTCAGGGCCAATTCCGCCGTCTCCATGGGCGGCGCGATCGGAAATTGGGACGAGAGCCGGCCGGAGTTCATGCGATGCATCTTCGTGGGCAACTCGACATCGGGTGACGGCGGAGGCATCTACAGCCAGGCGAACAGCGTTACGATTCTGACGAACTGCAGCTTCTTCTTCAGCCAGGCGGATGGGTCGGGCGCGGCAATCAAGAGCAACATTGCCACGGCGGTCCTGACCAACTGCACAATCGGCGGCAACCATGCAGGACGCTCATGCGGCGGAATCTGGAGCGGGGCGGGCAGCGAGACGCAATTGGAGAACTGCATCCTCTGGGGCAATACGGATACCGGCGCAACAGACGCTCAGGAGGCGCAGATCATGACGGAGGGGGGCGAGACGAGAATCGATTACTGCTGCGTGCAGGGTTGGAGCGGCACGCTCGGCGGCGTCGGCAATTTCGCGAGGGACCCATTATTCGTGGACCTCGGCAGGGGCGAGTTTCACCTGCAGAGCCATGGCTGGCGATGGGATATCGAGCGGTCGCAGTGGACGTATGACGCCGCCACGAGTCCGTGCATCGATGCCGGCAATCCGGGCCGGCCCTTGGGGGATGAGCCCTCAGCCGTGCCCGATGATCCCAACAATCTGCTGGCGCAGAACGTACGCATCGATATGGGCGCTTATGGCGGGACGGCCGAGGCGAGTATGGCGCCGCATGGCTGGACTCTGCTCGCCGATCTGGACAATGACGGCCACGTGAGATGGCCCGACCTGGCGTGCATGACGGCGGATTGGCTGGTGGCCGGCGCGAACCGAAACGGCGACCTGTCTCGCAATGGGGCCGTCGACGCGGGGGATTTCGCTCTGCTGGGGCGGCAGTGGCATCTCGCGTCGGGTCGGTCGGTAGTGAGCTTTGTCACGCCGGTCCGGTGATCCTTGTCGCCCGCGTGGTCGGAGAAAACGATGTACAAATCGAGTGGGCGGCGGTTAGGATAGTGATCGAGTAATCGAGCTTCTGCAGATGGATATCCGGCTTGCCTGAGCGTGGCATGACCGGGACGAATCAGGCAGGGAGGTTACATGTGAGCAACGTGTCGTTCTTCTTCGCCGGCGGGGGCACGGGCGGGCACATCTACCCGGCCCTGGCCATTGTCGAGCAGATTCTCCAGCGTCAGCCGGACGCCGGCATCCACTTCTTCCACAGCACGCGGGCAGTCGATGAGCATATCCTGAGAGCGACGAGCTTTCGCCGCACGCCATTGCCGGCGACCGGCCTGTCCGCTCATCCCGTGAAATTCCTGCGTTTCCTGTCCACATTCTGGCGAAGCTACCGGGCGGCAAAGAAGGTGATTGGAGAGAGTCCGAACCCGGTGGTGATCGGGGCGGGGGGCTTCGTCGCGGCGCCGGTGTGCATGGCCGGGCACAGGCTGGGCATTCCCGTCGTGCTCCTGAACGTCGATCTGGTGCCCGGGCGGGCCAACAAACTGACCGCACGCTGGGCCGACGAGATCTTTGTGCAGTTCGACGAGAGCAGAGAGTACTTCAATCGCAGCCGGGCGGCGATCAGCGTCGTCGGCTGTCCACTGCGGAGCGGCTTTGCCCATCCGCAGCCCGACAGGGCCATCCAGGAAATCGGCCTGGATGCAAAGAAGAAAGTGCTGCTGATCACCGGGGCGTCGAGCGGCTCGACCCGCATCAATGAGGCGGTCTGCCGCCTGTTAGGCCAACTGGAGGAATTCGCCGACAGTTGGCAGATTGTGCATCTGACGGGGCTCGACAATTATGAGATGGTCCAGGAGCAGTACAAGAACGCCCGTATTGGCCACAAGGTGCTGAGCTACTACGAGCAGATGCCGGACCTGTTTGCGGCGACGGACCTGGTGATCGGGCGCAGCGGGGCGGTCAGCGTCGCCGAGTACGCGGCGGCCGGTGTCCCGAGCATCTGCATGCCCTACCCCCATCACAAGGACATGCACCAGTACCGCAACGCCGGCAAGCTCGTCGAGGTCGGGGCCGGCATTATCGTCGACGATGTCACCGACGTGCAGGACCGCACGGAATGGCTCTGGGAAGAGCTGCAAACACTGATGAAGGACGACGCGACGCGCCGGGAAATGTCCGAGGCCTGCAAGCTCGTCGCGCGGCCCAACGCGGCGACAGACATCGCCATCCGCCTGCTCGACATAGCCCGAGGGCAGAGTGGCCGGGAAGGCTCTCGCGAGCCGGCAGTGGGGTCATGACACCCAGGTCGTCATTCGACCCTGCCTCACGCACCGAGCGTCCACAGACAAGACATCCGATTCCTATTTGCGCCAGGTCGTGGTTTGGAGCCACTGGTCGGCCAGCAGGGCCAGGTCGCGATAATCTACGTTGCCATTCCTGTCGGCGTCGCCGGGTCTGCTTGTCGCGTGCGAGCGCAGGTCCTGCGCCGCGCGGGCAAAGTCGAGCAGGTTGACGAGGCCGTCATTATTGGCATCGGTCAGCAGAGCCCAGCCGGGGGTCGCCATCGAGGCCTCTTCGGTCCCGCCGTATGCGCCCATGTCGATGCGAATGTTCTCGCCCCATTCCTGGTCCGGATCGTTGGGCACGGCCACAGGCTCCTCGCCCAGCGGACCGCCCGGGCAACCCGCGTCGATGCACCGGCTGGTTTCACCGTCCCAGATCCAGTGCGTGCCGTGGGTGATGTTGAGGGTCCACCGCCAGCCGGCGCTGCGCAGATGGTAGTCGCCATCGGTCCAGTGGCTGTCACCATACATGGGAGAGCGGTCCCAGGAGCCTGCCTCGACGAAGCACGGATCGATGGTGATATTGCCCACAGCCCGGGTGAGGCCCTTGATGGCCGCGCTGCCGCCGTAGACATCGCTGTATGTCACGTCGATCGACGACTCCTGGCTGTTGACCTGGACGGGCAGCCGGTTCCACAGAATGGAGTTGCTCACGGTCAGCTTGCTCGTGGTGCACTGAATCGCCGAACCGTACGATGAACTCTGGAAGACGTTCGCATTGTGTGCGATGGTGGAGTTCTCGATGACGACGTCGCTCTGCTCGGCATAAATTGCGGTGGCGTCGCCGCCGTAACCATTGTTCGAGACATTTCCGGCGATGATGCAGTGCCGCACAATCGGCGAAGCCAACTGGCAGTAAAGGCCGGGGCCCCGCTCGCCGGTATTGCCGCTGATCGTGCAGTGCGTGATTTCCGGCGAGGCGTTGCGCAGGGTGACGCCTGCCCCGGATTGCCAGTCCCACGAGCGATTGCCTGTAATCAGACAGTAACGGATCGTGGGGCTGGAGTTGGAACAGACCAGTCCAGCGCCGGTCTTGTTCGATATGGTCAATCCCTCGATGGTGCACCCGGGCATCTCGCCGCTGCCGATCGTGAAGGTGCCGGCGAGGATCGTGGCGGCCGTGACTGCCGGATCTTGGGCGTCGAGGCCCGCGATCAGGATTTGCCTGCCGCGTGTCGTGACATTGCCGGGGTAGGCGCCGGGGGCGATGTAAATCGTATCACTATCCTCGGCCAGATCGACGGCGGCCTGGAGGGTCTTCTTGGCCGTGTCCCAGGACAGACCGTCGTTGCTGTCGTCCGGCCGGTCCGCATCGACGTAGTACACGACCGCGGGCACCGTCGGGTCGCTCGAAAACCGCTCGTACTCGGCGACGTTCGCGTGGCCATCATCGTCCGCATCGTCATCGGGACCGGCAGCGGTGCCATCGCCAAAGTAACTTTGCTCCCACCAGTCCGGCAGGCGGTCACTATCGGCGTCGAGGTACTCGTCGCAGCCGATGTCCGCCCGTAGTCGCGGCGCTCGCCGCTCTCCGTCGATGTCGTAAGGGGGAAACTCGCCGCGGCGCATCGTCTTGTCGATGCAGGGCGAGCCGAAGCACAGGTGCCCGTCGGGTGTGAGCATCGGCGGGCTGCTGATGTTTCCCTCGCCCTCGTAGCCACCCTGCACGTCGCAGTACCTGACAGTGGTCGACTGCAGGTCGGGAGGCATATCGGGGCTGCTCGCGGTGATCTGCCCGCCGCGATTGCCCCAGACGATCGTGTTGGTGATGTTCACTGTATTGAAGTACCCGCAGGCGATGCCGGAGGCGTCAGAATAGCCTCGGTCTTGGCCCGCGTTGCCGTAGACCGTGCAGTTCATGATGTTGAACTCGGCCCGGGTCTCAAAGACGATGCCGCCGCCCTGGCAGTTGGCATTGATGAAGGAGTCGGTGATATCCCCGTCGCTGTAGTAGGCCCAGATGCCCCGCTGATTGTACGAGATCCTGTCCCTGTCGATCTGGGTCGTTTGCGAGTTCTGGATGGAGATGCCGTCGCGGTTGCCCGAGATCGTGCTGCGGCGAATCGTGCAGCCGGTGCAGGTCTGCAGGACGATGCCGGCCTGGTTGTTGTTGATGGCGTTGACGTCTTCGACGACGGAGTTTCGGGTATTCACGAACACGACGCCGGTGCCGTTGTTCTGAAGGGTCAGGTTTTGCACGAGGATGTTGGAGCAGTCGATGGCGAAGACGCAGCCGGCCCGGCTGGAGGGATTAAGGACCACTTGGGTGCGCCCGATGAGGTAGTAGATCAGCTTCCCGTCCACCGTGTTGGAGGTGTCGATGGTCTGGGCCAGTTGCTCGGTCGGGCCCTCGCAACTGAAGTTGTACCGGTTGCGGGCCATCACGTTGTCTTCGAGCATGTTATTGGCCGAGTAGTAGAGCTCGATTCCGTAGTTGCCATCGGTGACGGTATTGCCGATGAGCGTATTGCCGGGCGACTCCCGCAGCCAGATTCCGGCGGTGCTGTTATTTGTGGCGGTGACGCGCTCGATGCGCGAGCCGGTGGTGCCGACCAGGAGCACGCCGTAAGCGTTGTGGCTGAGCGTCAGGTCGGAGATCGTCAGGCCCCAGCAGTTGACGGCCACGACGCACCCCGCGTTGGTCTCTTTGCCGATTGCCACGCTGTTGCGGCCGACCAGGTAGTAAATGGGCTTGCCGTCCGCCGTGTTGCTGGTATCGATATCGTGCTCATAGTCGGCTGCGCTGCTGCCGATCACGTCGAAATTGACCCGGTTGTCGTGAAGGCTGTTGTTGCGGAGTGTCGTGCTCCGGCAGTAGGACAGGCGCAGCCCCGTGCCCTCGCATCCGGCGACCTCGTTGTTAGTCAGGATGTTGCCGGTGCGCTGGCTCGATATCTCGATGCCCTGCAAACGCGACGTAATGAAATTGTTGGCGATGGTGTTGTTGGACGACCCCACGTAGATACCGATACTGGTGCCGATGATCCGGAAGCCGTCAATGGTGCATCCATCGCTATAGAGCGAGATCGCAGCGTCGGCGACGCCGTTGACGTCGATAGTCGGGCGGTCAATCCCGGCCAGGCGCACCTTCTTTTGCAGTTGCACGGCTTCCCTGTACGTCCCCGGGGCGACCTCCACGGTCTCGCCGGGCATGGCGGCGGCGATTGCCTCCTGGATCGTCGCGAACTGGCTCGGGACGTGAAGCGTCCCCTTCACCCGCAGCGTGACTAGAATCGTGCGCGGACTGTTCGCCGCTCCGTCGCCGCTGACGGTCAGCAGGGCCTGGTGGATTCCCTGGGGCAGTTCACCGACATTGGCCGAGATCGCGGCCTCGCTGGCGGCTCGCGAAACGCTGCCGGAGGCCGGCTCGAAAGTCAGCCAGGGGCAGTTGGCGTCGATCTGCCAGGAGAGAGTCCCGCCGCCGCAGTTTTGAATCTGCAGGTCCACCGGCTCGGGTCCGGTGCCGTCGGGCTCCCGGACAAATTCGATCTCGGTCGTCGACACGGCGATGGAAGGCTGGGCGTGGTTGTACTCGAACGCGCCGATATCGGCGACCGTCGTGCCGTCCCCGCTGCCGTCGAGGATGCGCGGATTGCCGTCGAGGTCTGTCTCGGGTAGCGGCCGGCCGGGCTCATTCGTGCCTCGGTCGATGCAGGGTGAATCGCCAAGAAGCCGCACGTCGCCCGGCAGTGCGAATCGCGGATCGCCGCTGAGATTGTTCACGCTGCCGGCCCAAAGCCCGTTGATCTGGGCGGCGCTGTACGAGGCGTTGGTTTCGTCGTCGCGAACGTCGCCGGGCTGGTTCTCATTGAAAAGGCAGTTCGCGATGGTCACACCGGCCGCCCACTCCCGGTACACCGCATGCTGCGTGTGCGATGCAAAGATGCAGTTAGTTAACGTTATGGCCCCGCTGTTGGAGCACAGGACGCCGCCGCCTCGATTGGTTGTCGTGTTGCCGCGGAAGGTGCAATTCACGATGACCCCTGCGGTCCCGTACGCGCAGGACACGGCGCCGCCGCCATACGCGGCCTGGTTATCGGTGAAGACGCAATTACTGAAGGCAGGCGAGGCCTGGCTGAAATATACGGCTCCGCCGTCGTTGCTGGCCGCGTTGCCCGAGAACGTGCAGCGATTGACGTTGACGGTCGAGTAGTAGAAGTAGAATCCGCCGCCCTGGCCCCTGGTCGTATTACGGCTGATCGTGCAGTCCGTCAGCGTCAGCGTGGTCTGCCAGCAACTGATGCCGCCGCCGCTGGATTCGGCCGTGTTCGCATAGATCAGGCAGTGGTCGATCACCGGTGCCGAGTTATAGTTGGTTGCGATGGCCCCGCCGCGATAGCTTGCATTGTTGTCGCGCAGGATGCAGTTGCGAATGGTGGCCGAGCTCATATCGGAGCAGAAGATCGCGCCGCCCTCGGAGGCCCGGCCGTTCATGATGGTCAGCCCGTCCACGACCGCCATCGGCGTCTCGGAGCGATGGAAGTAGATGCCGCGGTCCCGGCTCTGGCAGTCGAGGATGCAGCGGGCCGGACCGTTGACGCTCTTGAGCGTGATCGCCTTGCCGCCGAAGTCGATGCCCCGATTGCCGGGTCCCCTGTAGACGCCATCGGCGACCGACACGATGTCCCCTGGCATGGCCGCCGTGACCGCCGCCTGGATGTTGTTATAGTCCGCCGGACCGTCGTCGTCCACCGTCAGTGTCGCCGCACACACCGGCCCACCCGCCGCCAGCACAAACAAGACCGAAACGACCGCTTTCATGCAGAGTCCTCCTTCTTTTTCGTTATCTCTCAGGCACTCTCCAGTCCCTCAGTCTACAATCCCCACCCCCCGAATTCAAGAAAAATCCCCATCGATTGTCCCCGTCCACATATATGATCCCGTCCTATGGAGGACAGCCGCATTCGTCGCATTGAGCGAGGCAAAGCACGAATCTCGAAATCCGAAGCAGATTCGAGTCTCCAATGACGCTCCCCAGGGAAAACCTTGCACCGAGCCTCAGACAGAGATGCCACAGGTCCGCAGTGTGTCCCCATGCGCCGTGACTTCCCGTTGCACACGGATTCTGCATGATCGGGCTTCCCACCTGCGGCTGCTGAACGTGGCCGATCGCTTCGGCGTATTCGTGAAGTGTGAGGACCCGATTCCTTATTCCACGTGTTAGGCTTTCCGTATTTCGGGCTTTAACTCGACAATCTTGTCCACGACGACGTCGACACTGCTGGCAAGTTCACTCAGCGTCTTGCCCTCCTTTCGTAGTTCGCCTACAGCGTCACGAAGGAGGGATAGGCTGACGCTCTTGATTTCGTAGTACTCTCGCATGTCGCGGTCGTTTAACTCATCCCATATACTTTCGTAGGACTCCCATTCGTCCAACAGGTTATCATCGTCAGGGAGAGCACTGATGTATTTGCTCTGGAAGGAAGCTGCTTCCATGTGGGTGATGCCCTTGGGAGGTCTCTCACCAACAAACCGGTAGAACTCAAGTTGAATAGCGGTAGCTGGTCGATTCACCCAGGCATTCCGCCTTTCAGGATCAGCAAGCAGACTTCCTACTTCGTGTCTCGCGTGTGACTGATTCATGCCGCGCAGCGAGACCTTGAAGAACCGCAACACATCTTCACATTCCGGCTCCACCGGCTCGAATAAGCCTATGAGGTCAGAAGCTTGCCCCTTTGTGGGTCTGCCCTTCGTGATTTCTATGCCTGTTTCTCCCAGCCGGCGGAGTTGTGGCTCGGTGACATCGTCAAAAAACCAGTTCGGTACGGTTATCAGGTTGCCCTTTGCCTTTTCCTCGTTTGCCTTCGCCCAGCGCTCGGCCAACCACTCTCGGTTCTGCTCCACAATCTTCTCCTCTTCGGTCATTCCACGTGCCCCGCGCCGGGCTGTGGTGGCGCGTGAGGATGGAGATGCGGTAGGGCGCCCCGCGCGGAAAAGCATAATTGCGAGAACGATGACGATGCCCAGAATCAGCACATACACGTTTTCGTCTCCAACAGCAAGAATCCACGTAGGGGGATTTCCAGACCCCGGAACCGCCACTACTGGGCCACGAGATCGCTGATCGCGGCCGCAGATCGTCTCTACCCATAACTGGCAACTGGCCCCATCACCCGTTCGCACAGGGCGTATGCAAGGCAAGTTGAATCTGTTTGGTAACAGCCTCCTCGACTTGTCTGTATTCCTTATCCACCAAGTATCTCACTGCGCCCCACTGAAAGGGTAGCCATCTCTTCGATCCTAATCCGGAAAGCTCTCGAAGAGCTTCACTCATACAATCGAAGCATTCTGATGGTCCCACTTGGCCGTCCATATTGTGAATAGTTTCCAGAGCACTCGCGTCGGACATACGCCTCGTCTTGAAATGGGCTAGGGCATTCCTCGCCTTTGTGAGCCTTCCCAACAATTGATACGCGCGAGAGTCTGTGGGAAAGCTCTTTCCTGTCACCAGTCGTGGAATTACCACCCATGTAGATAGGAAGTTCAACTTTTCGACGTACTTCTTCACATACGAATCAGAGAGATTTGTCGCGCCATAGTCATATATAGTCGCTTCCAAAAACAGATGCGAGAAGACAACAACGACGTTCCTGCAAGACACTTGTTTCAGCAATAATTCCGTTCGGAGTTCTGGGTCCCTATTGCGTATCAGCTTGATCAGGGCGACTTGATAATCGATGAACGCATCATTGCAAGTCAAGTAATGCTGAAAGATGTCACTTGAGTTTCTTCCACCCGTCGGGGCATAGAGTTCCTTCATCGTACTCTTGAGTTCTTCTTCGTCCATTGCGGAGACCTCCCTATCGCAGGGGAATACTGGGGGAGTACACCTGCGCATTCTACACTCTCTGCCCACACTTCCGGCTCCTGGACCGAGGATTCCTTTGCCTTTCCCATGGCACTTTCGTACTGAGTCCACAAGATCATTGTAGAGCCACGATGAGAGAATGTAAAGAGCATTCGCGAGACAGCGAATTACACTGGTCAGTCGCTGGTTCACTGTTGACAACGGTGGAGGATTGCTGTTGGCTGGGGGCGAGGCGATAATGACGGTATGGGTACATCGTCGGAGCCATCGAGATCGCAGGAAAAGGCTCAGGCGGAGCTGCCGGAGGCGATCCGGGAGGCTGCCGAGCATGGCATCGATGTCTCTATGCTCCGGGCCAACCTGGCGCTGACGCCTGCCGAGAGGCTCCGACGGCACCAGATCGCCCTGAACACGGCCGAGATGCTGCGAAAGGCAAAACACCGATGAGCAGCGACTTTCCGAACCTCCTGCAACGCCTCGCTCGCGCCAATGGTGTCTCACGCTCGAATCGCGGGCAGGATGCCCGCGACACGCAAGGGCAAGATGCCCTCGCCACTTTGGATTTCTCTGGCGTCAGTATCCGATGGCGCAGCCGTCTTTTCGGGGGTCGGAGCCGCCGTAGTAACGCAACGGATCATCCTGGCGCCAGATGCCTTGGTAGCCGCCGTAGGCGCCGAGGGTCGGGCGGACTTTGTGGCCCATGTAGGCCAGCTTGAGCTTGGCCTCGTCACTGATGCCTCGCTCGAAGCCGACGGCGCCGCAGCCGACCATTTTGTTGCCGGTGGGTGTGGAACTCTCCGTGTGCTCGATGCGGGGCTGCTCGCCCGCCTGCTGGGGGGACATGCCGAAATCGAGGAGGTTCATCAGGACCTGCACGTGTCCCTGGGGCTGGAAATCGCCGCCCATGACGCCGAAGGAGAAGACGGGCCGGCCGGCCTTCGTGACGAAGGCGGGGATGATCGTGTGGAAGGGCCGCTTGTGCGGCTCGAGCCGATTGAGGTGGCCCGGGTCGAGCGCGAAGAGCTGGCCGCGGTTCTGGAGGCAGAAGCCCATGCCGTCGGGGACGTAGCCCGAGCCCCAGCCGTGATAGTTGCTCTGAATGAACGAGACCATGTTGCCGTCTTTGTCGGCAGTGGTGAGGTAGATCGTGTCGGAAGAGCCCTTGATCCGGCCCGGCTGGACTTCCTGCGCCGCACGTTTGGGATCGATCAGCTTGACTCGCTCGGCGGCGTAGTCCTTCGAGATCAACTGCCGCAGCGGGACTTTGGCGAAGTCCATGTCCGCGTAATAGACGGCGCGGTCCTCGAAGGCGAGCTTCTTGGCCTCGATGAACAGGTGCAGGTGCTCAGCGGAGTTCGGTTGCATCGAGCCGATGTCGAAGTGTTCGAGCAGGTTGAGCATTTGCAGCACGGCGATGCCCTGGCCGTTCGGCGGAAGCTCCCACACGTCGTAGCCGCGATAACTCGTGCTGACCGGCTCGACCCAGTCCGCCTTGTGGTCGCGGAAGTCACGCAGGGAGAATCGCCCGCCCTGGGCCTGCGAGAACTTGACGATCCGCTCGGCGGGCTCGCCTTGGTAGAACGCCGCCGGGCCTTGGCGGCTCAGGAGATCGTACACGCCGGCCAGGTCGGGGCTGCGGAAGATCGTTCCATAGTACACGGGCTTGCCGTCGGGCATGTAGGTGCTGCGCAGTCCCGGCGTATCGAGCGAGCCGAACGACCACGAGCGCGCGATGATCGGCGAGACGGGGAAGCCCTCTTTCGCCTGCTGGATCGCCGGCTCGAGGAGCTTGGAGAATCCGAGCTTGCCGAATCGCTCGTGCAGGGCGGCCCAGCCGCTGACGCAGCCAGGCACGCTCCAGGACAGAGGGCTGTAGACCGGGATTTCCTTCAAGCCCATGTCACGGGCCTGCTGAAGATTCCAGTCGTAAGGCGACCGGCCGCTGGCGTTGAGGCCGAAGAGCTTGCGGTCCTTCTCGCTCCAGAGGATGGCGAAGAGGTCCCCGCCGATGCCGCACGACATCGGCTCGACCAGGCCCAGCATCGCATCGGCGGCGATTGCCGCATCGACCGCGCTGCCGCCCGCCTGAAGCACGTCGATGCCCGCCATACTCGCCAGGGGCTGGCTGGTGCATACCATGCCATTACGTGCGACGACGGTCGAGCGGTTCTGGTTCCTGCTTCCCATGAGTCCACCCTGGATCGGCGGTCTGCCGGATGGCTGCTCGCCGGCGTGACAAGTGCTGCGGAAGGGCAGGGGGATCAGCGTAGCCGACCCGACGCCGCCAAGGAACTGAAGAAACGTGCGTCGCTGCATAGGTCATTCCCATCTTGCGGAAGTCCAATAGTTGTCTCTGACTACACGGCCGGGGGCTCCGGGGGCGGACTGATCTCCTGTAAGCCCGCCGGCAGCGGCCTGTGCATCTGTGGATGATCCACGGCGAACTTCGCCCGCACGCGCTCCAGCATCTCCGCCTTCTTCTCCACCCGCCAGACGAGCATGGTCAGCGGCGGCCGCGTGTTCGACTTGAACGTGATGCTGATCCGTCCGAAGCCGAGCAGCCGTTCGAGAAAATCCCCCGTGTCGATCTTCGAATTGTAGTCCTCGCGACCGACCTGCTCGCCCGCCTCCGTGGGGCCCACGTGGAGGTCGAGGCAGTTCGGCGTGATCGCCGCGTAGTAGAAGAGCCCGTGCACCCAGGAGATCGTGAGCAGCAGCAACCCGATGATCGCGATCAGCAGGTAGCCCACGGCGCTGATGGAAAAGGCCAGGTGCGTCAGGAGGTGGAGGAAGGGGAGCACCCAGCCGAGCAGGTGCAGCCACAACAGCAGAAAGCCCGTGCCAATAATCGCGATCAACAAGAGCTTGATTGTGATGTTGTACTCCTCGATGAGGAGATTGAGGAAGAAGATGGCGAACCAGAATCCGCCGACGACCTTGGGATCGATTCCGGCGACGATGGGCCAGCCGGACTCGCTCAGGAACATCAGAACGGAGGCCAGTACGGCGGCGGCCATCGTCGGAACGTAGAGCACCTTCGGGCTCCAGCCGAAGATGACCAGCCAGTCGTTGATGTCCGGGTCTTTGCGCAACTGCCGCTGGACGTCGAGCCGCGTGCGTAACGTCTTTCGCATGACGAACCACGCCGCGATGCCAGCCACAACGACGCCAAGAGCGATATACAAGGCAATCATGCCATTCGAAGTCCACGACCACTCGGCAACCATGTCCGTGCCCCTTCATTGAAGGACTCAATTCAACCACCGTGCTCTCTTCGAGAGATTGTACCCGGACAGGACGTTGCAGGCCAGCATTTTGCGGGGCCATTCTGTTGCTGCGATGCGGAGCCGTCCCGCCGGATGGCAGCGATGGAATCAGGATTTGGCGAGGATGTCCATGAGTTGATCGAGTCTATCGATCTTTCGTTTCGGGGCCGTGTTCGGCTGATGCGAGGGCTGGGTGTAAAGGCCGCGGGGACGCAGGAGCTGGATCGTGAGCATGCCCAGTTGGTTGGGGGCGATGAAGTCCTTGGCCTCGTTGTCGGCGACGTAGGCCATCTGCTCCGGCTGGGCATGGAGCAATTCGATCAGCTTCTCGAAGCCTCGCGGCGAGGGCTTCCAGCAATCCCGGCCCAGTTCCTCGGTGTAGACGATCGCGGCGAAGTAGTGCTCGATGCCCAGCACCTGGACCTTGAGTCTCTGGGTGGGCAGATAGCCGTCGGTCAGCAGGGCCAGCGTGTATCGGCCTTTGAGGGCGTCGAGGGTCCTTCGGCTCTCGGCGGGCAGGGTGAGCGTCGGCGTGTGCGTGCGGTAGATTTCCACCAGCTTGCCGATGATGTTCAGGTCGTAGGGGATGCCGAGGCGTTTGAGGGCGGCGTCGAACGTCGAGCCGTGATCGCCGGTGATGAAGCAGTCCCAGATCGTCGCCAGGATGTCGTCCGGCGAGTGCCTGTCCGATAATGTGGCGATGAACTTCGCCCCGGCCTGGAACCCGCTGCGACAGAAGTCAATCTCGTCGTACAGCGTGTCGTCGAGATCGAAAACCACGGTTGTTATCATTTACGATTTACCATTTACGATTTATGATTTACCATTGACTGCCTACGATTGGACGGCACAGAGTCAAAAGTTCGTCTGTCCGTGCCAAATCGTAAATCATAAACGGTAAACTGAAAATGGATTTATTGCGAATTCTCCGCCCGGTCCACTGGATCAAGAACGTTTTCGTGTTCGCCGCGTTGATCTTCGGCCGGCGTCTGTTCGGCCCGGCGGAGGAAACGCTGTGGGCCGTGTCGCGGGCCGTCGGAGCGTTCTTCTGCTTCTCGTTCGCCTCCTCCGCCATCTACATCTTCAACGATATCATGGACCGCAAGACCGACAGCATCCATCCGGAGCGTCGGGACCGGCCCATCGCGGCCGGCCGGGTCAACGTGCCGACCGCTTCAGTCGTCGCGTTGGCCTGTGCTTTGCTCGCCCTGGCAGGAAGCCTCTTCCTCTCCGGACAACTTGCGCTGATCGTTCTCGCATACATCGCGCTGATGGTTCCTTATTCGCTGGGGCTCAAGCACGTGATGATCCTGGACTGCGTGATGATCGCGGCGGGCTTCTGCCTGCGGGCGGTGGCGGGGGCCGTCGTGATCGACGTGTTCATCTCGCCGTGGCTGGTGATCTGCACGTTCGCCCTGACACTGTTCATGGCGTTCAGCAAGCGCCGGGGCGAGATCGCCCAGCTCCAGGAAAACAGCGAGTCCTTCCGCAAGACGCTCGGCGAGTACACGCCTGAGCTGCTGGCTCACATGCTCGACGTCAGCAGCATGCTGGCGGTCGCCTGTTTTCTCCTGTACGCGATGGATTTTCGAACCCGGGATCTGTTCGGTACGAATGATCTTGTATACACAACGCCGCTCGTGCTGTATTGTATCTTCCGGTTCAGCGCGTTGACGCAGAAGGGCCAGTATTCCGACCCGGTGAAGCTGATTCTCCGCGACCGGCCCTTCCAGATCGGCTTCGCGCTCTGGGTCGTTTTGTGCGTCGTGATTGTCTACGGGAAATCGATTAAGGGTTATTGATTATGGATGATTAGAAGGAAGGCCGGACTTCCTTACCAATAATCAATCATCCATTATCCATCATCAATGAGAGAGCGACTGCAAAAAGTGATGGCATCGGCCGGGGTAGCCTCTCGCAGAGAGTGCGAGGAGCTGATCCTCCAAGGCTCCGTGCGCGTCAACGGCCGCGTCGTGGATCAGTTGCCTGCCTTCGCGGACCCGGATACCGACGTCATCACGGTCGATGGGCGCCGCCTCGCCAAGTCTGAGCACATCTACTTCCTGCTGAATAAGCCCAAAGGGGTCATCTGCACCAGCGACGATCCTCAGGGCCGGCCGAAAGCCATCGATCTTGTGCCCGGCGGCAAACGGGTCTTCTGTGTCGGGCGACTCGATGCGGACACGACCGGCCTGATCATTCTGACGAACGATGCCGAGTTGACCAACCTTCTGACCCACCCGAAGTACAAGGTGCCGAAGACGTACGTGGCCAAGATTGCGGGCCGCATCGAGGACAAGGCCCTGGAGTCATTGAGAAAGGGGGTCTGGCTGGCCGAGGGGCGAACGGCGAGAGCCAGGATCAAGGTGCTCAAGCGAGGGCACAACGACTCTCTGGTGGAAATCACAATTCAGCAGGGCCTGAATCGGCAGGTCCGCCGGATGCTGGCCAGGGTCGGACTGCCCGTGCAGTCGCTCAAGAGAACGCGGATCGGCTCGCTGACCGTCGAAGGGATCGGCGTCGGCAAGTTCAGGCCCTTGTCGAGAGCGGAAGTCGCCTCCCTGCGCCGGGCTGCGGTTGAGTGACTCCCGCCCGCACACCAGCCGCCGCCGACAAGCACAGCCTGCCGATGGACTTGTAAGGTCTCAGGAGACGCCCACGCCATGTCCTCCGCGGGAGTTATACGGAGTCCGTTCCAGGAATTTCGTGTCTCGGGGTGGCACCGTCAAGGCCGCATGCCTTGGCGATGGTTCGACCCTGTCCTGAGAAGACCATCGCCAAGCTTCGCTTGACGATGCCACCCAGATTACTGACAGTTGCTACGTAGTGCGAAGCGGGAATCGCTGTGACGCGCGATGGTTCGCGGCATAGACCTGCTTGGGGGTAGGATTGATTGCCGATCGACGTCCCATAAATTGGCCTGCCGCCTGAAGTGACGCCTGTGACGTGACGGCGATGCGGAGCGCCGGGCACCAGCAAAATCGCGGTTCGCAAGGGCACCACGGGGGTTTTCCTGCCTCTGCCAGGCGGAACTCAACGCATCGGAAAAAGGCCGGTAATTTGGGGTCACTGGCCGGTGAAGTAGTTGCGTCGAGCAGACGTTATTGTTATCATAAGGGTTTCGTGGAATATGGCTCAGGCATTTCGGCTTGGCCTCGATTCTGCGTTGGTCCGCCCGTCGAATCGGGATGAGCGGTCATGGGTGCAATCAAGGGCAGGAGTTGCGGCATTGACGAGTCTTCAGAAACGAGCCGAGACCGGCTTGAACATTGTGACGTTACGCCGGGATTCCATTGAGGAGCATTTCATCACGGGGACGCCGGAGGGTGACGAGTCTCCGGAATCACTCTTTCGGCGGGTGGGTGAGGCCGTTCGGCAGCTTGGCGGCAAGGTGGTTTCCATCGAGTCACTTGGGATGGCCGCTGCCGACAGGGCGAGCCTGAAGGTGCTGATTGGGGCCCTGAAGGACAAGGACGCGCCGGTCGGATGGATTGAGAACTCCCGGACGGACAATCTCTGCGGGGTCCACGTGTGGGCGGTTTCCGGCGCCGGGACAATCCCTGTTCATGCCAACGGCCGGCGGATCGGCACTTTGCTGGAGGACGGACACGCTCGCTACCTGCGGCTGGTGGGCCTGCTGCCGATTGATCGGACTTGTGCTCAGCCCCAGCAGGCGGCGGCAATCCTCCGGCAGATGGACTCGGCCCTGGCGGACCAGGGCATGGGCTTCTCCAATGTGCTGCGCACCTGGTTCTATAACAACGACATCCTCGCCTGGTATCGTGACTTCAACGCGGTCCGCAACGGGTTTTTCCGGGAGCGGGGGGTGTTCAACGGGATGATGCCGGCCAGCACGGGCGTGGCCGGACGCAATGCCGTCGAAGCCGCCTTGATCACGGGCCTGATCGCGATCGAGGCCAAGAACCCGGCGGTGAAGGCGTATGCGGTGCCTTCGCCTCTCCAGTCTTCTGCGGCGGATTACGGCAGCAGCTTCAGCCGGGCCGTCGAGCTCGACCTGCCTGATCACCGGCGGCTCTACGTCTCCGGAACCGCCAGCATCGACCGCTCGGGCAAGACCGTCTTCGTCGGCGACTGCCGGGCGCAGGTCAAGCAGACCATGGAGGTCGTGCAGGCTATCTTGCGGTCCCGGGGAATGGACTGGACAGATGTCACCCGCTCGCTGGCGTACTTCAAGAGGGCCCCGGATGCATTCCTCTTCGAGGAGTATCGCAAGGAATGCGGGCTGCCTTCGTTCCCGGCAATCGTTGTCGAGAATGACATCTGCCGGGACGAGCTCCTCTATGAGATTGAGGTCGATGCCCTGAAGGCGAAATAATCGCCGGGAGGATACGGCTGGATCGTCATCCACTCCGGTCGGCGCACCGCCGGCGGGTCATCTCCGAGGTTTGATCCATGTCAGGAAAACGCCGCAGACAACCTGTTCGGCGGGCGGGTGGGACCGGAGCGGCGGATTCCCAGACTCCAAAGCCGCCGGACAAAGGGCGGCCGCCGCATGACAGGGTCGGGCAGGGACGGATCTCCGGCCGGCGGCTGTGGCTGTTTCGCCTTGTTGCCATCGTTGCCGCGCCGCTTGTCTTTCTCGGCCTGCTGGAGCTTGCCCTGCGCATCGCAGGGTACGGTTATTCGCCGCAGGTGACGGTGCCGTGCGAAGTGAACGGCGTCGCCTGTCGCGGCGACAACCTGAACTTCAGCCGGCGTTTCTTCCCTGCGATCCTCGCCCGCGAGTTTGAGCCGTTTGTCTTTCCGGCCCGAAAGCCCGCCGGAACGTACCGCATCTTTGTGCTTGGGTCATCCGCAGCACAGGGCGTGCCGAACCATGCCTTTCGTTTCGGGCGCATCCTCGAAGTGATGCTCAACGAGCGATTTCCCGACGCGCATTTCGAGGTCATCACCGCGGGGATGGCGGCGATCAATTCGCACGTGGTTCTGGAGGTCGCCAGGGAATGTGCCCGATACGAGCCCGATCTGTTCGTCGTGTACATGGGCAACAACGAGGTCGTGGGCCCTTACGGCCCCGGCACGGTCCTGACGCCCGCCCTGTCCAACCTGCATCTGATTCGGCTGGGCATCGCCGCACGCAAGACCCGGGTCGGTCAGTTGCTCTCCGGACTGGCTCGCGCTCGCGGCCTGCCGGGAGGGGGACCCAAACGCTGGCGGGGCATGGAGATGTTCGTCGGCCAGCAGGTGCGGGTGGACGATCCCCGGCTGACGACCGTTTACGAGCATTTCAGCCGCAACCTTCAGGACCTGTGCAACGCCGCTGCCCGCGCCGGAGCGCCGACGATCCTGTGCACGGTGGGGACCGATCTGAGGGATTGTCCTCCGTTCGCGTCGCTGCACAGGCGCGACCTGACGGCACAGCAGAAGGACGTTTGGGACAAATTGTATCGGCAGGGGACCCAACAGGAGTCGCAGGCTGACTACGCCGGGGCGATCGCGTCCTACTTGGAGGCCGCGCAGACCGACGACTCCTATGCCGACCTGCAGTTCCGGCTCGGACAATGTCACTGGCAACTCGGCCAGTACGAGAAGGCGGCCGAGCATTTCACTCGCGCACGGGACCTGGACGTGCTGCGGTTCCGCGCCGACACGCGAATCAACGAGGTCATCCGCAGCGTCGCGGATCGGCGGCGCTTGCAGGGTGTCCAACTTGCCGATGTCGAGCAGGCGGTGGCGCAGAACAGCCCGCACGGCTTGCCCGGCGAGGAATCTTTCTACGAGCACGTTCACCTGACGTTCGAGGGGAATTACCTCGCGGCCCGGACGGTCTTCGATCAGGTGGAATCGGTCTTGGGCGAGCGCCTCAGGCAGACGCCACGGCAAGCAGAGGTACCGACGCTGGAACGATGCGCCCGGCGATTGATGTATAGCGACTGGAGCCGGCATCAGTCACTCGACACCGTCGTGACCAAGTTCCTGGCCAAACCGCCCTTTACGAACCAGCTCTATCATGACCGGCGTATTGCCGAGGGGCGCCGGCGGCTGAAAGCCCTTGAGAAGCAACTGACGCCCGATGTGCTTCGCGCGATTGCGGAACAGTATCGTGCGGTGATCCAGGAGGCTCCCGATGACTGGCGCCTGCACTGGGACTATGGCAAGTTTCTGGCGGAGGACCTGAAGCAGTACGATGCGGCCGTCGCCGAGTATCGAATCGTCTTGAACCTGCTGCCGCACTCGTACACGAGTCATGATGCACTGGCCTCGGTGCTGCGGGCAAAAGGCGATCTGGCCGGCGCCGTCGGGGAGTATGAGAAGGTCGTGACCATCAAGCCGAGGGCCGGCGAAGCACTGTATTATCTCGGATGGTGTCTCGACAAACAGGGCAAGGCAGATGCGGCCATGAGCCAATACCGAGAGGCCATCCGGTGGGCGCCGGATTGCATTCCGGCGTACCTCAGTCTGGGCGAGCACCTGTTCAAAAGCGGCAAGCTGGCCGAGGCCGTCGAGGTCTGCCGGGCCGGCCTGGAGGTAGCTCCGAACTATGCTCTGCTCCATTCCAACGTGGGCTTGCTGCTGATCCAGATGGGTCAGCGGCAGGAGGGCGCACAGGAAATCCGCAGGGCCTTGGAACTGGACCCGAACTCCCCACAAATCCGCCGGGTGGCCGAACGACTGCTGGGCCCCCAGTCCGTCCGCTGATACCACCCCTGTCAAGGCAGGAGACATCTCCAGGTGGACATTTTGGACAGGTGTTCATCATTGTTGTCTTGGTAGTCGACTGTCCCCGGTTCCTGGGCGGGGGTCGCACGGCCGGATGAATGGGTTTTGTTACTTCGCCTTGACGTCGTAGCAGAGCAGTACATCCTGGTCGCGCAGGTACAGTTTGCCGTTGGCAATGACCGGGTGCGTCCAGGCCGGCTGCTTGCTGCGGTCGGGCTGCTCGAAGCAGCCGCGCTCGACGTATTGCTTCGAGCTCGGCTCGATCAGGAGCATGGCGCCGTTCTCGCTGCGATAGTAGAATCGGCCATCCGCCAGAGCCACTGAGCCTTTCGGCGCCCCGCTGTCGCGCCCGTCCCACAGGACGTTGCCGGTCTGGAAGTCGAGACAGATGAGGGCGCCACCCTCATTGCCGCCGTTGGCGCCGTACAGGCAGCCGTCCAAGACGATCATGCCGCCGTGGTGGTTCTGCATCTTCTTGGAGAACCAGACTTCCTCGGCCTTGACGCCACCATTCGCATCCTTGCTCAGCTTCACCAACCCACCGCCCGCACCATAAGCCGAGGCGGCGAACACGTGGCCGTCGTGGTAGAGCGGTGTGGAACAGTTGATACCCATGCGGTTGGCGGGCCGGTCGTACCGCCAGAGGAACTTGCCGTCGGATGCCGCGACCCCAACGACTGTCTTCGCGGTGAGCTGCACGTACTGGCGCTGCCCGTCGAAGTCGAAGGCGATGGCTGAGGCGTAGGCCGCTTTGGGACCGTCGGGCACCTGGCTCTTCCAGATCGTCTTGCCGGTCAGCTTGTCGAGGGCTACCAGGGTCGCGTCTTGACCGCCGGGGGTGAAGATGACCTTATCCCCATCGACGAGCGGCGACTCGCGGTAGCTCCAGGTTGGCGCGCTGCCGCCAAAATCGCGCGTCAGGCTGTGTTGCCAGACGATCTTACCGTCCTGGACCTGCAGGCAAGCGATATCGCCACCCAAGCCCTCGACATAGAGCCGTTCACCATCGACGGTCGGCGTGCACGCTGGCCCCTCTTTCCCCTGCGGCATTTGCTGCTTGAAAGCCGGCCCAAGGCGCGTCGCCCAGAGTTCCTTACCATCCTTCTCGGACAGGGCCCAGGCTACTTCGTCGTCGCCCCGATTGCTCATGCCGAAGATCCGCCCGGCGGCGATGGAGGGACCGCTGTAGCCGCCGCCGAGTCCGCTGATCTTCCAGGCGAGCGGTGGGCCTTCTTTCGGCCATTCTTTGAGGAGGCCGGTATCCGCGGACTTGGCGTCCCGGTTCGGTCCTTGCCATTGCGGCCAATCCGCGGCCAGACAGCTGCCAGCCGTCACCATCACAACGACTGCTATCACCGTTACTCTAACCTTCATTTCTTACTCCGTTCAAGAATCATCGTGTGTGTGGCCAACACAACACTTGTGCGACCCTATGATTATGAAGTGATGTCACAGTTGTATGTTCGGAATACACTATGCTCTATTTCACTTCTACTCCTCAGTACAGAACAGATGAGTCCTCAATAGCAGCCTTCTTATTGAAGTCATTCAGCGACCTTAACACACTTCAAACGGCTCTGGTCTCGGATCAGGAGCTTGCCATCGGACAGTGCCAAGGGTGCCCAGTTCTGGGTTGAACCTCCAACTCTGGAAGCCAAAGGATCATTTTCTAATCCTGTTCCTCCCTCTGCAAGCACCTCTGCTGATGCAAGGGGCTTGAACCCAGATGGATCAGGCTCTATAAGATACAGAGTCTTCCTACCGTCGGTAGCCAGAAGCAGACCGTCGACGAGAATCATACTGCCTTTATTAAACTGAGGTGAACGTCTCGTCTTCCACATGATCTTGCCATCCATGCTCATACACGCCAGGCCGTCATTTCGGCCATTGGTTCCGTACTGAGCATAGAAATACCCATTATGGAGTATCGGTGGTTTTGTTTGATCGCCGAATTCTTCGGTTCTGAAAACTTCTGTGGTGCCGTAGCTGCCGTCTGCCTTCTTCTCGACCTTTATCATAACGGCACCGAGTTCATATCCGCCTACAACGAGTACTTTGTTATCACCGGCATCGACGGCACTCGGCACCGAAATGTGACACTGCCACTTATCGTATTTCCAGAGAATCTTTCCCGTAAGGGGTTCTATTCCAACAACATTACCCAAAGCATCTGCCAGTTCTGGATGTCCGATGCGATTCGTAGATGAAGTAACCATGACAACATGGTCTGTTCCGTCTATCTTTACAACTGCCGGACTGACATATGTTTCATTTCCAAGATTGGGCGTTTTCCAGGCAATGTTGCCTGTGAGTTTATTATAGGCAACCACACCGGCTTCAGGAGCTTGGGATGCTATGATAAGTAAATCACCGTAAATAAGAGGGCACTGAGTAATGGCCCATATCGGAATTCTGCCGCCGCCGAAATCCTTCCAAACGTTCTTATTCCAGACGGGCTTGTGCGTGTTGATGTCAATGCAATAGAGATCGCCGTATGGACCGCAGGAATAAACATAATGGCCGTCCACGATCGGTACGCTGCGCGAGCCGGGAAACATCACCGATCCGGGAGCGTCATAGGCAGAATTCCAGAGTTCCTTGCCATTGGAGAGATCTAGACACCGGAGGTTATCACCTACCTTATCGTCCCTGTCGAGCAAGTACACTTTGCCGTCCTTGACAACAGGTCCGCCGTAACCTATGCCAACAGGAACAGTCCATAGCACCTCCGGCCCATTCTGGGGCCAGGAGCGCAGAATGCCCTTCTGGGTCGATGTGCTATTTCTGTTGGGCCCAAGATACTGCGGCCAGTCCTCGGCCCAGGCGCTGGCAGTGAACAGACAGCAGCAGCCGGCGATAGCGAACTCCAGCCAACGACAGGATCGACTCGACGATGTTCTCATAAGACTCCTCTGCATTCTCGTCCTTGGGTTACGGCGGCAGGTCTGCCTGCCTTTCCCCCATCGAAGTGTAGACCAGGGCTGCAATTCGATCAATGCCTGAACCTACGAATGTCTTGCCTAATCCTACGTCGCGGGGTATGATCGCGATATGAAGACTCCGGCAGAAAACCGACTCGTGGCGCTCCTGGGTGCCCTGGCCACCCAAGAAGGGCCCAATATCGCCTCGCTGTCAGGCGTCAAGTTCTATCGCGTCTCGCAGCCTTTGGCGAGGCATACCGCCGTATATGAGCCTTGGATTATCATCATTGCCCAGGGCTCCAAGCGTGTCTATTTCAGTGGGGACGTCTACATCTATGATGCCGACAACTATCTTGTCACGGCTGTGCCGATGCCCGCCGAGTGCGAGATTCCTCACGCCAGTCCGCACGATCCGTACCTGTCGCTGACAATCAGCGTCGATCCCGTGATGATCGGCGAGTTGCTTCTGGAAATGAACGGCGAGCCTCACGACACACAGTCGGTTCCGCGTGGCTTGTACGCCAGTCCGCTCACCCAACCCCTGAAAGACGCGGCGGTACGTCTTCTCGACTGTCTGAAATCGCCGACTGATGCCAGGGTCCTGGGGCCGCAATTTGTTCGAGAGATCGTCTACCGCGTGCTGCAAGGTGAGCGAGGCGAGGTCCTGCGTGCCTTGGCCGCGGGGAACACTCACTTCGCCCGGATCAGCCGGGTCCTGGATCACCTGCATCGAAACTATGCCAAGCCGATTGATGTCGAATCGCTCGCACGACAGGCCAGGATGGGCCCCTCCACCTTCTACCAGAGATTCAAGGCCGTAACTGCCATGTCGCCTCTTCAGTACCTCAAGAGCGTTCGATTGGACAAGGCACGTCTCCTGATGGTTCAGGATGGTTACACGGCCAGCGCCGCGGCCTTTGCCGTCGGGTACGAGAGTGCCCCGCAATTCGGCCGAGAGTACAAGCGCCAATTCGGCGTCAGTCCCGGCCAGGATGCGAGGCTCAAGCGTGGCTGATTCGAGTGTGCCTGTTCGGGCTGAGCAGGGACCCCCAGTCAGAACAGCGGATAGATGAATACGGCGGCGCCGGAGCCGCCCAGCAGCACGAGCAGACACAGCAGCAGCAGCACGATGATGATCGGCAGCAGCCACCATTTCTTATTGTGCTTGAGGAAGTACCAGAATTCTGCGACCAGTGAAGGGCGTTTGGCCTGGGCCATCTCGCTGAACTGGGTGGATTCGCCGTCTTTACGATTGTGTGACATCATCCTGTCCTACATCACGACTGATGGAAGTAGCGTTCTGCGCTCGGGGGCGGCCCTCGCGGCACCCAGTAAGTATCGGCCTTGCGGGCAAATGTGCGGTGCAGGGGGTCCCGGCCGATGAGGCGAAACAGAAGTCCGACGGGCGTCAGCAGCAGGAAGTAAAACGCCGCCAGCATCACGAGACTGACAGCGAGGCCGATGGGCGTCGCCGCGATTGTCAAGGCCAAGTATATGACTCTGGTTGCCCGTGGTGACACCAAGCTGCACAGCAGAATCGCGGCGCCGGCTCCGAGGGCGACCAATGCCCAGATTGCCGCCGCGTGCCAGAGGAAGACGAGCACGGCGCTAAGGACTAGCGACGCCGCCATGGCGCTGAGCCCGAACACGCGGAGCTGCCTTCTCGCAGGATGCCAATCGATTTCGATCAAGCTCATGTCGTCTTCGTCCTTCTGCGGTCAATCCAGGTGGAACCGGGCCTTGTATTCATCGATCTCATGCTGCTTTGCCCGCGGCTGCTCCTGCTTATACAGGATGTGGTCCTCCAAAACCAGCACATCCATGTTCGTCGCCAGGAAGCACCGGTAGGCGTCCTGCGGCGAGCAGACAATCGGCTCGCCCCGAATGTTGAAGCTCGTATTGATGATCACGGGACAGCCGGTCCTCTCCTTGAACGTGCTCATCAGCCTGTGCAGCCTGGGATGCCGCTCGCGGTCCACCGTCTGGACCCGGGCCGAGTAGTCCACGTGCGTGATAGCTGGCAGAATGCTTCGCCTGACTTTCAGCTTTTCGAGCCCCCTTGCCGATGAAGGCTGGGAGTCCACGCGTTTCTCCGGGCGGACCGGCGCCACGAGCAGCATGTACGGGCTGTCCTCCTGCGGGCGCATCTCGAAATACTCCGCCACGTTCTCCCTCAGCACGGAGGGTGCGAATGGGCGGAAGGACTCGCGGAACTTGATCTTGAGATTCATAATCGACTGCATTTCCTGGCTCCGCGCGTCGCCGAGGATGCTTCGGCTGCCGAGGGCTCGCGGCCCGAACTCCATGCGGCCATGGAACCAGCCGATGACCTTGCCCTGCTCGATGAGCTCCGCCACCTTGGAAATCAACTCGGTCTCGCCTGCATAGCTGTGATACTTCGCGCCGATGGAATCGAGGAATCCGCGAATCCGGTCGTTGGCATAGGCCGGGCCAAGCAGGGAGGCCCGCTGTGTGTCGTGTCCATCGACCTTGCGCTCGTGGCCCAGAAGTTGGTACCACGTGAACAGGGCGGCCCCGAGAGCGCCCCCGGCGTCACCCGCCGCCGGCTGAATCCAGAGGTTCTCGAAGGGCGTCTCCCGCAGGATTCGGCCGTTGGCGACACAGTTCAGTGCCACGCCGCCGGCCAGCGTCAGGTTCTTCATGCCGGTCTGCTCGTGCACGTGCCTGGCCGCGCGGAGCATGATCTCTTCCGTGACCGCCTGGATCGATGCGGCCATGTCCATCTCCCGCTCGGTCAGCGGCGATTCCGGCTTGCGGGGCGGGCCACCAAAGAGCCGCTCGAATTCCCGGCTCGTCATCACCATCTTGTGGCAGTAGTCGAAATAGGCCATGTTGAGGCGGAACGAGCCGTCCGGCTTCATGTCGATCAGCTTCTCGGCAATCAGGTCCCGGTATTTCGGTTCGCCGTACGGCGCCAGACCCATCAGCTTGTACTCGCCTGAGTTGACGCGAAAGCCGGTGAAGTACGTGAAGGCCGAATAGAGCAGGCCGAGCGAGTGCGGAAAGTCCAGCTCGTGCGTCAGTTCGATCCTGTTGCCGCGCCCCGTCCCGAAGCTGGCGGTGGCCCATTCGCCGACGCCGTCCATCGTCAGGATCGCCGCCTCCTCGAATGGCGACGGGAAGAACGCGCTGGCCGCATGCGACTCATGGTGCTCCGTGAAGACGTACCAGCCTTTATACGTGTGGTCGAGGGCCTTGTCCATCTCACGCGGCAGGTGCAGCTTCTGTCGCAGCCATAACGGCAGACCCATGAGAAACTGGCGGAAGCCGAACGGTGCGTAGGCGATGTAGGTCTCCAGCAGCCGCTCGAATTTCAGCAGGGGCTTCTCGTAGAACACGACCAGGTCCAGTTGCCCGCCCGTCAAGCCCGCCTCCTGGAGGCAATACTCGACGGCATGCTGGGGGAACCGGTTATCGTGCTTGAGCCGGGTGAATCGCTCCTCCTGCGCCGCTGCGACGATCTGGCCGTCGCGCACCAGGGCAGCGGCGCTGTCGTGATAGAAGGCCGAAATGCCGAGGATATTCATATCCGTTTCCTGGTCTATCGGGAATCTGCCCCAGAGCCCCCCAGAAGAATAGCGGATCGGCTGCCAGAACACAAGCGTATTCGGCCGCCAGGGAGCTCTCGGACAAAGCGTGGAAACTGGGTGGTTTCCCCGTGACTGCACGAGCTGGCAGACCCCGGACGGACAGCGACGGGCCAAAACGACGGTTGCCAACCTTCCGCACTAAGCGAGAGGGCGGCACGTATTTTCCGTTTTCGGGCCCAAGTTACTGTTGCAAAACCTTGCGAATGGAGTAAAATACCATGCTCTGCGCCCCGCCGGTACCGGGGGCGCAATGGTACAGGACAGGCGATAATTCATTGCAGAACCGATGCAGGAGTAGTTTATGTCGAGAGAGTGCTATTTTACCGGTAAGAGAACGGTCTTCGGCAACAGCATTTCCCGGCGCGGCAAGGCCAAGCGGCTCGGCGGCGTCGGCAAGAAGGTCACCGGCGTGACCCGGCGAAAGTTCAAGCCGAATATCCAGAAGGTCCACGCCATCATAGATGGCAAGGTCCGCCGGGTCAGGGTCTCGGCCAAGGCCATCCGTATGGGCCTAGTCCGGAAACCGCTCAAACGCGACTATAAGCCCGCCGCCCAGCAGGCCGGCTAACCGGCAGGCAGGTCCGAGGCAGCTTTTCCCAGCGGGGCGGCTTTCGCCTCGCTTTTTCTTTGGTTGGGCGGTCGCATGCAGCAGAAGATCGATGCAGAACAGGTCCGCAAGGTCGCCAAACTGGCCCGGCTGGCGCTGACGGAGGCGGAGATCGACGAGTTCACCGGCCAACTGGGGGCGATCCTCCAGTACGTCGAGAAGATGAACGAGCTGGACACCCGTGATGTCGAGCCTCTGGCGCACTGCCTGCCGATCAGCAACGTCTTTCGGGCCGACGAGGTGCACGAGTCGTTGGGAACGGAGAAGACCCTGGCCAACGCACCGCAGCGCGACGATTCCTTCTTCAAGGTTCCGAAGATCCTCGAAGATAGTTCCGCATAACTCTGGATTGGGAGAAAAGGCATATGAAAGTGATCGGGTCGGCATCTCTGGCGTTGATTGTCTTTGTGAACGCAGGTTTGCTGTCGGAGTGGGGCATGGCGGCGGAGCGAAAGGCCGATAATGGGGGGCAGAGCGAGCAAGTGTTCCAGAAGGAGATTACCAAGACCGTGAGTTTGCGGTACCTGCTGTACCTGCCCAAAGGCTACGGCGAGAAGAAGGACCAGAAGTGGCCTTTGATCCTGTTTCTGCATGGGGCGGGCGAGCGGGGCGACAATCTCGAATTAGTGAAGAAGCACGGCCCGCCGAAGCTGGTCGCAGGCGGCAAGGAGTTCCCATTCATCATCGTCTCGCCGCAATGTCCGGCCGGAACGTGGTGGACGGAGATGATCGATCCGCTCACCGCACTGCTTGATGATGTCCAATCCAGGTATGCCGTGGATCCAAACCGCGTGTATCTGACGGGCCTGAGCATGGGCGGATTCGGAACGTGGACCCTGGCCTGCCGGTATCCGGAGCGGTTCGCCGCGATTGCGCCGATCTGCGGCGGCGGCGACTGGTTCCTCGCTGAGAGGCTCAAAAACGTGCCCGTCTGGGCCTTTCACGGGGCCAAAGACCCGGTAGTGCCGCTGAGGGAATCGAGGGATATGGTGGAAGCTCTCAAGCGGGCCGGCGGCGACGCGCAACTGACCATCTACCCGGAGGCGGAACACGACTCTTGGACCGAAACCTATAACAACCCCAAGCTCTACGAGTGGTTCCTGAGTCATCGCAGGACCGGGGGCAAGAAGTAGCTCCGCTTATGGCAGTGGACGAGCTGACAGCGACTGAATTACGGGACCGGATCGCCGCCGGGCAGATCAGCAGCGTCGAGGCCACGCAGGCGGCGCTGGACCGGATCCGCCGCATCGATCCGCAGGTTGGGGCATATCTCGCGGTTTTCCACGAGCGGGCACTGCAAGCCGCACACGAAGTGGACCGGCGAATCGCGGCCGGTGAGCAGGGGGGGCCGCTGGCGGGAGTCCCACTGGCCGTCAAGGATGTCATGTGCACGAGTTTCGGCGCGACGACCTGCGGCTCGCGCATCCTCCAGAATTTCCACTCGCCTTACGAGGCCACTGTGATTCGCAGACTTATCGAAGCTGACGCCGTCATTCTCGGCAAGACCAACATGGATGAGTTCGCCATGGGCTCGAGCACCGAGAACTCGGGCCTGCAAAAGACGGTCAACCCCTGGGACACGGCGCGAGTCCCCGGAGGCAGCAGCGGCGGGTCGGCGGCGGCGGTGGCGGCCCGGATGTGCTTTGCTGCACTGGGGTCGGACACCGGCGGCTCGATTCGCCAGCCGGCGAGTTTCTGCGGGGTGGTCGGGCTCAAGCCGACCTATGGTCGAGTGTCTCGTTACGGCCTGGTCGCGTACGGCTCCAGCCTCGACCAGATCGGGCCCGTCACGCGGACGGTGGCGGATGCGGCGCTGCTCCTGGGCGTCATCGCCGGACACGATCCGGCCGACAGCACCAGCGTGAGCGAGGACCTGGCGCCGGTGGAGGACTACCTGGGGAAGCTGGATGAGCCAGTGCAGGGGCTCAGGATCGGTGTCACTCCGAGTTTCAACGCGGGTGCCGATCCGGCGGTCCGGAAGGCGGTCGATGATGCGGTTGATTCCTACCGCGCGGCTGGGGCCGAGATCGTTGAAGTCGATATGCCGCATCTGGATTATGCGATCGCGGCCTATTATGTGATCGCGACGGCCGAGGCGTCGAGCAATCTGGCCCGCTATGACGGGGTGCACTACGGCTACCGGACCCCGAACCCCGCCGATTACATCGAGGTCTACACGAAGTCCCGCGAGGAGGCCTTCGGCAAGGAAGTCAAGCGGCGCATCATGCTCGGGACTTACGCCCTTTCGAGCGGCTACTACGACGCCTATTATCTCAAGGCCCTGAAGGTGCGCAACCTGATCCGGGGCGATTTCGTGCGGGCGTTCGAGCGGTGCGATTGCATTATGATGCCGGTGGCGCCGACGACGGCCTTCCGGATCGGTGAGAAGGTGGACGACCCGCTGAAGATGTACCTGTCCGACATCTACACGATTGCGGTGAACCTGGCCGGCATCCCCGGCATCAGTATCCCGTGCGGATTCGACGAGGCTCGCCTGCCCATCGGCCTGCAGATTCTGACCCCCGCGTTCAGCGAGGCGAAGCTGCTGCGGATCGCGCGAATGTACGAGGCCCGAACCGATTGGCACACAAAGAGACCTGTGGAGACTCTGGAGTGAGATTGTTGATTTCTGATCCCAAATCATAAATCGAAAATCGTAAATCATAAATCGACATGGGTGACCTGACGTATAACGTGATTGTCGGCCTGGAGATTCACGTGCAGCTCGCGACGAGGACGAAGATGTTCTGCGGCTGCGCGTTGACCTTCGGGGAGGAGGCGAACAGCCGGGTTTGCCCGGTCTGCCTGGGCCTGCCGGGGGCGCTGCCGGTGATGAACAGGCAGGCCGTCGAGTATGCGGCGCTGGCTGCGATGGCGCTGGACTGCAAGGTTGCCGAATTCACCAAGTGGGACCGCAAGAGCTACTACTATCCGGACCTGCCAAAGAACTACCAGATCAGCCAGTACGATCTGCCGCTGGGCAGCAACGGATTTATCGAGATTCCGGCGGAGGCCGGCGAGACGAAACGGATTCGCATCCGGCGGGTGCACCTGGAGGAGGACGCGGGCAAGAACGTGCACACGGCCGGCCCCTATTCTCTGGTGGACCTGAACCGCGCGGGCACGCCGTTGCTGGAGATTGTCACCGAGCCGGACCTGAGCAGCGCCGAGCAGGTGCGGGCGCTGGCCGTCGAGCTGCAACGGATCGTGCGATACCTTGGCATCTCGGAAGCCGACATGCAGAAGGGCCACATGCGGTTCGAGCCGAACATCAACCTCGTCATCGAAAAGGCGGGCCGGCAATTCAAGACCCCGATTGCCGAGGTCAAGAATCTCAACAGTTTCCGGGCCCTGGAGCGCAGCGTCGCCTACGAGGTCCGACGGCAGCTCGACGACTTCCTCGAAACCGGGCGCACGATGCAGATGGGCAACAAGTCCACCCGCGGCTGGAACGACGCTGATGAGACCACGGTCCTGCAGCGGGAGAAAGAAGAGGCCCACGACTATCGATACTTCCCGGACCCCGATCTGGTGCCGGTGACGACCACGCCGCAGTGGCTGGACCCGATTCGCTCGCGGCTTTGCGAGCTGCCTCTGCAAAGGCAGGTTCGGTACGTCGGCGAATACGGCCTGAGCGATTATGACGCGGGCGTCCTGACGGCGGAACGCTCGACCGCCGACTTCTTCGAGCAGGCCGTACGCTCCGGCGGCGATCCCAAACGCATTTGCAACCTTCTGACGCAGGTCGGCCTGAAGCTCGCCAACGAGCGGGGCCGCGATCTGCGCGGACTCGGACTGGCGCCGGAATCCGTGGCAGAGCTGGCGGGGATGATCGACGCCGGCACGATCAGCGCATCGGCGGGCAACGCAATCCTCCAGGCGATGGTCGAAACCGGCAAGAAGCCCGACGTCCTCGCGCAGGAGCTGAACCTGATTCAGAGGAGCGACGCCGGCGAGCTGGAAGCGATCGTGGACCAGGTCCTGGCGGCCAATGCCGCCGCCGTAGCCGACGTCACCAGCGGCGGCAAGAAGAGCCAGAAGGCCCGCGGCTTCCTCCTCGGCCAGGTCATGCAGAAAACCAAAGGCCAGGCCAACCCCAAAGTCGTCGCCGAGATCCTCGACAGGAAACTGGGCAAGTGAACACCACAATCGCAGCGAAAGGAGCAGTAGGGTGTGCTCCGCACACCTTGTCTCTGTGCGTGGGAAGACAACGCCAGCGAAAGGAGCTACATGAAAGTCGAAAAGAGCGCGAACATCGCGAGCAAGCCGGTGAACGTCGAAGGGGCCAAAGGGGTGAACATCCGCGTGCTGATCTCGAAGGACGAGGCGCCGACCTTCGCCATGCGGATGTTCGAGGTCGAGCCGGGCGGCAACACCCCTCTTCATCACCATCCCCACGAGCACGAGGTCTTCATCCTCGAAGGCACCGGCACGCTCGTCCACGAAGGCAAGGAGCACCGCCTCTCGCGCGAGACCGTCGTCTTCGTCCCGGGCAACGACGAGCACTCCTTCAAGAACACCGGCGGGTCCGCCCTGCGGTTCCTCTGCCTCGTCCCCCTCTCTGGTGCCTGACGAGTGAAGCAGAGTCCGGTCGCGGGACGCACAATTCCATCTGTCTTATAGGCAAAGGAGGCCGGAATGTTGATCGAGTTGGACAAGCTCGAATCCCAGGAGGCACATGATCTGCTTTGAGTGCCGTCTGCTCGACATCGTGACCGTGGGCAGCGGCTCGTTCGCCGGGAATCTCGTCCTCGGCTCCATTCTCGTCCTTCACGTGGATGACCGGGTTCTCCGCGACGGTCGCGAAATCTCCTGGTCGGATCTCGACAATCTCGGCCGCGTCGGCGGCTCAAACCGCTTTTGTACGATCCGGTCAATCATCGAGATGTAGCCCGCAGGGTGTGCCGCGCACGCCTGCTCCCTGCGTGGGACTCGTCCCT
>Ga0315277_10000294_pt1 | contig 82758 bp, 63 predicted proteins | sample YL17G05_15_MG_FD_203695 | JGI IMG/M metagenome (GOLD analysis project Ga0315277, IMG submission 203695) | Sediment microbial communities from Yellowstone Lake, YNP, Wyoming, USA - YL17G05_15 | ecosystem: Environmental > Aquatic > Freshwater > Lake > Sediment | place: USA: Wyoming | collected...
TCCGGCCACCTATTCCGACAACGGCCGAAAAGTGGCCGCCTTCACGTCGGAATCAGCGGCCGGCTTCCCTCGGAATGGGTGGCCGGCTTCCGTCGGAATGCCCGGCCGGAATGCGTCGGAATACCCAATCCTTGGACAGGCTCCACGAGCTGATGGCTCACGCCGCTAACTTAAGAGACTTACGATGGCCCCAAAGTTGCGAACTCAAGTTGAAACGGCCAATTGACACCCGCACACACGCCAACATATAAGTTATTTATCATCGGTAACCGATCTGCGATCAGCCTCTAGGAAAGAGCCCTACCCATCGCCTATGGTCAGCATGTAATACCGGGATTGAATTGTTTGGAGTTTTATTCGCTAGGACAAAGAGAAATCCGCAATTTCCATAACCTCGGGGATATCTCCGGTCTGCTCTCCTACAGTAGGATAAAAGCCTCCTCTTCTCGTCATCAGTGAAATATCTACAGTCATCTGAAAATATATCATCGGTCGATTTAAGTACTTGTTTTGCGCGAACGTATAGCTTGGTTTCTTGCTCAATAATTCTAATAGCTCGTTCCCCAGCTGCGATTAAAAGTAGATATGTTTTGGGATTCTCGGGCAATAACTCCATTAAACCCGGCCAAGCGCGACTAGCTTGCTCTCCTGTCCCAGCAAAATCATCAATAAATACCACATTATCTGTTGGACCAAGTCTTTCACGCAGCAAGTCCGCCTTATAAATAAATACCTCATCAAATCTACGGCTAGTAAGTCCAAGCGCAGTTCTTGATTTATTTAGCAATAAATCACCACTTTCGCCAGCGCTCATTGAGAATGCGACAAATCGCCACCTGCCTTTGCGTTGAGTTTTATCCTTATTCCAACCCGGAAGTGCACTTACTAGATATTGAAGAGCTTCCTCCATATCCTCATACCTAACGAAAGTTACCGCATCCAATACTCTAGCTCCAAGGTCACTGTCATTGCCTTGAAAATTACTAATCCAGCTTCTGATTCGCGCATCGGTAACAGTGATCCGGTAGCCTTCAAAGCGATCGAGCCAAGATTGTACTCGCGGGCTATCGATCGGCATTCCTCGAGGATGGGGATTTCTCACTCTTTAATCCTCCGCCCCGCGGCACGAAGGCAATTACGAATCGATGCTAGTAATGATTCGAGCGCAGTCCATAACTTTTCCTCCCCGACAAAAGCGTCTATATCGAGCTCGTTGAGTTGTTTGATAGCTTTGCTTATGATTATTAACGTAGAGCGCGCTTGTGCCGATACATCTGCCTCGGGAATAAGAAGGTGCTCTGGAGTTAATTCTGTATTGTTAATGAACTCATTAAGGCGCCGCTTTAGGGTTGCTGTGACTCCAGCCTTTCGCGCATTCGTGACATATTGCTTTGCTTTACGGAAATCCGTTACGGATTTAATACCTCCTTTCGGATTCTGGTACTTCTCGAGCATTTTCTTCGTAAGCTTTAAGTTTGAAAATCCTGATAATTTCGATACAACGCGATCATGGAGGAACGGGAACAGTTCAATAAAAAAATCAGCTTTAACGCGATTATCAGGATTCGGATCCAACATGAGTTCCTGAAATTCTTTTTGATATGAAAGGAGCTTCTTGCAACGTATTACGACCGCAATATCGAGTCCAGTGAGGTCCGCGAGCTTTCTATCCGCCTTTTCTTCGAGCTCGTTCATTAGAAGCCCCAGTTTAAGTGCTGTAGGCATAAGCTCCCAATCCTCACGGAGCTTATGAATCTGAAACATAGTTACGATGTTCTGAACTAGATTCGGCTCAGTGATCTGATTTACCGGAACGTAACTTAATCCTAGCGCTTGAGCGCAAATCCATCTACGTTGTCCATCTAAAATAATAAATTGACCATCCGCTCCACGCTGGTAAACAGTAAGAGGGACAAGGATTCCTACGTGTCGGATTGATTCTTGTAAGGTTTTTAATGGGGCTTTATCGAAAAGCGTTCTCGGATTGTATGGATTCGCTTGAAGCTGATCAGTCCGGAGTCGTTTTACTCCGATAGTCTCAGGGACAATAACTCTTTCTTTATCCGTCATCACGGCCTCCTGAAACGCTAAATCGTGGAAGTTTAGTTCTCTTCTTCTATATTTGTTGAGTAAAATATTGCTTCCTTTACTTGAGTTCGATAATCAGGATCGCCTGCTAACGTGGACCTCCGAATTAGAGTGTTTTTAATAAAATCCTTATAAAGATCCGCTACTTCAGAATGATCGGCGTTAGTAACGAGGACATATGCACCCATTTTAGCGAGTCTCCGAGCGAGCCTGGCTAAGCGTTTTTGGTCCTCCCACGAGAAAAGTTTTTCATTGTAGTTCACAAAACTATTATTATTATGCCGAGTCAAGTAAGGGGGATCAAGATAAACGAAGTCTTTAGCCTTGACTCTTTCCAAGGCCTGCTCGAAATCTAGAGCGTCGAGACTGATTCCAGGTTTTTGAAGCGCTTTGGAGCATTTACGAAGATTTTCGAAATCCGCAATGAAATCTGACCTTGGCTTTCCATAGGGAACATTAAATTTTCCATGCGAATTTACGCGGTATAATCCGTTCCAGCATGTTTTATTAAGATATAGGAATTCAGCAGCGTATTTAAGCCTCCCGATACTTGGCGTATTCCGAATAGCATAAAAGAGGCTTCTATTAGGTTTTAATGGCTTTAAATAATGAAGAATTGCCGAAACATTATCTCTCACGGCTGAGTAAATTCCAATTAAATCGCGGCTTTTATCACTAAGAAGAGCCTTTTCAGGTCGCAGGGAAAAAAACAATGCGCCCGAACCTAAGAAAGGTTCGTAATATGTTTCGAAGCCTCTTGGCAAGAAAGGGTATATCTGGTTTAAAAGCCTGCGTTTCGATCCGGCCCAGCGCAGGAATGGGCGTAGCGGGGCATCTGCCGAAGCCCGGATATCTTTTTTAACCACTATTGTACTAATGTTTTCTTTGTACTTACTTCATGAGGAGTCAGGAGAGAAACCCCACATAAGACCATTCGATTCTACGGCCGAACTTCTTCTAGATTGTGCCATACAGAAGATCCCACCCGATAAATCCTAATCAGCATAGTTCGAGGAGTTGGTCATGTCAAGATTAACATTAAGCCAAAGTATATTAGCCAGAATAAAGTGATGATGGAAATGAGATATACCATTACAAAATCCCTTTATAGACCAATCTAAAAGAGGGAAGAAGTTTTTCTACGATCTCTGAAACGCATTGTAGGACATCCCTTAATAAGGCGCTATTGCGGTTCATCACTGAACCTTGCCCTTTCCCGGCAATACTCGATTTACTAATAATAGGAATGTTGCGTACCTTTTATATTAAAATCACCTAAGCCGCCCAATCCGGAGCCGAATCACTCCGCTGCCAGACGTAATCATAGACGCTCTCAGCGACGCGCTCAGTTTCTCGTTCGGTAAAGGGTGGCCGAGGCAGCGACCTCCATAGGCTATCAAGAATGAATACCCTGACCTCAGCCTGGGTCGCCGCTTTCTTTGTCCAATCCCGCATAGAGCGCATCCGTTCCTTCAAGGTAGAAAGCAAGCTTCTACTGGCCTGCTTCAGTTTCTCAAAATCAGCCTTGCTGATGTCTGGCTTGAACAACATGTCGAACAAGACTAGTTCGTCATCGGTGAGGCCTTCTTTCGCCGCTCGGCGTTGCTCAGCGTCTAGGCTACCGGCGAGTTCTACTAGCCGGGCGAAGGTCTCTTCGATAGTCGCCCGGTCTTTCTCCCGGTTGTATTCGGCGATGATCTCCTGGTACTGCTTGTAGTAGTCCATACGCAGTGGGTTCCGAGCGAGCATCTGGGCCAACTTCTTCTCCACGAATTCCCGGATGTCCTCCAACGCGGCATGCTTCCGCCGTACCTGGCTGGCAAACTCCTCGCGGAGTTTGGCGAAGTCGATCTTGCTCAGGTCCACCGTAATCCCCTCGGCGTGGTCGCTACCAGGCGCGGCTGCCCGGATCGCCTCGTTGACGATCCGGTGAATCTCCTTCAAGACCTCTGTCACATCAGAAGTGTCGCGCTTATCTTGTAGTTTCCTGTAGATCGCCTCGATGTTATCGTGCCGCTCCGCAAAGGCCAGCGCGCTCGGTTCCATGAGCAACACCTTGAAGCACATAAACACCTGGCGGGCCATGATTTCGAACCGACGCTTTGCCTCGTCAGAGGTGTAGAGCGCATCTGCCGCATCCCGCAAAGCTTCGATGCGGTCGAATCCCATGGCACCGTGAAGCCGAGTTGCATCGAAGCCGAGCTCGAGTAGGTGCTTCTCCGTTGATTCGATGGCTCGGAGCAGAGCTGCGACATGTTCTTCGATCGGGGCCACGATGTCACCCGCCCCGCTGCCGTCATCCTCATCCTCGAGGGCATACTGCGCCAGAGCCTCACGCAGGCTCTTGAGCATCCCGTTGTAGTCCACGATCACGCCGCAGTCCTTGCCGGGGAACACGCGATTGGCGCGGGCAATTGCCTGCATGAGGTTGTGAGCCTTCATCGGCTTGTCGATGTAAAGGGTCGCCAAGCACTCGACATCGAATCCCGTCAACCACATCGCACAGACGATGGCAACGCGGAAGGGATGCTGCGGGTCCTTGAACGCATCCTCGACGGGCACGCGCTTGCCGTCGGGGGTCTGGAAACCGGTCTTCATCTTCACGCGATGCGGAATGATATCGAAGTCCCATTTTTCAAAGTCGCGGACCTCGTTTTGCGCCTCGCTGATAACGATCTCGATGATCGTGCTTTCCATCCACTGCGTCTGGCTGCGCAGAGCCTCAAGCTCCTCAATAAAGCACTCGCGGGCGTCGGTATCGGTGGCGGCGGCCAACGCTGCCTCCTTTCCAAGAATGATGCCCTTCAACCGAGCCGACTTTGCTTTCCAGCGAGGCTCGATGCGCTGGAACATCCGAGCGCAGGTGAGTTTATCGATGCACACCAGCATCGACTTGCCGGTTTGCCAGCGGGTCGAGCAATGGTCTACGAAGTCGTCGGCAAGCTTGTCCAGCCGGTCGTCGGCCGTGATCACCTCGTAATCCTTACCGAGCAGCTTCTCTAGTAGGGCGACCTGATCCGGATCGAGATCGGCCTTCTCGACGGCGTCGGCGATGCGGTCGTTCAGGTCCAAGCGGGCGATCCCTAGTTTCTCGCCCCGGTTTTCGTAGATCAGCTTGACGGTGGACTGGTCTTCCTCCGAACGCTTGAAGTCGTAACGCGAGATGTAGCCGCCGAAGATTCGCTTAGTCAACTCATCGTGTTTGAAGAGCGGCGTACCAGTGAATCCAATGAACGAGGCGTTAGGTAGCGCGAGCCGCATGTTACGGGCGAACCTGCCCGCCTGCGTCCGGTGCGCCTCGTCCGACATCACGATGATGTCGTCTCGATCACTATACGGCTCCGTGACCGGCTGGTTGAACTTGTGGATCAGGCTGAAGACAAAGCGATGATTGCCGCGCAGGATCTCTTGTAGCTCTTTACCAGAGCCGGCACACGGCGTCTTCTCGTCCGACACGCCACAACCGATGAACGTACGCCAGATCTGGTCGTCCAGATCCTCGCGATCGGTCATCACCAAGAACGTGAAGTTCCCGGGCACGACCCTCCGCACCTTCTCGGCGAAGAATGCCATCGAGTAGGACTTGCCACTGCCCTGAGTGTGCCAGAAGACACCCAGCCGTCCGAGGTCTTCATGCGCCCGCTTCACCAGCGGCAACTCATAGTCTCCCAGCTCTCCGTCAGGCGAAGCCACCGCATAAACCGAATCTGGACGTGAAGCCTCAGCGACCTTAAACAGCTCTGGCTTTGGCACCTTGTATTCGATCAATCTTTCGGCCGGCGAATAAAGCCGCTTCAACTCCTCCTGCCACATGACCGACGCAACGGCGCTGTTGACACCGAGCACCTGATGGTTGCGGGCCACGATCTTCCGTGTGCCTCCGGCCCGGCTATCATCGAACAAGATAAAGTTTTCGATCAGATCCAGCAGTCTCTCCTTGGCGAGCATGCCGTCGAGCAATGCCACGGCATCTAGCTGCGCCTTATCCTTCTCGGAATTGCGTCTCCACTCGACGAAGTGCTCCCACTTACTGGTGATCGATCCGTAGCGGGCTTGGTCACCATTGCTCACTACCAGAATTGCGTTGTGGTAGAAGGCCTGGACAATGCTGTGTTCGGAGAGATAATCTGTCAGGTTGCCGTCGAAGCCGGCGCGGATATTCCGATAGACCGCTTTCAACTCGATGAGGACAAGCGGAAGGCCGTTCACGAAGCAGGCCAGATCCGCGCGCCGGTTGTAGTGCGGCACCCGCACGCCCTGTACCTTCAGCTCGCGTACTACGAGAAAGCGGTTATTGGTGACGTTGCGGAAGTCGATGACCTGCGCACGCGCGTAGCGTGTCTCGCCGGCGGCATCTCGCCACCCGACCGGTACGCCGTCGCGGATGAAGCCGTAGAACTCCCGGTTGTGCTGAACGAGCGAGCGAGCGAAGTCGATCTGAGTGATTTTCTCGATCGCTTGCTCGCGCGCTTCGATCGGGAGGTCGCCGTTCAGCTTCTCGATGGCCGCCCGAAGGTCTCGATGCAGCACGACCTCGCGCTCGGAAGCTCGGCCCAGCGTCCCTTGCGGCCCGAAAGTCTCCGTGTTGTACGCGTAAACGCTGTCCCAGCGAAGCACCTTCTCCAGGTAGTCAGCGAAAGCCTGCTGTACAAGGCGGTCTTCGCTGTTGATGTCCGTGATCACTACTTTACTTCCCGCCGGAGGTCCCCATAACCATGGGGTTCAAGCATCTCCACCGTTCCCCATCTGCTTCTCCAAGGACTGCCGCACGAGTCCCATCACATAGGGCAGCTCCTCGATGGTCGAGAGGCTGACTTCTACGTCTCCGTTCCCCCAGCGACCGCGCCCAGATACGTCCTTGCAGATCCCTTTCGGATCGCTGATTTCGGGGAAAGTTATATTGAGTGACAGGATCAGCCGCTTCGCCTGTGGTATCACGTCGACAAAATTCGTTTCAGCCTTGTAAGCCACGTACAGCTTCAGGAACTGCTCGGTGACGCAGGGGTCGAGGGCGATCACCTGCTTGCGGAGTGCCTCGAACACCTCACGCATTGGCCCTATCACTAGATGGCTATGGTCCTCGATCGAGTAGCCTGAAGTCGCCGCTTTCGGCTTGTAGGCGTCTAGAACATCAGCCAGCAGCCGAGGCGCCTCCCATACAGTGACCGCTAGCCCAGCCAGTGTCACCGCCCGGGCCTTGATGGTATCCTCAGTCCAGCGTTCCAGCTTGCCAAGCCCCTGGTTCATGCGCAGCGGGCTCTCCGCGAAGCCGCCTTTTAAGTCACGCTTCTCGGTAAAGGGCCGGTCGCTCAGTTCTGGATTGTAGCCCGTCAATGTCAGGTTTCCGAGAGTGTGCAACCAGGTCTTCTGAATGCGCTCCCACTCGGGACCAAGATCGGCCTTCCATCTGGAAGAGAGATTCTCGTTCTGCGGCAGGATGTGCTCGATAGTGTACTCGTCCACCGGTACACGCTCCTTGCGGTCGTGATTCTCGAGCCGACGCAACCAATAGCTACGTATCCTGACGTTATAGAGGTCCTTGATTTGTAGGTCCCTCTGGAACTCATCGTCCGCCGGGAAGCGGCGGTAGGATGGCAACAGCAGGAAATGCGCTTGGAGGCTCTCAAGGTAACGATCCTTTTTCAGAGCCCGAGCGAAGGTCGCAAACGTCTTGTTCATCGAGTTGGTCGGGATGCCACATACCGCCCGGCGGAACACGTAGCTTTCGACCCAGCGCGCGGCCTGCAGCAGTTCTGGTTTCTCAAGGCGATTTGCGGCGTAGTCGCTGTACAGTTCGAGTAAGAACGGGAAGGCCACGTCCACTCTCAACTCGCGGATATCGTGGAACGCGGTTTTAAGGTCAACGTCAGGTTCGCTCCCAAGAGCCATCGCGCAGTAGTAATCGGCGAAGTCGTGGATGTCCGCGACCAGCGCTTCGACGCCTTCCCCAGCGACTGCTGGCGAGCGGGCGTACTGCTTGAACGCCTCGTACACTTCCCGCACATTTGGAATCTCGCCCGTCTTCACCGTCAGATAGTGACGCATGAAGCCGTCGAAGTGAGTGACGTAGGCTTCCTGACCGAAGTCCACCTCCATCGGCCGCCAGTACTGTACGTAGAGCTTGGTTTGGAGCTGCGGATCGAGGCCCATCAGGATGAAGTTACGGATGAGATCCGCCTGCGATAGCTCGCGGCCGGTTGAATTGAGGCTCTCAAAGATGAGCTGCGGATTGTCCTGGTCGCGGTTGAGCGAGATGTCCACGATCACGAGCTTTGCCAGCCCTGTGCAGAGCGCAGCCAGCTCATTCTTCGCCTCGCCCACCCGGTCTTTGAAGAACTCGAAATTGGCCTCGACTCGGATCGAGTGCTCTTTCGGCTTGGGATGCCCGTCAAGGAGGGCGATGAGCGAGGGCTTGTCGGTCTGCGACAGCACCAGCTTGTAACGCCGCTCGCCGTCCTCGAGCGGATTGAGTAGGTAATAGTTGCGTAGCTTCTTCGCCGAAAACCCATCTAGCGGTTCGCCCTCGCCCAAGCTCCTCGCCAGGGCTTCAATGAGCAAGCTTACGGTGGTGAGTCGCTGCTGGCCGTCAATCACGAGCAGGGGCGCCTGACTCGTTACAGAGTACAACCCCTTCTCGACGTAGACGATGGAGCCTACAAAGTGCGCAGAGATCTTGTCTTTGCGGCCGGTACGCAGGATGTCTTCCCAGAGTTGCCGGCACTCCCGTTCGCCCCAGCTGTACGTGCGCTGATAGATGGGAATGACGAACTGCGGCGACTTCTTGAGAAACTCTAACAACTTGGCTTCGGTCGCTTTCATACGGCAATCTCCCCGCTCATGAGGCGCGGCAGCAATAGGTCGCGGGCAGCCCGGAGCTTCTCGTTCTGTAGACGCAGGGTATGCGTCTGCGCAAGAATGGGCTCAGCCACATCATTGAACGCGCTCAACAGAGGGCCGCGCGGCACGAGAATTTCGGCACGCTCGAAATCGCTCGCAACTACTGCCGGGTATGCCACTCCGCGAGCGTGATTCTCGAGATAGCCGACGAAACCATCCGTTGTAGTCGCTTGGATCAGGAACGACGTTGGAACAGCGTTTGGGGTGATGACGGCGAATCCGGTGGACGCGATTAGATTTCGTGATAGCTGCCATATCACGGCATAAGATCTGCGGTTGGGTCGGACACATGACCAGATGATGTCGCCATGCTTTACGATCCTTCGTGCTCGACTCGGGGCGTCCCTGAAGTCGTAATGTGCCGTCATATTGATTGAGCCAGGCGTTACCGACGAAATGTCGATGTAGTCGATCTCGCCATCATAGGAACCGCGAAGTGACTCCTTGTTGACGTCCGCCACATCAGAGAGACGCTTTTTCTCCCACCCCTCCGGCACGCCGTTGGAGATGCGCGTGTGCTCGTGCCCAGGGAAGCGGAGGCGGACGAACCACTCGCGGTAGAGCTGCCGCCCCGCCTCCTCCAACAGCGTCATCCGCCGCCGGTTGTTCTCGATCAGGTCATCATAGGCGGAGAGGATGTCGGCGATGCGGGCCTGCGCGTGCCGGGATGGTAGTGGAAATTCGAAACTCCCTAGCACAGGGGCACTTGCATTGGGTTGTGCGGCTCCGCCGATTCTGGACTGCACGAACGCCTTATAGACATGCGACTCGACGAGCCGACCTACGAAGGCCGGGTCAGCCTTGGCAGTGTCCATCCGAAAACGTACCAAGTAAGACGCGAAGACCGCATCCGCTGGATCGCGGATAAGCTTCGCGTATCCTACAGTCGCCCCGGTTCTGGCAACGACTATGTCCCCAACGGAAAGTGCGAACCGCTCCCTGTCAGTGTCATCGATCTCGCAGTACGGCACAGACTCCCAGTCTAGTGAATCGGGTACGATGTCAGTAATGCGCAAAAAGTGTGGACCGCAGGGCTCAAGGCTGGCGGAGGCTGTGTAGCCGTAGCGCACGGACTCGCACACGTCGGCGAGCTTGGTGAGCGTGCCACTCCTCAAATCAGTTCCTCGAGGTTCTCTTGGATCCTTGCCCCAAGGTCTACGGATTCCTTGTTTAGGTCGGCCAGCTCGGTGTGGATGTCCCGCAGATTCTGTTCGAAGTCGATGCCTTCGTCTTCCTCCGGCGGGGCGACGCCAACGTAGCGGCCGGGGGTGAGGCTCCAGTCGGCAGCCTGTATGTCCTTGCGGTCCACAAGCTTCACCAGCCCCGGCACGGCTTCGAGCTCGGCCTTCGGGAAACGGTCCTGCAGCCACGCCATCTGCCGGTGGAAGTAGGCGGCGCGCTTCAACTTTTCGATGGTCGCTTTGCGCTCCTCGTCGAGCTGCTTGACGAGCCGGCCCGTGGCGCGGCGGTCGTAGGCGGCAGAGATCGTATCGTCGGCCGCCAACTCGGCGCCGAGATCGGCCACGCGCGCGGCGAGCTTGTAGAGCAGGTCCACCTGCTTGACGAGGCCACGGACAGCCTCGGCACTGGGATCGAACGCCTTACGTGCGCCGTGCTGCGAGTCGTTCTTGTCCGGCAACGCCTTGGCGTATTTCTGGCCGAACGTAGTGAGGCCCAGGAGGAGCTTCTTCGCATCGGCCTCGTATAGGGTGGCGGCCTCTCGCAGTTCGGCGACGGCATCGGCGAGCGCCTGTTTCTTGGCAGCGTCGATATCAGCCTGCTTTTCCGCGGCCTTGGCGAGTGCATCGAAGCGGCCGCGCAGGTCGGCGAGCGTGGTCTCGAACGGCGCGAGTATCCCCGGGACCGCGGCACTCTCGGCGCAGACTCGGCTAAAGTAATACTTCACCAGCTCGAGGAAGCGCTTCTGCTGCCCTCGATGGAGCCAGACGATCGCCGCGAGGTTCTGCATTTGCTCGGGCGAGAAGTCGTAGATCTTACGCGTGACTTTGCGGTAGACGTTGCGCGCGTCGAGCATCAGCACCTTGTCGCGGCGCTCCGGGGGCTTGGCCCGGTCGAAGTGCCAGAGCTCGCATGGGACGGTGCGGGTGTAGAAGAAGTTGGAGCGGATGGAGATCATCACGTCCACGTCGCCCGTCTCGACGATCTTCCGGCGCACGTCCTTCTCGCCGTGCCCGGCGCTCGAGGCCTGCGAGGACATAACGAAGCCGGCGCGGCCCTTGTCGTTTAGGTAGCTCCAGAAGTAGGAGATCCAGAGGTAGTTGCCGTTGCCGACCTTCTTCTGCTTGTTCACCCCCGGCAGGCCGAAGGGCAGGCGCGGGTCGCCCTTGATGCGCTCGGCGTCCACCAGGTCCACGTTGAAGGGCGGATTGGCCATCACAAAATCACACTTACCGGCGAGGTTGTGCTCGTCCTGGTAGTAGGTGATAGCTTCGCCGGCGATCTTGCCCTCCAATCCGTGCACCGCGAGGTTCATTTGCGCGATGCGGACCGTGTCGCGGTTCTTCTCCTGACCGTAGAAGACCACTTTCTTCGCGGTGTCGCCGCCCTCGTGCTCGATGAAGTGGCTCGACTGCACGAACATACCGCCAGAGCCGCAGGCCGGGTCGAACACCGTGCCGTGGTCGGGCTCAATGACGTTGACGATGGTTTGCACGATGGAGGACGGGGTGAAGAATTCGCCGTTGTCGTGCGCCTTCTGGATCGAGAACTTGGCGAGGAAGTATTCGTAGATGCGCCCGAAGACGTCGCCGGTCGCTTGCTTGATCTGCTCGCTATTGAAGAGGCGCATCAGGTCTTCGAGCACTTTGGACTCGAAGATGCCGTAGTCCTTTGGCAGCACGCCCACGAGAGGCTCGAACTCGGCTTCGATGGCGGTCATGGCCTCGGTGATGAGACTTGGCAGGTCGGCGCCGCTCACGGCCGCCCGCTGCATGATCCAGTCATAGCGGGCCTTCTCAGGCAAGTACAGCGAGCGACGGGCGATGTAGTCGGCCGGAAGGACCTTACGCTTTGGCATCTTGCCGCTGGCTTGATCCGCTTCGATCTGCCGGTTCGCCGCCTCGAACCTGTTAGCTGCGTGCCGCAGGAAAATCACACCCAACACTGGCATGAAGTAGTCGCTCGAGGTGAGCTTAGAGTTGGCCCTGAGATTGTCCGCAGCTTCCCACAGATCAGATTCAAGTTTCTCGATGTCTCGGAAAGTGTCCACGTGTTGCCTACCGAAATAGCAGTGGCATTACAAAACCGGTCTTAAGATCGTGCTCTTTGTACCCCATGAGTTGTCCCCGCCTGATGATGACTGGGTATGGCGGCCATTCGTCCGAAAGAATATTCCTGGCTATATCGGTGTGTCAAGAAATTGGACTCAAACTAAACGTAGGTCAGGACAAAATGCATCGCGCGGGAGGAGAGGACGAAGCGCATCAGCCGGGAAGCTTCATCCGCCGGAGGATATCCCGGAAACGGGGCTCGCTCCGGAGGAAGTCGAAGATCGGATCGACGCTGATGTGCGGCATGCGGATCCCCCTCGTCGATTGTAAGGGGATTTTACGTTTCATGGGAAAACGCGCTATGATCAGGAGGAAATCTCACATCTTAAGGAGGGCCCCATGGGAATCCGCGAAGTCCTGGCCGTGATGATGATGCCGGCCGCGCTTGCCGCGGCTCTTTACTCTCAGGAGCTCCTGGAAGCGGTCAAGGCCGGCGACCTGGTCAAGCTCACCGCCCTGGTCGAAAAGGACCCCGGGATCGTGAACGCCAAAGGACCGGGCGGCCAGACCGTCCTCTTCGCCGCCGTGTCCTATGGCACCCCGAAGATCGCCGAGTACCTGATCTCGAAGGGGGCGGACGTCAACGTGAAAACGGATTTCCACTTGACCCCGCTCCACATCGCCTGCATGAGGAACGTCCCCCTCGAGGTCATCCGACTGCTCGTCGAGAACGGGGCCGACGTCAATTCCTTGGCGGAATACACGGGCCGGCCGCTGGACCCGGCACTGGACACGGGGAACGAAGCCCTCATCGACTACTTGAGATCCCGGGGCGCCACGGCGACGCCTCTTGTGTTCGAGACCTACCGCCCGGCCGCCAACGTCCACCGCATTGCCTATCCCTGGGGGATGAGGAACAACATCGCCGTCTTTTCCGGTCCGGACGGGCTCCTGCTCGTCGACACGGGGTTCAGCAAGCACGGCGTCGACGCCCTCGGAAAGACCGTCCGCGGGCTGGCCCAGGGCGAGATCCGGTATATCATCAACACGCACCCTCACGGCGACCACGTCGACGGGAACGGCGTCGCCCCGGCGGCCAGGGTGCTCAACGCGGAGAACCTGGGCTCCCCCGAGCTGAAAGGCCTGGTCTCGAGGTCCGGCCGCCCCCTCCGGGGCGAGTCCAAGGGCGAGCTCGCCGCCCCGTACGTCATGCACTTCAACGGCGAGGACGTCCAGATCATCCCCTACCCCGGCCTCCATTCCCCGTCCGACATCCTGGTCTTCTTTCCGAAGTCCAAGGTCGTCTGCGTGGGCGACCTGCTGCTCTCCCAGAACTGCCCCGCCGTCCAGGACGTCGACGGCTACCTGGCGTTCCTCGACACGGTCATGGCTGTCTTTCCGTCCGATACGACCTTCGTCAGCGGCCACGGCAAGGACCTGACGGCGGCCGGCCTCCGCCAATACCGCGACGACATGGCCGCGATGGCCGCCATCGTCAGGAAAGCCTACGCGGCGGGCCGGAGCGCCGAGGACATGATCCGCGACGACGTGCTCAAGGCCTACAAGGCCGGTTATTCGTTCCTCGACTGGATCGGTCCCGACTCCTGGCTCCGGCGAATCGTCGACGGCCTGCGCTCCGGCGCCTTGAAGTGAGCCGACGGCCGAGACCGCGCAACCTTTTCCCGGGCGGTCGGTCTATCAGATAGGAGACAACGATGAGGAATACCTCGGCGCTTCCCCTGACCGCCGTCGCCTCCCTTCTCGCGGCCGCCGTCGTCCTGGCCGCGTCCCTGGGCGTTGCCCGGCCGGCTCTCTCCGGAAGCGGCCTGCCGCCTCTCGTCCCGCGGGCCATCCTCCTCGAGGACTCCGAGCGCGGCAATCCCGCCCTCTCGCCGGACGGGACGATGATCGCCTACTGCGCACCCTATCATGGCCTGCAGAACATCTGGGTGAGATCGGCGGACAAGGCCGACGACCGGGCCGTCACCGATGTGCGCGAAGGGGGGATCGGGATCTGCTATTGGCAGGCGGACGGCCGGCACGTGCTCTATTTCAAGGATGAGGGAGGCGACGAGAACACGCACCTTTATCAGACGGACATCGGGACCCTGGAGACGAGGGATCTGACCCCGATCGCCGGGGCCAGGGCCCGGGCCTTGATCGCCGACGACGACTATCCGGACACCATCCTCATCCATATCAACGCCCGGGACAAGCGGTATTTCGACCTCTACCGCCTGGACCTTCGGACCGGCTCCCTGCGTCTGGACACGGAGAATCCGGGCGACGTGGACCTCTTCTATACCGATCACCGGCTCCGGGCGAGGGCGGCCGGCGCGACCAAGCCGGATAACTCCGCCGAAGTCCGCGTCCGCGATGATGTCGATGCCCCTTGGAGGACCCTCCTGGCCTGGGGCCCGGATGAGATGAACTCGGACCAGACGGGTGTCGTGGGATTCTCGGCCGACGATGCGAAGATCCTGGTCGTCACTAGCCTCGGGGCGAACGCCGAACGTCTCATCGAGGTCGATCCGGGCACGGGTGAGTGGAAGGTCCTGAGCGGGAACCCCCGGTTCGATGTCGCGGACGTGATGATCGATCCCGTCCGGCATTCTCTCCAGGCCGTCGGCTTCGCCGGGGAGAGGACGAGCTGGGTCTTTTTCGACCGCGCCGCCGGGGCCGATTTCGATCGTCTGGGGCGCGTCCGGGCCGGGGACATCTGGATCCGCGGCCGGGACCGGACGGACCGGAAATGGCTGGTCAAGTACGTCGGAACCGACGCCCCGACGACGTACTATTATTATGACCGCCCGACCGGGAAGGCGACCTACCTCTTTTCCGAAGATCCCAAGCTGGAGGGCGTCCGCTTGGCGCCCAAGACACCCATCCGCTTCAAGGCCCGCGACGGCCTTGAGCTTTACGGCTATCTCACCATACCGCCGGGGATCAGGGCCCGCGGACTCCCCCTGGTCGTCCTGGTCCATGGAGGCCCGTGGACGAGGGACGAGTGGGGCCTAGATTTCCCCGTTCAACTGCTCGCCAACCGGGGCTACGCCTTGCTCCAGGTCAACTATCGGGGCTCGACGGGCTACGGCAAGGCCCATCAGAACGCCGGCGATCTCGAGCTCGGCGGCAAGGCCATCGAGGACCTCGTGGACGGCAAAAGCTGGGCCGTGGCGCGGGGGATCGCCGCCGCCGACCGGGTCGCCGTCATGGGGGGCAGCTTCGGCGGCTACGCTGCGCTGGCCGCCTTAGCCTTTTACCCCGGCGAATTCAGGTGCGGCATCGCCGTCAATGCGATGAGCGATGCCAACCTGTTCATGGCCACGATGCCGCCGTATTGGGCGGTGGGCCGAGCCCGGTGGGAGGCACGCCTGGGCAAGGACCCGGATTTCCTCAAGCGCATCAGTCCGCTCAGCCGGGCCGACCGGGTCACGAGCCCGCTGCTCCTCGTCCACAATGCCAACGACGTCAGGGTCACGAAGGAGCACTCCGACCGCATGGCAGCGGCCCTGCGCGAGCGCGGCAAGGACGTGACCTATCTTCTCTTCCCGGGCGCGGGGCACCTGAGCGGCGGGATCCCCGTCAACCTCCGCCGGCGCTGGGCGGCCATCGAGGCCTTTCTGGGCAAGCACCTCGGAGGCCGGGCTGAGCCGCCTGCCGAGGACGAGAAGTGGGACTCCGTTCTGAAATGAACGGGCTGAGCGCTTCGATCCGGCCGTGTTCCCAACCTTCAAGGCGAGATGGAAAAGTTCCTTTCCGCCTCGTCGAAGAGGTCCGGATCACGGACAAAGAACTCCCAGAGAACGCGCTCTTCCAGAATCCGCGAGGGGTGGAATATTAATTTAGGACGAAGCGCATCAGCCGGGAAGCTTCATCCGCCGGAGGATATCCCGGAAACGGGCCTCGCTCCGGAGGAAGTCGAAGATCGGATCGACGCTGATGTAGGGCATGTTGAGGTCGCGGATCTCGTAGGCTTTTTCAAGCCAGTCCAGGGCCTCCCGGCGATCACCGGCCCGCGTGTAGAGGGTCGCGATCTGCCAGGGCGTGACATAGGCCGTCTTGGACCGGGCGACGAATGTCTCGGCGACGCGCCGCAGGGCGGCCGGATATCCGCCGTCCTTGAATCCGAGGGCGAGGGCTTGGACGGCCTCATGATCGCCCTTAGCTTCAAAGGAGGCGGTCCATATCTCCAGCGCCTCCTTGTCCATCCGTTTCATGTGATAGGCCGTCCGGAGCGTCGAAAGCGTGATCGCGTCGCCGGGGGCCTTCGCCAGAGTATCGCTGAGCCGGGCAATGGCCTTGTCGTACTGGTGGGCATAGAGCAGGTCCATGGCATAGAGGCCCTGGAAGAGCGGATTGAGGGGATCGAGCTCAAGGGCCCGGTCCGCCTGGGCCATCGCCTCTTGAGGCCTCCGCATAAGATTGAGGAACTGGGAATAGTAGATGCGCGGTTCCGGGTATTTCGGGTTGAGCTCGATGGCCCGGCGGAAGGCCCGCTCGGCCCCGATCCAATCCCAGTCCACCCAGGTGCTGATCCCGGCCAGGACGAAATGGATCTCGGCGAGGGAGCTGTCGAGCTCGAGGGCTTTCAAGGCGGCCGCCTTAGCCTTGGGCGTGGCCTCGCTCGGGGAGATGAAGCCCTGTTGCATGTACCCTGTCCAGACCGTGGCGAGCCCGGCGTAGGCGGGGGCGTATTCGGGATCGCGCTCCAGGGCGGCCGTGAAAAGTTGCAGGGCCGCGTCCAGGCCGGCGCGGCTGAGCTTGTACCACTCGAACCGGCCCCTGAGGCAGGCGTCATAAGCCGCCGGATCGACGCGGCGGGCCTGGGCGAGGCCAGCCCGGTCCTGGGGCGAGAGCTGGATCTGGAGCTCGCCCATGATCGCCGAGACGATCTCGTTTTGAAGCGACAGGACGTCGCGGAGATCGCCCTCATAGCTCTTGGCCCAGATCTGCGCCTCGGTCGCGGGATCGACAAGCTGGGCAGTGACGCGGACCCGGTCGCCCGAACGGACGACCGCGCCGGTGATCAGCCGGGCGACGCCGAGCTGCCGGGCGATTTCGGCCATGGGGATCTTCGTCGCCCGGAAGCGCATCACCGAGCCCCGGGCGATCACCCGCTTCAGGCCGCTGATCCGGCCGAGGTCCGTGATCAGCGCTTCATGGATGCCCTCGGAAAAATACTCCTGGCCCGGATCGCCGGAGAGGTTCTCGAGGGGAAGGACGGCGATGGAATCCGCCGCCTTAGCCCGGCCGGAAAGGAGGAAGATCCCCGCGACCGCGGCGAGGACGAGGACTCCGGCCGCGCCGGCGATCCCGATGATCCTCCGCGTCTTCCGGAGCTTGGGCGTTCTTCGCCGCGGCCTGGGCCGGGCCGGGGCGAGGCCTTCCGAAACCGCTTTCAGATCGGCGATCATCTCCTCCGCCGAGGCATATCTCGCCGCGAGGTCCTTTTCCATCGCCCGTTCGATGACGGTCTCGAGCGACCCGGGGACGCCGGGCCGCTCGGCCGAGACCGGCCGGGGGCGCTCTTTGAGGATCGAATGGAGGACGGCCAGATCGTGTTCGCCGGCGAAGGGCAGCCGGCCGCTGACCATCTCATAAAGGACGACCCCGAGGGACCAGATGTCGGTCCGGTGATCGACCTTTTCGCCGCGGGCCTGCTCGGGGGACATGTAGGCGATCGTCCCCATGGTCTTCGGCTCCGCGGTCAGCTGGGTTCCGCCGCTGATCCTGGCCAAGCCGAAATCCATGATTTTCGCCTGGCCGTTGGCCATGACCATGATGTTCGCGCTCTTGATATCGCGGTGGACGATGCCCTTGGCATGGGCTTCCTTCAGGCCCTCGGCGACCTGGAGGGCGAGGCCCAGGGCTTCTCCGACCTCCAGAAGGCCCCGGGCGATCTTCGCCTTCAGGGTCTCCCCTTCGACGAAGGCCATGGAGATGAACATCCGGTTTTCGGCCTCGTCGATCTCGTAGACCGTGCAGATGTGGGGATGATCCAGACCCGCGGCGGCTTGGGCTTCCCGGGCGAAGCGCTCCTTGGCCTGCGGATTGTTGGTCCATTCCCAGGGGAGGAACTTGAGGGCGACCGTCCGCTTCAGCTTTTTATCGACGGCCTTGTAGACGATGCCCATCCCGCCCCGGCCGAGCTCCTCCAGCATCTCGTAGCGGCCGGCAAAGACGGCGCCGGGGGACCATCGGAATCCGGGCGTCTCGATGGTCTTCGTGAAGGATCCCGCGACGGCGGAATCGCATCGGGTTCCGCATTTGGCGCAAAAGAAGCTGTCGTCGGGATTATCGTGATGGCAGTTCGGGCATCTCATGCCGACGTCCGATCAGGCTCGTGAGCAGAAGATTATCACCGGGACATGGGCGAGTCAATGACCCCGCGGCAAGCCGCGGGGCATGCTGCAAAGGGTTTCGTCAACTCAATCACTAAATACTGAAGAGTTCAAATTGAAGCGAAAGTGTGTGATTGAGATGGCTGTCACCATAATTCGAGCAATTACAAATCTAGGGGGACACGATCCCGATTTAAGAAAATCGGGTCATGTCCTGGCTTCGCGTAGGACTATGAAGCATGTCCCCGTAATTGCTCACGTCCCCGTAATTATTCGCTCGCCGGATTTGCGCTCAAGCGGAGCGGTGGTGGCGAAGCTTGGTCACGAAGCTGATGATCTTGTCTTTGAAGATAACCCCGAGGACAAATAGCACGAGCGCGATCCCCGAGACGATCCAAACGGGCAGGTAATCCTTTTCCTGGAGGTTGGCCCCGATGTAGGCCGATCCCCACAGGGCGGGAAGCCGGGCGATCAGGCAGATCGGCAGGAACGTGAGCGGTTTGATCGGAGTCAGCCCGGAGACATAGACGAGGGTGTCCTTGGGGATGCCGGGGATGAGAAAGAGCAGGAACACAGTGATGTCGGATGTCCGGCCGGTCAGGAGGCGTTCGAATCGTTCGAGCTTCCCGGCCGGGACGACGGCCTTGACCAGGGAATAGCCGAAGAGCCGCGTGGCGAAAAAGACGATCAGGGTGCCGAGGAGGGTCCCGAGGAACGAATAGACCGTCCCGGCGAAGGTCCCGAAGGAATAGCCGCCCGCGATCTGGACGATCTCTCCGGGGATGAAAGCGATGACGATCTGGGCCGCCTGGATCAGGACGTAGATCAGCGCGCTGAGCGGGCCGTAGGACTTGATGAATTCCTGGAATTTCTCCGGATTGCGGAGGAGGCGGATGATCGACGGCCCGAACTCGATCGAGACCAGGGCGATCGCGCCGAGGTGGCCAGGTGGCCGCTTCCCGTTTTATAGAAGGGCATAATGAATGTTTTGGATGCCGGAGGCGACGAAGCCCGATTCCTTCGCCGTCGAAATAACGAAGCCGGCCGCCCCCTTCGTCCCTTTCAATTCCGACCATTTTCGAAGACCGCGAAGGTGTTGGCCGCTTATCGTTGAGGACATTTTGATCTCGATGGGTATACTGCCCTGCGGCCGTTCGATCAGCAAATCGACTTCCAGGCCGTCCGTGCTCCGAAAAAAGTAGAGATTTCGCTCTTCTCCCATTGCGGAAAGCCTCTTGAAGACCTGGGAGACGCACGCAGTCTCGAAGAGAGCGCCTCCCATGGGCCCCTGAAGCGCGGATTTCCCGTCCTCCAGTCCGACCAAATAACAGATCAAACCGGTATCCAGAAAATAGCACTTCGGCGCCTTGATGATCCTTTTGCCATAATTCTCGTGATATGGCATCAAGAATAAGATCAGGCCGCTCGCTTCGAGGAGAGTCAGCCAGGTTTTGATCGTCGGGACGGTCACACCCACGTCCCCGGCCAGGGCCGAGGCGTTGAGAAGCTGGGCGGATCTCGATGCCAGGAGCCGGACAAACCGCTCGAAGTCACGGAGGTTGATCTCCCGGATATTCCCCCGGACATCCCGGTCAATATATGTTTGGACATAGCTTGAAAACCACAGCTTCCGGGACCCGCTCTTTCCATAAACGACTTCCGGATAACCGCCCTTCAAAATCCAATCGCCGAGCGGGGGGGAATTCCGGGGCGCCTGCGCGGGCTGCGAGAAGGAAGACATGAGTTCTTCGATGGTGTCGGCTTGCCGCGCGGTTCTTTTTCGGATCTCCGTCAAGGAGAACGGGTAAAGATGGAGAACGGCGATGCGCCCGGCCAGAGTCTCGCCGATCCCCTTCATCAGCGACCACTGTTGCGAGCCCGTCAATATCCATTGCCCGGGTTTATTATCGCTCTCGATACGGGCTTTGATATACGGCAAGAGCTGAGGGGCATTCTGGATCTCATCGAAGATGACCGGCGGCGGATGGACGTCCAGGAATCCCTTGGGATCCTCGGACGCAAACGCCCGGACATCCAGCTCATCCAGGAGAACATACTCCCTCCGGACGCCGAGTTTCCTCACCAGCGTGGTCTTCCCGGACCGCCTCGGGCCTCCGACGAAAACGACGGGGAAGGCCGCCAAGGCTTTTTTGACGGATTTCTCCAGCAAGCGGTGGACGTACATATTTGTTATTTTAAAGTAACACTTTAAAATGTCAAGGCCGAGGCGGCTGAAGTTTGGCTATTTGGACTCTTCCCAGATGATGTCCTTGTAAGACACGATATCAAAAGTGCAGGGGCGGGTGGAGGAGTCGAATTCGTCGCGGAAGCTCTTCCCGACGGCGTCGCAGGTGCCGGTCACCATATCGCGGAACTCTTTGATCAGAATGTAAACGCTATTATCCGTTAGAGATCCGGCCGGCTGCCCGGGAAGGCCCTCATAGACATAGACCTTCCCGCCCCGGAAACGGAATTCCTCGATCTTATCGGTCACATCGACTCTCTGATAGCCCCATTCCCTCTTATCGAGGTTGGCCAGGTCTTCCTGGCTGATCACGTACAGAATGGCGTTGATCCTGCCTCCCTTTTTCGCGGAGATATTCAACTCCGCCGTCCCGGCGATCGGAACGCGTTTCTTTTCCCGGCGCACGCGGACGCGATGATCAGGCAGAACACAGACAAGCAGAACGCCATCGCCAATAACGGACCGGCCTTGCCGGCGGCGGATGAATGATCCCACATGATGCCCTCCTTTAACGCTTAATGCAAGGATAACACCGGCGCGGGGAGCGGTCAATTGATTGGGGGACATGATATCGTGCCCCGCTCCCCTTGCGAAATATGGTGACAGTCACCTTAATCAAAATGATTGAGATGGCTGTCACCATATTTCGGGCTGGCACCATATTTCGCGGCCTTGGATGGTCCAAGATTTTACTTGCAATTTTGCATTTTAAATGCATAATTACAAGTATCGAGGTGCGCCATGGCTCACTCCTACATCCAAAGGTCGCTGGAGACCGTTCTCAAGAAGGCCGTGGCCGAATTCCCATCCGTCGTCTTGACCGGCCCACGGCAGTCGGGCAAAACCACGCTCCTCAAGCATCTTTTCGGCGATACATATCACTATGTTTCCCTCGAGCCGCCCGATGTCCGATCCGCGGCAAATGAAGATCCGCGCGGTTTCCTCGAAATGCATCCGCCGCCCGTCATCATGGACGAAGTCCAGTACGCTCCCGGCTTGTTTCCTTATGTGAAGGAACGGATCGATGCCCGCCGGGACCGGGCCGGGCAGTTCCTGCTCACGGGATCCCAGAACCTCCTGCTGACGGAAAAAATCACCGAGTCCCTGGCCGGACGGGCGGCGATGCTTCGCCTGCTGCCCCTGTCGCGCCGCGAGTCCACCGGACGCGCCGGCGCTCCCCTGCCCTGGGAGTCTAGGAAACCCGGCGTTTCCCATGAAAGCACCTCGTCTTTAGATATCTGGAAGGATTTCCTGCGCGGCGGCTATCCCGAGCTGGCCGCCAACCCCGGGCGCGATATCGGCTTGTGGCATGCCGGTTATGTTCAGACCTACCTCGAGCGGGACGTGCGCTCCCTCCGCCAAGTGGGAGACTTGTCGCAATTTCAGGGCTTCCTTCGGGCCTTGGCCGCGCGGACCGCGCAATTGCTCAACCTGACCGATCTGGCCAGAGATCTCGGTGTCGCCTTGAACACCGTCAAGGCTTGGCTTTCCGTTCTGGAGGCCACGTACCAGGTGATCGTCCTGCGGCCTTATTTTGCCAACGTGGGAAAGCGGCTTGTCAAAACACCGAAGGTCTATTTCACGGATGTCGGGACGCTTTGTTATCTCACCGGACTCAAGGACCCGGTGCACGCGGCCTCGGGCCCAATGGGCGGCCCCATCATGGAGACGGCGGTGCTTTCGGAAATCTTCAAGACGCTCACTCACCGGGGTTTGGAGCCGCAAATCAACTTCTGGCGGACCTCGGCCGGCACGGAGGTCGATATTGTGGTGGAAGCGTCCGGAAAGGTCATCCCCGTCGAAGTGAAGCTCTCCGCAACGCCGCGACCGGCCATGGCTTCGTCGATCAAGGCCTTCCAGGAAGATTTCGGGGCCAAGGCCGGGCCCGGCTATGTGGTCCATCCGGGGAACATCCGGCTGCCCCTGGGGCCGAACGTGACAGCCCTGCCGTTCTCCGAACTATAGAGATTCGTTGTCGCAGTTGCAAGACCGGGGGCGTGATATCGTGTCCCTGCTTCGCGTTGGACTATGAAGCATGTCCCCGCAACTGCTCACGTCCCCGAAGACAGCTATCTCGGAGCTGAATTACCCAGTTCGTTACCCATTTCAATGGGTATTACCCAATTCCCAGTTCTTCGTCTTGCGCCATCTGGCCGGAATTCGGCGCCAGGATACTCAATCACCGAACCGCCTTTGAAGCCGAGGAGTTTGAGAAGAAGCATCCGACGGGGTTGGACTTGCCGAAAATGATCAGGCAAAGGACGCTCAGGAATCCGTGAGGTTCGCGGGAGCGGCTGATCCGAAGGGAAGAGGCGCGGCCGTAATCTTGCGGGGTCAGGCGCGGCATCGGGCCGAACTCTGGTTAACGATAAACGGAAGGGGAACCCAGAGCTCTGTTCTCGATTTGGACTTTTTGACGGGAGGAGCGTTTGGCTTCTCCGGGACGAACCCACAATCCTTGAGGACCCGGTCCAATACTCCGCGCTCATAACAGGACATGATGAAAAGGCGAAGCGCCTCGATGAGGTTCTTTTCGGCTTCTTTCGGCGTCTCTCCCATGGAGCTCACGTCGAGAGCGGGACACCACGAGATATAAGCGCGCCCTTCCTTTTTCACCCGGAAAGGAAGCCGCATCATGAAATAGGCTTTAGTTCTCATGCCGTCGTTAAGCTCTGTGGCATGATCATATCGCATCATTTCCTCCTTGGTCAAATTGCGGCAGATTCCTCCCGGGCGATGAGTGGGGGACGTGATACTCAGTCCACCATGAGCGGCTACAAGATTGGGGGACATGATATCGTGTCCCTGCTTCGCGTGGGACACGAAATCACGTCCCCGTAGCCGCTCAGCATATGGACAGACAGGGATCAGCTGCGGATATTCTCAGCGGAAGTAGTCTGTGAGCGCTATTGACAAATTAGCCATGATGTGGCTAAAATCTATCCATGATACGGCGATATCTCACGGAACACATCGAAGAGTCCCTCCGGCATTTTCCGGTCGTGCTGCTCACCGGCGCTCGGCAGGTCGGAAAATCGACTCTGGCCCAGGGGCTGATCAAGCCTTCCTGGAACGCACGCTACCTGACCCTCGATGACCGCGCCGTTCTCGATGCCGCCCTCCGCGATCCGGACGGGTTCGTCAGCGGGCTCGAAGGCCCGGTCGTGTTCGACGAGGTCCAACGCGCGCCGGACCTCTTGAGGGCCATAAAGAAAAGCGTCGACGAGGACAAGAAGCCGGGCCGGTTTCTTCTCACCGGCTCGGCCAATCTCCTGACCTTGTCGAATGTCTCCGAAAGCCTGGCCGGACGGATCTCGATCCACACGCTCCTCCCCTTCTCCTGGGCGGAAAAGAACGAATGCCCCGCGCCGACGACGATCGGCCGGCTGTTCGACGCCGGATCGGCGGCGGATATCGTCAGATCGTTGGCCCCGGCGCGCGTCGGAGGTGTTAAAGCGGATCCCGCCCGAAAGGGCCGAAAAAACGAGATCGCGGAGGAGATCCTGGCCGGAGGCTTCCCGCCGGCGTTTCTCATGGGGTCGGAAAAAGCCAGACGCGAGTGGTTCGCTTCCTACCGCCAGACCTACCTGGAAAGAGACCTCATCAACATAAGGGCCATCGAACACGTCCCGGACTTCAACCGCCTTCTGACCCTGGCCGCGCTCAGGACCGGACGGCTGGTCAATCTCTCCGACTTGGCCAGGGACTCGGGCCTGGCGTTCTCGACCTTGCGGAGGTATATGAATCTCCTGGATGTGACCTACCAGGTGTCTTTCCTCCCGCCCTTTCATGCCGACATCGGCAAGAGGCTGGCCAAGACGCCCAAGCTTTTTTTCCACGATACGGGCATGGCCGCGTATTTCGCCGGGCTGGATGACTGGGCGGCCTTGGAGAGGCAGGGATTCCTGGGGGCTTTCGTCGAGTCCTGGGCGGCCTCCGAGATCCGGAAGATGATGAGCATCGAAGACAGGCGCCTGGGACTGTTCTTCTGGAGGACGCAGGCGGGGCAGGAGGTCGACTTTCTGATCGAGCGGGCGGGCAGGGTCGCCGCCATCGAAGTGAAATGGGGAGCGCGGATCGAGGACTCGGCCGTCCGCAACCTGGAGCGGTGCATGAACGACCTCGGAGACGCCGCTCCCATCGGCGTCATCGTCTATGGCGGAACCGAAACGATGGCTTTGAGTACGAAGATCGCCGCGATCCCCTTCGCCGCGTTCTTTGGGAGAGAATAGAGCCGGCCGGCCATGAAAGGACGGGAACGATGGACGTCGCCAAACGGCCGCGGATCGGGCTCATTGGGGGGAGTCGGGCCGGACGGGAAACCAGTGAAGTTCGCGGGAGCGGCCGATCCGAGGGGCAGAGGCGCGGCCGCAACGACATGGGGACTGAATACTTCCGGTCGGCCAGGCCGCCGTGGATGAAGAGGAGCGCCGGGGATATAAAGAGCGAAATATACCACCTAATTCGTTACCCAATTCATCGGGTATTATCCATTTGCCAATTGATCGTCTTTTGCCACCGGGCATTCTGCCCGCGGCCCAGGCATTCGACCTGATTTCGCGCCCTTAAGTCCTTCAATACGCGCCGGATCATATCCACGCCGACATTCGGACAATCACGCTGGAGCTCCATGATCCGAAAAGCGCCTATCCTATGATCGATCGCCTGAAGAATGAGATTCGTCTTTTCGCCTTTCGGACTCTTGATCTGACCCGCTCGTTGCTCGAATTCGTCATAGGCTCGCTTGAGGATGAAGAGCAGGAATCCGATATACGGCCACGGGTCGTGTCGGCCTTCATGCCAGCCTTGAGAACTTTGTTGAAGGGTCTCGTAATACCGCTCTTTGTTCTCTTCGATCAAGCGTTCCAGGCTGATATAACGGCCGACTTCGAAGCCCGCGTGATAACAGCATAACAAGAGCAAAAGCCGCGATACGCGGCCATTGCCGTCCCGAAATGGATGGATGCAGAGGAAATCGAGATTCAAAGCGGCCAACGTGATGAGCGGAGAAACGCGGCAATCGCGATATTCGTCGTTCCAAGCGCCGATCATTTCGCGGATAGCATCCGGTGTTTTTTCCGGCGAAACACTTCGGAAGAGCACCTGTTTCCGCCCGTCCGGGAACGTCTTTATGATATCAACCGGTTGCTCCTTATATTTACCGGCATCCCATATTTCTCCGCGATTCAGCTTGTGCAATCGCAGGATCGTATCTTCGGAAACCGGCAATTTCGCGCCTTCGGAATGGATCAGATTCAGCGCATCCCGATAGCCGCCGATTTCTTCTTCATTGCGGTTCCGCAACTCCGGCTTTCCGAAAACGACCGTTCCCACGCGCGATTGATCGATCTCGACGCCTTCGATGCGGTTTGAAGAGACGACGCTTTCCGCCATGGCGTGTTCGCGAAGGGACTTCAGCCTTTGCGGCGACTGCCGGGTGAACAGATCCTGTCTCCCCTTGGCCGCGCCGATATCTGAAAGATACCAAGTGATGGGCAGAGGGATGGTCTTTCCGATTTCGCTCGATACGATTTGCCGCATGGTCATCATCAGGATTGTCCCCCATCACTCGGCCTTTTGTCCTGAAACTTCATCGGCTTGGAGCTGATTATGGACCTTATAACTTGGAAAATCATATATGCCCCGATGCTGAGCTGTCAAGACCTGGAGTAAGCGGGTAAACGAAAAATAATTACAGATGGAAATGATTGGATAGTCAAGGAAGGGGGAAACCTGCGTTGCTATTCACCCCTGGCCATCGCTGCCGGTGTTTTGATCCTGCTCGGCCGCTAGATAATTTTCTCTGCTTTCGCCGGCCGTTCCTGGGCGGCCGGGTCGCGGCCGAGGGGGCGACGATCGACGGCTCATTCACCTCGGGATTCGAAAAACGGTTCGTCGGCGATTATTTGTGGAAGATCGAGAAGGACGCAGACGGATTTGCGTCGCTGGTCAGGTATCGAATCACTTCCTGAAAATCTTCCTGCGCCCACGGAAAGGACTTGGCCGCCTCTTGAAGAGTGAAACCGTCCCTTCAACGAAGAAATATAATCCCGCTAATCCAACAATGGGGGTTACGACGATTAAGGGGATTGGGATAAACCCAACGACATAGACGCCTCTGACATTGCCCTTGATCAGCTCGGATGTCAAGACTACTCCCAAGCCTAAAAAGAACAGTCCCGCCAACATCTCTCCGACAAACTTGCCGAGTCTTTCCTCTTTTACCGCTCTTACGGTCCCTATGATTAAGAGGATTAAACCGATGACAAACGCGATCATAAAAAAAAACGGCAAGATGGTTCCATGAAAAAAATCGTGCCAACCGCGGGCCAGGATGACGGGTAATATGGTTAAAATAAGGCCGGCGCACAATAAGACTTTTGTCGTCCGGTTCCTCAATCTCCCCATGGCTTACCAATATCCCACCGATAGGCCGAAGTCAAACAGATTTTGACCTTCCTCAGCTACTCGCGGCAGCGGCGCAGGGTGTCGGGATCGGGCCGCTGATGGATGGTGCCGTCCTGGGTGATGGCAAACGGGAAGTTCCGGTCCGCCCGGCTGAGTAAGATTATCCTGGGTATGCCTTTGACCTTGTCTAGAAAGCCCTCGGGAGTGGGCGGCTATTTAGACTCGTCCCAGATGATGTCCTTGTAAGACACGACATCGAAAGGGCAAGGCCGGGTGGACTTGTCGAATTCTTCGCGAAAGATCTTCCCGACGGCATCGCAAGCCCCGGTCACCAAATCGCGGAACTCTTTGATCAGGATGTAAACGCTATTATCCGTTAGAGATCCGGCCGGCTGTCCGGGGAGGCCCTCATAGACGTAGACCTTCCCGCCCCGGAATCGGAATTCCTCGATCTTATCGGTGACGTCGACTCTCTGATAGCCCCATTCCCTCTTATCGAGGTTGGCCAGGTCCTCCTGGCTGATCACGTATAGAATGGCGTTGATCCTGCCTCCCTTTTTCGCGGAGATATTCAACTCCGCCGTCCCGGCGATCGGAACGCGTTCGCTGCCGCGAGCCAAGAACGCGGCCATCTTTTGGGCGCCAGAGGGCGCTCGAGCATCGTTGAACGGGCGGACGCACGCCCAGGCCCTCTCATAGCCCGCGAGATGGATCTGATGGATCGGGCCCGCATATTTATGCCGGAGCGTCTGCTCGAAGCTAGGCAAGGAGACCAGGGAACCGTAAGCGATGATGCCCGCAGAGCCGTCGGGAATATCGAGGACGGTTTTTCTCTTCGCAGTGCACGCGGATGCGATGATCAGGCAGAACACAGACAGGCAGAACGCCATCCCCAACAACGGACCGGCCTTAACGGCGGCGGACGAATGATCCCACATGATGCCCTCCCTTATGCTGTCCGAAGGATAACACCGGGGCCGGGAGCGATCAATAGATTGGGGGACATGATACTCTTTCCACCATTCGGGGACAGAGAATCACGTCCTGGCTTCGCGTAGGACTATGAGGCATGTCTCCGTAATCGCGAATTCACGTCCCCGCAATTGTTCGGCGGGACACGGAATCACGTCCCCACAGCCGCGTTCAATAAGCAATATTCCCGCTTCCGGCGTATTATCGTAATAGGAGTCGCGCCATGAAACCTTCGCTCATCGGCTCAATGGCCGTCGTCATCGCCCTCGCCCTCCCCTCCCCTTCGGCCGGCCAGGGATCGGCGGCCAAAGGTTCGGCCGATCTCTTCAAATCGGGACGCGTCCGGCTGGTCGAGGAGTTACGGATTACGGATAAAGACCTTCCCGAGAGCGCCCTCTTTCAGAATCCGCGCGGTGTCGCCGTCGACGCCCGCGGCAACGTCTTTGTCACGGATTTCGAGGCCAACCACATCAAGGTCTTCGGCCCGGACGGCAAATTCCAGAGGACGATCGGCCGAAAGGGCCAGGGACCCGGCGATCTCTCCGGCCCGGCCAACATCGAGATTTCCGGAGCGAGGGTCATCGTCTGGGAGGGCATGAACCGGCGGTTCTCGATCCTGGACATGAAGGGCGGGTTGATCCGCACCGCAAAGGCGCTCCATGGGGGATGGGGAGATCTCATGAAGCTCAGGGCCCTGCCCGATGGCCGCCTGGCCGCGTTCATCGAAAAGGGGCTTCCCGATCAATTCCAGGGCCGGCTGCCTGAGGAGCGGGAATACGCGGTTGTGCTGCTGTCCGCCGACCTGGAACCGACGGAAACGATCTACGAACAGAAGGCCCTGAACCGGCGCTGGACCCGCCATCCCGAAACTCAAGGCCTGATCCAGATCGGCCTTCCCTATCATCCCAGGGTCGAGGCCGACATCTCAGCGGGCGGGACGGCGGCCATCGGGTGGAACGGGAAGTACGAGATCGGGCTGTACGATCTCGGGAAGGGGAAAGAGCGGATCTCGACGCTGACCCGTCCGTACACCCCGATCAAGCTCGAGGAGCGCGACAAGCAGGCCCATTTTTCCCAGTACAGGCTGGTCGTCTATACGGACGGCAAGAAGACCATCGTCCCCAAGCCGCCGGAATACATTGTCAAGGGAACGGACTTCCCCGAATTCCTGCCTCCCTACCGGGGGATGATCTTCGACGGCCGGGGCCGCCTCTGGGTCCAGGTGTTCACGCCGGGGCGGGAGACAAACGTGTTCGACATCTTCGATCCGAAGGGAAAAAAGGGGGACACGATCCCCATTCAAGAGAATGGGGTCATGTCCCCCTTTTTTCTGAACCGGGTCGCGGTCGAGGGCGCGACGATCGACGGCAGTTTTACGTCAGGATTCGGAAAGCGGTTCGTCGGCGATTATCTGTGGAAGATCGAGAGGGACGCGGACGGATTCGCGGCGTTAGTGAGGTATCGCATAACGCAATGAAAATTGGATAAAAAGGGGGACACGATTTCGCGGTTACAAGATAGGGGGACATGATACCATGTCCCCGCTTCGAGTGTGAGCAATTACAAATCTAGGGGGACACGATCCCGATTTAAGAAAATCGGGTCATGTCCCCGTAATTGCTCATGTCCCCGGCGCAACGGACCTGAGGCGGAATCCCTCAGGACTTCGCTTTCTTCGAAGGTTTCGACTTGCCGGAACTGTTAAGGGCGACCGCTAAGCGAACGAGCGCCTTGAAGGCGGACTCGTCAACTTCTTCTCCTTCGTGGATGTCGATCGCGCGGCGTACGTTTCCGTCGAGACTCGAGTTGAAGAGACGGGCCGGATCCTTCAGAGATGCGCCCTTGGAGAACGTAAGCTTCACGACATTCTTGTAGGATTCGCCAGTGCAGATGATGCCGTCGTGCGACCAAACCGGAGTGCCCATCCACTTCCACTCCTCGACGACGTCCGGGTCTGCTTCCTTGATGAGCTTGCGCATTCTGCTGAGGGTTTCCCCGCGCCAGTCCCCGAGTTCGGCGATTCTATTCGAGATGAGCTCCGATGCCGACCGGCCTTGGCTCGCGCCCGACTTTTTCATCTTCTCCTCCTGGAAGTTCCAGATATATGAGAATCACGCCGCCTTCGCGCGGGACTATGACGTGGGCTTAGACCTTTCTCCCGATCATCAGCGAGCTGTCGTAAGGCGTATCGATGCGCCGGATCCTTGACAGCCCCGCCGCTTTCATCCAGCCGCTCACTTCCTTCTCCGAGTACGTGTCCCCGGCGTCCGTGCCGACCAGCATATTCAAGGCGAAAAACGCTCCGGCCGCGGGGCGTGTTCTGTTTTCATTCATGATAAAGTCCTGGACGACCAGTTGGCCTCTCGTATTCAGCGCCCCGGCGCATTTCTTGAAGAGTCGGTTGTTGTCGGCGACGGAATTCATGTGGATGATCGCGGATAACAAGATCAGGTCGTAACCTTTGTCGAACTCGTCTTTGCGGAAGTCGCCGGCCTGGAATGCAAACCGTCTCGAAAGGCCGGATTCGCCGACATAGCTTCGGGTGAGGGGAATCACATCCGGCAGGTCGAAAACCGTAGCCCGAAGATCATTCTTCGCCCGGACAAGGGCCATGGAAAAAGCTCCGGACCCGCCGCCGACATCCAGAGTTTTTCGAGCGGCGGAAAGGTCGAGAAGTCTCACCATCGCCGAAGCTTGAGCGAGCGCACGTTGATGCATGGCCGCGATGAATCCCTGAACGCGCTTCCGCTCGCTCCCTTTCCCGGCTTGCCTGTGGAGCACGGTGCCGCCATGCGAAACCGCCTTTGTGAGCGTTGTCCAACTGTTCCAAAGGTTGGCGGTATGGGCCAGGCCGCCCAGATAGCCGGGTTTTCCCTTGACGAGGTGATCCAGAGAAAAAGGAGTGTTTGAAAACCGTTGATCCCGCTTTCTGAGCAAGCCGAGGGCACAGAGGGCGTTCATGAGGCGATCCAGGCCCCGTTCGTCGACCCGCAATGCCCTGGCGACATCGGCGGAGGTTCTTTTTGCCGCGGCCAATGCGGTAAAGACGCCCAGCTCGAAAGCCGTCAGAATAATGCGGCTCTGGCGGAATGCCGCAGTGAGCCTCAGGAATTCGTCGGGAGTGATAATCCGGCCTTTGTCCATAGCCGCTCGCGGGATCATCCTCATTCTCCTTCTCGCCGCTGGAAGCTTCTTCTCCATCGGGAGATAAGACAACTTACGCCGCGGCCCGCTTTGATATTATCTCATCATCCACGTTCAATTCCATTTCCGCGCTTGCGGGGCCGAGGCGGCCGAAGTCATTCATTGAGAAAATATGCGTTTGGCCTCGTCCATATTCGTATGGGAAAGCGATGAGCTTGACTTCATGATTGAACGAGGTTAAACTATGAAAGGAGATGTTAAACATAATGATTTAGGTTTAACTATGCCTATCGTCATCGCCTCCCCCAAGTGCCAGGTCGTCATCCCAAAAAAAGAACGGCAGAAAATCGGGATCAAGCCCGGAGCCAGGGTGACGGTCGACGCGGTCGGTGATCACATCGAGATCCGGCCGGTTCCCGAGAATCCCATCGACCACTATTGCGGAATATTCAAAGACGGGCCTTCTCTGACTCGAGCCCTCTTGAAAGAACGGAAGAAAGAGCGCGAACGTGAGGACCGGAAAGGTTCTTGACTCTTTCGCCCTTCTCGCCTACCTGAGGGGAGAGCCGGGAAGCCAGGCGGTTCGGATGGCCATGGCGGAGACCGGAAATCGCGTCCTCATGAACGATATCAACATCGGAGAAGTCTATTACGTTCTTGCCCGGGAACGCGGAAACGATCGGGCCGATCATTTTCTCAGCTCCATATTGCCTTCTTTGCCCATCGAAATTGTCGTTACCGATTTTGAAATGGTCATCCGGGCGGCGAGAATCAAAGCCCGAAATGCGCTCGCTTACGCCGATTGTTTCGGCATCGCCACCGCTTTGCGGGAGAATGCGGCGATCCTCACCGGAGACCCGGAATTCAAAGCCGTCGACTCGCTCGTCGCGGTCGAATGGATCGGCTGAGACTAGGGGGACATGATATCGCGGTTACAAGATTGGGGGACGTGATACGCCGTGCACCGGTCGTTGTCGCAGTTGCAAGATTGGGGGACATGATATCGTGTCCCTGCTTCGCGTGGGACACGAAATCACGTCCCCGCAACTGCGTCACCGTAATTACTCGTACTTGAGGCTGGCCGCGGGATTGGCCAGGGCCGCCCGGATGACCTGGGAGCTGACGGTGACGACGGCGATCACGACCGCGGCCAGGGCGCTCAGGAGAAAGATCCCCACGGACAGGTTCGTCCGGAAAGCGAATCCCTGCAGCCAGCGTCTCATGACGAAGTATCCGATGGGCCAGGCGATCAAGTTCGCTATGACCACCCACTTGACGAATTGGCCGGTCAGGAGCCAGAGGATGTTGGCCAGCCGGGCGCCCAGCACCTTGCGGACGCCGATCTCTTTCGTTCTTTGTTCGGTCACGAAGGCGGCCAGCCCGAACAACCCGAGGCACGAGACGAAAACCGCCAGGAACGAAAACACCGAGACGATTTTTCCCGCCCGGCTGTCGTTCTCGTAAAGGCTGTTGACCCTCTCGTCGAGAAAGCCGAACTCGAACGGCAGCCCGGGCGAAAGCGAATCCCAGGCGTTCCGGAGCTCCGCCAGGACCCCGCTCATCCTCTGGGAATTGACCTTCGCCAGAAGGTAGGGCCGCCGGGTCGATTTGACGGCCTCGGGGAGCATGTATCCCATCGCCCGGACGTCCCTGTGCAGGGATTCGAAATAGACGTTGTCCATGATGCCGATGATGGTCAAATCGACTTTCGGCCCCCAGATCCGGATCTTTTTCCCGATCGGATCCGGGATCCCGAAATATTCCGCGGCCTTCTTGTTGATGACGACGGCGCCCGTGTCCGAGGGAAAATCGCGGGAGAGGAACCGCCCTTCGGCCATCCGGATGTTCAAGACCTTGGCGAAATCCTGATCGCAGGTCAGGAAATTCAAATTCATGGGCCGGCTGCGGTCCACGCCTTCCACCCCGATCCCCCAATTGACTGTGCCTTGCCCCGGAAGCGCCCGGACCGACGTCACGCCGAGGACGTCGGGGATCTGCTTCAGCCGCTCCTTGTAGGCGTCGAGCCGCTTGTCGAGGAGCTCGGCGTTCGGGATGACGACGACATGGTCCTTGTCGAATCCCAGCCGCCGGTTCCGGATATGGTCGAGCTGGCGGCCGATCGTCAGGGACCCGATGATGAGGAGCGCCGACATGGCGAACTGGAAGACGACGAGGCCGTGGCGCAGGATGAGCGCTCCGCGCCCTTTGCCGGCGAGAGGCGAGCCCTTGAGGATGTCCGTGTTCTTGAAGGAGGAAAGGAAAAACGCGGGGTAGAGCCCGGCCAGGAATCCGACCACCAGGGCCGTGCCCAGGAGCGCCGGAATGACCAGGGGATTGCCGAAATAAGGAAGCGCGAGGGCCCTCCCCGTCAGGTTCCGGTAAAGGGGCAGGGCCAATTGGATGAGCCCGACCGCCAGGAGAAGGGCCAGCAGGCTCAGCAGCATCGACTCGCCCAGGAACTGCCCGATCAGCTGGGACTTGAGGGACCCGACGATCTTCCGGATGCCCACCTCCCTCGCCCTCTTGGACGAGCGGGCCGTGGCCAGGTTGACGAAGTTGATGCCGGCGATGAGGAGGATCAGCAGGGCGACGGCGGTGAAGATCCGGACGTAGGCCGCGCTCCCGTTGGGCTGTCCTCCCGTCACCAGGTCGGAGTGGAGATGGATCCACGTGATCGGCTCCAGGGTCCAGGTCCAGGGAAGATGGGGCTTTCCGCCGGCGCCATAGACATTTTCGATCTCGACGAGCTTCTCCTCCATCGTCTTCCGGGTCACGCCCTCGCGGAGGAGGAGATAGGTCGTGAAATTATTGTTCGTCCAGCCCGGCTCGTCTCCCTTGTAGTACGTTTTCATGGAGACCAGCATTTCGAACCGGAAATGCGAATTGCGGGGAACGTCCCGGACAACGCCCGTCACCTTGAAAAGCTGCCACGTGCCGAAGACCTGGATCTCCAGGCTTTTGTTCAGCGGATCCTCGCTCCCGAACACCTTCGCGGCCAGCGATCGGGAGAGGACGATCGAGGAGGGATCGGCAAGGGCGGTCTTGGGATCGCCCGCGATCAGGGGAAACGTGAACACGTCGAAAAAGGACGGCTCGGCCGCGTAGCCCTCCGTTTCCTTGAGGGACGATTCCCGGTGTTTGATCACGCAGTCCCCGAGCCGGCCCATGAGCTGGGTGACCGCTTCGGTCTGGGGATAGCTTTGCCGGATGGTTCGGGCCAGGATGGACGGCGTTCCGAGCTGGTGGATCCGCGAATCCCCCTTGTTCGACCAGTCGGCCGTGATCCGGTAGATCCGGCCGGCTTTCTCATGGAACCTGTCGAAGCTCAGTTCGTCGAAAACGAAGAGGAGAATCAGGATGCTCGCGGCCAGGCCGACGGCCAGGCCAAGGATGTTGATCAGCGAATAGATCTTGTGCTTGAGCAGGTTCCGCAGAGCGACCTTGAGGTAATTCCCGAACATCGTCTTCATCGAAATATACGGACGATATTTAGAAAAGGTTGCCAGATTATTTATTACGGTGACACCCATCTCAATCACTTAATTAAGCCGGGGAAGTTTAAATGGATCGTGGAAATAAGTAATTGAGTTGGGTGTCACCGCAATTGGGTCTCACCGTAATAAAATGGATAGTAGAATTAAGTGATTGAGATGGGTGTCACCGTAATTACCGTAATTTAAAAGCTCAGGGTGAAAACCGTCGGACCGGCCGGTTCCGAGTGGACGTGGATGGCCCCCCGGTGCAATCGCATGATCTGGCGCGACAGGCTCAAGCCGATGCCCGATCCCGTCGCCTTGGTGGAGAAAAAGGGAACGAAGATCTTCTCCAGGTTCTCCGGGGCGATTCCCGGGCCATTGTCCCTGACCTGGATGAGGATGCGCCCCCGTTCGTTCAGGAAGGCCCGCAGGCCGATGGCCGCCCCCTCCCGGCCTTCGAGGGCCTGGAGCGCGTTGAGGAGGAGGTTGATCAGCACCTGCTCGATGAGCTCGGCGTCGGCGTCGAGCTCGAGCGTCTCGGGCTCGATCTCTGTCGTAAACCGGACGCTCCGGCCGGCCATGTGGGCCTGCATCAGGCGCCCGACCCGGTCAAAGAGCTCGCGCAGGGCGAAGATCCGGATGGTCGGCCTGGGGAGAAGCGTGAGCGAGCGGAACGCTTCCACGAAATGAAGCAATCCCCGGCTCCTCTTTTCGATCGCTTGGGCCGCGTCCTGGATGTCCTTCCGCCTCTCCGCTCCGGCCGGATCTCCGGCTTCCGGGGATTCGGCCGAAACGAGATCTCCGATCGTGGAGGCGAGGGTGGAGATGGGCGTGACCGAGTTCATGATCTCGTGGGTGATGACCCGAATGAGCTTCTGCCAGGCCTCCATCTCCTTTTCCTCGAGCTCGCGCTGGATGTTGTGGATGGAGACGAGCTTGAATTGATTGCCATGCAGCTTGAACTCGGTGGCGTGGAGGGCGAGGGTCAGGGGCTCCTTCTCGTCCTCGACCTTGACGAATTCCTTCTCCCGGGGCGGGAGCCGGAGAATGGTCTCGACGAGAAGCGGGTTCCGGTCCCGGAGCGATTCGATCGTCTTCAAGGTGGGCACCCGGAGGAGGCGCTTGGCCGCGGCGTTGATCAGCTCGACCTCGCCGCCGGGCCGGAGAACAAGGAGCCCGACGCCGATGTGCTGCACGACCGTCTGAAGGTACTGGACGTGCTCCTCTTTTTCGGCCCGGGTGCGGCGGAAGGCGTCCATCAGCTCGGACAGGACCGTCCTCAGCTCCCGGAAGGCGGCGCCCTGCCCGTCGTCCCGGAAGCTCTGGGAAAAGTCCTCGTAGCGGATCGACTCGAAGAACCGGGTCAGCTCGCGGTTCGTCTTCTCCACATAGCGGATGAGGGCGTAGGTCTGGTAAGCGGCCAGCGCGGCCAGGACAAACACGGCGAGCCGGTATTGCCTCCCGAGGACGAACAGCCAGGCGGCCGCGGCGATGAGTAGGACGAGCACCCCGACGCGGAGGACGCAGACGACCCGGAACCGCTTAAAGACCATGCTTTTCGAGGCGCCGGTACAGGGCGCTGCGGGACAGCCCGAGCTCCTTGGCGGCGTGGCTGATGTTGCCGCCGAACTTGCTCAGGGTCTTGCGGATGAGGATCTTTTCCGCTTCCTCGAGGTTGCAGCTCTCCTGGTCCGGGCCGGCCCCTCCCCTCTCGGCGTCGACGAAAAAGAACTCTCCGGGCTGGAGAACGGCCTCGTCGCTCATGATGACCGCCCGCTCGATGGCGTGCTGAAGCTCCCGGACGTTGCCCGGCCAGGCGTATCGTTCCAGCTTGCGGAGCGTGGCGGGAGGCAGGCGCTTAACGGAGGCCCCGTACTTCCGGGTGTAGACGGCCAGGAAATGCTCGGCCAGGAGGGCGATGTCCTCGCCCCGCGCCCGCAGCGGCGGGATGCGGATCTCGACCGTGTTGATCCGGTACAGGAGATCCTGGCGGAACGATTTCTCGGCGACCATCTCGTAGATAGACAGGTTGGTGGCGCAGATGAGCCGGACGTCGACCTCGACCGGAGTGTTCGAGCCGAGGCGCGTGACCGTCCGCGTCTCCATCGCCCGGAGGAGCTTGGACTGAAGGGGGATGGAGAGGTTCCCGATCTCGTCCAGGAAGAGCGTCCCGCCGGAGGCGATCTCGAAGCGCCCCGGCCGGCTTTCCTTGGCGTCGGTGAAGGCACCCTTCATATGCCCGAACAGCTCGCTCTCGAAGAGCGTCTCGCTCAGGGCGCCCATGTCGACGGAGAGGAAGATCTCTTTCGAGCGCGGCGAGCGGCGGTGGAGCTCGCGGGCGACGAGCTCCTTGCCCGTACCGTTTTCGCCCAGGATGAGGACATTAGCGTCGGTCGAGGCCACCTTGGCGATCGCGGCGTAGACGGACTGCATGGCCGGGCTGCGGCCGATGAAATCGCGGAAAGGGCTGTCCAAATCGGCCGACATGAGCTCCTGTCGCGACCTCAGGGTCTCGACCTCGACCCGCGACCGGCGCAGCTTCAGGGCCGAGGACAGCGTCGCCAGGAGCTTCTCGTTCTGCCACGGCTTGAGGACGAAATCCGTGGCCCCTTCCTTGATGGCCCGGACGGCCAGCTCGACGTCCCCGAAGGCTGTGATGAGGATGACCACGGCCCGCCGATCGAGCTCCAGGATCCGGGCCAGCCAGTGCAGACCCTCCAGGCCGTCCGTGGCGCCGCGCCGGAAGTTCATGTCGAGGAAGATGACATCGAAGCTCTCCTCGCCGAGCCGCGAGACGATCTTTTCGGGACGGCTCTCGATCTCGACCTGGGCGACGTGCTGCTTGAAGAAGAGGCGGGCCGCCTCAAGGATGTCCTGGTCGTCGTCGATGAGGAGGATTTTCCCGGTCTTTTTTTCCATTTCAGGGCCCTTCCTCGGTTTCCCGGCTTATTCCCGACGACATTATAGCAAAAAATATGCCTAGTCCCGCAGGGAGCCGGTTCGGGGGAGCATCCGGCAGGCGGCCCCGCGGGAAGCTCCGGAACGTTCGATTCCGGACACCTATTGTCTCACGCGCGAACACTGGAAGCCTCGTCCGACGCCTGTTCAGCCCTCAAGTCCGGCCTCCTGCCCCCTTTTCCGGAGAGAACGGAAGCGGGCGGCGGCGACCGCCGATCTGGCATGATCTGTGCAATAAATACGGCTGAAGGACGGAGGCTGCTATGAGCATGGACCGCAAAATCGAAAAAAAGACCTGGACGAAGAAAAGGATCATCATCATCGCCGCGTCCGTCATCTTCCTCGCTTTCGCCATTTACGTCTTCGTCTTCAAATTCCGGACCTCCACCCTCAACGTCGAGAGCGACCGGATCCAGATCGCCGCCGTAACCAAGGGCCCCTTCCAGGAATATATCGCCGCCGTCGGCAACGTCATTCCGCGGAACACCTATTTCCTGGACGCTCTCGAAGGCGGCACGGTGGAGAAGATCTTCATCGAGGCCGGGGCCATGGTCAAGGCCGGCGACTCGATCCTCCAGCTGAGCAACACCAACACCGTCCTCGACATCATGTGGCGCGAGTCCGACCTGTTCAACGCCTCGAATAACCTGCGCCAGACCCGGCTCCAGATGGAGCAGTACAAGATGCAGATCCGCAAGGAGATGAACGACGTCGAGAACGACCTCCAGCAGGAAAAGCGGAAATACGACCGCTACGCCGAGCTGGTCAAGACCGACCTGATCTCCCAGCACGAGTACGAGATCCAGAAGGACCAGTACGAATATCTCGTCCGCAAGAAGGAGATCACGGCGGAGACCCAGAAGAACGACCTGGCCTTCCGCGAGATCCAGCTCCAGTCCCTGGACGAGTCCGTCCGCCGGCTGCAGGAAAGCCTCCAGATGGCCAAGCGGAAGCTCGAAAACCTCATCGTCCGGGCGCCGGTCAACGGCTACCTGACGGCCATGGACGCCCAGGTCGGAGAGTCGAAAAGCCCGGGCACGCGGCTGGGCCAGATCGATATCCTCGAGGGGTACAAGGTCCGGGCCCAGATCGACGAGCATTATCTGCCCCGGATCGAGATCGGCCGGACCGGCACGTTCGAGCTGGCCGGTGAGGTCCACCGCCTGGCCGTCCGCAAAGTCTACCCCGAGGTCAAGGACAACCGCTTCGAGGTCGACATGGAGTTCGCCGCGCCCGAGCCGAAAGGGATCACCCGCGGCCAGACTCTGCACATCGACCTCAACCTGAGCGACCAGACCGAGGCCGTGCTTCTGGCTAAGGGCGGCTTCTACGCCTCAACCGGAGGCAACTGGGCCTACGTCGTCGACCCATCGGGGAAGTTCGCCGTCAAGAGAACGATCAAGCTCGGCCGGCAGAACACCCAGGAATACGAAGTCCTCGAAGGCCTGCGGCCGGGCGAGAACGTGGTCATTTCATCCTACGAATCTTACGGCGACATCGATCGCCTGGTCATAAAAAAATAGCGACTCAAGAATCCGCCAAGGAGGGATCCATGATCAAGCTTGTGAATCTGAAGAAGGTTTTCGCGACCGAAGAGGTCGAGACGACCGCGCTCAACTCCATCAACCTGGAGGTCAACGAAGGCGAGTATGTCGCCATCATGGGACCGTCGGGCTGCGGGAAGTCCACCCTGCTCAACGTCCTGGGCATGATCGACCAGCCGACGAGCGGGGATTACTTCTTCCTCGGCCAGGAGGTCTCCAAGTTCAGCGAACGGAAGCGGGCCGGCCTGCGCAAGAACAACATCGGCTTCGTCTTCCAGAGCTTCAACCTCATCGACGAGCTGACGGTCTTCGAGAACGTCGAGCTGCCGCTCCTGTACCTGGGATTCACCGTCGCGGAGCGCAAGAAGCGCGTCACCGGGACGCTCGAGCACATGGCCCTGATGGCCCGGCGGAACCACTTCCCCCAGCAGCTGTCGGGCGGCCAGCAGCAGCGCGTGGCCGTGGCCCGGGCCGTGGTGACCAAGCCCAAGCTCATCCTGGCCGACGAGCCGACGGGCAACCTCGACTCCACCCACGGCGAAGAGGTCATGAATCTCCTCGGACAACTCCACGAGCAGGGGACGGCCGTCCTGATGGTCACCCATTCACCGACCTACGCCGAATACGCCCAGCGGATCATCCACCTCTTCGACGGCAACATCGTCTCCGAGAACATCCAGAAGCAATTCAAGATCTGATCCGGCGGCGCCGGGCGACGGGAGGCCGAACATGTCCAAACTCCGCGTTTCATTGATCCTCATCTTCATCCTCCTTGCGGGATTCGGCGCCGTAGCCGGCTTCGGCGCCGGCCAGGAGGCGGCCCAGCGGATAACCCTGGAAGCCTGTCTGGTGCGGGCCTTGGAGAAGAATCTCGACCTCCGCATCCAGATCCTCGAGCCCAGGATGGCCGACGCGGCCGTGACCCAGGCTTTCGAAAGGTTTCTGCCCACTCTTTCCTTCGGCATCGGAGCCGAGAGCAACCGGTCGGCGTCGTTCTCCTTCCTTGACGCCGCCGAGAGCGTCATCACCAGGTTCGACGACTACCAGGCCCAGTTCCGCCAGGTGCTTCCCACGGGGGGAACCCTCAGCGCTTCGCTTTACAACTACAAAAACAAGACCAACCTGAACTTCCAGACCATCAATCCCCGCTACGGCAGCCAGCTTTTATTCGCTTTCAGCCAGCCGCTCCTCCGCAGCTTCGGTTATCGCATCCCGCGCAAGGAGATCCTGATCGCCCGGCAAAACCGGGACATCGCCGAAAACACGGCGAAAAAAGCGGTCCTGGATACGATCTACGCCGCCGAGACGGCTTACTGGGACCTCGTCTTCGCCGTCGAGGATCTCGAGGTCAAGCGCCAGTCCATCAAGCTGGCCCGCGACCTCTTAGAACGCAGCCGCACGCAGCGCGAGGTCGGGATGCTGGCCCCGATCGAGGTCTTGTCTGCCGAAGCCGAGGTCGCCGCCCGCGAAGCCGACATCCTGCAGGCCGAAGCGCTTGTCAAAAGCCGGGAGGACGCTCTGCGGGCCTTTCTCGATATGCGGACGCCGGTCGGAGAAACGGCCGCGCCGCTCGTCCCGGCCGACGCCCCGGCCACGGAAATCCGGACGGTCTCCGTCGAAAGCGCCGTGGCCGCGGCTCTCTCCGCCCGTCCCGAGCTCCTCTCCGCGCGAACGGGCGTCCGGAGCAAGGATCTGGAGTTGACCTACGCCCGGAACCAGCTTCTCCCCGACCTCAGCCTCAATCTGTCCTATTGGAGCCCCGGCGTCTCGGGCACCCAGATCCTCTACCAGGACGACAACCCGCTCTCGGGCATCGTGGTGGGGACGATTTCGGGACAAGCCGCCGCCGCGATGAAAGACGCCTTCCACTTCCGTTACAAGAACTGGTCCGTCGGCCTGACCCTGACCGTGCCCCTCAGCACGGTCCTGACGCGAGCCGCGGCCGCCCAGGCGGGCCTGGACGTGGAGCGGGCCCGGCTCGTTATGGAAAAGGCGGAACAGCAGATCATCCTCGAGGTCCGCGACGCCGTGCGGGACGTCGAGACCAACGCCAAGCGCGTCGCCGCCTACGAGGCCGCCCTCCGCCTGGCCGAAAAAAAGCTGGAGGGCGAGGAGCAGAAGGTTAAGGTCGGGTTGTCCACGAACTACACCCTGCTCCAGGTCCAGCGCGACCTGGCCGCGGCGAAAAGCCTGCACCTGCGGGCCCGGATCGACTCCGCCCTTTCCCAGGCACGGCTGGACAAGGCCACGGGTGCGTCACTCGAGGGCCGCAATATTCGCTGGACGGACCCGCTCGAAAAGTAGAACGAAGGGAAGATCAGGCCTTCGCCCGGAGACGGTAAAGGACTTCGCCCATCAGGCCGGATTCGGTGAGGGCGGCGATATAGATTCCCGGAAGCATGTGGACCGGCCTCTTCAGCATGGGCCCGGAGAGGCTGGCGAGGAGATCGCCGGCCTCCCACTCCTGCCGATGATCCTTCAGCACGACGGGGTGCGCATCGCTGACGATTTTTTCGAGAGCGTCTTTGAGGATCATCGTCTTCATCCTTTCCATAAGAACATACGCCGATTGCGGCGAAGAGGTTGCTTTCAGGCCTCAATCTCGGCGTCGGTTTTCAGCTTGCGGAACATGATGGGGATGGTCTTGTCCGTCGGCGCGCCCACCTGGACGAGCTGCCAGTCCTTATCATAGTCCTTGATCACGCGCCGGAGGACATCGACCCGATCTTCCTCGGGCCGGGCGGCGCCTTCCCAGGCGACGATCTCCACCCGGTAGCGCAGCGACCGGCGCTTGCCGTTGATCCGGACGTCGATGTCGATGTTCTGTTCCGCTTCCAGGGTCGGGATCGACAAGGAAATCTCTCTCATCTGGCCCTCCTGTTATTCATATTTCAAGGACTTGACGGGATCGTTTTGGGCCGCCCGGAACGCCTGGAGGCTCACGGTCAGCAGGGCGATCACCAGGGCCCCGCCGCCGGCCAGGACGAACAGCCACCAGGCGATGGTCGATCGATAGGCGAATCCCTTGAGCCAGTTCCGCATCAGGAGATAAGCGACCGGCCAGGCCAGGATGTTGGCGACGAGGACCCACTTGGCAAACTCTTTGGAGAGGAGCAGGACGATCCCTGGGGTCGACGCGCCCAGGACCTTGCGCACGCCGATCTCCTTGTTCCGCTGTTCCGCCGTGTAGGATGCCAGGCCGAACAGGCCCAGGCAGGCGATGATCACCGCCATGCCGGCGAACACCTTGAGGAGCAGGCCCATCCGCTCGTCGGCCTGGTACATCCGGCCGAAGTCTTCGTCGAAAAAACGGTACTCGACGGGGTACTGCGGATAGACGCTCCGCCAGGTTTGCTTGACGTCCTCCAGGGACGCCGGGATCTCTCCCGCCTTGAGCCGGACGATGGCGAAGCGAAATCCGGTTGGATCGACGCTGACGGCCAGGGGCTCGATGGCGTAGCGGACCGACTGATAATGGAAGTTCTTCATGACGCCGACGATCGGGCCCTCGACCCCGACGAGACGGAACCTCTTCCCCACCGCCGACGCGGCGTCGAGCCCCATGAGCTTCAGGACCTCCTCGTTGACCAGAAAGGCATGGCCCGCGTCCGTCGCGAACTCCCGCGAGAACGACCGCCCGGCGGCCATCCCGATCTTTAGTGTTTCGGGATAGTCGAAATCGACAATGCCGAAGCCGATCAGGACGCGCTGGGCCGGATCCTTGCCGTCCCAATCGGCGCCCCAGCTGTTGCTGCTGATGGACGTCGGCGGCTGATGGGTCGCCGTGACGCCGAGGATCCGGGGATTCCGGAGCAGCTGTTCCTTGAAAGTCGCGTACGAAGAATACGTCTCTCCGCGCAGAGGAAGGTAGATCAGCTGTTCCTTGTCGTAGCCGAGCTTCTTGTTCCTCATATAGTCGACCTGGCGGGTGACGACCCCCATGCCGATGAGGAGGAGGATGGACAGGCTGAACTGAAAGACGACCAGGATCTTCCGGAACAGGGCGCTCCTGGCGCCTCCGCTCACGCCGCCTTTCAGGACCTTGACGGGCTGGAAGGAGGAGAGGAAGAGGGCCGGGTAGCTTCCGGCGACGATCCCGGTGAACAGGGTGACCGCCAGGAGCCCGAGCAGGAATTTCGCGCGCAGCAGGGCGCCGAGGGCCAGGGTCTTGCCCGACAGGGAGTTGAAGGCCGGGAAGAGGAGAATCACCAGGCCGAGCGCGGCCGCCCCGGCCAGGAAAGCGGTCAGGACGGATTCGCCGTAGAACTGGCCGATGATGCTTTTTCTTTGGGCGCCGACGACCTTCCTCAGCCCGACCTCCCGGGCCCGGTTGGCCGAGCGGGCCGTGGCCAGGTTCATGAAGTTGATGCAGGCGATGAGGAGGACGAACAGGGCGATGGCGCCGAAGGTGTAGACAAACTGGATCCCCAGGTCGTTCCGGTTGAAGCCGAAATAGCCGAACAGCCTGAGGTCGACAAGGGGCATGAGAAGGAAGGTCGGACCCTTGTAATTTTCAAAGCGGCGGCGGGCTTCCGGATCGCTCTGGATCTGCTTCATCCGCTCGGGATCGGCCCGGATCGCTTCGATGTTCCTGTTCTTGACCATCTGGGTGATCTTCTCGGCCGCCGCTGCCGCGCCGCTGCGGGCATGCAGCTGGACGAAGGTCTCGATGTTGTTGCTGCCCATGGAATCGTCATATTGTCCCAGGGTCTTGACGAAGTCGAAGGGGACGAACAGGTCATAGGTCAGCGAGGAGTTCAGGGGGATGTTCTTCATGACTCCGGTGACCGTGAAGGCGTGGGACGTGTTGATGGTTACGGCCTTGCCCATCGGATCGGCGGCGCCGAAGTACTTTTTGGCCAGGTCTTCCGTGATGACCAGGGATCCGGGCTGGCTGAGGGCGGTTGCCGGATCGCCCTTGACCAGGGGAAAGGTGAACATATTGAAAACCTGGGGATCGACGGCGACGGCGCGGCGCTCGAAGAACGCGTTCTCCCCATAGCGAACGAGGAGGGCGCCCGTATAGGCGATCCGGACGGCGTCCTTGATTTCCGGGATCTCCGCCTTCAGGACCGGGCCCATGGGATAGGGCGTGAGGTAGACGTGGAATTTGCCCTGGCCGCCCTCCTGGTCCTGTTCGACCCGGTAGAGCGTCGCGGCGTTGGCGTGGAAGCGGTCGAAGCTCAATTCGTCCTGGACCCAAAGGAGGATGAAGAGGGCGCAGGCCATCCCGACCGCCAGTCCGGCGATGTTGATGAAGGAATAGCCCTTGTGCTTCCTAAGATTCCGCAGGGCGACCCGAAAGTAGTTTTTCAGCATGGCGGCGCTCCGTCCAGGACAAAATGGCTCATTCGGGGATATAAATTGCAATATCGGTGCCAATCCGGGAAAGGGAAGTTTTACGGAGGATTCGGGGGAAAACCGGCGGTATCTGTTCGGTTCCGGGACAACCGTTGTGCGTTTTCGCACACCGGGCAATATCTTCGCCGGGATTGGATCGGCCGGCTTCAATGGACCGGTTGTTCACTCGTAGCGGAGCGACTGGACCGGATTGCGTCGAGCGGCCCTCAACGCAAGCACGCCGACCGCAAAAACGGCGATGAGGAGAGTCACTCCCAAGGTCCCGGCGAAGATCCCCCAGCCGAGAGGGATATGGTAGGCATAAATCCCCAGAATTTTCCTCCCGAGAAGATAAGCCACCGGCCCGGCGAGGACATTGGCCAGGATGACGAGGGGGACGAACTCCCGGGAGAGTGCCAAGGCGATGCGCGACACGGAGGCGCCCAGGACTTTTCGCACTCCGATTTCCTTAGTCCGCCGCTCCGTGAGATAGGCCGCCAGCCCGAACAATCCAATCCCGGCGATGAGAACCGAAAGGACAGCCGTCAGCCGGGCGCCTGATTGGATTCTCGCTTCGAACTCGTATTCCCAGCGCATGATCTGCTCATCGAGAAAGAGAAAATCGAACTGGAACGGCTCCTCGGGGGCGACCGTTCGGAAGGCCGTTTCGATATGCCGGATGGCGTCCTCTTCCGAGCCGGGACTGATCCGGATGAAGCAACGGCCGTTCCGCTTGGGATTGAACAGAAAGACGAACGGTCCGATGGGAGACCGGAGCGGCTGGTAGTGAAAATCCTTGACCACGCCCACGATCCGGCCGTCCTCGCGGAAGACCGACAGCCGCTGGCCGACGGGATTCTTCAGCCCCATCATCCGGACCGCGGTTTCGTTGACGATATAGCCGGATTCGGCGTCGGCCAGAAACTCGCGGGAAAACGATCGGCCCGAAACGACCGGGATTCTCAAGGTTTCGAAATAATCGAAACCGACCCAATCGAAATTGAAGACCACGGTTCGAGCCGGGTCCTTTCCCTCCCAATCCACGGCGCTCACGGAAGAACCGATATTGCCCGGATTCTGTGCGGCCGCGGTTACGGCAAGAATGGAGGAATGCCGGAGAAGCTCGGTCCGGAGCAGGTCATATCTATCCCGCAGGGTCTGGCTCAGATTGAGAGAGATCAGGTCGTGGTGGTCGTATCCCAAATCGGTGTTTTTAATAAAAGCGATTTGCCGTTCCACGACCATCGTCCCGATCATCAGAATGGCCGATAGGGCGAACTGGAGGACGATCAAGGATTTCCTCAAAATCCCCCGGCGCGGCCGCGATAAGCCGGTTGCCTGCAGATGGACCTGGGGCTCGAGCCGGGCCATGATCATCGCCGGATAACCTCCGCCGAGAAGGGCGGCGACCGCGGCAATGACCAGGGCGGACAGGATCACCAGGGGGTTCCCCAGCGATTGGGGAGAGAGGGACGACCGCATCACGTTGTTGAACGTGGGGAGAAGGAGAAGCGTCAGACCTGCGGCCAGGGCCAGGGCGGACAGCGAACAGACGAAAGATTCCCCCAGAAACTGCCACAGGATATCGGCTTTCCGGCCGCCGACCGCTTTCCGGATGCCGATTTCCTTGGCCCGGGCGAGGCCGCGGGCCGTGCTCAGATTCATGAAATTGACGCAGGCGATGAGCAAGACGAACAAGCCGATCAGGGCGAAGAGCCTCAGCAGCGGCGCGAGGGCCGCCCCGGGCTCGTGCAGGTGTTTGCGGGAAAAGGGCAGAAGACGAAAATCGACGGCGAGTTTGTCTTTATCAAAATGCTCGCTCGCGATGCGGGTCATGGTCGAGGCCGCGGCCGGGAGATCGGTCCCGGGACGAAGCAGGACATAGGTCTGGAAAGGATTGCCCCCCCATTCGGTCGGCTCCTCGAAGTCGGGCGCGAACTGGAGGAGGAAGGGAACGACGGCATCGAAACGGAGCGAAGACCGGGCGGGAACATCGCGGATGACCCCGGTCACTTTCGCCTCAAAGGCATTATTGACCCGAAGCGTCTTTCCCAGGGGGTCCTCGTCTCCGAAATACTTCCGGGCCATGCTTTCGCTTAGAACCACGGCGGATCGGTCGGCGAAAGCAGACCCGGAATCCCCCCGGACGAAGGGAAAGCTGAAGATCCGGAAAAATGAAGAATCCGCCAGGGCCACGACATCGTTGGTGAAAATCTTTTCGCCCCGGCGGATCTGAATTCCCTGCTCGATCTGCACTCGGGCGGCTTCCAGAACGCCGGGGCTCTTCGCCTTGAGCTCGCCGGCCAGGGGATGGAACGATCCCGTCCAAACCTGTTCCCGGCCGCCGGCCCATTTGAAGTCGCAGTAAACCTGGGCGATATTGTCCAGACGTTCATGGAAGCGGTCGTAGCCGACCTCGTTCCATATCCAAAGGGTGGCCAGGAGACATACGGCCAGGCCCAGCGCCAGCCCCCCGACGGTGATGGTAAAAAACAATTTCTGCCGGCGCCTTTGGCGCAGCATGACTTTCAGATAGTGCCAGGCGAGGGCCGGCATGAACCGGGGCGGCTTCCGGTCAGCCGATCCGGCGACGCGATCTTTTGAGACCATGATATGCCTCAATATTTCAAATACCCGACACCCTTAAGTATGCAATTCCTGTGCCATTAATATTCAAGGCAGACTAAGAGGGACTCGAGGAATCCGGTCGATTGGGTGTCCGGTCGAGCGGCAGGGAGTGTCCGCTTGCGGACATTCATTTGAGGGAAGATCTAGTCTCCGCTCACTTCGCGACGACCTTGAACGTGATTCCCGAAGGATAGGAGCGCGTCCGGTAGAGGCGGTGCGTCGCCTTCCGGAAATCCGCCTCGTCGGCCTTGCGGATATTGCAGAAGGTCTGGGGATTCCGGTCGACGAGCGGAAACCATGAGCTCTGGACCTGGACCATGATCCGGTGTCCCTTGAGAAAGGCGTGCTGGACGTCGGGCAGCTCGAACTCGACCTTCGTTACCCGGCCCGGGACAAACGGCTCGGGTTTTTCGAAGCTGTTGCGGAATTTCCCGCGGATCACTTCCCCGCGGACGAGCCTTTGATAACCGCCCATCCGGATGTTCCCCGGGTTTGTCTTCGGGTCGGATGAGTTGTCGGGGTAGACGTCGATCACCTTGACGACCCAGTCGGCGTCCGTCCCCGTTGTCGAGACATAGAGCTCGGCCTTGATGGGGCCGGAGATCGTCACATCTTCGGCGAGCGCGTCGCCGGAATAAGCCAGGACATCAGGCCGGGAGGCGGCGAACCGCTGGTCTTCGACGAAATAGTCCCGGAAGTACAGGGCGGTCGTCTGCATCGTATAGGGCACGGGCTTGGCCGGGTCGCTGACGTACTCATCGAAGCCGGTGTCCGGCGATTCCGGCGCTTGTTCGAAGGCCACCCGGCCGTTTCCCGCAAAAAACAATTTCTTTTCTTTCGCCTCCGCCGGCGGCCAAGCATCGTAGGACCGCCATTGGTCAGTGCCGGTTTCAAAAACAACGGCTTCGGGGATGTTGAGCGGCCCTTTTCCTTTCAGGTAATAATTAAAGAACGGAAGCTCGATCTTTTCCTGAAAATAGACTTTCGTTCCGCTGAAGGGGAACACGCCCCTGTCCTCGCTCCCGCCGGCCAAAAGATTCCACCCGCTATGGATCCAGGGTCCCATGACGATCGTATTCGTCAGGCCCGGATTCTCGCGTTCGATCGTTTTGTATGTCCGAAGCGTGCCGAGGAGATCCTCCGCATCATACCAGCCTCCGACGATCAGGATCGCCGGTTTGATGCCGCCGAGGTGCGGATAGATCGAATGCGCTTTCCAGTAGGCGTCGTAGGTTTCATGGGTCATCATCTCCTTCCAGGGCTCATTCGTCTTATCGATGATCTTTTCGGTGAAATTCTTCAAGGGGCCCAGTTGGAGAAAGAACGAATATCCGTCCGGCGTGGGGAAGCGGAGCCTCGAGAGGGGATTCGGCGTCGGCTCTTTCCGGATTTGGCCCATGGTATACAGGTAATTCGCGTAGTGAGCCAGGTACAACGCTCCGTAGTGATGGCCGTCGTCCCCCAGAAAGAGATCGGCCATGGGGGCCTGGGGCGAGACGGCCATTACGGCCGGATGGGCCGAGATCGCGGCCATCGCCGCGGTGAAGCCGGGGTAGGATACGCCCCAGACTCCGACCTTCCCGTTATGGTTGGGGACATTTTTCAGCACCCAATCGATCGTGTCGTAGGCATCGCTGCTTTCGTCGATATCGGACGCGGTTTTTTTGTCTTGTTTATAAGGCCTCATGAATTCGAATGTCCCTTCGGACATGGACATGCCCCGAATGTCCTGATAGACAAGGATGTAGTTCTCCTTGGCATAATAGAGGCCGGGAAACATCTGGCTGCGGTAGGCCTCGCCGTAGGGAGGGATCCCATAGGGAGTTCGGAAGAACAGGATGGGATGAAGCTCGGACTGATCGAGGGGGCTGTAGACCTGGGTGAAGAGACGGACGCCATCCCGCATAGGGATTTGATGCTCGGATTTCCGGTAATGTCTTTCAAAATAACCCAGGCGATCGCTGGGGGAAGCGGGATCGGCCTTGGCATCGTCCAATCCCGACTTTTTGACGGCGGTCACGTCCATTTTCACCGTCTCATTGACGACCCGGAATCTGGTATAGAGGCCCCGCTCGTCTTTGATGAATTCGAGATGAAACGTTCCCCGTTTTTGGGAAACCGTCGTGAATTTCAGCTCTGCTCCCTCGACGGGATTCCACGTCGTCGACGAAGAATCGCCGGTTTGGACGGTCCGGAGCGTTCCGTCCTTGAAATAGACTTGAAGGACGACCGTCCCCGAACCGGGAACCGTCATTTCGTAGATGCCTTCGATTTCCGGGTATTCTCCGGCCAGGTCATCCGGTCTGACCTGGAGATATAAACCGCTTTGAAAAAGGACGAGTACGAATAGAAATCCGACGAATCCCCTCAAGAACGAGCGATATTTCCCTGGCATGAAAGTCCTCCTTGTCGGGTCCTTCTACTTCAAAAGACGCATGAGCCCGAAAAACGGTTCCCGTTTTCATTTTGAACTCGGCCTCACGCAATGATATTTTTCAGTGATTCGGGCGAGCACTCTATAAGCCCGTTGAATTGCCCCCCGCCGTATGTTACTTTTCTGGCAATGAAAGGACGGGTCACTATGGACATCGCCAAGCGGCCGAGGATCGGGGTGATCGGCGGGAACAGGGCGGCGAAGAAATTCCTCGACATGGCCTATGAAGTCGGCAAGCTGATCGCGGAGAAAGGCGGCATCCTCGTCTGCGGCGGCAGGGGCGGGGTCATGGAAGCCGCCTGCCGGGGGGCCAAGGGAGCGGGCGGAGTGACGATCGGGATCCTCCCGGGCGCGCACCGCATCGAGGCGAATTCTCATATCGACATCGGCATCGTCACCGGAATGGGCTACACGCGCAACTCGCTCGTTGTGATGAACTCCGACGTCCTGATCGCCGTGGACGGCGAGTACGGGACCCTGAGCGAGATCGCCTATTCCATCGTCTACGAAAAGCCGATCTGCGGCCTCGGGACATGGGACATCAAAGGGGTCATTCCGGCGGCGGACCCAAGAGATGCGGTCGAACATGCGTTTGCGGCGCTGAAAAGGGGATGAATTGACTGATTAAGCGATCTTTTCTGAAGCGCGAAATCTTAAATACGTTTTATATGTTTTTATTCAACTCTTATATGATTTAATGCACACGAATAGTAGTTGACAAAGTATATCAAATGTGCCATTATTCGTCTATTAAATGATCTATAACGCTTATGGTGTATCATGAATGAGATCTCGGGAATAGGGAAGGGCGACAGGAATAAACTTTCTACAATCTTCCGAAAAACGAAAGGCACGATCTCAGTTCAAGATGTCGCCGATGCGTTAAAAACGACTTCATCTGACGCGGCTAAAAGGCTATCTCGGTGGGCAAGAAAGGGTTGGCTGTCCCGAATATCCAGAGGATTTTACATCCGAGTGCCATTGGAATCCTACACGCCGGATATCCCGCTCGAAGATCCCTGGATAATCGCCGCTCGTCTTTTCTCGCCCTGCTATGTAGGAGGATGGAGCTCCGCGGAGTATTGGGGTCTTACTGAACAAATATTTCGGACGATCATAATTCTTACAACTAAGAAGCCGAGAAATCGCTCCCCTATTATCAACGGGACCGCATTTATGCTCCGGACGATACCCGAGAAAGCTCTTTTTGGGATTCAGCCCGTCTGGAGAGGGCAAGTCAAAGTCTCAGTTTCTGATCCGTCGAGGACAATGATCGATCTCCTGATGGATGTAAAGCTGGGGGGAGGAATTCGTCCGACCATGGACGTCTTCTCTCATTATCTCAATTCCGAGAAAAGGAATATCGATCTTTTGATCGAATACGCAAAACGCATCGAAAACGGGGCCGTTTTCAAGCGCCTCGGCTATTTGCTAGAACGGCTGGCTCCGAATCAAACCCAAGCCATAAAAATCTGCGCGGATCATCTGACGAAAGGAAATGCGAAGCTCGATCCTTCTCTCGATTCCAAGAAGTTGATCACGCGCTGGAAACTTTGGGTGCCCATGAACTTGGGGGATATCGACTGACATGATCACCCATCAAGAAATAATGGATTTTTCTCGCGAATTCGGACTGGCACCGAATATTATCGAAAAAGATTATATGCTCGGCTGGTTGCTGGCCGGAATATCGAACCACGAAGGAATTCACGCCGGCTGGGCTTTCAAGGGCGGCACCTGTTTGAAGAAATGTTATTTCGAAACGTACCGCTTTTCCGAAGATTTAGATTTCACGATAACGTCTCCAGAACATCAAAATGGAAGTCTTCTCGTCGACGCGTTCAGGCAAATCGCTGTTTGGATTTACGAAAACTCTGGTATCGAAATCCCAAGTGATGAAATTAGATTCGAAGTCATAAAAAGCAAGCTGGGAAGGACAAATATCGAGGGAAGAATTCATTATAAAAGCCCCTTGGGATTTGGCGGAGCCCATCCCCGAATTAAGCTTGATCTTACTGCCGAGGAACTCGTTGTATTAGATCCGATCGAACGCCCGGTTCATCACCCTTATTCGGATTCGCCGGAAACGGGCATTCAAATCAGATCTTATTGTTTCGAAGAGATCTTTGCAGAAAAGCTCAGGGCTTTAGGGGAACGCCTGCGCCCACGTGATCTCTACGATGTCATCCATCTTTATCGCCATGGTATCAAAGGACAAGATCGGGAGCTCATACTGGGCACGTTGAAAAAGAAATGTGAATTCAAGGGAATATCAGTCCCCAATATGAGCACGCTCGACGCCAAACCAGAAAGGGCAGAATTGGAATCCGAATGGGAACACATGCTGGGATATCAGCTCCCGATATTGCCGCAATTTCATGAATATTGGAAAGAACTCCCTGCGGTATTCGAATGGCTGCTCCGTTCGGTTGAAACAGCTGCCCCGGCGGTCATCCCATTTATGGGAGAAAGGGTTGATCAATCGTGGCATCCCCCGGCTATGGCCCAAGCCTGGCGCATTAATGCCCCGATTGAATTGATCAGATATGCCGCTTCGGCGCATCTATGCGTAAATTTATCCTACGGCGGAACTGATCGCCTCATCGAGCCCTATTCCTTACGACAAACTCAAGATGGCAACCTGCTTCTCTATGCAGTGAAGCACGCCACCGGCGAGAACAGATCGTATCGCGTAGATCGAATACAAAATGCGAAAGTTACGAAAATCTCATTTCAGCCAAAATATGCTATTGAGCTAGCGGAATCGAGTCCTATCGTCATCCCGCCGATGGCGAGCAGGAGCTTGCGTACTGAATCCAGAAAACCCCGTCATGTTTCACTGAAAAGATTGCGGGCGGGAGTCGGTAAACCCGTATCCAGAATGAAATTCATTTTTCAATGCCAGGTCTGCGGCAGACATTTCATTCATAGATCGAATGATTTTCATCTTGACAAACATAAAAACAAACAAGGCTATCCTTGTTCCGGCCGAACTGGGATCTTTGTCAAAATGGAATATTAAATGAATAAGAAGCACAACCTGTCAATCGCCCTGGCACTGGTCATCGGGGCTTGCCTCGCGCTCCCCGCCTTTGCTCAAGATAACCGGATCGTCTATGAGGTCCAGAGCAAGTACCAGTTCATCACCGTCCGGGATACGTCCGACGGATATCGGCAGCTCATTTTCGACGGCCGGTTCGACGGGACGGACGCCATCCAGTCGGAGATGAACCTCTCCAACCGCGACGAGCTGACCCTCCCCTACCCCCGGCACATGATGGCCGCGCTTCCCGTGGCGGCCAAGCTCGAGCGCATCCTGATCGTCGGGCTGGGCGGCGCGTCCATGCAGCGCTATCTGCGAAAGCTCCTGCCCGACACGACGATCGAAACGGTCGAAATCGATCCCGAAGTCAGGCGGATCGCCGCCGAATACTTCGATTTCAAGGAGGACGAGCGCCAGATCGTCCATCTGGCCGACGGCGCGGTGTTCATGGTCGAATCGAAGGAAAAGTACGACGTCATCTTCCTGGACGCCTTCGGCGCCGAGTCGATTCCCGAGCCGCTGAAGACGAAGGAGTTCTTCGCGGCCGTCAAGGACCGCTTGGCCGAGGGGGGCGTCGTCTGCGCCAACCTGTGGCACGGGGCGTCCGATTTTCGCGAGACGGTGCAAACCTATTCAGACGTCTTCCCGGAACACTATATCGTGAGATGCGGCCCGTCTTCCGGAAACAGCATTCTCCTGGCCCTCCCGACGAAGACGGACCTCAAGTTCAAGGGATGGATCGAGAAGGCCGAGGTGTTCGAGAAAGCGCACCCCTCGGGGCTGGATTTGGCCAAAATGATCAGGCAAAGGACGATCAGGTAAGGAAACGCTCCGCGAGGAGGCGACGATGACGCGCATCGGAAATCTTATCCCGATCGGATTGGGATTGGGAGCAGGATTGGCCGCGGCCGGCGCGGTGTTCTTTTCTGTCCCCGGGCCGGTCACGGCATCCCGCGGCGATCGCCGCGCCCCGGGTGAGCTTCGTCGAGGCCGATATCATCGAGGTCGAAGCGGGCGTCGGAGATGCGGTAATCGAGCGGCTGAAGGCGATGGGCCACAACGTCCGCGTCTTGCGCGGGCGGGGCGGGCTCGGCAACGCCCACGGACTGAGGATCGAGGTCGGGCCAAACGGGAAGCCGGTGAAATTCGCGGGTGCGGCCGATCCGCGGGGCCGGGGCGCAGCCGTAGGGTATTAGGTCAGAAGTCCGCGAGCGCAAGGCCGAGTCGGCCGAAGTCTTTAGTATTGAAAGTCGCTATACCGTCGCAACCGGCGGAGCGGGCGCTCGCGGCGATATAAGCATCGGCGAATTCAACACCCGTCAGAGAAGCCAAGGTCAAGGCGTCGCCGATAAAGGAAGCATCGGTGAATTCCATTCCGGGCAGAGCAAAAAGGGCTCGTAGGGCGGCTAAAATCTGATCGGGCGGGACACGATAAGCAGATCGCAATGTCCAGGCAACCTCGAAGAGTACGGGTGGTCCGCACAGCAGCCGAACCTTTCCATCTGCCGCACTTTGGAGGAGCTCAGCTGCTCTCTCGGTTTGATCGATGTCATCCTTCGCGAAAAATCGAATTAGGACGTTCGAATCTATGAACCAAGTTTTCATTTGTTTTTCAAGACATGCTCGGCGACGGCCCGGGCCGTGATTTCCCGTTCGACCTCCCGAGGTTTGGCTTTGCCGGCAAAACCCTTGAATTTCATCAAATCCGGAATGGGCCGCACGACGATCTCCCCGTTCCGGGATTCGATATAGACGCGGTCGTGGAGATTGATCCCGGCCTCCCGGCGCGCGGCGGCGGGGAGGGTGATCTGGCCTTTCGAGGACACAGTGGCGACTGTCATGGAAGAATCCTTTACTTATTATATATTTCTTTACTAATTATATTAAGTAAAGGATTTCTTGTCAAGAAGTATGCCGATTCGGCCATGATCCGATTGCCGCCGAGGAGATCCCCCACACCTCATGAAGACGGGAGCGGCGGGGAAAATTCTCACCGCGCGGCATTTATAGTTTTAATTTCGGTGACAGTCATCTGAATCACTTAATTCCGAGGACCTCGGATCGCGCCAAATTAGGTGATTCAGATGACTGTCCCCATAATTCAATTACCATCATTCACAGGCCGATTTTCTTCAGCAGGACTTGAAACTCAGGATGGGAGCGGATCGGGTCGAATATCGGATCGACGCGGAGCCTGATCATATAAGGCTCGCGCTCCTCGAGAGACTTGGCCAGCCATTCCAGGGCCGCATCCGTTTCGCCCATGCCCGCATAGATTCTGGCGATGGGAAAGGCGCGGATCTCCTTCCGGCTCCAGAGCTGTTTCATTTGATCGATCATCGCCAGGGCCTCGTCTCTCTTCCCGGGCGGCGGATAGGAATAGGTCCATCGATGCATGCTCAGAGGATCTCTTATTTTATGAAGCTCCGCTTCGGCGTCCTCGTTCATTCCCTTTTGGTGATATGCGAATCCCAGCACGACGTGGGCGACATCGAAATTCGGGTTCATGTCCAGCGTTTTCCGGCATTGCGCGATCGCCCGATCATATTGGTGCATAAATATGTCAATTGTGGCTTCCATGCTTCCGCTGATCAGCGAGAGCGGATCGAGCTCTTGGGCCCGCCGGATCTCCGTCAGCGACTCCTCGAACCGGCCCATCGCAGACAGAAGCTCGGCGTACCATTGATGGACGATCGCGTAACCGGGCTTGAGCTGAATGGCCCGCCTCAATTCCGCCTCGGCGGCTTTCCAATCCCAATCGGAGTACATGTAAACGAAGCCCAGGGCGGACCGCGCCTCCGCGAGCGATCCGTCGATCTCCAGGGCTTTCAGCGCCGCTTCCCTGGCCTTGGAAAAGGCTTCCTTGGGAGCGACAGGAACGTAAAAAGGCAGAACGCCTTGCGCGTCAGACAACCCCGCATACGCCAGAGCGTACTTGGGATCCATTTCCATGGCCTGACTGAAATAATCGACCGCTTTCTTCATGTCTTCGGCCGTCCGTTTATTCCAGAAGAAGCGGCCTTGGAGATACAGATTATAGGCCCGGAGATCAGCCGTATAGTCCTTGATCAGTGGCTCCTTCCTCTCTCCGAGAAGCTTGATTTCCAGGGCCCCGACAATGGCTTTGGCGATATCGTCCTGAATGGCGAAGATATTCTCCATCTCGCGGTCATAGGTCTCGGACCAGATGTTCGAACCGCTGTTCACGTTGACCAGCCTGGCCGTGATCCGGATGCGCCCTCCGGAAACCTGAAGGCTCGCTTCGAGGATATGATCCACCCCCAGTTTTTGGCCGATCTCGCGGATGTCCTGCTTTTTGCCTTCGAAGGAGAAAGAGGACGTCCTCGCCGGAACCCAGAGCCCGTCGATATTCGTCAGGGCATTGATGAGGGTTTCCGGGATTCCTTTGCACAGGTATTCGTATTCTTTCTTCGGGCTCAGGTCCTCGAACGGAAGCACGGCGATCGAGTGCCGGGCCTGCGCTGCTGGAGAAGTCTCTTTGCGTGGGCCCAGTTTCACGATGAGGATTATCGCGGCCGCAACTAGGGCCGCTCCCGCGAGACCGGGCAGGAGGATTTTTTTCAAGCTGAACTTGATCGTGATCTCCTTCGACGTGAGCGGTTTTCGGGCGGGCACCACCCGCTCCTTGGTCGGGAGACCTTTTTCGATGGCTTCCAGCGCGGAGCCGAGGTCGGAAGCGGATTGATACCGCCTCTCTTTGTCCTTTTCCAGGCATTTGAGAATGACCGCGCTCAGGTCGGCGGGAAGATGGGGATTCCATTGCCTGGGATCCTTCGGCTTCTCCGTCTTCTGCTTCATGGCGATGCTGAGGGCCGTCTCCCCTTCGAACGGGACCCGGCCCGCGGCCATCTCATAAAGGATGACTCCCAGGGAATAGATGTCGGACCGGTGATCCGCGACTTTCGCTTCCGCCTGCTCGGGAGACATGTATTCCGGGGTCCCGATCAGCACGCTCGGACCCGTGATCCCCTTCTCCCTCGTCGACCGGGCGATCCCGAAATCCATGATCTTGGCGTTCCCGCCCTTGTCGATCATGATGTTCTGGGGCTTCAGGTCCCGGTGCACGACATCCAGCCGATGCGCTTCGGCCAGGCCGTCGCAGATCTGTCTTCCGATGCTCACAACGGCGCCGGCGGTCATGCCGCCCATCATCTGGATCATGCTTTTCAGGTCTTGCCCGTGGACATATTCCATCGTGATGAAGTGGGAGCCTTCGGCCTCTCCGAGGTCGAACATGGCGCAGATGTTCTTGTGCCTGACCCGGCGGGCTAAGCGGAGCTCGTCGTTGAACCGCGAGAGCGTCTCCTGATCGGAAGCGATTTCCGGCTTGATCAGCTTGAGGGCGACCTTTTCCCTGATCTTGGTGTCGATGACTTTGTAGACCCGGCCCATGCCGCCCCGCCCCAGCTCCTCGATGACCTGGTAGCGGCCGGCGAAGATCGAGCCGGTGGTGAGTTCCTGGAGGGGCTTCCGGATCGTTTCCGTTTGCGAGAAGGAAGAATTCTTAGCGGGATCGAGGAGCGCGGCGCAATTTCCGCAGTACGACGTATTCTCGGGATTCTCGAAACTGCACTTCGGACATTTCATGAGGATGATCTGCTGTCAGGATCGTGATCAAAGGATAACACCGACAAATGGGCGCGTCAATTTTCGGGGAAAACGGGCTATTTCCCCCGGCTTAGCTCCGCGACGACCGCGGCGACATGGCGGTTGAATTCCTCCGGGCGCTCGAGCATCGGATAATGGCTCATGTGGGTCATGATGACGGCTTTGAAATCGGGGACGATCTTCCGGATGGCCGGGACGTCGGTCGGAAAGAGGTCGCCGTTGATCGCGCGGAGCGGGACCTTCAGCCGGCGGGCCGGCGCGGCCTCCGAATATCCGGCCAGGGACATGAAAATGGCGTAGGCGGCGTCGGGCGGAGTCTTCTGCATCCGCCGCTCGGCGTCGGCCATGAGGGCCGGATCGGCGTCCGGGTGGAAGAGCATCTTCACCATGGCTTTGACGCCGGCGGCATAGTTTTTGCCGAAAAGCTCGGCGCGCTGGCGCGCCTCGTCAGGTGTGATATCGCTGAGCTCCTGAAACGTGTCCACGCCGACGACGCCGAGAACGCGGCCGGGCAGGAGAAGGGCCGCTTCGACGGCGACGGGACCGCCGAGCGAGTTGCCGAAAACAATGATGCGGGAGAGCTTCTCGGCGTCGGCCACGGCTTTGACGTCGGCGCCGAAGACCGGGAGGCCCCACTTCACGCGGTTCGAGCCTGATTCGCCGTGGCCCGGGAGGTCGAGGGCGATGACGCGATGCCGGCCGGCGAAAGCTTCAAGCTGAGAGTTCCAAAAGCTCCGGTCAGCCAAGCCTCCGTGGATGAAGAGCAGCGCCGGCTCGCCCGACCCGCTTGCGGAATAGACGATCTTGACCCCGTCGGGGGCGCTGCAGGATTTTCGTTCGATTTTGACCGGCATATCCCCTCCCCCTGCCGCGAAAACGGCGCTGGCCGCCGCGATCACGATCAACATTCCCGAGAATATTGCCGGACGATGGAACGGCGCTTTATTCATCTTTCGATTATACGCCGGTATTCGGGGGGATCAAGCTAAGGAAATCCTCCCTCGCGGCCATTTCATTTCAGCTTTTCGGCTTTGGCCAGCCATTATTTTAATGCCAAAAGGTTCGGGGTATAATCGCCGCCATGAACTTCAATCAACCGACGATATTGGGACGGACCGGCCTCTCGGTCGGACGGCTGGGCATTGCCTCGGGATATAAAGCCCCGACGGCAGCCATCGAAGAGGCTTTCGAACACGGCTGCAATTATTTCACCTGGGGAACCGTGGTCAAAGGCTTCTCGCCGCAGATGCAACAGGCCATCCGCAACATCGCCTCCAAGGGGCAGCGCGGCCGCCTGGTTCTGGCGATGTTCAGCTATGCCCATTGGCCGTTTATGACCGAGCGGCTCTTCGCCCGCGGGCTCAAGAACGTGGGACTCGACCACGCCGACGTCCTGGTCATCGGCTATGTTTCGCGCCGGCCGTCCAAGCGCATCATCGAGGGCGCCCTCCGGATGAAGGAAAAAGGAATTGTTCGCTTCATCGGGATGTCCACGCATAACCGGAAGCTCGTTCCCAAATTGAGCGCAGATGGGATCTTCGATGTCTTCCATGTGCGCTACAGCGCCGCGCACCGCGGCGCCGAAACCGAGATCTTTCCCTTCGTTTCGAGCGAGCGCCGGCCCGGCATCGTCGCGTTCACCGCGACGCGCTGGGGCCAGCTCTTGAATCCAAAGAAGATGCCACCGGATGAACGGTGCGCGACGGCGGCCGATTGCTATCGCTTCGTCCTCTCCAATCCGGCCGTCGATGTCTGCATGTCCGGGGCCAAGACCGTCGAGCAGATGCGGGAAAACCTGAAGGTCCTCGACATGGGGCCGCTGAGCGAGGAAGAGATGGTCCGGATGCGCCGCATCGGGGACTTCGTCCACTCCCGCGGCAAGAAATAATTCGGTACCTGAATTCAATCATTTTTACCCCCGCGATTCTGGAACGATTCTTGAATGCTAATGGGAATAAGTGCAGAATATCGGAGTTATATCAGGCCCGAAATCGAAACAAATACGAGGAGAGCGGATATGAGCGCGAGACAATCGCCCTTCACGAAATCCCTCATCTTGATCATAGCGGCGGCGACGCTCGCCGGTTGCGTGACCACAACCGCGATCAACGAACGGGTCGCCCCGTCGCCTAAAGAGCCGTGGACGCCGCCCCGAAGCGCCCCGCCCGCTGGAATCCCGCCTTCCGGCGCTCCACCCGCCGCCGCGCCCACCACAGCGGCCCGGCCCCCGGCCGCTCCCCAATTCCCCGCCGAGCTCGAATCTTCGCGCCGAAGCTTGGCGCTGGCCCAGCTCGTCGACATCGGCCTTGGGAACAACGCCCAGACCCGCGTGGCCTGGAGTGCGGCCCGGTCCGCCTCGGCCGCTTACTCCGAAGCCAAAAGCTCGTATCTCCCGAAAGCCGATCTGACGGTCAACGGGACGCGACAAAAAGCCGCTTTCGCCGGGGGACGGTTCATCGTCGACCAGGCCACGCTGACCCCGACGGCCACGCTCAGCTACCTGCTTCTGGACTTCGGCGGGCGGAAGGCGGTTTCGGAAGCGGCCTTCCAAGTCCTCCAGGCGGCCAATTGGACCCAGAACGCGGTCATTCAAAACGTCATCCTCCAGGTGGAAAAAGCCTATTACCAATACGTCGCCGCCAAAGCCCTCCTCAATGCTCAAACCTCGAGCCTGAAGGGGGCCCAAGCGAACTATGACGCGGCCAACGCCCGGCGCCAGGCCGGGATCGCCACAATCGCCGACGTCCTTCAGGCAAAAACGGCCCTCTCGAGCACCGAGCTCAATCTCGTTTCCGCCCAGGGCTTGGTCCAGACCCTCCGGGGAAATTTAGCCAACGCCCTCGGCCTTCCCGCCAACACGGACTTCGACGTGGCGGAGGGGCTGTCCGAAACCGCTCCTCTCCAGGAGCTCTCGGAGAAGGTCGACGCCTGCATCAAGGAGGCCGAGTCCCGGCGGCCGGACCTCGCCGCGGCGCGGTCCCTCGCCCAGGGAGCCCAGGCTCTGGCCCGCAAGGCCAAGTCCGACCTCAAGCCTTATTTCACCCTCAGCAGCAGCATAGGCCGGATCTACTACGACAACCGCCCTCAGCCGAACGACCAATTCGGCCTCTCGATCCTGCTGAGCGTCCCATTATTCGCCGGCGGCATCCGGGAAGCCCAATGGCTCCAGGCCAAGGCGGACGCCGATACGGCCGCCGCTCAGGCGGATATGCTTGCCCAGGACATCACTCTCCAGGTCTGGACGAGCTACTACGGCATCCGGACCTCCGAACAGAAGATCACGGCCGCCCAGGACTTCCAGACGAGTGCCGAGAAATCCGTCGAGGTCGCCCTGGGCCGGTACAAGGAAGGCGTGGGAAGCATCCTCGACCTCCTCACTGCCCAAAGCACTTTGGAAAATGCCCGGAGCCTGGCCATCCAGGCCCGGACCGAATGGTATCTGTCCATCGTCCAGTTCAATCGGGATATCGGCGCCCTGGCGGCGCCCGGCCCCGTCAATCCCCTCCCATGATGACTATCCGAAAAGGAGAATCCTCCATGACACCGAAATACGCAGCCGCGAAAGCCGCGGCGATCGCTCTCGCGGGGCTTTCCATCCTCGCCCCCACGGCCTGTAAGCCTTCGGGGCAAGCCCAAGCCTCCCGCCTCGCAAGCGCCTCTCCCGCCGTATCCGTCGTATGGGCCGAAGCCGTCCTGAAGGATGTGCCCGTCGAAATCCGGGCCATCGGCCGCGTCGAAGCGTACTCGACCGTGGCGATCAAAGCCCAGGTGACGGGCGAGATCACTTCGGTCAACTTCCCGGAAGGCCAGGACGTGAGGAAGGGCGACGTCCTATTCACGATCGACCCGCAACCCTACGAAATCGCCCTCAAACAGGCCGAGGCCATGCTCGAAAAGGACAAGGCCCAGCTCAAGGAAGCCGAGTCCGCCGCCCGGCGCTACGGCGACCTGGTCGCCAAGGAATATGTCACGCGGGAGCAATTCGATCAAGCGGTGGCCGCCCGCGACACCCTCCTCGCAACGATCAAGTCCGATGAAGCCGGAGTGGCCAACGCCCGGCTTCAGCTCGACCGCTGCACAGTCCGTTCGCCGATCGACGGCCGGACCGGAAGCCTGCTCATCTACCGCGGCAACCTCGTCCGGTCCACGGACAGCGCTCCGGCCGTGGTCATCAATCAGGTCGCGCCCGTTCACGTCGCCTTCTCCGTCCCGGAGCAAAACCTTCCCCGCATCTGGGAGTTCGGGTCGAAAAACGCCCTGAAGGTGGAAGCCCTGCTCGGCGACGGCGGAACGCCGGACGAGGGCAAGCTCGACTTCGTGGACAACGCCATCGACGAGACTACTGGCACGATCGGCCTAAAAGCCGCGTTCGCCAACCGCGACCGCCGCCTCTGGCCGGGCCAGTTCGTCAACGTCGTGCTGACGCTCTCCGTCCAGGCGAACGCGGTCGTCGTCCCCTCGCAGGCCGTCCAATCCGGACAGGGCGGTCTCTACGTCTTTGTGGTCAAGGACGACATGACCGTGGAGATGAAACGGCCGAAGATCGATCGTTCAGTCGGGAACGAGACCGTCATCGCCGAAGGCATCGCTGCCGGCGAGAAGGTCGTCGTCGACGGCCAGCTCCAGCTCGTCCCGGGCGCCCGCGTCCAGGCCAAGCCGGCGAAGTGAGGGGGCGGCGATGAACTTCTCCGAAGTCTTCGTCCGGAGGCCGGTCATGACGACGCTCGTCATGTCCGGGATCCTCATTTTCGGGATCCTGGGCTACCGCCTCCTTCCGATCAGCGACCTTCCCAACGTCGACTTCCCGACCATCTCGGTTACGGCCTCTCTGCCCGGGGCCAGCCCCGAGACCATGGCCGCCTCCGTGGCCACGCCGCTCGAAAAGCAGTTCTCCACGATCGCCGGCCTGGACACGATGACCTCGAGCAACATGCTCGGCGTGTCCCAGATCACCCTGCAGTTCTCGCTCAGCCGGGACATCGACGCCGCGGCCCAGGACGTCCAGGGCGCCATTTCGCGGACGATGCGTCAGCTCCCGACCGAGATGCCCATGCCGCCCTCTTACCAGAAGGTCAATCCGGCCGACTCGCCTGTTCTGTTCCTGCTCCTCACGTCGCCGACCCTGCCGCTGTCGGCCTTGGACGAATACGCCCAGACGATGATGGCCCAGCGCATCTCCATGGTCTCGGGCGTGGCCCAGGTCCAAGTCTTCGGGGCGCAGACCTATGCCGTACGCATCCAGCTCAACCCCGATTCCCTCGCCTCGAAAGGGGTCGGTATCGACGACGTCGCCCGCGCCGTCCAGTCGAGCAACGTGAACATGCCCACGGGAACGCTCTATGGGCCGACCCAATCGTTCACCATCGAGACGGCCGGCCAGCTCACCACGGCGCCCGCGTACCGCGAGCTCATCGTGACCTATAAAAACGGCTCGCCCGTCCGGCTGAAAGAGCTGGGCCGGGTGATCGACAGCGTCCAGAACGACAAGGTCGCCACCTGGATGTACCGGGGCCAGACCGAGCAGCGGGCCATCATGCTGGCCATCCAGCGCCAGCCCGGGACGAACACGGTCGCGGTGGCCACGGGGGTCAAGCAGATCCTGCCGATCTTCCGCTCCCAGCTCCCTGCCTCCGTGGACTTCCAGGTCCTCATCGACCGGTCGGAATCGATCCGGGCCTCAGTCAGGGATGTCCGATTCAGCCTGATCCTGGCCCTCGTCCTGGTCATCCTGGTCATCTTCTTCTTCCTCCGCAACGTCCGGGCGACGCTCATCCCCAGCCTGGCCCTCCCCTTCTCCATCATCGGCACGTTCGCCATCATGGCCATGCTCGGCTACAGCATCGACAACCTCTCCCTCATGGCCCTGACGCTGTCCATCGGATTTCTCGTGGACGACGCCATCGTGATGCTGGAGAACATCGTCCGCCACCAGGAGATGGGCGAGAAGTCCTTCGAGGCGACTCTCAAGGGGTCGAAAGAGATCGGATTCACCATCGTATCCATGACCCTCTCCCTCGCTGCGGTCTTTATCCCGATTCTTTTCATGGGCGGGATCCTCGGCCGGCTCTTCCGCGAGTTCGCCGTGGTCATCGCCGCGGCGGTCCTTTTCTCGGGCTTCGTCTCGCTCACCCTGACGCCGATGCTGGCCGGCCGAATCTTGCGCGCTCCGTCGGAAGTGAAGCACGGCCGGTTGTACAAGGCGGCGGACAAGATCATCGAAGGAATGCATCGCGTCTACGAGGTCAGCCTGGCCTGGGTCTTGGAGCGCAAGCCGCTCGCCCTCGTCTTCTCGGCCGTGGTCCTGATTGGGACGGTCGTCCTGTTCATGAGGATCCCCAAGGGATTCCTGCCCAGCGAGGACACCGGGATCATTTCGGGAGTCACCGAGGCGGCCCAGGGGATCTCCTTCCCCGCAATGGCGGAGCACCAGCGGGCGATCTCGGCCGCGGTCATCCAGGATCCCGGAATCGACGCTTTCTCCTCGAGCATCGGCGGTTTTTCGGCGGCCAACGGCGGCCGGTTGTTCATCCGGCTGAAGCCTCGCGGAGAGCGAAAGCTCGACGCGGACGGTGTCATCGCCCGGGTCAGGCCGAAGCTCGCGGGAGTGCCGGGGATCCGGGCCTATCTCCAGAACCCGCCGCCCATCCAGATCGGCGCCCGGACGTCCCGCGCCGTCTACCAGTTCACGCTCCTCAGCCCGGATGTGGACGAGCTTTATTCGAACGCCGCCCAGTTCGAAGCGAAGATGCGGGCCCTTCCGATCCTCCAGGACGTTTCGTCCGACATGCAGCTCCAGAATCCCCAGGTCCACATCAAGATCGACCGCGACCGGGCCCTCGCTTTGGGCGTGACGCCGCTCCAGATCGAGGACGGACTCTACTACTGCTATGGCTCGCGCCAGGTCTCGACGATCTACACGGCGAACGATGAATACCAGGTCATCATGGAGCTCGAGCCCGAGTTCCAGAACGACCCGGGCCAGCTTTCCAAGGTCTATATCCGCTCGCAAAGCGGGTCGCTCGTGCCCCTCGCCAGCGTCGCCGCGATGGAGAGGACCGTCGGGCCTCTCTCGGTGAACCATTCGGGCCAGATCCCCTCGGTGACGATCTCGTTCAACCTCAAGCCCGGGGTGGCCCTGGGCGACGCTGTCGGCGAGGTCGAGCGCATGGCGGCGGAGAGCCTGCCGGCGACGATCACTCGGAATTTCCAGGGAGCGGCGCAGGCCTTCCAGTCCTCGCTCAAGGGGCTGGGCTTCCTCCTGCTGATGACCATCGTGGTCATTTACATGATCCTGGGGATCCTTTATGAAAGCTTCATCCATCCCCTGACCATCCTCTCCGCCCTTCCTTTCGCCGGGTTCGGGGCCCTGCTGACGCTCTTCATCTTCGGGAAGGACCTCAGCATCTACGCCTTTGTCGGCGTCATCATGCTCATCGGCCTGGTCAAGAAGAACGGGATCATGATGGTGGATTTCGCCGTCACGGCCGAGCGGGACAAGGGCAAGAGCGCCCGCGACGCCATCTTCGAGGCCTGTCTGATCCGGTTCCGCCCGATCATGATGACGACGCTGTCGGCCTTTTTCGGGACGCTGCCGATCGCGCTGGGCATCGGGGCGGGGGCGGAGTCGCGCCAGCCGCTCGGGTTGGCCGTGGTCGGCGGGCTGGTGTTCTCCCAGCTCATCACCCTGTACGTGACCCCGGTCGTCTACGTATATTTGGACGCGATCAAGAAGAGGAAGAAAACGGCGGCCGCCGCATGATTATGGCCTTTGATGACCCTCTGTTTCGGTCGCGGCCAGACGCGCCAGCTGGAGGCGATTTTTTACACCCACTTTCCGGTAGATGCTGTAAAGATGGCTTTCGACGGTCCGACGGCCGATGAACAGCTCTTGCTCGATGGCTTTATTGCTCTTCCCCACGAGGACGCGCGCGGCGATCTGACGCTCGCGAGGCGATAGGCTCGTGGTCTCGAGCCAGCGATCCAGCTCTGTCCCGGCGCCGGCCAGGCGCGTCAGCAGGGCGTCCCTGGTTTCGCGAAAACGGATGCGCAGGAAAGCCAGGGGGGGAAGCAGATAAGCGAACCCCAGCAGGCTGCGGACCAGAATATGCCCGGCCCGGCCGAAGCGGAAGGGGCCGAAGAAAATCATCGCGAAAACAAGAAAAAGAACGAAAAAATAGGAGCTCATGGTTTGAACGAACCGGCGCTCGCGCGGATCTTCGACCGCGCGGCCGCGAACGAAGACGAAAAGGGAGCTTCCCAGCCCCGAAGCGATGATGGCCGCGTTGAAAAACGGCATCAGCCGATGCGTCAAGCCCGGATCCTGATCAGCGATCAGCCGGAATTGGGCGATGAGAAATCCTATGAACAAAAGGCCCCAGTATCCGATGCAGATCCTTTTCAAAAGCTTGGGAAACCGGATCCCGGCCAGGGCCAGCTGGAAATCGATGACCAGGACGCTGAACGCGGCCATGAGCGGAAAAACCAGGAAACCGGGCATCATCGAACCGATGCCCCCGGCCGAGGTGCCGATCGTGGTCGGCAAAAACCGGAAGAGAACTTCGGTGAGGCTGACCAGATCATTGACGATGACGAAGGCGAAAAAGATCCAATAGAGCCTCTGGCCGCTCTTTTTCGCCAGGGAGGCGGCCCAGCCGACGGTCAGGACGGTCAGCGCGACCGCCGCCAGATAGACGGGAATGAACACGCCCACGCCGACTGTATAACAGAATCCCCGATCCCTGTAAACGAATCCGGGGGATCCGCGGCCCGGGCGCGGCCGGCTCAGTATTAACACCGAAAAGCCGTATTAAGGGGTTTTTTCCGAAGACGCGGTCTCCCGCTTTGCGTCTATGGAGGCGAGTGGTCGCCAGGCCGCTCAAAAAAATTCATGGAGGTGTCGTGATATGAATAAGAGACGATTCGGGCACGTGGCGGTGGTGTGGGGGCTTCTCGTCCTCCTCGGAGCGGTACTCGGCCCAGCTGCCTGGGACGCGCGGGCGCCGGAGCTGAAGATCGAAGTCAGTCCCCCGGTCGCGCTTTACGGAACACTCTTTTCCCTGAAGGTCACGGGACTTCGGCCGGGCGAACGGGCGACGATCAAGGCCGACTCCACGGACGCCCGCCAGATTTTGTGGGAGGCAACGGCCGTCTTCGAAGCGGATGCGGCCGGAACGGTCGACGTGGCCCGTCAAGCTCCCATCTCCGGGGGCTATGGAGAGGCGGATATTTTCGGGCTCCTCTGGTCCTTGAAGCCGGTGAATTCGAAATCCCCAGACCGCATCGGGTACAGCAACGACGAGGTCGACGGCTGGACGGTGGATTTCTCGGTCACCGATTCGGCCGGGGCCGCCGCCTCGGCGCGGCTCCGCTGCGTATACCAAATGCCGGGCCGCGGGCTTGTCCGCGTCCCCCTCGAAAAGGATGGTCTCCACGGCTTCCTCTATTATCCCGATCAGGGCGGTCCGTTTCCCGGCGTTATCATCCTGGGGGGATCGAACGGCGGACTTTATGAATGGCTGGCCCAGGCATTCGCTTCGAACGGCTTCGCGGCCTTGACCCTGGCCTATTTTAAATACCCGAACCTTCCCGCGGAGCTCGTCGAAATTCCCATCGAATCCTTTCAGCGCGCCGCGGGCTGGATGAAGGTCCAGCCCCGGGTCAAGGCCGGACGCTTGGGGCTCGCCGGCGGTTCGAAGGGAGGCGAGCTGGCCCTGCTCGTAGCCTCTTTATACGATGATTATCGAGCGGTCGTCGCCTGGACACCGGCGGCGCAGGCCTGGGAAGGACTCAGTCAGAAATTCTTCTCCCCGGACTACAAGCCGGTGTCGTCCTGGAGCCTCAACGGACGAGCGCTTCCGTTCATGCCCTTCCTGGCGTCTCCCGAGGATAAAGCGAAGGAAATGAAAGGCGAGCTCTCCTCCTTTGTCGTGTTTCACGCGAATTCACTGGCCCAGGCCGATCCGGCGGCGATCGAAAAGGCGACGATCCCCGTCGAAAAGATCCGCGCGCCGATCCTGCTCGTTTCAGGGACAGACGACCAGACCTGGCCGGCCGGCGATTTCTGCGCGGCCATCGTGGCCAGGCTGAAAAAAGCCGGCTTTTCCTACGAAGTCAAAAGCGTGGTCAACGAAGAGGGAGGACATCAGTCCTTCCTCCCCTATTTGATCACGGCCAATCGGGGCGGTATCAGTGGCGGGACTCCTCAAGCGGACGCCCGGGGAGGCTATCGGTCATGGGCCGAAACGATGGCCTTCCTCCATCGCCATCTGGACCGCTGATAATTCAAATGATTCGGTGCCAGACAACTCAATGACGATTTCCGGTGCCGCCCAGCCGGTAGTCGGCGTAATTACGTGATTGAGTATTCAGCTACCGAATTCAGGTACCGAATTCACGGCGCTCAGCGGGCGCCCTGCACGACGAACATACTGGACGTCATCCGGGAAAAGCTATACGCATAGGACTTGAAGTCGTCCGCCAATGCGGCCCCATCGCACTGGAGGGCTCCCGCCCTATCGACAGGGGCGACCTCGCGAATCAGGACCCGGCGGCCGGAAGCGAGATCCAGCCGCTCGAACCGGAACGGCAGCTTCTCAAACCGGAAAACGTAGAGAGAGAGACTGTCCGCGCTCCATCGGATGACCAGATCGTCGGGGCTCAGCCCGGGCACGGCCAAGGCGGATCCTCCTGCGACGGACTGGACGAAATATGTTCCATCGGGTTTCGAATACAGGATCCGCATGCCGTCCGGAGAAACCGCGCCGTTCGTGGTCGCTTCGGAAGTGATCGGCCGCGGCGGGCCGCCCGAGACATCCTGCGCATAGTGCCGGAAAGCCTTGCCGGCCTCGTGGCCGCAGATCAGGACGCTTTTTCCGTCCGGGAACCAGACGGCCGAGCGATACGCCTCCAGATCGCCTCGCGGGAGGCGCCGGACCTCCCCAGGACCGGTCGGGTAGATCACGAGCTGCGGCGGCGTGGGGACGATCGCCAGGGCCCATTTCCCGTCCGGCGAGAGGCCCATGGGGAGGCCTTCTCCAAGATGGACGACGGGGCCGCCGTCGGTTTTCCGCAGGCAGACCCGGTAATTCATTCCGCCGGCGGCGGATTGGTCCATGAAAAGAAGCAGGCTCCCGTCCCGGGAAAGAAAGGGGAACGAGGAGGCATCGAGATATGAAGCATCGCGCTCGGCGTTCGCGCCGGGAGGCAAGACGGAGAGCTCGTTCCGAATATCGTCGCGGGTCACGAGCCAGCGTCCCGTCCGGGAAACGTCATGAATCGTCAATCCCCCGGCGCTTCCGAGAGCGATCCTCAAGTGTCCCGAGAGATCGACGCCATAGAGAGTTTGAAAGGCTCCCCCCGTGCTGGCGGTAAAAAAGATCTCATCCCCAGCCCGAGACCAGGCCAACCCCTCCTCGGCCCAATATTCGCCTGAGAGTTCGGTCCGTTTTCCCGCCCGGTCCACGACGATAACCGACCCGCGGTTGTCCCATTGCGAGGGATGTTCGAAGAGTCCGATCCGATCGCCGCGGGGAGAAAAGCGAAGGTCACTCAGGTAGCCCGCGGTTTCGTAAAGCACTTTTCCGATCGGATACTCCAACCGGTCCTTGCCTCCCGCCGGTCGGATGATGGCCAACTCGGAGCCGTCGGGCGACCAGTCGGCTTGGCGAACATCTTCGAGGATCTCCCGAGGGGCGGTGCCCCCGAGTGAAACGCGAGCCAGCGTGCCGGTGAAGAGGCGGTGGCCGTTGTAGCGGGCGTTGGTCAGGATGGCGAGCTCCCCTTTGGAGGAGATGGACAAAAGGTGCGTGCGCGGAAGTCCGAGGGGAAGAGGTTCGGGAAATTCGGCCCGGATCGTGAACAGCTCCGGGACGTTGCCCTCGAGCGCCGCGCTATAGACGATCGTCTCGCCATCCGGCGTAAAGGCGGCCCGGAAGATCGCCTGCGGCTGGAAGCTCATCTGCTTGAACTCGAGCCCTTCCGCGGCGCTGCGCTCCGCCTTCCGCCCCGCTTTATACAAGCCCAAACCGACGACTCCCAGAATGACGGCGGCGATCATCGCGGCGAGCCACCGCCACTTTCCCTTACGCGCGACGGCGTTGACCGCACCGCTCGCGATTGCGGAACCGGAGACGGCTTGCAGGTCGAAGGCGATGTCCCGGGCGGACTGAAAGCGCTCCCCGGGTTTCTTCTCCAGGCAATGCTGGACGATGCGCTGTAGCGCGGGTAAAAAGCCGGAGCTGTCCGGAGCGGTCTCGAACGGATCTTCCTTCAGGATCGCGGTCATGGTTTCCGCCGCCGTATCCCGCTGGAAGGCCCGCCGCCCGGCCAGCATTTCGAACAGCACGGCGCCGAAGGAGAAAATGTCAGAGCGATGGTCCACGGATTCGCCCCGCACCTGTTCCGGGGACATATACCCGACCGTTCCCATCACCGTCCCGGGATCGGTCTGACGCTCGAGGGAAAGAGTCGGCGATCCTGGAGCCACCGTCGGTCCGGGTCTCTTGGCCAAGCCGAAATCGAGGAGCTTCGCCCGCCCGTCGTGGGTCACGAAGATGTTGTCCGGTTTTAAATCGCGGTGAACGATTCCCTTATCATGAGCCGCGGCCAGCCCATCAGCGATCTGAACGGCCAGAGAGACGGCTTTGCGGGAGGGAAGCGCGCCCGTATCGAGGCGGGCGCGCAGGGTCTCGCCTTCGAGGAGCTCCATCACGATATATGCAGTTCCTCCCTGCCGCCCGAGATCATAGACAGCCAGGATATTCGGATGAGAAAGCTGGGCGACGGCGCGTGCTTCGCGCTCCAGGCGGGAGAACGCTTCGGGATTTTCGGCCAGGCCGGCGGGGAGGACTTTGATGGCGACGTCGCGGCCGAGGTTGCCATCGCGGGCGCGATACACCTCGCCCATCCCCCCGGAGCCGAGCGGGGCGAGGATTTCGTAGCTGCCGAGCCGCGTTCCGGTTGCAAGCATCGTTAAGCCTTGGAATTCACTATATACAAGAATGCTAATCCTGACAATCCCTATCGGCCTGCTCTATAAATGCCGCGACCGGTCCCGTAAATTCCTTTTACGGTGCTTTCGGCCGAATTCCATTGATAATAATAAAGTTAGCAGCGAATAGCGATGGCATGGAATTTGCTTGAATAAGAACGTAAACGGAATTATGCAGCGGATCACTCAATGGGCCGATCGGCCAACTCTTGCAACGGGCAAAGCGTATCTTAAGTTGAGGAGGGTTATCATGAATACAAAACTTTGGATTGGGATTCTCGGGCTTGTCGTGGCCATGAGCCTCGCCCCGGCTCAAACTCAAGTCATCCCCGAGGCGGAAAAAGAAGCGATCATCCGAACGGCCCTGGATTACGGCGACGGGTTCTATTCCGGAGCCGCCGATCGGATGGAGCGGGCCATCCATTTCGACCTCAACAAGGTCTATGTCGCGACCATCCCCCAGACCGGCAAGAGCGTGTTGAACTACTCCACGTACTCGGGCCTGGTCGAGATGACACGGGCCAAGGTCGGCCTGCTCGATCCCGAGAAGCGCAAGATCAGCGGCGCCGCCCTGCGCCTCAACGGCGATATCGCCTGCGCGAAGATCACATCGGCCAGATACAACGACTTCCTGCAGATGGTTAAAATCGATGGCCAATGGAAGATCGTCAACGTCCTTTGGGTCCCCGGTCCCGATACGCCCAACCGCCCCCCCGTTCCTGCCTATGATCCGGCTAAGGACGATCCCGCCGTTCTCGGCGCGGCCCGGGATTTCATCGAAGGAGCGATGTCCGGTGACGCGGCACGCGTGGAGAAGGTCGTCCATCCCGAGGTCTGCAGCGCGGTCCTGATCCCGCTTCCTACCGGCAAGATCGCCATCAACCGCAGCCGGTATTCATCGCTCGTCGAAGGCGTCCGGGCCAAGCTCTCTGTGGTTCCCGAGGCGTCGCGGAAGGCGGAGATCAAGATCATCGACGTCATGGACGGCATGGCTTTCGTCGAAATCGCCGCCGCGAACGCCTGGCACTATCTTCAGATGACGGCCCTGGACGGGCAGTGGAAGATCATCAACATCCTGAGCAAGCGGCTCGCCCCGCCCCGGCCGCCGCAAAAATGACGGCGAACCCGTAAATTCCTTTTACATGGGCCATCCGACATTTTGCTGATTATAAAAGAAATAGAGCCAATTCCTCGTGGCATGATAATTGCACTTATTTATTTAGTTGACAAACTAATCTTTTAGTTGTAGATTATGAGCGCCATGAAAGAACTCACCAGGGCCGAAGAACAAGTGATGCAGATCCTCTGGAAGCTCGAAAAGGCGTTCGTCAAGGACATCGTCGAGGACTTCCCCGAGCCCAAGCCGGCTTATAACACCGTCTCCACCATCATCCGCATCCTGGAGAAGAAGGGAGTCGTGTCGCACAAGGCCTACGGGAACACCTATGAGTATTTCCCCCTGATCGCCAGGGACGAGTACAAGAAGAAGTTCCTGCGGTCGTTCGTGCGGCGCTATTTCGGCGGCTCCTTCCCGGAGATGGTGTCGTTCTTCGCCGGCGAGCGCGACTTGAGCGTCGAGGAGCTCGAGGAGATCCAGAAGCGTCTGCGCGAGGAGATCGAAGCGCAGAAAAGAGGCAAACCATGACGCCTTTCCTGACTTACCTCCTCCGGTCCGCCATCGCCCTGGCCGTTTTCTATGGGATCTACGAGCTTCTCTTGAAGCGGGAGACGTTCTTCCAACTCAACCGGGCCTATCTCGTTTCCGGCCTCCTCCTCTCGTTCCTCATCCCCGCCTTTCCCATCGCCTCCCCGTTCCGGGAAACGCTCCTTGTCCCGGCCTTCGACTCCTCCATGGGATCCCAGGCTGCCGGGCGCGCGTTCGGCCTCGCCGATCTCCTCCCCTTCCTTTACTGGGCCGGCGCCGCGTTCTTTCTCGGCCGATTGGTCCTTCATCTGGCCAGATTGGGCATGATCGTCCGGCGCAAGGGTATCCGGCGCCTCCGCGGGGTGAAGATCGTCGCCGTCGATCCCGGGTCCCCGCCGTTCTCCTTCTTCGACGTCGTCTTTCTCGACGAGAGCCTCTCCCGCGGCGGCGGGTTCCGCCGCATCCTGGCCCACGAAGAGGTCCACGTCCGCCAGCAGCATACGCTTGACGTCCTGCTGATGGAGATCGTCCTCAGCCTCCAATGGTTCAACCCGTTTGTATGGCCATATAAAAAAGCTCTCCAGGCAACGCACGAGTACCTGGCCGATTCTGGAGTCATTGCGCAGGGCTACAGCTCGGTCAAGTACCAGCTGCTCATGTTCGAGCAGCACATGGGCGCCAGCCTGTTCGAGCTTGGGAACAACTTCAGACGATCGCAGATCAAAAGGAGAATCATGATGTTGTCCAAGGCCAAGTCCCCCAAAGCGGCCAAGCTCAAGTTGCTGCTGGCTTTGCCGCTGGTTCTCGCCCTGGTCCTGGCGTTCGCCGAGCCGCGGGCTTCAGCCGTCGCCGGGACGCCCGGGATCCAGGACAAAGTCGTCAAAACCACCGATCCTGACGGGACGAAGATCCTCAAAGCCCAGGAGGAAGCGAAGAAGCTCGCCGTCATAGAGAAGGACCTCAAGGCTAAGATCGAAGAGACGCAGGATGAGGCGATGCGGACCGAGCTCAAGAAAAAGCTCGAGACCGTCCTCCAGAAGCGCCAGCAGATCGAAGCCTTCCTGGCCAACCCCGGCGCCGTCCCGCCGCCTCCGCCGGGCCCTTCGGCTCCCCCCGCCCCGCCTGCCCCGTTCACCCAGGAAGAGCTCAAGGCCCAGTACAAGATGCTGGTGGAGAAGGAAGCCGACATCAAGGGCCAGCTCGAGAAGGCTACTGATGAGACGAAGAAGGCTGAGCTCACGGCGACGCTCGACAAGATCCATCAGAAGCAGGCCCAGGTGAAGGAGATGGCCATGGCCGCGAGCGGTCAAGCGTCGGGGCCGAAGATCCCCGCCACGGTCGAAGAGCTGGAGCAGGGACTGGTCAAGCTCCAGGCCAAGGAGGCCGACATCCGGGAAAAGCTCAAGACCACGACCGATGCCATGGAGAAAACCAAGCTCAAGGAGATGCTGGGAAAGGTTCTGCAAACGCAGGAAGTCTACAAGGTCGGCCTCGCCTACGCTAAGGGGGCGAAAACCGCTAAGGTCGAGAAGATCGAGAAGTAGTCCGCATTCTCCATTCCCCATTCTCACTGGGGAAGGTCCGGAGCGACGGCGCTCCGGGTCTTCCCCTTTTTTTTCGCTATCTGGTCTTGTGGGATTCGACGAGCTTCTGGGTGAGCCAGGACCAGATCTTTTTGTGGAAGGCGAAGCTCGGCGGATGACCTTCGAGCACGGCCAGCAGGCTCGTATCCGCCGGATCCTGCGGCGAAAACTTCATCCTGAGGGAGGCGTCCCAGAGCCTGGGATCCTCCGGGTGGAACGCGACGCCGAGGACGTTGGGGTATTTTTCGTGTTCGAAGCTCTCGACCACTTTTCCGTCTATGGACGTGGCGATGACCTTCAACCCTTTCCCGAGACGTTCGAGCGCTTGATGGTGTCCGCAGCGGACGATGGGGGTGTCCGCAGCGCTGAACCCGAATGATTTGACGAATTTGCCGTCAGCGAGGAGCCGGATCGGCAGAAGATTGACGGAATAGAGCCGTTGTCCTGGAAACAGCAGAGGATAAGGATTCTTGTGCAGGTTGTCCCGGCCGATGGCGATGACGTCTTCGACGGTTTTCTTCCCGTAGATCTCCGACCAGATGTCCTGGTACAGCGTCCCGCCCGTCCCGACATTGAGGGTCTGGGAGCCGAGGCAAATGCCGAGAACGGGGAAAAGAGGACGGGAGTCGAGGAGAGGAGCGGGCTCCGCGTTCTGGGAACCGCCGAGGAGATGAAAGACCAGGGAGGTCTCGATGAAATGACGGTACGGGGTCAGGATGCGGGTCAGGATGCTCGTCTGCCGGCCGTAGATCGAAGGCGGGATATCGTATCCGCCGAAGAACACGACGCCGTCGGATTTCTTGAAGGCGGCTTCATAATCCGCCGTCAGGGAGTTCCTTTGGAACAGGCGGCCGCCGTCGATGTCGCCCGAAAGCTCGTGGAACTTGATCCAGTCGATCTTGTTGTCCCGGACGAATTCCATCGCCCGGACGTAATTGGCCCGTTCGCGCGCGTGATAGAGTCCCACGACGACCAGGTTCTTGATGTCGAGGAACCCTTGTTTCCGGAGCTCGATGATCGCGTTGATCCCCTCCTCGGCCGGGTCGAGGATCGTCAGCCGGACCGCGTCCGACTTCACCGGGGCCGTGTCGAAGTATCGCGGTCCGGCCTGGCCGCCCTGGAGGATTCCTACGCAAACCCCCGCCGCGAAAACAAGCGTCCACAGTGATCGTTTCATTTTGTGCATTCCATCCTTGTCCTGTTTGCGCGGATTATTGAACGCGGGCGTTCGTCTTGTCAAGGAACATCGCAGACGTTAATTCGGGTTAATTCGGTGCCAGACAACTCAATCACTTAATTCAACCCTGCGGGGGGAACTCAGGGGAAACACGGTGGGGAGATAAGTGATTGAGTTGTCTGGCACCGAATTGAGATCTCAGAAACGGCCGAAGATCGTGATCAGGACGAGGGCCGCTCCATACAGCGTGGCGATGATCATATGGGAAATTCTCCCGGGGCGGCCGAATGACCGCAGCGTCGGGCTCCTCGATCCGATCATCCAGACGGACAGCACCGCCCCGGCCATGATCATGAGGGCGAGCCCGCTCGTCCAGGGAAAGAAGGCCTCGGCGATCCCCATGTCGACCTTTAAGTCCCCCGAGGCGATCAAGCCGGCCGTGGAATATCCGACGGGGTCCTTGAACGCCAGCGCAAAATACGGAAGCCGGGAGGTGATCCTGATGAGGGCTTTGACCGAATGGCCCAACGCGACCAGGGGGAGGAACAGCAGGCCGAACGCTTTGGCCGAATCCATGAGGGTCGTCTTGTTCAGCCATTTCCCCGTCAATCCGGGAATCAGGAAAAGCAGGGCGGGAAGAACAACGATCAGGACAAGCGCCTGGACAAAGCTGGCCGCCTCCCCTGAGGTCCCCAGCCAGGAGCTGATCTCGGCCGGGACGAACTCGAGGACTTTCCTGGCCGGCGGCCATTCTTCGGCTAGCTCCCAAACGACCAACCCGGAAACGAGAAGGAGCAAATAAAGCTCCGTCGAACGGATCCGGAGCGCCCCGAAAAGATCGGCCATGGGCCGCCGCGGCGACAGCCGGAGATTAGCCGAGGGGCAGACTTTGCGGCACTGTGTGCAGACGAGGCAATCCCGGTTATCCGTGAGGGCGGCGGGATAAAGGTCGCTCGCGCAGCTCCGGGCGGTCAGCCGATGAGCGTTACGGGCGGCAACGCAGTCTTTGCTCCGGCAACCCTCGCACATCTTCGTGTCGCGGACACGCCATTCCAAGGGCGCGCAACAGGCATATAAGCCGAGGAGCCGGCCGACCGGACAGAGATGGCTGCAGAAGGCCCTTTTTTCGAAAACGAATCCGGCGATCATCGCCGACCCGAGAAGAAAGAGGAAGAGCGCCGCCATGCGTTCCGGGTACCGGTGGGCCGAAAACGTCCGGATGAATCCCAACAGGACGAGAGTGTAATAGGCGGCCGCCCCCCAGCCGGAAGCAAAGAATCGGGGGACCTTCCGCTTGAGCCCGATCCGGCTGAACAGGGAGCTGACCAGCTCCATGGGGCAGACTTGGCACCAGGTCCGGCCCGTCAGGACCGCGCCGATGATGACCAGAGGCCACCACAGCGACCAGACGATGAGGGCGGCCAGGTTGGTGTTGCGAAGCGTCCCCGCCAGCTTTTCCGGGACATGGGGCGCGGCCAATCCGCCGGCGATCAACAGCCCGAAACAGGCCAAGGTGAAGATCTGGACGGCCAGGGGTAAAGACCGCGAAGCGGCCATCTTTCCCAAGATCCGGATCTTTAGGAGATCGGCCATGATGGAGCTGAAAGGATGATACTTCCTGCGGGCACAGGTTTCAACCCTTCAGCCGGTCGAATTCGATGACGAATTGCGGCGATCGGCGAAATATGCAGGCTGCAGTTGGCATGATTCTTGGATTATTTAAAGGCGACTGGATATGAGAAAGATGAAGTTTATGATTGGAGGAATGACATGAAAAAGTCAATGCTTATCGTTCTTTTGTCGTGCTTGGCCGTTTCGCTTCTCGCTTCGGGCATGGCGCGGGCCCAGGTCAATATCCCGGTCACGGAGATGGAGAAGGCCGTTTCGTCCGCCCTATGGAAGCTTCCCCATTATGGGGTGTTCGACAGCCTCGCCTTCAAGATCGAAGGCTCCACGGTGACGCTCGCCGGCCAGGTGCTGATCCCGATCACGAAAGATGACGCCTCCCGCCGCGTGAAAGCGCTCCCGGGGGTCACGAACGTGATCAACAACATCGAGGTCCTGCCCCTTTCGGACAATGATGATTCCATCCGTATCCGCGCCTATCGGGCGATTTTCAGCACCGGTGACCTGTTCCGGTACTCCATGGGCGCCGATCCGACCATCCATATCATCGTCAAGAACGGCCGGATCACCCTGGAAGGCGTCGTGTCGAGCAAGGAGGATGCCGCCCTGGCCCTTCTGGCGGCCAGGGGGGTGACCGGGACTTTCGGCGTGACGAGCAATCTGAAGATCCAGAATTGAGCGCCGGATCGGACCGACATCGAAAGGCTTGACTCCGACGATACGATGGATCGCTAAAATACGGAAAAAGGAGCTTCACATGCAACTGTCCAGAACAGCGAAAACATCAAGGGTCTTGCTCCTCCTCGTCCTGGGTGGAGCGGTCGCGATGACTCTCGCCGGTTGCAAGGCGAACGAACCGGCCGGAGCTTCGGAGCCCGGGAAACCCGGCGTCAAGCCGGAAATGATCACTCCGGCCGCGGTCGCCGAGGTCCTCGGCAAGGCCAGCGCGGAAAAATCCGGCGTTTTCGACTTGATCAAGGGCGATACGGAATACTGGATCGATTATCATTTTTACACTCCGGAAGCCACGGACATCGACGATGATATCGGCATGGATCTGGCGCCGAAGATCCAAGCCCTTTACAAGAACTTCAAGTCCATCGACCGGATCCATTTCGTCATCATCGTCTTCCACGCCGGGATGTCCGTGGAATGGAAGCCCTATTGCTCCTTCGTCACGACCCGGAAGCTCATCAACGAGACCGATTGGGCGAATTTCCTCGCCCCGAATTTCTTCCGGATCGTGCTGGAGCTCGCGTACGCCGATTGAGATCGGCCGGCCTCCCCTCACCGCGCGCCCGGAAAGAGCGCCCGCGGGCGGCCGGCCTTGCGGACATCCAAAGGGGGCGGGCGATCCGTCCGGAACGCCCGCAAGGAGGTGGACGATGATGACATCCGAGAGAGCGAAGCCGAATCGCTTCGCGGCCGGATTCCTGGTCTTGTTTCTCTCCCTGACGGCGTGGGCCTGCGGGCAGACCAAAAACGCACCCCCGCCCACCCAGGCTCAGGCGCGACCCGCCGCGGCGACGGCAGCGGACGCCGGGTCCAAGGATCTGATCGCGCAGCTGAGCCGGGCCTTCGAACAGGCGGCGGAGAAGCTCAGCCCATCCGTAGTTCCGATCTACGCCGAGCAGGTCGTCCAGGCCTCGGGACAGGCCGGCCTTCCCGACCAGGGCTTTCGCGATTTCTTCGGGGACGACTTCTTTCGCCGCTTTTTCGGGCAGACCGCCCCGCAAAAAAGCCTCCAGAGGAGCATGGGATCGGGCGTCATCGTTTCCGCGGACGGATACATCCTGACGAACAACCATGTCGTGGCTGGCGCCGACAAGCTGACCGTCATCCTCGGCGATAAAAAAACCTATCCCGCCAAGACGATCGGGACGGACGCCCAGTCCGACCTGGCCGTCGTCAAGATCGAGGCCAAGAACCTCCCCGCCGCTTCCATCGGGAATTCCGACGAGGTCCGCGTCGGCCAATGGGTGATCGCGGTCGGGAACCCCTTCCAATTGATGCACACCGTGACCGCCGGCATCATCAGCGCCAAGGGCCGCTCGGACGTCGGCCTGGCGACCTATGAGGATTTCTTCCAGACGGACGCCTCGATCAACCCGGGCAACAGCGGAGGCGCGCTGGCCGACCTCGACGGAAATGTCATCGGCATCAACACGGCGATCGAAAGTCCTTCCGGGGGCAGCATCGGGATCGGTTTCGCGATCCCGATCAACATGGCCCGGGCGATCATGGACCAGCTCATGGCCAAGGGGAAGGTCAGCCGCGGCTATCTCGGGCTGACGCCCCAGGACATCGACGAGGACCTCGCCAAAGCCATGAAGCTCGACGGGACATCGGGCGCGCTCGTGGCGGACGTCGCCGCGGGAGAGCCCGCGGACCGGGCCGGTATCAAGGCCGGCGATCTGATCGTCGGCTTCGAGGGGACCAAGGTGGCGGACAGCACATCGCTCAGGAAGCTCGTCGCCCAAGCCGCCCCGGGCTCGACGGTAACGCTGCAAATCATGCGCGACGGACGGAAACTCGATCTCAAGGCGACTCTGGCCGAGAGACCCAAAGACGCCGGGGAAAAAGCCCCGGCCGGGAAGAACGAGCCACCCGAAGCGAAGCCGAGCTCGAAGCTCGGCCTCTCGGTCCAAACCCTGACCCCTGATATCGCCGAACAGCTCGGCTACAGCAAGGCCGAAAAGGGGGTCGTCATCGCCGAAATCGTCCCCGCGGGAGCGGCCGACCGGGCAGGACTGCGCCGGGGCGACGTGATCAAGGACGTCAACCGAGTGGCCGTTCCGAACGCCGAAGATTTCGAGCGCGAAATGAAGCGCACCAAGAAGGGGAACGTGGTCGCGCTGCTCATGAAGAGAGGTCCGACCACATTCTACGCCCCGCTGACGATCGAGTGAGCCGGGCGGCGCCGCGCCCTTCCGCCCGCCGGCGCGCCCGTCACTGCGTGATGCTGACGACGGTGATCACGGGACGGAGAATATATTCGTTGCCGCCCCCGGTCGGGTGGACTTCGATCGACTTGTCGGCGTCGAAGTCGAGGATGATCTGGGTCTTCCCTTCTTTGATGATATCGAAGCGGGCGGGGATCTTGACCTCCGTGGAAGGGACGACGAGATCATACGTCTGGCCGTTGACGACGATCCGGCCGGAAACCATCAACAGGCGGATTTCCGTATAGGACCCATCATCCAAGTCGATATCGGCGATCGGGGTCTGGTGGTCATGGAGCTGGATGAGGTCGACGGTCTTCATCTCGGTGGAGACCGGAAGCCACGCCCCGCCGGTCGCGTGGGCGTCCACGGCGGAAATCGTCACCTGGATGCTGTCCGCATCGATCGGCGAATCCTTCAGATAAATCAAGAGGTTCCCGGTCGGCTTGTTTGCGCACGAGGAAAAAACGAATAAAGCGAGGAGAACGATCCAAGAGATTTTTTTCGCCATTCGGTCCTCCTTCCGCTCTTCCATTATTCTCCTCGGGGCCGACGTTTTCCGTAAATCCGCGGATCTCGAAGTAGAAGCCCATCATCATTGCCAGGAGCGTGCGGCAGCTCTTCTTTCCATAAATGTCCATAAAAATGGGACTTTTCCCGGCCGACAAGACGGCTTGCGGTCGCGCGACGCGCCAAACGGGGAAGGTCTTGGTGCGTCCCGTCCTGCGGCCGTGGCACGGAACCTGCAATAATGGAGGAAAAAGGATATTGTCATGAAAATCGAGCATTTTAAACGCGCAATTTCCATGATCCTGTGCCTTTGCCTTCTCTTCCTCCTCCCCTTGGAGACGCGGGCCCAGTCGTCGTCCCCGTCCCGTCAAGAATACCGGGCCGCCGAATCCAGCGGCCCGAAAGCCATGGGCGCGGGCGAAAAGACGATCGAAAACACCGCGGGCAAGCACAGCAAGCTGTGGATCTATCTCCTGGCCGGCGCCGCGGTCGTTGGAATCACGGTCGCGATCGTGCTCCTCACGAAGAAGAAAAAAGCCGCGAGCGGAAGTATCCAGGTGAATTCGACGCCGGCTGGCGCGCGGATCTTTCTCGACGGCGCCGATACCGGGAAAACGGCCAACGCCACCCTGACCGGAATCGCGGCCGGCAGCCATGCCCTCAAGCTCGTCCTCGCCGAATACAACGATTATCAGCAAACCGTGAATGTCCAGTCGGGACAAACGGCCCAGGTCGCGGCCGATCTGGTCCCATTGGACACGGCGCCAGGAAGCATCGAGGTGAATTCGACGCCGACCGGCGCCCGGATCTTCCTCGACGGCGCCGATACCGGGCAAACGTCCAACGCGACCCTGACGGGGATCGCGCCCGGCAGCCACGCCCTCAAGCTCGTCCTGGCCGATTACAACGATTATCAGCAAACCGTAAATGTTCAGCCCGCGCAAACGATCCAGATCACAGCGGCGATGGTCCCGCTCACCGCGACGACGGGAAGCATCCAGGTGAATTCGACGCCCACGGGCGCCAGCATCACCCTCGACGGCGTCGCCACTGGAAAAACGACCAACGCTACCCTGACGCTGCTCACTCCGGGCAGCCGCGCCGTCCTGCTCGTGCTGAACGGGTACCGCGATTTCAGCCAGACGGTTACGGTCGTCGCGGGCCAAACCACGACGGTATCAGCCTCGCTCGTCGCGACCGGGGTTTTAGAGCCCGAGATGGTCCGTCTCCCAGGAGGGACATTCATGATGGGCTCGGATTCGGCCGAGTCGGATCCGATCGAACGGCCCATCCATCAGGTCACCGTCTCCGCCTTCTGGATCGGGAAATACGAAGTCACCCAGGCGGAGTTCGTTTCGGTCATGAATATGAATCCTTCCCTGCACCGGGACAATGACCGGAATCCCATCGAACAGGTGGACTGGAACACCGCCCAAACCTATATCCAGCAGCTGAATGCCGCGACCGGGAAATCCTATCGGCTTCCCACGGAAGCCGAATGGGAATACGCCTGCCGGGCGGGAACGACGGGCGACAGGTACGGCGACGTCAATTCCGTGGCCTGGTATCTGGGCAACGCGGGAGACCAGGAGCGCCCCGTCGGACAGAAGGTCCCCAACGCCTTCGGGCTTTTTGACATGCTCGGGAACGTGTCGGAATGGTGCTCGGATTGGTTCGGGATGTATTCGGCCGCGGCCCAGACGAATCCCCGCGGCCCGGCGACCGGCGATCGCAAGATCATCCGCGGCGGTTCCTGGTATATGGAAGCCCGGATGGTGCGCGCCTCGGACCGGTATGCCCCCGGGCCCAGCCTGCCGCCCACGAGCTGGGGCGACGATCTCGGCTTCCGCGTCGTCCGGAATTAGGATTCCCGGACTCGAGAGATCCCTTTGATGCCCGAATTAGAAAGGAAAGACGGCGCCCAAAGGATCTTTTTTGACGCCACCAGCCGTCTGACCGGCGTTTCCTCTCAGATAGGGGCCCGCTTCCTGGACTTCACCCTCCGACCCTTGGTCGGCAATCCATTGATGTCCGCTTTATTCGCCGCCCGCAACCGGAGGGCCGTACGCAGCCTCAAATCCTTCCGGAGGTTTCTCATTATCCCCGACCTCCTCCACGTCGGCGACCCGATCATGAATCAGTCGGCTTTAACGGCGGTGAGGGATTTTTTCCCTGAAGCTGAGGTCGACTACGTCGTCAACGAAAAAATCAGGATAGGGGGCGGCCTCACGGCCGCCGCCCTCCCACACCACCGGACGTACGGGTCCGTATCCGGCGGTTCGAATCGATTTGACCGTTCAACTTCCGTATCCGGAGAGAGTCACGAGTCCCCGTTCTGCAAAGAACGAGGTTCTCTTTGCGAACCACCTCCTCCATCACGATCGTTGCGGCGGGGTCGGGTCCCGTCTCTGCCGCCGTCGCTTGGCGCACCGTGGCCCCCGAACTCTCTGAGCCGGGGAGTCGGTCCCATAGAAGGAGTTGCTGCGTCTCCAAGACGGCGAAGCCGGCAGGCCGGCCCCTTATCGATTCGTTCGGCCCTTCAGACCGGTCCGCGGTCCTACTATGGCCTCGGCTGACTTCTGCCGCCCCTTCCGGCTTCCTTACGGACGCCGTAGTCCCATTCGGACAGGACGGCAGATCTCCCCGGGTAAGAGCATCGACCTTCGCCCCACCTCCGCCGCATTTACCGAAAGGCGTCGTCATGGCTACCGGTTTCGTTTTGTCAAGCAAACTCACCGTCGCTCTCCGGCCTCTTATGCGGTTCGTGTTCCTCGGATCGTGGCTTTGCCTGCGGCTTCCTTCAGACCCCACCTCACGATGGACGCCCTTGCCGTTCGGCTAGCAGTTTCCGCCATGTGGACCTGCGGGGGACTTTCACCCCCAAGTCGATGCCCATGCCGGGCACGC
>Ga0315277_10000295_pt1 | contig 82335 bp, 66 predicted proteins | sample YL17G05_15_MG_FD_203695 | JGI IMG/M metagenome (GOLD analysis project Ga0315277, IMG submission 203695) | Sediment microbial communities from Yellowstone Lake, YNP, Wyoming, USA - YL17G05_15 | ecosystem: Environmental > Aquatic > Freshwater > Lake > Sediment | place: USA: Wyoming | collected...
TCAACTGGACGACGAGCAATTAAGGCGCAAGCTGGCACGCTTGAATAACCGACTGGTCAAGATCTCTTCAGAGCTGTCCCAACTCGACAAGGCTAAAAAATGAGCACAGATTGGCCGGTCAAGTGCCCTATTTCTATCCCGCCCGGCGCCCCCGCGCAAGCATAATCTGTTGAGGCCGGAACTGAACAACTGAATTCATCCCTTCAATTGAGACAGTAAGCATGGCAGGCAATGCCGGACCATATTTTCAGCACAGAGATCACAGAGAAAACACAGAGGCCACAGAGAAAATGAAAGAAAAAAATTCAGTGTTCTCTGTGATCTCTGTGTGCTCTGTGCTTCAAAAATCCTTTCCTATTTCCTATTTGAAAAGCATAAAGGTGGGCTGTCAATATGCTATGATGCATTTTCCGACCAGGAAAGATCTATAGGCATGAGCGACGAGAACAATTCAAGGCCGAACGAACAGGAAGCCTTAAGGCCATCCCTGGATTTCATTCGCACGATCATCGAAGCCGATCTGAAGTCAGGCAAAAACAGCGGCCGTGTGGCCACCCGTTTCCCCCCTGAGCCGAACGGGTACCTTCATATCGGGCATGCCAAGTCCATCTGCATCAACTTCGGCATTGCGGCGCAATACGGCGGCGCCTGCAACCTGCGCTACGACGACACGAATCCGACGAAGGAAGAAGTGGAATACGTCGAGTCGATCCAGGAAGACGTCCACTGGCTTGGATTCGACTGGGGCGGCCGGCGCTATTTCGCGTCGGATTATTTCGAGCGTCTCTGCGGGTATGCGATCGAGCTGATCAGGAACGGCAAAGCCTATGTGGACAGCCTGAGCGCCGAGGAAATCCGGGCCTATCGCGGCACCCTGACCGAACCCGGCAAGGATAGCCCCTACCGTAATCGCACGGTGGAAGAGAACCTGGACCTGTTCGAGCGCATGCGTGCCGGCGAATTTCCCGACGGCAGCCAGGTGCTGCGCGCCCGGATCGACATGGGATCTCCGAACTTGAACATGCGCGATCCGGTGATCTACCGCATCCGCCATGCCTCTCATCACCGCACCGGGGATCAGTGGTGCGTCTATCCCATGTACGACTTTACGCACGGCCTGTCGGACGCCATCGAAGGCATCACCCATTCGATCTGCACGCTCGAGTTCGAGGACCATCGCCCGCTCTACGACTGGTTCCTCGACAACCTGGACGTCCCCTGCCATCCGCGGCAGATCGAGTTTGCGCGCCTGAATCTCAATTACACGGTCATGAGCAAACGCAAGCTGCTGCAGCTGGTCGAGGAAGGTCACGTGACGGGATGGAACGACCCGCGCATGCCCACCATTTGCGGGCTGCGGCGCCGGGGATACACGCCCGAGTCAGTCCGCGCTTTCTGCGACCGGGTGGGGCTCGCCAAAAAAGAAAATGTCATCGACGTCGCCCTGCTGGAACACGCGGTGCGCGAGGATTTAAACCGGCGCGCTCCGCGCGTCATGTGCGTGCTGCGACCGCTGCGCCTGGTGATCGACAATTATCCGGAAGGAAAGACAGAGGAGCTGGAAGCGGTCAACAATCCGGAGGATCCGGCAGGCGGCACGCGCACCGTCCCATTCACGCGCGAGCTGTTCATCGAATCCGAGGACTTCAGCGAGAATCCGCCGCCGAAATACTTCCGCCTGGCGCCGGGACGCACCGTGCGGCTGCGTTACTCGTACCTGGTGACCTGCACGGGCGTAGTGAAAGACGAATCGGGCAACGTGGCGGAGGTTCACTGCACCTATCATCCCGCGTCTCTCGATCCTCAGGCGACGGATCTTCCCAAAGCCAAGGCCACCGTCCATTGGGTGTCCGCGGCGCAGTCCGTCGGAATCCAGGCCCGTCTTTACGACCGCCTGTTTTCCGTGGAAAACCCTACGGATGAAAGCTCCGGCAAGGACTGGAAAGCTCATCTGAATCCTGACTCGCTCGAGGTGCTCACGGGATGCCGGGCCGAACCGTCCCTGGGTTCCGCCCAGCCGGGCGGCCGCTATCAATTCGAACGCGTGGGTTACTTCTGCGCCGATCCCGATTCGGTTCCGGGCGCGCCGGTGTTCAACCGCACGGTGACTCTGAAGGACACGTGGGCAAAGATCCAGAAAATGCAAAATACAGGAGTCAGGAGTCAGGAGTCAGGAGACAGGAGAAATTCCCGCTCGTAATCGACCACACGCAAGAGGCGCGGCTTGGGCCTGCCCCGCATAGCAGGACGAACCGAACCAATCCTCGGGGTCGGTATCGCTATCGGTATCGAATCGAGGCCGGTAGCAACCATGCTGTCCATCGTTCCATCTCAGGTTGCAATGCCGATTGCGATAGCGACCCCGATACCGACCCCGACCCCGAGAATGTTCTGCTCTGGCTCGTGGCGTCCAAAACCAAAGACGGTTCGCCGGAACGGCAGGTCCTTTAAGGGTTGCATGGCCAAAGGCCCTGGCTTCAGGTTGGAGTAACGGTATGCCGGAGCGGCCAAGCCTTCCCGGATCCCACGGCCAAAGGCCGTTGTTTTAACCCGCGACAGGAGATTCTGACTCCTGACTCCTTCCATCGATTTTCGAAAATCCAATTATCCAACTGATCATGATCCAATAACACATCAAGTAATCATTTCAGCACTTGCAATTCTGCCCGGCATTTTTTAGGATAGATGCCGGTTTGGGAGATCGTTCAACGGTAGGACGGGTGGCTCTGGACCACTTAATCGGGGTTCGAATCCCTGTCTCCCAGCCAATCCCATCCATAATTAATTTCCTGCAAATACGTTCGTCTGAAAAAATACCGCGGCGCATCGCCGGCCTTTTGGTGATTGGAGGCGAAGCCCTTGGAGTGGGCAAGGTTTCGGAGTGCGCCTCGATTTGCGCTCGAATCAAGTCGGCAGCAAGCTCAGCTCCTACAGGCCTTTGCGAGTTTCGCAACAGAAATCTGTGAGCTATCACCCGCAGAGCGCGTGGCTTCAGGAAGCGTCAGGATGGGGGGCGTGCAAGTAGATCCCGGCGGCCCGCCGGGACCAGTACCGTATTCCAACCCAAGACGGAGGCAACCGGTCCCGGCCGGGCGGCCGGGACCCACTTGCGCGCACGGCTCAAGGAATGCCAAGGACAGAAAGCCGTGGGAGCGGCAGAGCCTTTTCAAGTCTCGGCGCCAGAGGCGGCGGTTTACCCTGAGGCGAATTAAGTTGAGAGATTTTTGTTGCTTGGAATAAGTGAATTGGATATTATCGGCTCCTAATTTGGGGGAATTGGGTGCAGGCAGCTCGTTTGAGCATTCTGCTTTGAATTGCAGGCTCCGACAAAAATAACCCAAAGTCCGGCAGGGCGGCGGAAGGGGCTGGCCAGCCGCATGGATACCTGAAGTCAACCCGAATTCCAGCAAACCTCCTGGCTGTGTGGCGGCTAAATAACCGTCTGCTGAATCACCGATGGGAAACCCGGTGCTTAGTGGGAACTGCATATCACAGAAAGCAAACAAAAAGGGTACCGACGACCGGGTCGTTTTGTTAACCGGTCGCATTTATCAACACCCCAGAATCAAAGCAAAGGAATGTTTATGAATCGAATTATTCCGAGGCTGACAGTAGTGATGCTCATACTCGCATCCGCCAGCTTTCTCGGTTTTGGACAGGGCGGTGCAATGACCTCGTCCCTCACCGGGGTAGTTGTGGATTCGAGCGGAGGTGTGATCCCGGGCGCGGATGTCTTGATCAAGAACACGGATACGAGCACGGAATTCAAGACCATCACGGCCTCCAACGGGACCTTTTCCGTCCCGGCCCTGAGTGCCGGGACCTATTCAGCTACCGTCACGGTGCCGAACTTCAAAGTGGCAATCGTGAACAATATCAAACTCGAGGTCGGCGTGCCTGCTACCATTCGCGTCGTACTGCAGGTCGGCGGCTCGTCTGAAACCATCACCGTGGAGGCCGGCGCCGAAATGGTGCAGTCGCAAACGGCGAATATTGCCACCACCATGGTCGCCACCCAGATCCTGTATCTTCCCACGGGGAGCCGCAGCGCTCTGGAAGCCATCATGAGCCTGCCGGGGATCAATATCTCGGGCACCGACTCCCGTGAAGCCAGAGTGGTAGGATTGCCCGAGAACATGGTGGCTATCACAATTGACGGCGTCAGCTCTCAGGATAACTGGCTGAAGACGACCGACGGCATGTTCAGCCGCATCCGGCCGGGAATCGATGCCATGGAGCAAGTGACGATTTCCACGGCCACGCCCGGCGCCGAGAGCGGCGGGGTGGGCGCCGTCCAGATCAGGTTCGTCACGCGCTCGGGAAACAACGAATACCACGGCAGCCTCTACGAGTATCTGCGCAATCCGATCTTTAACGCCAACTCGTGGATCAATAACCGCAATATCAGGGCTCCCGCGGGCGAGAATCCCCTGACCTGGAAATCACCTCCCAGCCCGACCAAAACCCATAATTTCGGCGGCCGGGTGGGCGGTCCCATTCAGATCCCCGGTCTCTGGAGCGGCAGGGACAGGGCGTTTTTCTTTTTCAATTACGAGGAATCGCGCCAGCCGGGATTGGCCTCGAGGAACCAGACGATTTTCACCCCCGCGGGGAATGCGGGCAATTTCGTGTATAAGGTGGGAAGCGAAACCAGGAGCGTGAATCTGCTTGACCTGGCCGCGGCCAACGGGCACGTGTCCACCTGGGACCCGACCGTTCAAAAACTGCTGGCCGACATCCGCAATTCTACGTCGGACGCAGTCCTGAGCGCTAACAAGGGGCAGGGAAGCGTCAGGGCGACCACCGACCCCCTGTACGAGACGTTCTCATTCACCCTTCCGAGCGGGAGCAAGTGGCGCTACGTAACCACCCGTCTCGACGTCAACATTAACTCCAAAAATCGTCTGGAGTTCACTCAGAACCATAATAAGCTCTTCGCCACTCCCTTCGACACGACAAACACCGCTCAACCGGCTTTCCCGGGTTTCCCGAACTGGGGTGTACAGGGTTCCAACCGGTTCAACGGCTCTCTTACGCTGCGCTCGACTTTGACGCCGCGGATCGTCAATGAGATTCGAGGAGGTGTGTCGGGCGGTGCTTCCCAGTTCAACCCGAACATTAACATGGGGATGTTCGGCGGGAGTGCAGTCGGGAACATGGACGGTTATTCGCTCAGCATAAGCGGGGCGGGGATCAGCAATCCTTCCGTCATCTCGACCGCCAGCCGGCGAAATGCGCCATCGAAAGTGATCGACGAAACGCTGTCATGGAGCAAGGGATCCCATGGCTTCAGCTTCGGCGTCAGCTGGGGCAAATACGACATGTGGCTCTACAGCCAACGCATGGTGACCGGGATTACGCTTGGCACGGACTCAACGTATGATCCGGCGAGGCTCATGTTCGATACCGTGAATGGCCCGAAAAACTTCCCGGGCGCAAGCTCGACGCAATATGGAAACGCCCGTAGCATGTACGGGGTCCTGGTCGGGCGCGTCACAGCCACTTCCGGCAGTGCCTATCTGGATGAAAACAGCAAATACAAGTACCAGGGAAACAGCGTCAACCGCGGTTATTACCAGGAAACGGGCTTCTTCGCGCAGGATGCGTGGCGCATGCGGCCCAATCTGACGCTTAACTATGGCGTGCGCTGGCAGCTGTCGTTGCCGTTTGTTCCCGGCAACAGCAACTATTCGACGGCCACCGTTGCCGACGTCTGGGGCATTTCCGGGATCGGGAACCTGTTCAAGCCCGGCACTATGACCGGCAAGATGCCTCAATTCATCCAATATACGAAAGGCACCGCTTCTTATGCCAACCAGTACACCAACTTCGCGCCGAGTTTCGGTTTTGCCTATACAATGAATCGCAAGGGCGGATTGCTCGGACGGCTCATTGGTGAAGGCGGCAAGACCGTCATCCGCGGCGGTTATTCGATAGCTTACAACAGGATGGGGATGAGCACCTTCAATGATCAGTACAGCGGCAACCCCGGGCAATCCCTCTCGGCCAGCCGCAACGTAACCTTGGGAAACCTGGTGACCGGGATCGGGACGGACCAGTGGCCTATCCTGTTCAAGGAAAGGAACCGGCTCGGCCCGGCGGCCTTCCCTGAATCCCCGACCTTTCCGCTGGTACCGTCAAGTTCATGCAGTCCTCAACCGTGCGGATATGTAGAAACCGCCGCGATGACGGTTTTCGATCCCAATCTGAAGATGCCCTATGCCCAGTCTTTCTCCTTCGGCATTCAGCGCGAGCTGAGCAGGAGCATGGCCATCGAAGTGCGCTATGTGGGAACACGCAGCCTGCACGCATGGACTGGCTACAACGTCAATTCCACCGAGAACAACATACTCGAAAACGGCGTGATGGAGGAGTTCAAGCTGGCGATGGCGAATCTGAAGGCCAACATCGCGAACGGCAAGGCCTCGTCGGGCTTCAAATACCTGGGGCCGGGCACCGGGACCGTTCCGTTGCCGATCACGCTCGGTTTTATCAACGGTCTTCCTGCCTCACAGGCCGGCGATACTACAAAGTACACCGGCACGCTCTGGACCACCGGCACCACCTTCGTCAACACCCTCAATCCGGTCAATCCAGCGTCCGGCACGTACGCGAGCAACCTGCACAGCGATGCGGGCCGCCGCGCCAACGGATTGGCTGCCGGATATCCGGCCAACTTCTTCATGGCCAACCCGAACCTGCGGGGAGGCGCAACCATCCGGAGTAACGGCGGCTATACGCGCTATGACTCGCTGGTGCTCGAAATGCGCCGGCGCATGACCAAAGGTCTGCTTGTGCAGGCTAACTACGTCTGGGCCAAAAACTTCGATTGGTCGCGGGATTCCTATCGCCGTCCATGGATGAAGGACATGGGCAGCACGGTGCCGCATACATTCAAGGTCAACTGGATCTACGAGCTGCCGATCGGCATTGGCCGCACTTTCGGTTCCACGGCCCATCCGATCATCAATCACATTATCGGCGGTTGGGATCTGCACGGCATCGGGCGCATCCAGAGCGGCGATATGAATGATTTCGGCAGCGTCACCCTCGTCGGCATGACGCCTGAGGAACTGCGGAGCGTCTACAAGCTGCGGTTCGATGATCAGAACGCGATCATCTATTACATGCCCGCCGACATTATTGCCAACAACATCCTTGCCGGCAGCTTTTCGGCGACTACCGCAAGCGGATACAGCGGGGCACTACCGACCGGCCGCTACATCGCAAACACCCGGATGAACGGTTGTCTGGAACTGTTCTCCGACCAATGCACTCAGCGCCACCTGTACGCCAGGGATCTGCCGTTCATGGAGTGGGAGCTCAGCCTGGTGAAGCAGATCAGGTTCACCGAGCAGAAGAACTTCGAACTGCGCGCTGAATTCCTGAATGCTTTCAACGCGGTCAACTTCAGCATGGGCACCTGCAGCGCCAGCAGCAGCCCGATCCTGACCCAGTGCCAGACGACCAGCACCCAGAGCACTGCCCGGAGAGTCCAGATCGTCATGCGTCTGAACTTCTAATTCCACCCTGAATCACGAGAGGGACATGGCTGGCCCATGTTCCTCTCCCTGCATCTTCCAGCACAATTCGGTTTTGCCTCACGCGCTTCGGGATCGGTATCGGGATCGCAATCGGTTTCGCCTTTCGCCCTCGGCATTTCCTGCCATGCACAAGAGCGATTGCGATCCCGATACAAAACCCGATAATCTGCGGGGAGCCGGAATCAAAACGAAAAACCGGACTGCGATATATCCGCTTGCTGACGCGCGCGGCTTCGACCCTCCTCGCGGCCGCAACCAGTTACCGAAACCGCCCCCCGTCAGAGCCGCGAGCGTAAGCGAGCGGATATCTGCAATCCTTGCAGCTGCATTGGACACGAGTTATTTGACTTACTAATATCCGCTTGCTGACGCGCGCGGCTCTGTAGGCTCCCGGCTGGTGGCTTCCACATCCCGCCGCTTTTTAGCAGGATATCAAGAGCGCAGCCCTAGACTAATTACAGGTCTTTTCCCCTGTTGACCGCACTCCTGGCACGACGCAGGTTAGCGACGGCTTCCGCAAAGCCCGGCTTGAGGCGGACTGCTTCTTCGAAATGCGTCACGGCTTCGGCAAGCCTGCCGAGGCCCTCGAGCGCGACGCCGAGATTGTTGTGCGCCAGCGCAGAGCCGGGCTCGTACCTGAGCGCCTCCTGGTATTGAATCACCGCTTCCTGGATGCGGCCCATCCCAAAAAGGACATTGCCCAGATTGTAGGAAGCAGGCGCATAGTCAGGCTGGATCCGCTTTGCCTCCTTGAAGCTGTCCACCGCCTCCGCGACGCGCCCCAAACGCAGCAGGGCGTAGCCCAGGTTATCGTGAGTCCTGGCGGAGCCCGGCTCGATTTCCAGGGCCTGACGGTATTCTGAAACGGCCTCCTCGAGCCGGCCCGATGATTCAAGGGCGGCTCCCAGGTTATTGTGCGCCTCGATAAAGTTTGGATTGAGTCTCAGAGCTTCCCTGAACCGGATCACAGCCTCTTCCAGCCGGCCTGACTGGAGCAGGGCGTTTCCCAGGTTATAGTGAGCACCGGCGAAATCCGGCCTGAGCCGCAGCGCCTCCAGATGGTGTGCCATCGCTTCCTCAAAACGGCCCATCCTTGACAGGGCAGCTCCCAGGTTGTTGTGAGCCTCCGGGTAATCCGGCTTGAGCCGCAGCGCCGTCTGGTACTGTGCCGCTGCTTCTTCAGTTTTGCCCATTCGCTGCAGTACGCCGCCCAGGTTATTGTGGGCATCCGGATAAGCCGGATCGATTCTCAGGGCCGTGTGGATGTGCGCCAATGCTTCCTCGACTTTGCCCTTTTTCAGCAGGACGTCGCCGAGATTACTGTGCGCTTCCGCAAGATGCGGATTAATTCGCAGCACCTCCCTGTACTGAAACTCGGCTTCCTCGAGCCGGCCCAGCTGTTGAAGGTCCGCTCCCAGGTTGTTGCGAGCCTGCGCGAAATCCGGAAAAAGCCGCAGCGCTTCCTGGTGCCAGGTCATCGCTTCTTCAAAACGATTCAGTCTCTGGAAAGCATACCCCAGGTTGTTGCAGGCCTCCGCGGCGTTCGGATTGATCTTCAGGGCCTGCCTGATCTGCTCCATCGCCTCCGGCACCGCTGAGACCGGGCCGTTAAGTTTCAGGACTCCCAGGTTGTTATAGGCCAGCCAGCAGGATGGATTGCCGGCAAGTGTGGCGCGATAAAGCACCTCGGCATCGGAATATTGATGGCTCTGTCTCCAGGTCATCCATGCCAGCGATCCGACAAGAAGCAGCATCCCGGCAGTTGCCAGGGCGGGCCGGCTGCTGAAATTCCATTGTTTTGAGGCGACTGCGAGGCCTGCGGAAATCAAGGCTATGACAGACAGGCTGGGCAAATACTGAAAATGGTCCGCCACCAGCGAGTACCGGAAGGGATACACGTTGAAGAATCCCAAAACCGGAAACAGGGTTCCGCAGAAGAGGAGCATTGCCGCCAGTGGAGCCCGCGTGCGCTTCCGCAATAGCCAGAGCGCCGCCAGCAGACCCGCGGCGCCGAGCGGATACAGGTACTGCCACCAGACAGCCTGGCTGACCTGCCAGCGCGGATAAATGAACGTCAGATCCGCGGGCCACACCAGCTTGCCGAGATAGAACCAGATCACGCGTCCGGCAATCAGGCAGCGTTCCACAAGCGTGAACTGGAATTCAATCCCCTGAGCCCCGATCAGCGTCCGCTCGATCCAGGCGGTAAGCAGCCCGCCGGCGGCGCCCGACACAAAAAAAGGGAGCAGCGGGACTGCGTCACGCCGCCAGCTCACGCGCCCGCGCTGCCACCAGAAAACCACCAGCAATGCCGCCGGCAGGGTTGCAGTGACGGTCTTGCTCAGCAGGCCGAAGACGAATAATCCCAGGGCCAGCGCATACATCTTCTTCCGCCGGCTGCCGTCAAAATGGAGATAGGCGAGTGCGGCGCCCAGGAAAAACACTCCCGAAAGGGCGTTTTTCAACTCGGTGATCCAGGCGACGGATTCCACATGAACGGGATGTAATGCGAAAATAACCGCGGCCGGAATGGCGCCGGGCACCGCAAGTCTCCGCAAAATGACTGCCAGCAGAAATGCCGACAGCGCGTGCAGGATGATATTTACCAGGTGGTACCCTGTGGTATCTTCACCCCAGAGCTTATGCTGAAGCCAGAAAGCGGAGTGGACGGCCGGGTAGTACTGCTGGGTCGCCCCCAGTTCGAACCAGATGCGCCACAATCCTTCCGCAGGCTGCAGGTCCCTGCGGGTGAGGTGAGCATCGTCGTCCCAGAGCACCCCGCCATGCCAGGCCGGGTGATAGGCCGCCAGGGCAGCCGCCACCAAAGCCGGCAGGAGCAGCCACACTCCCCACCGCATATGGACCCCGCCGACCGCAGGCCGATCCTTCCGCGGTTCCGGCTTCTGAGACCCTTGTTTCAGCGATTGATAATCCTTGCCTCGTCGAGCCCTCATCGGGATTAGTTATATAGATCTTCTTTCCGAAAGACAACGTCCGGCGCATGAGCCCTGCCCCATGGGAGCGCGGGCGAGACGCCCAATGCCGCATAGTTTTCGGAGTGCGGCGCCCCGGCCTGCTCCTTATACGAACTTTTACTTGGCAGATAGCACAGGCGATGAGTACAAAAAGCGAAGCGAGCGGACGGAGTACATCCAATCGCCGCGGCACTTCGCCGTCATCAAGACGGGGCCGGCTCGTTCTGGAGTGCGGCGACTGGTCGCCGCTTTGAGGAGCCCGATACTGCCGCATCCCGGCGGCTTGCCGCCGGGATTCGCCGCAACACCCTTGCTGCCGTCGATGGTGCTCCGCGGACCTTGCAGCAGGGCGGCAAGCCGCCCAGTTTGGCGGTTGACCGAGGCTGAACAAGCGGCGACCAGTCGCCGCACTCCAGAACGGGCCCTTCGGGCGTTGAATCAGTCCGAATGGAGCAAAAACTCTGCGGCATTGAGCGAGATGACCGCGGTCCCGACGCCCCGGAGGAGAGTTTCCTAATACGTTCCTGATTCGGGTATAATAGAAACTCGCTAGCGGGCATTATTTTTAATCGGGGATCTTTCTCCTATGCATCCCCTGGCCTCCCGCGAGGGGGGTCATTCATTGAAACGGAGGGTATTATGGGTGACGAAACAACAGCAGAAAGCAGGACTCTTCACGAAGAGGCAACACTAAAACAATATGGATTGCGCTGGTCGGTCCTGGCTGCATGGATGGACGCGTTGCGGCTGCGGCAGGTGCCTTTGCCCCAGGAATTGGACCGTCTCCTGGAAAATGCGCGCATCAAGATTGCTTCAGGATGTTTTTCCGTTTGTGAGGTCGGCTGTGACCTATCGCAGCTCGAAGCGGCGCTCACGTCGATCGATGCCTCGAGCCACCACAACTGGGTCGATTTCTGGCTTGACATGCTCGCGAACTCCATGGCCGAAAACGCTGAAACCGAGCGCATCCTGAAGGTGCCGGCCATCCGGGCACGCTATAGCAACTGCGGCATTACCGCCTGCCGCTGTTAGCCGGTATCAAAGGAGAAGAAGCAGTTCGAGAGCCCGCCGGATTTCGCCGTGACAACATCCGTCAGGGAAGAATAACAGGTGGCCATTTTCTACTATCTGATTTTCTATTCGGCCGCCGTCATCTTTGTGTCGGCCTGCCTGGTGCGCATCCGCAGGTACGCGCGCACCCCACTGCACTTGCGCTGGGAAGTTTATCCCATCCCCCACGAGGAGCCGGCCCGGGCAAAACACGGCGGCTCCCGCTTCGAGGAGGTCGACTGGTGGACAAAACCAGCTCGCCGCAATCTCGCCGGCGAGCTGAAATTCATGATCCCCGAGATGCTTCTCCTGAAAGGCTTGCGTGATTTCAACCGCAGGTTGTGGTATCGCTCCTTCCCTTTCCACTTCGGACTGTACCTGCTGGCCGGCACGATAACGCTGCTGATGGCCGGCGCCGCGGCATTGATCCTGGCGCCTGCTTCAGGCCCCCATGCATTCGTGAGAATCATTCAGATTCTCTATCCGGTGACGGGCGCCGCCGGACTGGCGCTCGCCATTCCCGGCGCATGCGGCCTGCTGGCGCTCCGCATTCGCGACGAAAGCCTGCGGGCCTGCACGGCGCCGGGCGATCGTTTCAACCTCCTCTTTTTCATTGTTACTCTGAGCGTGCTGGCGGCAGCCCTGATGTTGAAATCCGCTTCCGCTCCCAACATGCTCGAAATCACCAGGGGAATGCTCACTTTCGACACCGGTCTGCGGATTCCTGCGCTGCTTGGCGCCGGCCTGGTTCTTGCAGCGTTGCTGGCTGCCTACATTCCCCTGACCCACATGTCTCACTTCATCGCCAAGTATTTCACCTACCATTCGGTTCGCTGGGACGATGCGCCGAATCGCCGGGGGAGCGATATGGAAAAGCGGATGGCGGAATACCTGGCGTACCGGCCGACCTGGGCGGCGGCCCATGTGGGAGCCGATGGCAGGAAGACCTGGGCGGAGATTGCCGCCGCCGGCCCGGCAGCGGGGGCGAAGAAGTGAAGAAGAAGATCGATCTCGGCGACATGTCGCGACCGGAGGAGGCACCGCTCGTTCATCTGGAAAGCGCCGACCTGAAACCGCTGCCGCCTCCCCTGTCCGATCCAGACAAGACGCCTCCCTGGAAACCGCTCTCGGCGCAGACCAGGGAAAAATGCGCATGCCTTCTGGACGACACCTGTGCCGTCAACATTCCAAGACCGAAGACTCCGGAGGAAGAGAGCGCGCTCGTCGCCAGGTTCCTGTCGGGCCTGGAAAAGCTCTTCACACGGGAAAACAACTGGACCTTCCTGCAGCCCCTGCTTCTCACCATGGAGCACTGCGCCAGGTGCCAGACCTGTTCCGCGGCGTGTCATATTTTTGAAGCGAGCGGGAACAACGAACTCTACCGGCCGTCATTCCGTTCCGAAATCGTGCGCAGGCTCTACTACAAGCATGTCAGGCGCGGCGGCCTGCTTTCCGCCTGGCAGCACGGGGACGTCAGGATCAACTGGCCCCTGGTGGCGCGGCTGATCGAGCTTTCCTATCGCTGCAATCTCTGCCGGCGCTGCGCCCAGACCTGCCCGATCGGCGCCGACAACGGCCTGGTCGCCCGCGAACTGAGGAAGCTGTTCAGCCAGGAGATGGGGATTGCCGCCAGGGAAATCCATGAGAACGGCTCGATGCTCCAGCTCAGGGTCGGCTCCTCGACTGGAATGAATTCTGTCGCGGCGAAAGACAACGTCCAATTCATCGATGAGGACATGACGGAGAGAACCGGCATCGAAGTGAAGACTCCCTGGGACGTGGAGGGCGCCGACGTGCTCCTGATCCACAACGCCGGGGAAATCATGGCGTGGCCTGAAAATCCCGGCGCCTTCGCCCTGATTCTCAATGCCGCCGGCATTCGCTGGACGCTCTCCTCCGAAATCGCGGGCTACGACTCGATCAACTACGGCCTGTGGTACGACGACGCGCAATTCGCGCGCGTGGCCCTGAAACATGCGGAAGCCGCGCGCAAGCTGAAGGTCAAAAAGATCGTGCTCGGGGAATGCGGCCATGCCCACAAGGCGCTGTCGGTCGTCGCCGACCGCGTGCTGGCGGGAGACCTGCACATTCCGTGCGAGAGCTCCATGACGCTGCTGCGCGACATCGTCATGAGCGGCCGCATCCGGCTTGACCCGGGCCGCAACGATTTTCCGGTCACCCTGCATGATCCGTGCAACCTGGTGCGCCTCATGGGGGTGGTGGAACCGCAGCGCGAGATCATCCGCAGGATCTGCCCGCAATTCCGCGAGATGACGCCTCACGGAGTCGACAACTATTGTTGCGGCGGCGGCAGCGGATTCGCAATCATGAGCGGCAACAACTTCCCTGACTGGCGGTTTCAGGTCTCCGGCCGGAAGAAGCTCGAGCAGATCCTGCACGTCTTCTCGGGCAGCATGGATCCGTTGATTCCGAAGTATGTCTGCGCCCCTTGCAGCAACTGCAAAGGTCAGATCCGCGACCTGCTGGCCTACTACCGTCTCTGGGACCATCACCGCATACTCTACGGCGGCCTGGTCGAATTGATCGTCAACGCCATGGCGGATGTCAAACCGGGCTTCATCGAATGGGAACGGCATTAGCCCGGATTATTCATGAAGAATCGGCGGACTCGCTGGCGGCCCAGTACGGAGGCGCAACCGTAGCCGAGAGCGCCATGGCCGCTGCATTCAGGCGCCTCACCTATTTCCTGGCATCAAGGCGCGCAAGGTCGACGACGGCAAAATGAAAATCGAGTATCGAGCACCCTTGAATGGTCATTTGAAGCGGACGCAAGGCTTCCGTATCGGATTCCTTGTGGGAAAGGACGGCAATCGGATACACGGGCAGGTTGAACTCGCGCCAGTCGAGTACAAAGTACTCGAGCATGCGGCGCGCCAGGTCGCGGTATGCTTGAGCTTCGTGCTCCAGGTGAATAAGGAATGCGGCGTCGGCTCCTCGGAATCTTGTCTTGATGAGCAGATCGCCAGTCCGGCGCTTGCCGCCAAGGGTGAACCGTTCCTTGTCGACAAACTCGATGGGATCGAAATCAATGAAGCCGTGGATCCCGGGCAGAAACGCCTCGAAGAAGTCCCGGAGCAGACGTCCCGTCCTCAGTAGTGACTTGAAAAGCGCGTCATGGTTGATCACACCATGTAGTTTCGCGACCCGCCGAAATATTTCAGGAAAACACCAGGCAAGGCGCTTTTCCGCAATCGGGATTGCGGAGGGAACGAAACGGCGGCAAACCTTTGATTCGAATGGTGCGCCCGGCAAGACTCGAACTTGCGGCCTTTTGATTCGTAGTCAAACGCTCTATCCAACTGAGCTACGGGCGCACTCTTGGGAGTCAATACTTTACCGACGCCGAACCGATTCCGCAACCCCAAAATTGACGGCGGCACCAAATGTGGCCGTGGTCCGCGAAAATCCGATACGGCTTCCGAAGCCCGTGTGTGGAGCCAGACACTCCTGACCCTCTTCCCACCGGCGTCTGATTTCGTCTCTGCACATCAAGGGACAGATCGCTGAAACGGTGGAAATTTCAGCCTCTGAAGAAAAGAAGCAGCCAGAAATGGGAGCACTCGGATCGGCCTGAATCGGCGCCGACCCGGAAGCGCGAACCGGCGCCGCGATCGGTCGGGCTCCCGGCGCATTTCCATGTGCGCCTGCGGAGCCCTCCCGTCGCTTGCCTTGTTTGATGCCCGTCTGCGTCGCCTCGCAACGCAATCTGGCAAGAAAACCAGGCTAGAAGTTGATGCGGAGCACGAACTGGACCATTCGCCCGCCAGGGTCGACCTGGCCGTTGCGGTCCGTGTACGCCGATGTCGTGCGGCCGCAGGTCTGGCTGCTGCTTGCGCAGGTCGAGCCGTAGAAGTTGGTGAAGTTCAGGGCGTTCAGGAATTCACCGCGCACTTCGAGGTTCGCCGTCTCGGTGAAACGCACGCGTTTCACAAGGCTCAGATCAAACCGCGTGAATCTCGGCCCCCGGACGTAGTTGGTGTAGGGAGCACAATCCCCGCTTACGATCTGGATGCAATCCGCGGTGTTTGCCGGAGCGACGTAACGGCCGGTCGGCACTCCGAAAGAGGTGCTATAGCCGGTCGTGGTTGTTGCGCTGGTGTTGTAGGCGGCGATCGTGTTGGTACGGATGTCTGTCGGCACGTAATAGATCTGCCGGTTCGCATCGTCGAAGTACAAGCCCACGGCGTCTCTGAGATCGGTCAGCGTCATTCCGATCAGTCTCACGTTGCCGAAATTGAGAAGCTCGCCTGCCTGCATGCGGCCGGTTCCCTGAAATTCCCATCCGCCGAAGATCCGATTGACTGCCTTGCCGGCACTGTTGAACAGCGCCCGCCCGCTGCCGAAAGGCATTTCATAGACCCAGTTGATCTTGAATGCGTGCGGCAGGGTTCCGCCGAGCGTCTTGATCCAGGGCTGGCGGAACGAGCTCGACGAGACGCCGAGGCTCTTGGCGAATGTGTAATTCGCCTGAACGAGGAGGCCCTTCGACATCCGGCGGCGGAGTTCCACCGTCATGCCGTCGTACGCGTTATAGCCGCCGTTCCCCGTGATCTGGGCGCTGCTGACAGACGGATTGACCAGGAACAGGTTGGCGGGCAGACCCGCGGCCAAGCCATTGCTCCGCTGGGTGGCAGTCCCGTAGAGGCTCCCGGCGTAGCTGCCCGGATTCGGGTTCGTCCGGGCCAAGGTGTTCACATAGGTGGTGCTGCTGAAATTGCTGGAGGTATACCTCGCCGTATTGCCTGCCTCCGTGGCCGGGAAGCCGCTGAAGTAGGCGAGTGTGATGGGCAAGGCGTAGGTGCCGGTTCCCGGCCCGAAATACTTGAAAGTGTTGCCGCGGCTGGCCGCGATGTTCGCCTGCAAATTTGCCATCGCCAGCTTGAACTCATCGAGGAATTGACTCTCGATGATGTTGCGCTCGTTCAGGTTGTAGGAACTGTACGACTGCAGGCTGCGGGTGGCCATGTACCTCACCTCAACCGCCATGTCCCTGGTCAGCTCGCGCTGAATCCCGAACGACCAGGACATAGTGTAGGCAGTCCGGAGGTCGGGATCGAAGGCGCGCACGGAATCGCTGGTCGTCGGCTTAAGGGGATACACCGGCTGCGCCGGAAACGAAGGCGGGCCGAGACGGCTCTTGTCGCGGAACAGCACCGGCAACACATCGCTTCCGGTGCCGGTCACCAGATTGCCGAGCGACATGTTGCGCGAGGCGGTAAGGGTCAAGCCCGGATTGGACGTATACACGCCGGTGTAGTTGCTCGTCCCATAGCGGTTGTAAGCGATCGAATATCCACCCCGCAGCACGGTCTGGCCGGCGCCGCCGAGCAGGCGCTCGAGCAGGCCTCCGCTCGCCTTCGGCGTCCAGGCGACACCGAAACTAGGAGCGAACGCCTTGTATTGGACGTTGTAGGCATAATCGCCCTTCTTGTACGCAGTGTATTCCGTTTCCTTGCCGCCGGTCGCGCCCGGTTTGAAGAGGTTTCCCATGCCGGAAGGGCCCCAGACATCGGCAAGTGAGGCCTTCGAGAACACATCGTTCAACGGCACCATGGGAAGCTGCATCTCCCAGCGCAGCCCCATGGTGAGTGTCAAACCGGGACGCATTCTCCAGGAGTCCTGGGCGAAGAATCCGAACTCGCGCTGGTGCGCGCGGTAGACATTAGGACCGTTGTAGGCATATTTGAGGGTTTTCTCGTTCAGGACTGCGTTGCCCCCGATCGAGGTGACACGACCGGTTAACACCGCATAGATATCCCGGGCCGTGCTGATCTGGGTGTTGGACGCCCCCGGGAAATTCTTCGGGCCATTCACCGAGTCGAACATGACCCTCGCCGGATCGGATGTGGTATCCACTCCGAAACTGATCGATGGCACGACCGCCTGGCTCCAGCTCCAAATGCCCGTGTTGCTGAACGTGACGCCAAAGCTGAGGCCGTGGGCTCCCCGGTTCCAGGTCAGCGTGTCCTCGAACAGAACATAGGGAGGGTTGCGCCGGCTCGGGGAAGTGCTGCGGTGGGCATTCGTGATGCCCGCGTTGCTGATATTCAAAGCATATCCGTCCTGGTTCGCCAGGGATCCGGAAAACATGCCGGCGTCGACGCCCGGGCCGAACAATCCGGCGCCTGCCTGCAAGCCGGTGCGGAATTCGTTCACGATCCTGGGTGTCAGGGTGGAACGCAGAGCCACCGAGGACGAATGACGCAGCCCCTTATAGCCGTTCGTGCTCGGGAAATCCGGGTAACTCGGATCGCCGCTGTTCAGCAGGTCGATCGTGAGGTCGTAGATGGAATAGTTCCAGCTCCCCTCCAGCCGGTGCCGGCTGGTCAAATTGAAGTCGAAGCGGCTGGTGATGAATTTCCGCAGATCCAGAGCCTTGTTGGTGAACTTAAAGTCCTTGTAGGTGGGCTCCTGTTGCGCGATCACGCTGCCTTTCGGCGTGGACTGCCGAATGTCTGCCAGAAGTTTTTGGATGGTGGGGTCCATGGTCGACGTCTGCCCGTTCGTCACCGCCAGCGTAAGCAGGTTCACCTGGCTCGTGACACCGCCGACGGTGTAGGGAAAGATCCCCTGATCGACCAGCGGATCAAAAATGGTCCGCGTGCGCGTGGCTTCGCTCGGGAGACGGTACTCTTCGTAGTTGAAGAAGAAGAACGCCCTGTCGCGGCCGTTAAATGCCAGGGGTCCGAACAGCTTCTTCGGGAGCGCGATCGGCCCGCCGAGCCGGAAGCCCGGCTGATTGAATAGAATGCGGTCTCGAGGCGCCTTGCACTTGTCCCACTCGCTGACCAGCTGCGCAGTGGTGCAGGGAGTGCGGGTGCCATTATAGGTAGGAGTAAGGTCGCGGTTGTTGAACCAGTAATTGGAATTGAGCACCGGGTTGCGATGGTACCAATAGAGGCTGCCGTGGTATTCGTTGTTCCCGGAGCGGGTTACGAATCTGATCTGAACGGCGCCCTGCCCGGAGCTCTCCGCGCCAGGGGTAGCGATGGACACGGTAACCTGCTCGATGGCATCAAGCCTCGGCTGGATCATGCTGAAGAACGAGTCGCCCGCCTTGTTGGAATTATCCTGCGTGTTGACGCCATCGATCGTGACGTTGACCGCCGCGCCCGGAAGCCCGGCGATGGTGGAGTTCCGCGCATTGCCCGTCGTGTTCACTCCGGGCAGGAATACGAGGAAGTCCATCGCGTTGCGGGTCGCCAGCGGCAGGTTCGCGACCTGTCTCAGAGTGAGCGTCGTGGTTATGTTCGCGCTTTGCGATTGCACCAACTCGGCTCCCGCTTCCACGACGACGGTTTCATTAGTGCCGCCGACCTGGAGGGTGATACGGATCGTGGATGGAACGCTCGCAATTACCTGGATATCCTTGACGATCGACTGCTTGAAATTCGTCATGGATACGGTGGCCGTGTAGGTGCCGGGATTGAGGGCCGGGATGGAGAACGTTCCGTTTTCCGCCGTGATGCTGGTGTATTCGGCTCCCGTCGCATTGTTTTTGACCTTAACCTCGGCGCCCTGAATCACACCGCCGGATGTGTCAACAACCACACCGGTGAGCGACGAGGTCGATCCGCCTTGAGCGTAGCCACACAGGCTGATGAGTGGCAACAGGAGCAGGATTGTCAATAACCTGATGGAATTCTTTTTCATGTTGTGTCCTTATATTGGAATCGTGGATGCGAATTAGATGCAGGGGCATAGCCGAAGAGATGCAATGCAACAGAGGAGCTTTCGTCGCACCTCAAAGAGCTGGCAACCCTCAAATTTCTCATTTCCGATATAGCTCTGTTCCGGGTTTTGCGGCTGCGGGAGCCGGCAGCCCTAGGGACGGCCGTTCTTTGGCGAGCCATTCGGCCTGCCGGAACACCTTCCTTCCCGCGCCTGATGATCTTTCGATCTCAGGTAACAGTAGCCCGATTGCGGATTGCCAGGGGACCTGAACCGGACCCAAGCTCTATCATATATTAATGCGGCACCGGTGAATACCAATTTTTCACAAGCCAAACGGCGGTTCGAATCCAGGCAAGGGGTGCGTTCTGAAACTGGTGAAGGGGACGGAAGCATTCTGCTGTTATTGAGCACGTTTTCAAGGGTAAAACAAGATGACAAAAACGCCTCTGACAAGGAGGCGTTGATTTTCGGGGAGAACCTCGAATCCATTTCCATTGAGGGTCGTGGAACCGTCGACGGCCAGGCCGAATACGAATGGCGCCCGGACGATATTGAGGATGACTTCATCCGGCCCAACAAGGAGTTGATGCTGTCATTGGGAAAGTCGATCCTGCGCTCGTTCCCGAAGACCAATCAATTCGGGAAGTTGATTCTTCTCCTGCGCTGCAGAAATGTGCTGATAACCGGATTGTCCCTGGTCCGGGTGTTGTCAAATATTGCTCCGGCGAAATAGGATTCTTGAGGGGGATACTACGATGAACCGACGAGAGTTTCTGGGCGCCATGGCAGGCGTGGCGGTTCAGGCCTCCTCCCTGCGACGCATCGAGATCCAGGGGGGCGGCGAGGACAGCTTTCGGCGGCGCCTTGCGAAAAACGAGCTGCTGCGCGGTTTGCGCCGTCTGGGATTTTCCAATGCAGGACGTGGTGCGGTCGTCCTGGGCATTTCGCTGCGCGTGGAGCCGGAACGGTTTCACAATGCAGAATCCTATTCGATTTCCTCCGCCGGCGCCGACAGCCTGGTGTTTTCGGGCGCCGGCGAGCAGGCGCTGCTCTACGCCGTTTTCGAGTTTCTCGAAAAACAGGGCGTTTTTTTCGGGATCGACGGCGAAAGCTATCCGATGGAACCGGCAAGAGAGCTGCGCGTGCCCGATCCCAAGCACCCTTGGGATTCCACACCGCGCTTCGCCACCCGCGGCCTTTTGCCGTGGCCGGATTTTCTGAACTGCATCACGGTATACAATGAAGAGGACTTCCGTGCCTATTTCGAATCCATGCTGCGCATGCGCTTCAACACCTTCGGCATGCACGTTTACTCGGGGGCAAACCAGTGGGCCGAACCCTACCTGTCATTTGAATATGGCGGCGCGGGACACCTGGCATTCCTGGACACCACCGCAACGCACCGTTGGGGTTTCCTCCCCCAACGCACGTCCAGGCTCACCATGGGAGCCGAGGATCTCTACGCCGGCGAAGTGTTCGGTGCCGATGCGGCGCGGCTTGCCCTCGATCCATGGGATGCCGCGGAGCGGGCGCGCCATCTGCTGAAGAATGCGTTCGCTCATGCCGCCCGCCTTGGAATCCGTACCGGGATCGGCTTCGAGCCCTACCAGATCCCTGACGAAATCCATCGGGCCCTGCCGCCGGAGGCGCGGCCCGAGAAGAAGCCCGGCGAGGGCGGCCCCCGTTTCGACATCGAGTCCGTTGCGGCTCGCGATCTGCTCGAGACGCGCCTGGGTCAACTGCTCGAAGCCTATCCTGAAGTGGATTACATCTGGCTCTGGGAAGACGAGCAGATGAATTGGGACAGCCGCCGGACAGGCCAGCCGCTTTCCGTGAGCCCGTTTCGCCAGGCTTATGATTTCCTGTGCCGCCATGCGCCGCGCAAGCGCCTGGTGCTCTCAGGCTGGGGTGGAGTGGCGCGCCACTTTGAGTCCTTCCACCAGCGCCTGCCCGGGGAGATCATTTTCTCCTGCCTGAGCGACTCGCTCGGCTGGGACCCGATCCATGAAGCGTTCGACAAGCTGGAGACGCGGGAGCGCTGGCCCATTCCATGGCTGGAGGATGATCCGGCCATGTGGCTCCCTCAGTTCCACGTGCATCGCTTCTCAAGCGACATGAATCGGGCCGCGCGCTTTCAGTGCCAGGGATTGCTTGGAATACACTGGCGGCACCGGATTGTGGATCCGAACGCCGGATTTCAGGCGCGCTTCAGCTGGGACCAAAATCTCACTCCTGAGGAATACTACCTCTCCTATGCGGGGACGCAGGCAGCCGGCAGCCGGGCATCAACGCTCGCCCGAATTTTGAATGAAGCCGACCGTGATCGCAAACTCCTCGGCACGTCTACCGGCGAATTCAAGGACGGACACGCGGTTACCCGCCAGTTTTCGGGCGATTACACGGAAGCATTCACCTATTGGGATCCTTACGAGCCCGAACCGAAAGTGGTCGAATCGCAGAAGCAGGTGGCCGCCGCACTGCGCGAGATTACCGCCGCAGCCGCTTCTGCGCTCGAGCGGGAGCGGCTCGAGTACCTGACTCGCCACATCGAGTTTCTTGTCCCCTACGCGGAATCATGGACCCTGGCGCACCGCCTGCACCAGACCTTGCAGGCAGCCGGCGAGCTCAAAAAGGCGGGCAAGCTGCAGGAGGCTGCAGAAAAAATCCGTACGGAAGGAGTGCCGATGTGGCTGCGTCTCGCGCCGGAAGTGCGGCGGGCGGTTCTGTGCTTTCAGGGAATCGTGGCGACGCGCAACGATCTGGGGGCCCTGGCATCGATCCACAACAAGTTCGTCCGCCTCGCACTCGCCCGGCTCCGCCTTTCAATGAAGGAATATCTCGGGCAGTTGCCTGCGGAAACGGAGGACCTGTATGCCCAGATCACGCGCACGGAAGAAAAAACTGCGGTGCGTCTGTTTGTGCCCACGCGGCCGAGTTTGCTGGCTTCGGGAGAAAAGGTCCGGGTGAGCGTCGTTTCCACCGGGCTGGGTGCGGTTACGCTTCATGCCCGCCCGGGCGGATCCGCGGCCTGGTCCCGGGTCCCGGCGAAGCTGACTGCGAGAAAGTCCTACGAGGTTACCTTGGGTCCATTCGCCCCCGGCGCAGCCTATGTCGAATATTACGTCTCAGCCGGCGACCTCAGGACACCGACGTATGCCGCGACCTTAGTACTGGAGTTCATAAATACGGTAACGTATTTTCGCCCCTCGGGGATTCACGGGCTGGAAGCCCGTGCCACGTTAACTGGCAGCCGTGGCACGGGCTTCCAGCCCGTGAAACTGCGAAGTCTGCTCCATTCTGCCCCTGTGGCAGAATACGTGACCATATTTATGAAACCGTGTACTTAGTATGAAGGTGGTGGGGCCGCAGGGGACGGACGAAGGTTGCATGGCACGCCGACGGATTTGGGCTTAAACCCGGATTACGAAATTGCGGCAGATGAATCTGGCCAAATCGTTTGAATAAGAAAACTTGCCAAATGCTTAATCCGTGAAAACCTGTGCAATCCGTGGCGTCTTTGGTTTTTCTCTTGGGCGAAAATCACAAACGTGCAAAGAAGCCAAAACGCCACGGATTCCACGGATTTGCACGGATTCAACGAAATGGTTGTGGCGTGGAGGGATTCCTACAGTTGCTCTTCAGCTTCGGAATCCGGGCTAAAATTCTCTTCTGACTCCTGACTCCTGGCTCCTGACTTCTTTGAAGGTTTGGGAAACTACGAAGTTTGCGGACCAGAGGCAGAAGGTTGCGATCGACAGCGCCCGCCCGCGAATGCGGGTCGGGAAGATCTCCGAATGCAGAACCCATGTGACCGGCCCGACCGAGAGCGCGAAGCAGGCGATGTAGATCAGGATCAAAATCAATACCCAAAAGGAAATCGCCTGAAACTGGGCAGCGGCTCCCATCACCACGAGCGACAGACCCATGCCTGAGGCTCCAATCATCATGAGCGGTCTGCGCCCCAGGCGATCCACGGACCAGATTGCAACCAGGGTGAACGCAAGATTCACGACGCCGATGACAATGGTCTGCAGCAAAGCGACATCCACGCCGGCCCCTAGCGTCTTGAAGATCTCAGGGGCATAGTAGAGAAACACGTTGATGCCCGTAACCTGCTGCAGGATCGCCAAAGCGATCCCGATGAAAAGAGTTCGCCTGATTCCCGGCTCGAGCAACTGCCGGAGCGATCCTGTTTCCTGATGGAGCGCCTCACGGATCGAAACGAGCTCCGCTTCCACATAAGATCTCCCGCCTGCCTTTGTAAGCATGCCGCGGGCCTGGTCGATCTGCCCTTGCTCCACAAGCCAGCGTGGACTTTCAGGGACCAACGGGAGACAGAGAAGAAATATGGCGGAGGGCACTGAGCCGGATGCGAACATCCAGCGCCAGCCGGCGGTCGTGTTCCAGGATGTATCGCCGCTGAGCACAATGAAGTAGTTGACGAAATAGATGACCAGCATGCCGGTGATGATGGCAAACTGATTGATGGACACCATGCGCCCCCGGATGTGGGACGGCGCCACCTCGGCAATATACATGGGGGAAGCCATCGAGGCGACGCCGATCCCGATGCCCCCGAGGATGCGAAACAGGACAAAAACCCAGAATTGGCCGGCTACGGCTGTGCCGATCGCCGAAGCGAGGAAGAGGACGCCGGCAAGAACGAGCGCTTTTCTGCGGCCGAACACGTCGCTGAACACGCCTGCAACTGAAACGCCAAGGATACAACCGAGCAGCGCACAGGCCGCCGCCCACCCTTTCATCGCCGCATCCAGATGGAAATGTGCCTGCAGGAAGCCGATCGCACCTGCGATGACCGCGGTGTCGTATCCGAAAAGCAAGCCGCCTAACGCCGCGACGAGCGTGATGAGTGTCGTGTATGCACCGATTCCTCTGTCTGCCTGAACACCCTGGATCCCCATGCCGGCCTCGCTGAGAGTTTCTGATGCAGTCAAGCCGCTCTCGACCTGTCCCTTGCTTCTTGATGGCTGTCCGAGATAAAAAGGCATATTACTTCATCCGCCTTAGAGGAGGCACACATGAATTCACGGGAACGCGTGCTGCTGGCGCTGAACCACAAAGAGCCCGACCGAGTTCCGTTCGACCTGGGCGGCACGGTCGTGACCGGAATCAGCGCGAGAGCATACGGCAATCTGCGCAGGTATCTCGGCTTGCCGGAAATCGAGCCGCGCATCCTCGACATCATCCAGCAGATTGCGGTGGTGGATGACGATGTCATGGAGAGGCTGGGTGTGGATGTGAAGAACATCTCGCCGCGCTCGTCGGCCACATTCAAGATCGAGATCGGAGACGGCGCGAATGACACCCGTTTTTACGACGAATTCGGCATTGGCTGGCGCATGCCCAGGGACGGCGGCCTGTACTACGACATGTTTCACCATCCGCTGGCGGGAGATCACGTCACCGTGGAGGCCGTGGACGGATTCGCATGGCCCGACCCGCTCGATCCGGCCCGATTTGCAGGGTTGAGAGCGGCGGCTCTGAAAGTGATGAACGAGGAGAAGCGCGCGGTGGTCGTCGGCAGCATGTCGGCGGGCATCATGGAGTTGCATGCCTGGTTGCGCGGCTTTCAGGATTACTACACCGACCTGGCGGGCAATGAGAAGCTGGCAGCCAGGCTTATGGACCGCATGCTGGAAATGCACCTCGCTTACTGGGGCAAAATGTTCGACACGATTGGCGATGCCATCGACGTGGCCGGGACGGCGGATGATTTCGCCGGGCAACACGGCATGTTGATCTCGCCCCGCACCTACCGCAAGTTGTGCAAGCCGCGCCACCGGGAATTGTTCGATCTCATCCACAAGCGGAGCAGGGCGAAGATCTTCTTTCACTCGTGCGGTTCGGTGCGTGCTGTGATTCCCGACCTGATCGAGATCGGCTGCGATATTCTCAATCCGGTGCAGGTCAGCGCGGCGGGGATGGACTCCGCCGAACTCAAACGGGAGTTCGGCAAAGACCTGGTATTTTGGGGTGGAGGCGTCGACACGCAGCGCGTGCTGGGCGAGGGCACGCCGCAGCAGGTCCGTGAAGATACCAGGCGGCGCGTGCACCACCTCATGCCCGGCGGCGGGTTCATTTTCAACACCGTGCACAACATCCAGGGCAACGTCCCACCGGAGAACATCGTGGCCATGTGGGAGACCCTGCGCGAATGTGGCGTGTATCGCAAGTGAAACCTGCAGCGGGGACTGCCGACGCCAAATTTTTAGCGGCGACGGATTATTCCAGGGAGTGAAGTTTGCCTTTGAAACGGGTCCGGAGGGAAAGGTGGAAGGGGTGGCGGCTTCGATCCTGAATGCCGGCGCAATCGTTTTTGCGCGCAAACAGTGAGCCGGGAACGGCCATGAATGGCCCCTATGCCCCTGATATCTACCCGGGGCTCGATCGGACAGGGCGGGAGCAATGGCTGCTGCGCCGGATTCTTCTTCAGTTCAGGCATGATCCCATGGATGCGCAACGCATCTGCAACCAATTCCGGTAGTGCCGGTAAATCTGCCAGGGGATATCTTCGCGGATGCGGCCGCCGGCAAGCGGAATGTAACGCCCCGCCTGCAGCAGGGGGACGACGATTTCCTCGAGCCGCGCGCTGATACTCTCGGGCTCGGCTGACCGCAGGAGGCTCAAGGGGATGCCGCCGATCAGGCCAAGCTCTGAGCCCAGCGTGCGGCGCAGGCTGCGGTAATCCAGTTTCGGGATTTCGGCGGCTTCGGAAATCCACAACATGTTGACGCCGGCCTCGATCATCATCGGGAAAAGGAGCGCGCTGTTTCCGTAAGTGCTGATGAGGATGCGCTCGCAACGGCCGGCCCTGGCTGCGGCGACGATCTTTTTCAACGCCGGAATCACGAGCTCCTGATACCTGCCCGGAGAAATCAGCGGGCCCCTGTTGTCGGAGATCGGCTCGCTCAGGTAAATAAATTCCGGCCGTACGTCCTCGAGCGCCATCCGCAGCATGCGCGCGCAGAAGTCGCCGTATCTTTCCATGCGATCGCGGACATCGGCGGGATTTCTCACAACGGCACGCAACACCCGCCTGAGTGTCGGCCAGTCCTCAACCCCCAGGGCCTGAAAGAAGCCCCGGTAGGCCTCGATGCAGACGATATGATCGCGCTTTGCCAGCCGGCGCGCGGTCTGCCGCCAGTCATCGGAAAATCGCCTGCGGGAAGCATGGAAGGCGCGCCGATAGTCCCGCGGAGTCAGGTTCATGATCCGGCCGGAGTAGTCCCCGTCAAAAGTCAGGTCCGGGCCTATGTTCTCATGGGGTGTCAGGCCAAACACATCCAGGTGTGTCTTGCCCTCGGGAAGCCCCTGCTTGCGCCAAAGCTCAAGGACGTCGTCGCGCACCCCTTCCTCGAGCAGCGGCGGCCGGTCAACCGGCTCGCCGCGGAAAAGGCGCCGGAACCGTTCTCTTTCGTTCATGAGCTTTCCTCTCGCCGGCGGCACGCTTTGGCTCAAACAAACGGCATTGAGTTCGGCTTTCAGCTTCCTTTGTCCTCCGGATATAGTCTGAAGGATTTTTTCCCGTGTACGCGGTAACTTCGAAACCCGCGGGCGTCCAGAGTGAATATGTCATGAATCCCGGTTTCTTCGGCAAGAACGACAAGCGTGGCGTCGGCGAAGTCCATTGGAATATCATCATGTTTTGACATGAGTTCGGCGGCACGCTCGAGGCTGGCCGGTGATTGCGGGACAAGGGTTGCTCCGCCCTTGAGAATGAACTCGATGCCTGCCCGTTGTGCCTTTATGGCTGGGCCGAGAAGATAGAGTGTCTCCGTGAGCACCGCCTCCGTCGTGAACATCTTTCCGGAAAACGCACGGAAAAATCCAACGCATGGTTCGTGGCTTTTCTCGCTCCGGTCCAGGAGGGCCACCCACGCTCCAGTGTCCAGCAGCAGGCTAGCCACGGCGCCCCATCCTCTTCACGAGATGTTCCCGATGGGATGTGCCAAGGTCGGTGATAGCGCTGTTGACCGAGCCGACCAGACGCTTCACCCTTTCATAAGGCGCAGGCTCTTCCTGAGTGAAGGATTCGCCGAGGTAATGGTCCAGCGCCAGCCGGACGATGTCGGATCGCTTGAGCCGGAGTTTTCGGGCCGCATCAGCGACTCTCTGTGCGAGGTTTTCCGGAAGCCTGACCGTCAATTGCGCATGCATAGCGAACTCCTGAATGAACCATCGGGATGCATTGTAATGCATTGCAATGTGCAAATGAAAGCGCACGGACCTTCGGGGCCGCACCGACGCAAACCCAATCGCTGCAAGCTACAAGCGGAAATACTGCACCCAAAAGGGGGCTTCAGCTCGATTTTGGGGCTTGTTTTCAGGCATGACGGACCAGCCCGGCATTGGCCTCAGTTCGGGAGACAGGCCGGCCAATTCCCCAATCACCCCGGGACACAATGCGCAGGAGGGAGGGATTGAAAAACTTGTCCCCGGAAATCCGGGCTTATAATTGGGGAGCGGAATTATTTGGAGGTGGGGAGCAAATATCTCCTTGTCCGGGCTATGCCGTTGTAGGACCCTTTCATCGCTTGGGCGCTCGCCAACTTTCCAGAACGCGTTTGGGAGTTTGAATCCAAGTCACTTCTCCGGGATACCGACGATACGGGCAGGTGATTTGCGAGGGGGAAACTACCCCCCGACCTGGGACGGCCCCTGGGACCGCCCTGGGACCGCCCTGGGACCGCGCGCGTCCCGCGCGCAAGAACCCAGGTAAGACCAAGGCAATAATAGCTGGATCACTTGACCGCATCGTGGTTTTTAACATCTTAAGCAATCCCAAGCCTTTGCGCGCGGGACGCGCGCGGTCCCAGGCACCTGGACGAAAAACGCGCAAACCGTCCATGTGACCGCAAACAATCACGAAGTGATTTCGCAGATCGAGAATTCAAGGAATAATATTTTTTAGGGACCCATGAATCCCGTTGGTCGAACTAGCGTCGCAGGTCCTGCAGTGCCATTTTTGGCCGCCTAACCTCATGGATTCATTTGCTTTTCCGCACACCTATCGCTGGAGATTTAAGCGATTTGCCTTTGGCGACTTGGCCCTTCATCGGGAACGTCTCGGGGAGTTTGCCCTCCCCGCAGACCTTGAACGATCCAGAGTCCTTCTACCACGGCCCATCCGGAGCCTCCGGTTCCGATTCCCGCTAAAGCTTCAGCTTGTAGAGGTCCTCTACGATAATTTGACGTTCCTCCAGGCGGTCAATAAGGTGCGGGCGGAGGGCACAGGGAAGATTCGTCCACCATATTTTAGGCATCAGTCTCCGAAAGTCATGCGCGCAAGCTCTTCTTTGATCCGTTGCCGCTCCAAGGGATCATCCGATTCCGCAATTCGATTGGCAAGTGCGAAAAACCGCCGTTTTTCGTCTTCTTTGGCCTGAATGCCGGCCTCGATTAGATCAACCACCACACGATTGGCGCTGGTCTTGCGGGTCTTGGCGATCGCATGCAGGGGGACGTGCCTGGGAAAGCAGCCCAAGTCGGACAGCTTATTTCGCCTGTCGTGCCGTCCTTCGTTTTTTCCTCCGTTTTTGATGATATTCTGCGCTTGCAGGAGGAACAACAAGGCAAGTGCCATGATGGTGAAAATCAAAAATCGTTTGTACCCATGTTCAGGCGCCTTGCCCGTACCTGAGCATGCAGTAGAATTTTGCACCATTGGAGAGCATTCGGGACACCCTTGATTTTATGATGTAGCGAGCGAGGTGAAATCATGAACATGCTTCGATTCACAAAATCCATGCTGTGTGCATGCCTCTTGGCTCTGGGTCTGCCCTGCCTGTCGCCCCCGGCTCAGACGAAGAACGGAGGCGCCGCCCGGGACCTTCCCCGTCTGATCAAACAAGGTACCGCAATCCAGCTTTGGGTGCACGATAGGCCTTTCCTCCTGATCGCCGGCGAACTCGGGAATTCCAGTGCATCCAGCCTCGAATACCTGAGACCGATCTGGCCGAAGCTGGAGAAGATGCATCTGAATACGGTGCTCGTGCCGGTATATTGGGAACTCCTGGAACCCGCCGAAGGTAAATTCGATTTCTCACTGGTGGACGGCGCCATTGAATCCGCCAGGAAATACAACCTCAAGCTGGTCCTCCTTTGGTTCGGCACCTGGAAAAACAGCATGTCGTGTTATGTGCCCTATTGGGTGAAGGCTGACTGGAAGAGGTTTCCGCGAGCCCGCAACAAAGATGGTCAGGCAATGGAAATCCTCACGCCATTCAGTGAAGAAAACAGGAATGCCGATGGCAGGGCTTTCGCAGCCCTGATGAAACACCTGCAAAGAACCGACGCCAGAGAGCAGACGGTGGTCATGATCCAGGTGGAGAATGAAATCGGCATGATTCCGGATGCACGGGATCACAGTCAGAAGGCGAATGAAGCGTATGCCGGCCTGGTTCCTGAAGAGTTCATGGCTTACCTCCAGAAAAACAAGAATAATCTGGCTCCCGAATTCTCCGAAATATGGCGGCGAAACGGCTATAAGACTTCAGGGACCTGGGAAGATGTATTTGGCCAAGGTCTCCACACGGAAGAGATCTTCATGGCCTGGCATTTCGCCGGATACGCGAACAGTGTTGCCGAGGCGGGGAAGAGGGAGTATGTCCTGCCGATGTATGCGAACGCGGCTCTCATCCGCCCGGGGTACCAGCCCGGCCAGTATCCGAGTGCCGGCCCCCTGCCCCATCTTATCGATGTATGGCGCGCGGCCGCACCAGCCATTGATTTCATCGCTCCGGATATCTATTTCAGGAACTTCTCCGAGTGGTGTGCGAAATTCGACCGTTCCGGGAATCCTCTCTTTATCCCTGAAGCCCAAAACAGCCAGTCATTAGCGAATGCTTTTTTTGCCGTGGCCCAGCATGACGCGCTGGGATACAGCCCGTTTTCCATCGAGTCGCTCGACGCGGACCGGACGCAACATGTTGCAGGTGCGTACGACGTGCTCCGTCAACTGGCCCCGTTGATCCTCGAGCATCAGGGGAAAGGAACCATGGCAGGCGTGCTGCTGGATGATGCGAACCAGAAGACGCAACTGCAGCTCGGCGATTTTGTGTTCAATTTCGCACATGAGTACAGCTGGAGTCATGCCGTCCGATCTGAAGGGGAGCCCCCCAGGTTCGGCGGCCTGATCATTATGCTTTCCCGGGATGAATTCATCATTGCCGGTACCGGGCTGATCGTGACTTTTGCGCCACGGTCCGGGGACGCCGTCGCCGGCATTGCCAGCCTGGACGAAGGAGTTTTCGCAGACAGCAAGTGGGTCCCAGGCCGCCGAATGAATGGAGACCAAAGCCATCAGGGGAGACATCTGCATCTTCCGGGAAATGCCTTCGGGATTCAGAAGCTCAGGTTGTACCTATACAAATGAGATCGCCATTTTGAATGGCCAAAGCAGGCTGGCGGGAAATGCGAGCGTGCCGAGGGTTGTGTCCTGTGTGCATACGGATGGGAAGGACAAGTTGCCGTTTTGGTTCCGGTTCCTCTTCGCGCTGCCGTGTGTCGCCATAACTCGGTGAGGCAGCAAATTCAAGCATTTAACGCATACGCGGAGGTCCACTTTTGTGTCATAAATCCGAACTCATGGCTTCATTTTTCAATGGCGTCTTCGATCACGGCCCAAGAACGTTGGCAGGCCAATAATCGATGCCGACGTTCGAGCTCCAATCCGGCGGATGGTTTAAGAGAATCCCTCCTGGGGCGCTCCGAGAATTCACGGCGAGCTTCTGAAACTCGGATTGGACCTCTGCGAACGTACCGTGTCTCGCTATCTCCGGCGTCTGTCTCCTCGCGCCGCCGCCTGCAAGCTCTGGGCTGCTTTCCTTCGCAATCACCACGAGGCGATCACGGCCATGGACTTCTTCACCGTGCCGACCCTCACCTTTCGAGTCTTGTATTGCTTCTTCGTAATCGAACACGGTCGCCGCAAGATCCTCCATTTCAATGTCACGGAACATCCGACCGGCTCCTGGATCGTGCAGCAACTGGAGGAAATCGGTGTCTCTGCTGCAGCCTTGAAGCCAGGCGTGAGTTTCTTCCGACCTGCCGGGCCGGACCATTCGGCCCTCCGGAACAGTCCTGGTTCGCCGCGAGTAAGGCCGGAATCCTGCTCCGATTGGGTTTTGTCGACTGACACCCGTCCTGAGGCCGGCGATTCGCTGCGGCAGATTGTTTTGAACTATACATTCACTTCACAAACCGAATGATGCGCACAGCCTTGGTTTACCGGGGCGCAAAGCCGTGTAAGCGGATTCCGTTTTTCAGGCCTGGCGGGGCGCGCATTGAAGTATCATAAGGGTTGCCGGCACCCTTGCCCCCGGAGAGCACTGCATGCAAGTTCCTTCGATCATCGAACTGGCCCAGGTCCGGTCCGAATATACCAGCGCGCGGCTCATCTTCTCCAACCTCAGGCACCGGCTGGAAGGGACGCGCTTCGTGCGTCATCCCGGCTACATCCCGCCGGAGACCGATGTGGTGTTATCGGATGGAAGCACGGAGACGCTGGCCGTGCGCGACAGCGACGTCCGTTGCCTGGACCGCGTCCCTCAGGCCATCGCTCTCGACCACATCGGCCGGATCTGGCGCGCGCGGCGCGGCGACCCGAACGCCGCCGCCGGCCTTGTCCAGGACATGCGGGAGGCGCACAGGAAGATCGCCAATCGCTTCGCCGCTCAAGACCTGGTAGATAACCAGCACGTCCTTCCCTACACAACCGCACGGGCCTTCACCCAGGAAGCCGCCAGCCACAAAGGGGCGGTCCTGCTCGATCTCTCCCGGCTTGGCTTTGCCACCGCCGATTTCAGCATCCTCACCGCGGACGCGTTTCATCTTGACGCTGCCGACCTCGAAGGCTGCATCCGCGATTGCGTGCGCAACCTCGAGATTCTCAGCGGCCGGCGCATGGGCGATCCGCAGGATCCGCTGCTGATTGCGGTAAGATCCGCCCTGCCCAAATATTTCCCCGGCTTCATGCCCACCTATCTCAACGCCGGTTTGACTCCGGAGATGGTGCCCGGCCTGCCCGCGCGCTACGGCGAGGAAGCCGCCGCGCGCATCCGGCTCAACAACCGGAAAACCCTGCTCGAAGCGCTCGATCCGGAAGCCTGCGCCGGCATGCAAACCGAGATTCACCCCGGGCTCATGATGGAAGAAAATGAAGCCGTCACACGCAGGCTGGAGAGCCTCATCGTCCGGCGCGACGACCAGATCATGGAAGATGCCTTCGCCCAGGTCCTGTTCTTCGTCAAAAACGCCTACGCCCATTACACCCATCACCTCGACGTGCTCAGCAACTTCATGCTGACAGGGATCTGTTACCCGGCGGTGATCCTCCAGCGCATGGTTTGCTCGGTGATCGACAAGGAATCCTACGCGGGAGTGCTCTACAGCCGTCATCCGCGGTTGGGCCAGGGCGTCCACTTGCAGTTTGCACGCCAGATTTACGGCGAGGATCTGATGACCGGCAGGGTGATTCCAGAAGACCGGCTGTTCCGCTGCCGGGACGAAGCGCGCCTGGATTTTCCGGCCGTCTACCACTTCTGGAACCGGCTGCCTCAGCTGGAGGATCGCTTCCGCGGCCCCGTGATGGTCGAGTTCACGGGCGTACATGGAACTTTTACAGTCCTGCAGGTGGACGCGGCAGAGTTGTCCGGCGCGGGCATGCTGACCTCGGTCATGGACATGCACCGCGAAGGACGCATTACCGCACAGCGCATGCTGGAATTGCTCCGGCCTCATCACATCCGCCAGATCGAGTCGGACGTCATCGATGCCGGATCGCTTCAGGATCTGGTCCCGTTCGCACGCGGTGTGGCGGTGCTGCCGCAGTCCGATGTCACGGGAAAACTCTATTTTTCGGTGCGCGCCGCCGAGCAGGCGCGCGAGGAGCGGGGCGCCGCACATGCCATTCTGGCCAAAGCGCGATTCACGCCACAGGACGCGATCGATATGCAAAAGGTCAGCGGGATCTGCAGCCTCAGTCCCGCCGCAATTCACGTGGTGACCACCACCCAGAATCTCGGCATCCCCGCCCTGCTCAACCTCGAGGAGAGCGGCGTGCAAATCGACACCGCGGGAAGAAGACTCGTCGACCGCTGCGGCGCGGAGATCCGTGAAGGCGAATGGGTCACAATCTCGAGCCGCCATCGGACCCTGTATGCCGGGCGTGCGGTCTATGCGCCCGCCTGCCTGCTGCGCTTCATGGCCGGCGAAGAGGCTGCAATCGAAGCTGAGGAAAGGCCCCGCTTTGCGAGGCTTGCCGCCGACTACGCCGAATACCGCCGCATTCTGGAAGATGAGACGGCCGCACGTTTCGCGAGCCTGCAGGATCTCGGTCATGCCATCCGTTACGGGATCTTGCGAGACAAGGAAGCCCGGGCGGTAAAACTGGTCAACGACTGTTTCGACCGGAGCGCACCGGAAATTGTGGCGAATCTCCTGAAGGGAACGCTGGGGACGCATCTGGTGCACCGCACGGCGTTCGCGCTTCTGACGCCGGATCGCCGCGTGCCCCTGCTGCGGTCGGCCGCGGCGCGCTGCCGCGAGTCGGGGACCTCCGGATACGAGGCCGGCGCCTTCCTCATCGGCAGCCTCGTGGACACGGAACTCTCCGTCGCATCCTGGCGGCAGTTCCCGCCCGAAGACATCGCCTTCCTGCTCAACGAGTGGGTCCTTTATCGGAAATACCTGCGCTTGCTGGAAGAGGTGGGGGACAGCCACATCCGCCGTGCCCGTGTCCAAATCCTGGGACAGGGCCTCGGCCGGCTTACGATGGATCCGTCCACGGCAGCGGAACTGATCACTCTGAAGTTAAGCCGGGTTGATCTGCGCAAGGTCCGAAGCCTTGTTTCCGAAATGAGCGACCCGCAAACCGGGGAGCTTGTGGATTGCCTCCTCCTGCCGTTCGGGAAGCTCTGCGATTATGCGAATCCCGCCAGCCTGGAGCGCCTGCGCCGCCTATGCGGCCGTGAAGGCGTCCCGCTGCCGGCGCCGCATGATTGCTGAAGTGAGCTACCACCGGCAGAGTGGGTGGCTTCAGGAAGCCCCCAGGATGGGGGCGTGCAAGTAGGTCCCGGCGGCCCGCCGGGACCCATACCGTATTCCAACCCAAGACGGATGCTGCCATCCTGCTGCGGTTGCGGAGTTACGGAGGCAGCCGGTCCCGGCCGGCGGCCGGGACCTACTTGCGCGCCCGGCTCAAGGAATGCCTAGGACAGAAAGCCGTGGGAGCGGCAGAGCCTTGGGGAGTCACGCCGCCAGAGGCGGCGGCTTACCCAAATGAGTTACCGTCTGAGTCGAAGGGGCATGGAGCCGGACGCGCGGTCAGGATTCGAGGTAGGTGGAATCGACGATGCCGACGATTACCGAGATGACACAGGCGTCGGGATTCTGCAGGGCCTGGCGGGAGCCGTTCCCCTCGCGGTTGATCAGCACGGTGTCGCCGATGCCCGCTTGCGTGTTGTCGAGCGCGATGAAATCGTCGTCGGGAGCCTCGCCGGCCAGGCCGAGCGGCTGCACCAACAGCAGGCGCCGGTTTTTGTAATCCCGGTGGCTGATCGTCGTCACTACCGTGCCCACCACTTTCGCCAGTATCATCACTCATTCAGCTGAAGTGATTCCAGCCGTCCTTCATGATCAGATCGAAATCTTCATTGGGCCTGGAGTCGAGTTCATCCACAATACCGACCAGCGCCAGATCGATGGGTACGAACTTCACATCCGGCATCGCCAGCGCGGCTTCGCGCGACCGCACCATGACGCAAAGGTCGCCGGGGCCGGCCTGCACGACATCCGCGGCCACCTGCAGCGGGCCGTTGGGCTGCAGTTTCCGGTTCAGCGGCTGCACGACGAGCAGCTTCAGCCCTTCCGTTCCCGGATATTTCATGGTGCATACCGCCGTTCCGCGGACTCTCCCCAAAAGCATAAGAATTGCCTCTTCGCAAACGAATCTTTTAAAACAAACCACAGAGACACAGAGCTCACAGAGATCCGAAATCATGTTTCTCTGTGATCTCTGTGTCTCTGTGGTTCAAAAACAGCACGAGTTATTTCACCCCTGTGCCGGCCAGGACGCGCCGGATAATCACATCCAGCAGGCTCGGATCCACCTGGGCGCCAAGCTGCGCGGCAACGGCATCGCGGATGCGCTGCTGCAAATCGATCTCTTTGGGCGCGGCGGCAGCGGGATGTGCGGCCGCGGCCGCAGCGGCCGGCTGCGCCGCCGGCGCTCCCGCGGCCTTGTCCTGCCTTTGAGACAGGTACGGCCGGACGGGAGCGCTGGGCGGATTCTCCGGCGAGCCGCGCACCAGCTTCATCCCCAGCCTGCGCGCCTTTTCATAGGCCACTTCGGTCAGCACGACATTCTCGTGCATTTCGAGCGCCAGGATGCCGCGCTTGACCAGATCCTCGATATCTCTCTCGGTGTAGAATTCTTTTGCCATAACGGCTCCTATGCAATCCGGGCCCCGGTTCAGGCGCCCTCGCGGCCGGTCAGGGATTCCAGCGCCGCGGTGGCGGCATCTCGGGCGGTCAGGATTTCCGCCTCGCTGCCGCCAAGCCACATGCGGCCGAACCGGCCCACGGACGAGACATGGATCAACTTGATGCTCGCCGTCTTTTCCGCTTCGTTGCAAGCGAAGTTGATGTAGGCGGCCGGAGCGCATTCCAGGACCAGCATCGTCTCCCCCGGCACCAGCATGCTGCCGCGCCGGAAGCGGTTCAGCAGCTGCGCCTGATACGGGTCAATCCGGGTGATGATTTGCGTGGAGACCACCGCGGGCCGGATGCGGTCCTCGATGCTCAACCCGAGGCGCGCCAGGACGACCCTGCCGGCTTCGAGCACCGCGGCCTGGTTGGGAGAGTGCACCTCGAACATGCCGAACTCGCGCTCGACAATCTGCGCGCCCGGCCTGGCCTCCGTGGCCTTGACCGCGATATCCACCACGCGGAAGACCTCATTTCCGGGAGCCATCTCCACATACAGGGCTGCCATCCCTTCCGTCGGAAGATCTCCCTGGGTCACCGTGCCGACGAAAGCGGCATACTGCGGCTGCATGCGGTCGAGGTAACAGTAGCAACGCAGCGAAAAGACGTCATTCATGATGGTCTCCCGTCCCATTCGCGAGCCTGATCCGACAGCGCCATGCCGAGCGGCGTCACGAAAACCGGTGAATGCGGCACCTCGGTGGCAAGGCCCGTGTATTCGCGGACCACTTCCGCCATGCCAAGGAAGCTCGAGCATCCTCCGACCAGGGTGATCGATCCGACATTCCATTCCCGCACATGGCGCAGGATAATGCTCGCCACCTTCTCCATCACCGGGCGCACCAGCGGCAGGAGGCGGGGCTGCTCCTCTTTTCTGACCTTCAGCGCCTCGGCCTCTTCGAAGCTGATGTCGTGCGCACCGGCGATGACCAGCGAGAAATGCGTCCCTCCCGTCGCCTCGTCGGCGGTATGGACGACCGCGCCGCCGCGCAGCACCGCAATCCCGGTCGTGCCGCCGCCGACATCGACAATCGCGCCCTCCCGGAGGCGGAGCACCTCGTTGGCGGCGGTCGGTTCATCCACCGATGCGCTGCAGTCCATGCCGGCGGCTTCGACCACGTGCATCTTCGCCCGCGCTTCGACCCGGGGAACGCCGGGCGGATAGCCGGTGGCCGCATGCGTCAGTTCCCTGCCGATGCGCCGCTCGATGCGCTGCTTCATCCCCCACACCAGATCGACCGCCCCGATGAAGTCCACCACCAGGCCGTCGCGGACCACCTGCGCGAACTGCCACTCGCCGGCCAAAGGCACACCGGATTCATCCAGAACGGCCAGCACCAGATACGCCGTCCCAAGATCGACGCCCACGCGCAGTCTTCCGGAAACTGGCGCCGGCAACGGCGTCGCCGCTTCCGACAAGTGTCTGGGCAGAATCACGGATTCAGCCTGCACCAGATACTCGGTCAGGCTGCCTCCCACAGGCGAGCGTTCATTCCCCATCTCGAAGGATCCTCAGGTTGCCGACACACGTTAGCATGTGCATTAGCCCATGATGGGCAGCGTAACGGCAATTTCATTCTCGTTGGAAGCCAGAAGCCGGAACCAAAAGCAGGATTCTCTGCGTTGAGTTCATTCCCGTGGGCGACTTGAATCCTGCATTAATCCCTTCTGGCTCCTGGCTTTTCATATCCCGCCAAAAAGCGGCGGGATATCAAGGGGCGCAGCCCCTTGCCTGGCCTTTTGCGCCTACTGCCCTTCCGTGCCGCGCCCGCCGATGCTGCCTTTGGTGCTCTTGGGCAGAATCATTTCCACCTCGACATGGGGCCGCGGAATGACGTGCACGGAGGCGAGTTCGCCGACCCGCTTGGCCGCCGCGGCGCCTGCATCGGTGGCGGCTTTGACCGCGCCGACATCGCCGCGCACCATCACCGTCACGTAGCCGCCACCCACATATTCCGAGCCGATCAGGACCACGTTGGCGGCCTTGACCATCGCATCCGCCGCTTCAATGGCGCCCACCAATCCGCGCGTCTCCACCATACCCAGGGCAATTGAAGAAGTATCCAATCCCATAAAAGCTTCCTTTCTATTGGAGTGATGAGTCATGAGTGATGAGTGATGAGTGAGAGACCGATCCCATCATGCATCAGCGCACGCTCCCGGTTTGCATAATCGCTTCAACTACATTTCGGACAACCCGCTCGATCTCGGCCGGCGCCGGCCCGGCAGCGGCCTCCGGCAGCGAAAATGCCGCCGGCGGCGGCGCGCTGGTCCCGTAGGCCAGCCGCTTGATGTTGATCAGATGCGCCGCCGTGATGTTGTCGCCGGTGATGGCGCCCCCCAGTCCCCCGGGACCCAGGGTGAGCGAGGGCATCAGTCCGGTTGTCAGGCCGATCGCCCCCAGCGTGCCCATGGTGTTCACGAGGATGCGGAACACCGGTTTCTCAAGGCCATAGGCCATGATGACCCGCTCGTCCTGCGCGTAAATGATCTGCGTGTGGCCGCGGCCGCCGGTCTCGATAATCGCGATGGAAAGCGCGCAGCCCCGCTCCCAGTCGTCCACTACATACCAGCCGAGCACGGTCGTGAGTTTTTCATGGGAGAGAGGCTCCCCTTTGCCGACGCGGGTGAGCGGCGTGACCAGGACGCGCGCCGAAGCCGGCGCCTGGATGCCGGCATAGGCAGCCACATGGCCGGCCGGCTTGCCGACCACTGCCGTATTGATGCTTCCGTCCGGATGAAATAGCGCCTTGCGCAGAGCATCGGTCTCGCGCTCGTCGGTGAAATAGGCGCCTTCGGCCCGCATGAGCTCGGCGAGGCGACCGGCGATCGGCTTGTCCGCAACCACCGATTGCTCCGTTGCACAGATCGTGGAGCAATCGAACGCCTTGGATGCAACAATATAGCGCGCCGCCTGTTCGACATCCGCGCTCCGGTCGACGTAAACGGGCACGTTTCCCGGGCCCACGCCATAGGCCGGCTTGCCCGTGGAATGGGCCGCGCGCACCATGGCGGCGCCTCCGGTCGCCAGGATCACCGCCGTGTGCCGATGCGACATCAGTTCCTGCGTGCCCGGCAACGAGATCTGCTGCAGGCAGCCGATCAGCCCCCGCGGCGCCCCGGCCCGCTCGGCCGCAAGCGCAAGGGTGTGCGCCGCCTCATGGGTGCAGCGCACGGCCGCCGGGTGGGGCGCAATCACGATCGCATTGCGCGCCTTGACCGCGGTCAGGATTTTGCTGAAGGTGGTCGACGTCGGATTGGTGGACGGGACCAGTCCGGTCACAACCCCCATGGGACAGGCGATTTCATAGAGCCGCCGCACCGGATCGTGAGCGATCACGCCGGCCGTCTTCAGGCCTCGAATGCTCTCCCAAACCCTGCGCGAGGCGAATTCGTTCTTCAGCTTTTTGTGGGCGGCGATACCGAAGCCGGTCTCTTCCTGAGCCATGCGCCCCAGGCGTTCGGAAGCCTGATAGCCCGCGTCGGCCATGGCCGCGCAGACACGATCGACGTCGGCCTGCGCCGCGCGGCTCCAGGATTGCCAGGCCTGATGAGCCGAGTCGGCCAGGTCGCGCGCTTCCTGGATTGAGGCAAGGTCCTTGTCGAGCATGTCAGCTCTTCCGGAATACGACGGCGCCATCCACTTCAAGCGAATCGATCACCGACATGATGACCGCATCGACCGGAGTGTCTTTGGTGATGTTGGTTTGCCGGGCCGAAGAGCCCGCGGCTGTGAGCACCAGCTCGCCGACGCCGGCGTCCACCGTGTCCACGGCGACATAGGGCTTCCCCGAAGGATTGCCGCGCTCATCGGTCTGCCGGAGGATCAGCAGCTTGCGGCCGACGAGCTTTTCATCCTTGATGGTGGACACGGTCGTCCCGACAACTTTCGCAATCAACATGGCGTGCTCCTAACAAGCATCTGGCGCGCATCTCTTGGTTTTGGCCGAAACCTTGGTTCGGCAGCTTGGACCTGGACCTGGACCTCGACTTGGACCTCGACCTGGACTTGGACAATTCTGTTCGAAGTTTGTCATCGCAAGTGTGGCGCCAGAATAAATCCAATCGGCTTTTGGACTTTCCGACTCCATGTCCACGTCGAGGTCCAGGTCCATGTCCAGGACGGACCATGATAGATTCATGCAACAGATGCTCACTAATACCCCTTCCCCGCCGGCGCGGCCGCGGGCGCTTTTTCCGCGCCGCCGGCGCCTTGAATGATCTTCACGCCGGCGCTGGCGCCCACGCGCGTGGCGCCGGCTTTGATCATGCTTTCGGCATCCTCATAGGTGCGGACTCCGCCGGCCGCCTTGACGCCCATCCCCGGCCCCACGACCCGGCGCATCAGGGCGACATCATGCACGGTGGCGCCGCCGCTGGCGAAACCCGTGGAAGTCTTGACAAAATCCGCTCCCGCTTCCTTTGCCAGCAGGCAGGCAATGGTCTTTTCCTCGTCCGTCAGCAGCGCCGCTTCGATGATGACCTTGACGATGACACCCCGGTCATGCGCCGCCGCCACCACTCCGCGGATGTCCTTCGCCACCAGTTCCAGATCGCGCGCCTTCAGGGCGCCGATATTGATCACCATGTCGATCTCGCCGGCCCCGTGATCGAGCGCGTTCCGGCACTCGAAGGTTTTGACTTCGGGGGCGGTGGCGCCGAGCGGGAAGCCGATGACCGTGCACACCTTGGCCGGCGACCCTGCCAGCAGCTGGGCGCACAGCTTCACCCACGCCGGATTCACGCATACGGATGCAAAACCGTATTTGCGTGCCTCAAAACAGAGCTGGGCAATCTGGTCGGGGGTGGCGTCGGGCTTGAGCAGGGTATGGTCAATCATTCCGGCCAGCGCCATATCCTTCGGGATGACCCCGATGGTCGAGGATAACCGCTCCGCGCCGGCGCTGATTACCTGGCCGGTGCGGTCGAAGCAGGTGCGGACGCACATCCCTTCCGCGCAGCTGAACTTGCACTGATCGCACTCCGGGCCGGATTTCGCGCGTTCCTGCTGTTCCACCATGGCGATCAGCACTTCGCGGGCAATGACTTCGACGAGCTGTTCGGTGGTCTTCAGATCCGGAATCATGAGTCCCTCTGCTTGAAATAGAGCTTTTCCACGGCTGCGATCTTGTCGACGCGCGGCTGGTGCCGGCCGCCGCCGAACGCCGTGGCCAGCCAGGTCTGCACGATCTGCCGGGCGAGGTTCGCGCCGATCAGCCCCGCGCCCAAAGTCAATACGTTGGTATTGTTGTGCTCGCGGCCGTTGACCGCGGATGCATGGTCGTAAGCCAAGCCAGCGCGGATGCCGGGGATTTTGTTGGCGACCACGCAACTGCCGATGCCGGCGCCGTCGATGATGATGCCGCGCCAGGCCTTGCCGGCGCTCACCAGGTCCGCCACCCGGTGGGCGATGTCCGGATAGTCCACGGGATCCTTGCCGTGCGTGCCGACATCGGTAACGTCCAAGCCCAGATCGTGCAGCACAGGCTTGAGGATTTCCTTGAGGTCATACCCGCCGTGGTCGGCGCCGACGGCGACCACCTTGCGATCGGGGCCGGCCTGCGGCTGCGGCGCCTGGCTTTCCGCGGCGGATGGACTTTCCTGCGCGGCTGCGGCAGGCGGCGGGCCGGTGAGGCGGCCGAGCACGCGGCGCACAACGGCCTGGATGTCGGAATCCGGTGTCTGGCTCATGACGGTTCAACTGGTAATGACCACATGACGAGCATACATCATGAGAATCGACCGATGCAAGAAAAAAATGAGGGAATTTTGCGGCCTTGGCCAGTCCGGTGACCCGGCCTGCACCTTCAACAGCGCACGATCCGTAAGGTTGGATCTTGTAGCGCAGGCTTCCAGCCTGTAAAAAGCGGAAATGAACCGACATTGCACCTGTAAACCGGCACTATCTCGGAGCCGCGCGCGTCAGCAAGCGGATGTTGGACAGCGGGAAGCCGGCATCGAAACGAAAAACCGGACTGCAATCTATCCGCTTGCTGACGCGCGCGGCTCCGTCGCTCCTGCCGATGGCTTTCGCAAAAAGAATGAACATTTCACGCCGGAGCGGCAGAGCCCTTTCGAGTCGCACCGCCAGAGGCGGTGGTTTACCTATCGATTCACCAGCGTAGGACTCTGACAAACGGGCAGGATGCCTGCGATCCTTCCATCACCGGGTGAGTTTGGCGTAGTAGCGGTAACGGTCGCCGCGGTACAGGATCCGGACGAATTCGATCACGCGCCGGTTTTGGGAGTAGGTGGTGCGTTCGCTCAGCAGCAGCGGGCTGCCGGGGCGGACCTGCAGCAGCAGCGCCTCGCGCGCGTTTGCCAGCGCCACTTCGAGGGTTTCGTCGGCCTCGGTTGGCAGGAGATGAAACTTCTCCTCCAGGATCCGGTAAACCGAACCGCCTTCCTCCAGCTCCTTGCGGGTGATCGTCTGCCCTTCGGGCAGCACGTAATACGAGGTCTGCAACCCCATCGGGATGCCGTTGCCGAGTCTCAGGCGCTTGACGCACAGGACTTTTTCGACATCGGAGGCCAGTTCGAGATGGGCGCGCACGTTCTCGGGCGGCTTGACATAGCCGATCTCCAGGATCTTCTGACCCGGGGCCATGCCCCGGCGCTTCATGTCCTCGGTAAAGCTGGTCAGCTCGGAGATCCCCTTCTGGAGCTTCTGGGGCGATACGAAGGTCCCCTTGCCGTGCGCGCGATAGAGGTATCCCTGGCGCACGAGCAGGTCGATGGCTTGCCGGATGGTGGTCCGGCTGACGGCGTAGTCCTTCTCGAGCTGGCGCTCGGAGGGAATCGGCGCCCGCGCCGCAAGTTCACCTTTGGTAATGCGGTCGCGCAGAATATTCGCCAGCTGGTAATAGCGGGGCAGAAAATCGCGCGGATCGACCATGTCAGCCATAAAGTTACATCATGTGGTTATAACCAGAAACCGGTATCATTATAAATAAAACAACCTGGGATATGCACGCGGAATCTGCGCCATGGGCGCAATCAGAAGTGAGAGTCACTCCTGGAGCAGCTTCCGGGCGAGGCGGTTGTGGCGCTCGATGGCCGGGACCAGATCCACGGTCAGCAGGCGGCCGTCTTCGACGACCATCCGCCCGTGAACGACTGAAAAATCGACGCACCGCGGCGTGCAGAAAACGAGGGCGGCCTGCGGATCGTGCAGCGCTCCGGCATAGTCCAGCGTGTGCAGCCGGATGCCGATCAGATCCGCGGCTTTTCCCGGCGCCAGTTGCCCGATGTCATCGCGGCCGAGGACGCGGGCGCCGCCCGCGGTGGCGAGCCACAACGCCTCGGCGGCGGACAAGCCGGCCGGATTGCCGGAAACCCGCTGCAGCAGCAGTGCCATGCGCGCCTCTGCCAGCAGATGGGAGGAATCGTTGCTGGCCGAGCCGTCCACTCCCAGGCCCACCGGCACCCCCGCATCCAGATAGGCGCGCACCGGCGCGATGCCCGACGCCAGCCGCATGTTCGAGGTCGGACAATGGCAGACTCCGGTGCCGGTGCGCGCCATGACCGCGATCTCCGCCGGATTGATGTGGACCGCATGGGCGAACCAGACGTCCTCCCCAGTCCAATTCAATTCTTCAGCGTATCGGAACGGGCGCGTTCTGAAATGCCCGAGGCAGAACTGCTCCTCGTCCCTGGTTTCGGCCAGGTGGGTGTGCAGGCGCACACCGCAGGCCCGCGCCAGGGCGGCGCATTCCTTCATCAGGTCCCGGCTCACTGAAAACGGCGAGCAGGGCGCGACCACGATGCGCAGCATGGAGAAGGGTGCGCCATCGTGGTAGGTTTCAATCGCCCGGCGCGTTTCGGAAAGAATGCACTCTTCATTTTCGACCAGGCGGTCGGGAGGCAGGCCGCCGCGGCTTTCGCCGAGGCTCATGGAGCCGCGGGCCGCATGAAACCGGATGCCGATCTCCTGCGCGGCCCGGATCTCATCATCGATCCGGCAGCCGTTCGGGTACAGGTACAGGTGGTCCGAGCTGGTGGTGCAGCCGGACAGCATCAGCTCGGCCATGCCGATCAGTGCGCTGCTGTAGATCGCCTCCGGGGTCACGCCTGCCCAGATCCCGTAAAGGACCTTGAGCCACTGGAAGAGGGTGGCATCCTGGACCGCGGGCACTGCCCGGGTCAGGGTCTGAAACAGATGGTGGTGAGTGTTGATCAGTCCGGGGAGCACTACCATCCCCCTGGCATCGATGACACGGTCGGCCGCCGCCGGCATTTCCGCGGCCGGCCCAACCTGTTCGATCACATGATCGCGCAGGAAAAGGCCGCCATCGTGAAAGCATCGGCGTTTCTCATCCATGGTCATGAGCAGGTCGGCATTCTTTACGAGCAGCGACGGCATGGATTCCTCCTCCCGCAACCGGGCAGTGGCATTATACTCCGCGGCCTGCTCCCTAATCCCGCGCTAAAGCACCGAGTGAAGCATTCATCAGGCAATTCTTCAAATCCGTTGGATCTGACTGGAGGGCGAAAGGGGATGGAAAGTAAGCCGATCGCAGGAAAAAACGCCACGGATTCCACGGATTTACACTGATTCAGGGGTGCTTTGATAGATCCGTGCAATCTGTGGAATCCGTGGCGTTTTTCTTTTAGCCCTCGCCGGCGGGACGTAGGGCGCCTTAGCGCGGGATTAGGGCTGTTTCAGGCAACTATTGCTGGAAGGAGAAGGCATGTTATGATGCACGCGGCTTTTTGCAGCAAGAGATCAAGGTGCAGGTTCTTACTGGTCAGGAGGTTTCCCGTGTCCGATTCATCCGGCGCCCGGCCGATGCCGCAAATATCCGCGCAGGATCGCGCGGTCCTGCTCGATACCGCCAGGGCGGCCGCGGCGCGCGCCTACGCTCCTTATTCCAAATTCCACGTAGGCGCCGCCGTGCTCACGGAATCCGGGAATCTCTATTCCGGCTGCAATGTCGAGAATGCGTCCTATGGCCTGACCAACTGCGCCGAGCGGACCGCCATTTTTTCCGCGGTAGCGGCCGAAGGCCCGCACATGCGCTTGAAGGCCGTGGCCGTATGGAACGATCCTCCCGGGCCGTGCGCCCCGTGCGGAGCGTGCCGGCAGGTGATCTTCGAATTCGGCCCGGATGCCGTCGTGCTCTACCAGGGGACCGATGCGGTCCGGGAGTCGCGCGCCGCCGAGTTGCTGCCCAACGGATTTCAATTCTGAATCCGCGGCGATCCATTCACGAATGCGAGGCTGAGAGTCCCCATGCGTGTGGTCGACATTATTCGAAAAAAGCGCGACGGCGCCGAGCTGACCCATGAGGAAATCTCCTTTCTGGTATCGGGCTACGCGCGCGACGAGATCCCTGACTACCAGGTTTCGGCCTGGCTGATGGCCCTGTTTCTTAAGGGCATGAGCCGGTCCGAGCTGGCGGCGTTGACGGAAGCCATGCTGCGATCAGGCGAGATTCTGGACCTGTCCTGCCTGCCGGGGAGCAAGGTGGACAAGCATTCCACCGGCGGAGTGGGGGACAAAACCTCGCTCGTGATCGCGCCCGTGGCCGCGGCCGGCGGGCTCTTGGTGCCGATGATCAGCGGCCGCGGTCTGGGCCACACCGGCGGCACCCTCGACAAGCTCGAGTCCATTCCGGGCTTCAACGTGAACCTGTCGCTCGCGGACTTCCGGCGCGCGCTCAGTCAGTGCGGCTGCGCCATGATCGGCCAGACCGCTGAGATCGCGCCCGCTGACAAGCGGCTCTATGCCCTGCGCGACGTGACCGCCACCGTGGATAACCAGAACCTGATCTGCGCTTCGATCATGAGTAAAAAACTCGCCGAGGGGATCGACGCGCTGGTGCTGGATGTCAAGACCGGCGCGGGCGCTTTCATGAAGGAGGAAAAAGACGCGCTCGTTCTCGCCGGGCTGATGGTGGAAACCGGCATGCGCATGGGGAAACAGGTGGTCGCGCTGATCACGGACATGGACCAGCCGCTGGGCCGGGCGGTCGGAAACGCGCTGGAAGTCGCCGAGTGCATCGACGTGCTGCGCGGCGGCGGCCCAGCGGATCTGCGCGCTCTGTGTATCGAGCTTGCGGGCTGGATGTTCTGCCTGGGGCGCCGGACCGCGGGAGTGGAAGAGGGCAAGCGCCTGGCCGCGGAAATCATTGACAACGGCCGCGGACTCGGGAAATTCCACGAGATCATCGGGCTGCAGGGGGGCGATCCCGGAGTAACCGACGACCCCGGCCGGCTGCCGCAATCGCCTCAGCGCATGCATCTGCCCAGCCCGGCGAACGGTTATGTTGCGCAGATCGCCTGCGAGCAGATCGGCGTTGCCGCGATCCTGCTCGGCGGCGGGCGGGAGCGCAAGGAAGACGTCGTCGATCCGGCGGTCGGCATCGTCCTGCACAAAAAAATCGGCGACGGCGTAAGCGCCGGCGAACCGCTGCTTACGGTTCACTACCGTCATGAGGAACTCATGGCCAAGGCGCTCGCTCTGCTGGAAAAATCTTTTCGCATCGCGGCAGAGCCCCCGGGTGCGCCGCGGCCGCTGGTGCGGCGGGTACTCGACGGAAGAAGCACGGCAAACGAATCGTCAGGAGGAAGATAGATGGCACGTTGGATGGGATTTGCCGGCCTGTTGACCATGATGTCCCTGGCGTATGCCTTTTCGCTCAACCGGCGCGCCATCCGGCTCAAGACGGTCCTCTGGGGATTGGGGCTGCAGTTTGCGTTCGCCCTGATCGTGCTGCGGGCCGACGCGGGGCGCGAAGCCATTCAGCGGGCGGGGAGCGCCGTCAACCAGCTCCTGTCCTATTCGTTCGCCGGTTCGGAGTTCGTTTTCGGCGAGTTAGGCAAAAGAGGCGGCTCCGCCGGCATGATCTTCGCTTTCCAGGTGCTCACGACGATCATCTTCATCTCCGCTTTTTTCGCGATTCTCTACTACTTCGGCATCATGCAGTACGTGGTCCGGCAGGTGGCCAAAGTCATGCGGCTGATGGGGGCCAGCGGCGCCGAATCGTTGGATGTCGCCGCCAGCATTTTCATGGGGCAGACGGAAGCCCCGCTTTCGATCCGGCCTTTTTTGCCGAGCTGCACGAAATCGGAGCTGATGACCATCATGACCGCGGGGATGGCTCACGTCTCCGGGGGCATCATGGGCGCCTATATTCTCTACGGGATCGAGGCCAAGCATCTGCTGGCGGCCGTGATCATGACCGCGCCGGGCACGATCCTGCTCGCCAAGATGCTGGTTCCGGAAACGGAAACGCCGCTGACCGCCGGCAAGGATGTCCACAAAGGGGCGCCCGGGCTTGACGTTGATGCGGCGGAAACGCCCAGGGACGCCAACGTATTGGGCGCGATCTCGCGCGGCACGACCGATGGGCTGCACCTCGCGTTGAACGTTGGCGCCATGCTGATCGCATTTCTGGCGCTGATCGCGCTCGCCAATGGCATCCTCGGCGGCGTTCATCATTTCCTGGCACAAATGGGCTTTACCTGGTTTCCGGAGTCGCTGCAGTCGATCTTCGGGCACATTTTCGCCCCGGTGGCATTCCTGATCGGGGTGCCCTGGAAGGACTGCCTGCAGGTCGGCAACCTGCTGGGCACCCGGATGGTCATGAACGAACTGGTGGCTTTTTCCCAACTGGGGCCGATGAAGGCGGTGCTCGATCCGCGTTCCTTTACCATTGCGACCTTCGCATTATGCGGTTTTGCCAATTTCAGCTCGATCGGCATCCAGATCGGCGGCATCGGCGCCCTGGCGCCCAACAAGCGCGACGAGTTGGCCCGGCTTGGCTTCCGCGCCATGCTGGCCGGCACCATGGCGAACCTGATGTCGGCATCGATTGTCGGAATCCTGATGGCATGAACCGTATAGCAATGGCGCCGAAGGCGCCTTCGGCGCCATAAAATGCGAAAATAAATAGTAACAGGAGAAGGAACATGAGCGGAGTGGATGAGGATTCGGAATTCCTGCGCGCGGAGAGAGCCGCTCAGTTTGTGGTGGCGAACACAGCGCTGCGGCCTGAGATCGCCCTGGTGCTCGGCTCGGGGCTGGGAAGCTTCGCAGACGAACTGACCGAGGCCGCGCGCATCCCATATCAGGATATTCCCCACTATCCCCGTCCCAGCGCCGAGGGGCATGCCGGCCGGCTGGTAATCGGGAAGGCCGGCGGCGTGCCGGTAGCGGCCATGCAGGGGCGCGTTCATTTGTACGAAGGATATTCCGTCAAGGATGTGGTCTTTCCAATGCGCGTTTTCGGGCGCATGGGAATCCGGGCCGCGATCCTGACCAACGCCGCCGGCGGAATTGCCGGAACGCTGAAACCGGGGTGCCTGGTGGTGTTGCAGGATCACATCAACCTGCAGGGAGTGAATCCGTTGACCGGCCCCAACGAGAGCCGGTTCGGCATCCGCTTTGTGGACATGACCGCCGCGTACTGCAAGGAATATCGCGACATGGCCCTGGGCGCGGGTGCGCGCCTCGAGCTCGACATTGTCCAGGGCGTCTATGCCGCCCTCGCCGGCCCGAGCTACGAGACGCCGGCGGAAATCCGCTATCTGCGCGCGATCGGCGCCGACGTGGTGGGAATGTCGACCGTGCCGGAAGTGATCGCGGCGCGCCACCTCGGCATCCGGGTTCTGGCGATTTCCTGTGTCACCAACCTGGCCGCGGGAATCACGGCTGAACCCATCACTCATCAGGAAGTGCTCGATACCGGCTTGCGGGTGAGAGGACAGTTCACTGCCCTGCTCCGCGCCGTCCTGCCTCAGATCGCAGAAGACCTGGCCCGCACGAGAGGTTGATCCGTGGACGCCAGACCCCATATGATCGGAGTCGCAGGCCCGTCATGCGCCGGGAAAACCGAACTCTCCAGACATCTCGCAGCGCGGTTGGAGGCCACTATCCTGCCGCTCGACTGCTATTATCGCGAACTCTGCGGCCGGACCATTGAGGAACGCGCCCGCTTCAACTTCGACGAGCCGGCGGCATTGGATGAGGGCCTGTTCTTGCGCCACCTGCAGATCCTTTCTGCAGGAAAACCGATCGAGCGGCCCGTATACGATTTTGCCACCCACGCGCGCACCGGGGATGTGGAGCTCGTCAAGCCCGGGAGATTCATCATCGTCGAAGGATTGTTCGCGCTCTACTGGCCTGAAGTGCGCGCCCTGTTCCGGACCAGGGTGTATGTCGACCTCCCCGACGGGCCGTGTCTGGAGCGCAGGATCGTGCGCGACGTGCGCGAGCGCAGCCGCACTCCCGAGTCGGTGCGGCGCCAATTTGAGCAGACGGTTCGCCCCATGGCAGAGCTGCATGTCCGCCCGACCAAAGCCTTCGCCGATCTGATTGTCGCCGGAGACGCGCCGATTCAGGATTCCGTCAAAGCCGTCCTGGGGAGAGTGATGAGGGATGAGGGATGAGTCACTCATTACTCACTACTTTGGCGAGGTCGGGTTCGAAGCAGCGCCGACACCGCGCTTCATACATTCCGCCCGCACCGACGACGATCAGTTCGTTGCTCGCGACCAGGCGCTGGGTGTGTTTGGCGGGATTGCCGCATTGCATGCAGATGGCCAGAGTTTTGGTGATCTCATCCGCAACGGCGAGCAATTCGGGGATCGGATGAAAGGGGCGCCCGAGGTAGTCAGTGTCCAGGCCCGCGATAATGATGCGCTTCCCCATGTCGGCCAGCCTGACGACCAGGTCCACCAGTTCGATGCCGAGGAACTGACTCTCATCGACGCCGATCACCTCGGTCCGCAGGTCGAGCGCGGCCTGAAGTTCGGCGGCATCCTTCACGCTGGTCGAGCGGATCTTCAGCTCGCTGTGGGAGACGATGTGGTTCTCGGAAAACCGCTGATCGAGGACCGGCTTGAAGATCTGCACTCGCTGGCGGGCGATTTCCGCCCGGCGCAGCCGCCGGATCAGCTCCTCGCTCTTGCCGCTGAACATAGGTCCGCAGATGACTTCGATCCACCCGAGATTTCCCTTGGCAAAGTTCATGATCTCCTCAAATCCCGACCTGAGCGTGGCAGTCTTGCAGCCGCCGGGCCCGAACCGCCGCTCCCGGCATGCTGCCCTTGGAAGTGCATTTGTAGCTCGGATGCAGGCCAAGCGCAAGCCGGAAATGTTAGGCCAAGACGCGGCTTGCATTGCTGCAGGCCATTGTCGTAGGCTACCGCCGTCATTGTTATTGTAACAGCGGCCGCATTGATCGCCGATAAGATCCCAGTACTGTGGAGGGATGTGATGAGCCATGACCGGAAAATCGCCGTCGTAGGCCTCGGATATGTTGGGCTGCCGATCGCGGTGGCGTTTGGGAAGCAGGAACACGTCATTGCTTTGGACACCAACCAGGAGCGTGTGGACGAACTCCGCCGGGAATATGATCGCAACCGGGACATCGCGGGCGCCGATTTCGCGGGATCGAAAGCGGAATACACGACGGACCCGGCACGGTTGCGCGCAGCGGATTTGATCATCGTTGCCGTTCCCACTCCGGTGGATCAGGCCAAGCGTCCGGATTTGACGCCGCTCGTGCATGCTTCCAGGACGGTGGGGCGGAATCTCCAAGCCGGTTCCATCGTGGTTTTTGAATCCACCGTGTATCCGGGCGCCACCGAGGAAGTCTGCATGCCGATTCTCGAGAAGGAATCGGGCATGAGCTGCGGGAAGGATTTCAAGATCGGCTATTCGCCCGAGCGCATCAATCCGGGCGACCACGAACACACCTTCACCAGGATCCTCAAGGTCGTTGCCGGGCAGGATCAGGAAACGCTCGATATCCTGGCCGCAGTGTATGCTTCCGTAGTCACCGCGGGTGTGTTTAAGGCAGCCTCGATCAGGGTGGCGGAGGCCGCCAAGGTGATTGAAAACACGCAGCGCGACCTGAACATCGCACTCATCAACGAGCTTTCGATTATTTTCCACCGCATGGGGATTGATACCCACGATGTTCTCGAGGCGGCCGGCACGAAATGGAATTTCCTGCGCTTTTCTCCCGGCCTGGTTGGCGGCCATTGCATCGGCGTTGATCCATACTATCTGACCCATAAGGCGGAGCAGCTCGGGTATATTCCCCAGGTGATCCTTTCCGGGCGGCGCATCAATGACGGCATGGGCGTCTTCGTTGCCAAAGAGGTGGTCAAGCACACGCTGGCGCGCGGCAAGGTCTGCTTCGACGGACACCGTCCCGTGGTCACAATCCTGGGCTTTACCTTCAAGGAGAACGTTAGCGACCTGCGGAACACGCGGGTGATCGACATTGTCCGGGCACTGCAATCGTACAGTTTCGACGTCCAGGTTCATGATCCGCTCGCTTATCCCCGGGAAGCCGAGCACGAATACGGCATGCAACTGTTCTCGTTGGACCAATTGAAGCCCGCCGACGCCGTGATCCTGGCGGTGTCGCATGACGAGTTCAAGCAGGATCCGTGGAAACTCGTCACCGGCCTGCTGAAAAACGGCCAGGGCGTCGTAGCGGACGTGCGCAAAGTTCTCCTGCGCGATCAAACGCCCGAGGGCATCACCCTCTGGCGGCTCTAGCCCGAGCCGAATGCTCAACCTGATCCACGATCCCCACCTGGACTTCGACCTGGACGTGGACCTGGACGATCCTGTATTTGCCTCACTATGGCGACCGCGATACGGACAATCGGCATGACGCGTAGGGTTGCATTCAAGCCGGAACTGGTGATAAACGTATTGCATCGAGCCACACCGGCCGCACACCAGGAGGGAAACCATGGATGAATCGAGCCTGCTGCAACGCATCGGAAGAAAGAATTCGAATCCGGCAACTCTCGCCGGTCAGGTCATCGAAGAGCCGGCGCTGGTCGCCGGCTTGCTGGCCGGCCTGGACGCTCCCAAAGCACAGGTAAAATACAAATGCGAAAAGATTTTGCGCATGGTCGGTGAAAGGCAGCCGGAAATCCTCTACCCCCATTTCGATTTTTTTGCCCGGATGCTCGATTGCGCAAACAGCTTCCTGAAATGGGGAGCGATTCAGGACATCGCCAACATGGCGCGGGCCGACACCCAGAACAAGTTTGAGTCCATTTTCGAAAAGTATTTCTCCCCGATCCCGGGGCCGGTGATGATCACCGCCGCCAACACCATCGGCGGAGCGGCCAGGATCGCCCTTGCCAAGCCGCACCTTGCCGGCCGCATCACCGCAGAAATCCTCAAGGTGGGAAAAGCGCGGTATCAGACCGCGGAATGCCGGAATGTCGCCATCGGACACGCGATCGGCTCTTTCGATCGGTTCTTTGAGCTCGTGGAAGCAAAGACTTCCATTATCCGCTTCGTCAAGAGACAGCTTAAGAACACAAGGCCTGCAGTGCGCCGGCGCGCCGAGGCCTTTCTGAACCGACGCAATATCCCCTTTTGAGGGACCGCTCGCAAAAGATCACTGTGCGACTTGGATAGGAAAATGGCCGAAAGACACAACGGAGGTTGCGGCTGTTGCGGGGGCGGTATCTTCGGCAGCATCGGGGCTGTACTGGCCGCCCTGCTGAGCTGGAAGGTCAACCACAGCATTCTGTGGGCGCTGGTCCACGCTTTCTTCAGCTGGTTCTATGTCCTCTATCACTGGTTCAAGTATGGTTTCCTGATGCCTTGACCTGCGCGCAAGGGGTTAGACCGTTACGTGCTGCGTTATGAGAATTTTGTTCTCGTTACAATCAAGAAATGCGATTCGGACAGTGGGGGTTGCACGGGGGATGGCATATATGCGAACGGAGCCGCGCGCGTCAGCAAGCGGATATCTGCAGTCCTTGCCGCTGCATTAAACACGAGTTGTTTGACTTTCAAATATCCGCTTGCTGACGCGCGCGGCTCCTTCGCTTCCGCCGAAGGCTTCTGCAAAAAATCGAGAATCTCACGCCGGAATGGCAGAGCCCTCGCGCGTCACACTACCAGAGGCGGCGGCTTACCCAAATTATTCAGAAGTTGCGGACGGATTGAGCATTGGCATCAGGTCTTCCGGCTGGGAGTCCGCATTTACGGGAACCGCAACGACCGGCGTGCCGCGCTGCCGGTAATATGCAAGCAGAGGCTCGGTGCGGCGCACAAAAACCTCCAGCTTATGTTCCACCATTTCGCGGCTGTCGTCCGTGCGCTGCAAACGGTCTCCGCCGCTGTTGCTTTGCAGGCGCTGCCAGACCGTTCCGGCATCGCATTGCAGATGAAAGACAGCCAGAAAATCCAAAGGCCCGGCAATGGCGTCCGCCTGCCCGACATGGCGCGGCAGTCCATTCATAACCATTAAATCATGCGGCTTTACGGCACGCCGGCTCATGTAATCCTCGAGGATCCTGATGGCTAGATGGAAGGTTTCGTTTTCCAGGAGTGCGCCTCTTTCGATCCCATCCTGAAGATAACGGACTTCTTCGTCGGAGAAATCGGGAGCGGGGCCGGCGGCGACTTGTCGGAGGCAGGCGCCGAAATCGAAGTGATGGCAGGCACGCGCCCATAGCCCATGAGCTTGCAGCCAGTCACCCAACGGTGATTTGCCGGCGCCGGTTGGACCGATCAGGAGAATCGCCTGCTGTCGCATTCCGGAAAGAGACCAGAATCCGGGACCGAAATCAAGCAAGATGTGCTTTTCAGGCAACCATGTTAGAATGCCCCGCGCAAAGGAGGGATGCCATGAGACGTCGCGATTTTCTGAAACATACGGCTGCCGGGGCCGCGGCCATTTCCACGGTGGGGAGGGATCTCTTCGCTCTTCCCCAGACCCAGGCAATCGCCCGGGTTGCGCTGGTCAAGACAACGGACCGCATCCAGGGTGTGCCGGCTGTGCTGAAACTGCTGTCCTTCCCCTCGCCCAAGGGCAAGAAGGTCCTGATCAAGCCCAACTTCAATACCGCCGATCCGGCTCCGGGCTCAACCCATAACGACACGCTGCGCCAGCTGGTCTTGCAGATGAAGGAGCGCGGAGCCGCCAAGATAACCATCGGCGAACGCAGCGGTCCGCCGGCTACGAAATCGGTGATCGAACAAAAGGGTATTCCGGCGCTGGCCGAAGAGCTTGGCTTCGACATCATCAATTTCGAGGAACTGCCGCCCGAGGGCTGGGTCCACTGCAACCCGGAAGGAAACCACTGGCAGAACGGATTCGACGTCGCCAGGCCGGTCACGGAAGCCGAATACCTGGTGTGGACCTGCTGCCTGAAAACACACGGTTCCGGCGGAATCCACAGCCTGTCGCTGAAGCTCGCCGTTGGCGTCACGAACAAGAGCCTGATGAAGGAACTGCACGGGGCGCGTCAGACGCATATGAGGCGAATGATCGCCGAGGTCCACCAGGCTTTCACGCCGCAGGTCATCGTGCTCGACGGCGTGGACGCCTTCGTCGACGGCGGCCCATCGCGGGGCACGCTCGTGAAAGCCGGCGTCATCATCGCCGGGACGGACCGGATTGCCGTGGATGCCGTCGGACTGGCTGTGCTGAAGCAGCTCGGGTCCAATGCCGCGATCATGGGCACGAAGATCTTCGAACAGGAGCAGCTGCAGCGCGCCGTCGAACTCAAGCTCGGCATCACGAACCCGCAGCAGATCAGGATCGTGACCGGCGACGATGAGAGCCGCAAATACGCGGCGCTGGTCGAGCCGATTCTGGCCCAGGGCTAAGCCGAATTTCTCATCGGGTTTTTGCCATGGCGGACGAGGCCGGTTTCACCAAGGTTAATATGGAGAGGCGATTATGAAGGCAGACCGGAAAAAAGTCACCGTGTTGATGGCAGCATGCCTGCTGCTCCTGGCCGCGGCCAGGGGGCAGAATCCTCCGCCTGCGGGCGTGCAGGATCCTGCGAAGGCCGTACCGGCCGCTAAGATGGCGGCGCCGGATCTGTCCAGGCAGCCGACGTTATATGTGGTCGCCTACGCGCACCTCGACACCGAATGGCGCTGGGATTACGTGGCCACCATCAAGGACCACATCCCCAAGACCATGCGGCTCAATTTCGACTGGATCGAGAAGTACCCTCATTATGTATTTAATTTCAGCGGCTCGAACCGCTATCGCATGATGAAGGAGTACTACCCGGCCGACTTCGAACGGGTCAAAAAGTATGTCGCCGCGGGCCGCTGGTTCCCTGCCGGGTCATCCGTGGAGGAAAACGACGTCAATTCTCCTTCCGCCGAATCCATTATCCGGCAGGTCCTGTACGGCAAGCAGTGGTTCCGCCGCGAGTTCGGCAAGACCAGCGCCGAATACATGCTTCCTGACTGTTTCGGCTTCCCCGCGTCGCTCCCCACGATCCTGGCCCATTGCGGCATCAAGGGCTTTTCCACACAGAAGCTCTCGTCAAGCTGGCAGCCCGCACCCAACGTGGGAGGCCCGGATTCGCCCGAGAAAACTCCTGTCGGCATCCCGTTCAACGTCGGCGTCTGGGAAGGGACTGACGGCAGCTACATAGTCGCGGCGCTGAATCCGGGGAGCTACGGCGGCCAGATCAGCACCGATCTCAGCAAGAGCCCGCCCCCCCCGCCCCCGCCCGATCCGAACCAGCCGCGGCGCGGCGCCGGTGGGCCGGATTGGCCGGCACGCATCGACATCAACGGCAAACTCACGGGCGCTTACGCCGATTACATGTATTACGGCACCGGGGACACGGGCGGCTCTGCGAACGAAAGTTCGATCAAGCTGATGGAAGCCATCGTCACGAAAAGCAAAACCGTATTGCCGGCCGGCGGCCGCGGCGCCGCGCCGGCGCCCAACCAGGCGGAAATCCTGGTGGGCGATGGCCCGGTGAAGGTTGTGTCCGCGACATCGGACCAGCTGTTCCTCGACCTCAAGCCCGACCAGATCGCCAAAATGCCCAGATACAAAGGCGACCTCGAGCTGATCAATCACTCGGCCGGCTCGATCTCCTCGCAGGCCCACATGAAGCGCTGGAACCGGAAAAATGAAGTGCTGGCCGATGCCGCGGAAAAGGCCTCCGTAGCGGCGGAAATATTAGGCGGGCGCGCCTATCCGCTGCAGCGGCTCAACGACGCCTGGACGCTGGTCATGGGCGGCCAGTTTCACGACATCATCCCCGGCACCTCGATTCCCAAGGCGTACGAGTACTCCTGGAACGACGAGATTCTGGCCATGAACCAGTTCGCCGGCGTCCTGACCAGCGCCACCGAGGCAGTCGCTTCGGGCATGGATACGCAGGCCAAGGGGACCGCGATCGTGGTCTACAATCCGCTGAATATCGAGCGTGAAGATCTGGTCGAAGCGAACGTTGCCTTCCCGGATGGCATCCCGAAGGGAGTCAGGGTGGTCGCGCCGGACGGCAGCCTGGTGCCCGCCCAGATCAACGGCGCCAGGGACGGCGTCGCCCAGATCACATTTGCGGCGAAGATTCCTGCGGCAGGATTTGCCGTTTACGACGTTCAGGCGGCCGACGGCGCGGCTGCGTCGACGCTCGAGGTGACGGAGTCGTCGCTGGAAAATGCCCGCTACAGCATCAGGATCGCACCGAACGGAGATGTCTCCAGCATTTTCGATAAAGCCATCAACAAAGAACTCCTCACCGCTCCCATGCGGCTGGCGATCATCACCGACAATCCCAGAAACTGGCCCGCATGGAACATGGATTTCGACCAGGTGCAGGCGCCGCCGCGCACGGTGGTCGGAGGCCCGGCCAGGGTGCGCGTCGTCGAAAGCGGGCCGGCGCGCGTGGCGGTCGAGATCGCGCGCGAGGCCGAAGGGTCCAAATTCGCCCAGACCATCCGGCTCTCGGCCGGCGACGCGGGCAACCGCGTCGAAATCGGACATGTCATGGATTGGAACACTAAAGAAGGGAACCTCAAGGCGGTATTCCCGCTGTCCGCGTCGAATTTGAACGCGACCTACAATTGGGATATCGGCACGATTGAGCGTCCAACCGAGATGGAGCGGCAGTTCGAAGTCGCTTCCCACCAGTGGATCGATCTGACCGATAAGAGCGGATCTTATGGTGTGACCATCCTGACCGACTGCAAAAATGCTTCCGACAAGCCGAACGAAAACACCATTCGCTTGACCCTCGTGCGCACTCCGGGCACGCGCGGAGGCTATCCGGATCAAGGCACGCAGGACATCGGCCACCATGAGTTCATCTATGGCCTTGCCGGACACGCCGGCGATTTCCGCGCAGCACAGACGGACTGGCAGGCCCTGCGCCTCAATCAGCCGCTCCTTGCCTTTCAGAGCCCGAAACATACCGGGACGCTCGGCAAGAACTTCTCGCTGATGAAGCTCAGCAACAGCCGGATTCGCGTGCTCGCGCTCAAGAAGGCCGAGCAGTCGGATGAGTACATCGTCCGCCTGGTCGAAATGGACGGCAAGCCGGCCCCAAATATCAGCGTTTCCTTTGCGCTTCCGGTGGTTGCGGCGCGCGAAGTCAACGGTGCGGAGGAGCCGGTCGGCCCCGCCACGGTCAGCGGAGGCGCCCTGGTCACCTCGTTCAAAGGATTTCAGCCGCGCACTTTCGCGGTGAAATTCGGCCCGGCCGCCAGCAAGGTTCCTGGTGTTGTATCCCAGCCGGTGAAATTGACCTATGATCTCTGTGTCACCACTCCGGACGGCAAGCCGGGAGCGGGATACTGGGACACGGAGGGACGTTCGCTGCCGGCGGAAATGCTGCCGGCGGTGGTTCCTTATGCGGGGATCCAGTTCACTCTCGCTCCCGGTGCAGGTTATGGGAAGCATAACGCCGTGATCCCGCGCGGCCAGAAGATCGCCCTGCCGGCAGGCAATTTCAACCGCCTGTACATCCTCGCGGCCGGCACGAGCGGCCGCGCCAACATGCCTGGCGATATCACGGCCGCATTTCTCATCGATGAAAAATCCTATGACCTCAAGATCCAGGAATGGGGCGGTTACATCGGCCAGTGGGACAACCGCATCTGGAATATCCGGCGCGAGCCTGTGCCGCCTGCCGAGCAGGCTCGGGGAGGCGGCGCGGGCCGCGGGGCAGCCGCCCAGAACCAGCCGCCGCGCATGCGGACGGTGGAGGAGATGGTCGGGCTGACGCCGGGCTTCATCAAGCCGGATCCCGTTGCCTGGTTTGCGTCGCACCGTCACCTGTCGGACGGCAGCAACGATCCCTATGCCTATTCTTATCTGTATGCATATGCGATCGATGTGCCCGCGGGTGCGAAAATGCTGACGCTGCCGAGCAACGAACGGATCCGGATCCTGGCGATCACCATGTCCAACCAGGGCCCGCAGCTGCGTCCCGCGCAAATCCTGACCGATTACCTGGAAAAGTAGCGCGGAGCTGCCGCAAAAAGATCAAGCCGCGAAGCGGCTTTGGAGACAGCCGGCCGCCGTTTTAACGAACCGACAGGTTGCCGCACAAGGCGGCTTTTTTCGCCCATCCATCACCTGAATTGGGTATGGAGCAGTCATGAAAATTCATGCCTTGTTGGCCTGTCTGGCGTTCTTTTCCTTTGCTTCAGGCAGTCCCGGGAGCGCGGAGGCCGGGCAGGAGAGCGCACGATCCTGGGGAAAACCGGCCTGCGGCCTCAAAGTGTCAATCGCGGTCGACAAAACGCATAGATCCCAGGGGAGTTCCTTCGTCGTTTCCGTGGTCATCGCCAATATCTCGGGCGCCGGGATCGATCTGGGTGTCATCCCGGCGTTCAAGCTCGGCATCGCTTCCAAAGCCTCTCCGAGATCGACACAGGCTTTTGGCGATTACTGGTGTCCCGTGAATTTCAATGAACGGAAACCCGGGCCCAAAACCGGCCCGATCATTGCTTCTCCGTCGCGCCTCATCATGGAGAAGGGCGCCTCGATCCGAACCACCATGGATTTGACCCGGCATGGCTGGGACAAGATCATAAGTTCCTGGTGGCCGGCCAGGGATTTTGATTCTGTAGTCGGCTTGGGGAAATACATCCTGAGGCTTGATATCCAGGTGAACGGCAGTGCGGAGCCCAAATGGGTGCGCTCCAACGAGATCGGAATCACGATTGGAAATCCTGCTGAATGACCGCCAAGTCAGATATCCGTCCAGGCGCCTGGGACCGCGCGCGGTCCCAGGACAGCCTGGCCCATGGCTTTGCCGTGCGCGTTAAGTTGGTTTTGCTTCCGGAAATGGAATTCAGGACAGCGCGCAATTCGACAAGGCTTTCGAGAGACCTCCCCCTTTCCACTCATCTCGCAGAACATAACACTCCCTCGACGGCCAAACGCACGTAAGGAGCTGGTCTTGTTTTGGCACCGAAGTTCAGAGCCCATTGGCTTTTCTATGCTCCCGTCCTATTATTGATGCTTGTGATTCCAGGAGAACGAACCATCATTTTTCATCAGGGGGGACATATGGCCATCTTTCGAAAGAGCTTGACCGTAATGCTTGCTTTACTTATGGCAGCAGGGCTCTGCGCCGAGCAGGGGATGTGGATGCCCCAGCAGATACCGCAGCTTGCGGCCCAACTCCGGGCCCTCGGTTTCAAGGGCGATCCCAATGCCTTCGCCGATCTCACGGGCCAGCCCATGGGGGCGATCGTGTCGCTCGGCGGTTGCACCGCATCGTTCGTGTCACCCGACGGCCTGATCGTAACCAATCACCATTGCGTGACCGGCGGCCTGCAGTACAACTCCACGCCGCAGCGCAATCTGCTCGCGGATGGATTCCTCGCCAGGACACGTGAGGAGGAAGTGTCGAGCGGACCCGGGCAGCACGTGTATGTAACCACCTCGGTCATCGAAGTCACCAGAGAAATTACCGGGAACATCGATCCCAAGGCCACCGACCGGCAGCGCAATGACCTTATCGACCGCCGCATCAAGGAACGGGTAGCGGCCTGCGAGAAAGACGGACTGCGCTGCAACGTGGCCTCCTTTTTCGAAGGGCTTAAATACTTTGAGATCGCCCAGCTCGACATCAGGGATGTCCGGCTGGTATACGCCCCTGCCGAAGGGATCGGAGTCTTCGGCGGCGAGACCGACAACTGGCGCTGGCCGAGGCACACCGGCGACTGGAGTTATCTGCGCGCCTACGTCAGCAAAGACGGAAAGTCCGTCCCGTACTCCAAGGACAACGTCCCTTACAAGCCAAAACACTGGCTGCAGGTTTCGGCCGAAGGCGCCCGGCCGGGCGAACTGGTTTTCGTCGTCGGCTACCCGGGCCGCACGCAGCGTTACCAGACTTACGCCGAGGTAAAGGAAACCGCGGAATGGTCGTTCCCGCGATCCATTCGCCTCGCCCAGGAGCAGCTGGGGATCATCGACAAGCTGATCGCCGGCAGCAAGGAACTGGAGCTCAAGGTTTCCAGCCGCATTCAGAGCCTCAACAACAACATGACCAACCAGAAGGGCATGCTGGAAGGGCTGGTCAAGGGCGGCGCTCTGGCCCAGAAACAGACGATGGAGCAGGACCTGGCAGCGTGGATTGCCGCCAATCCGGCGCGCAAGCAGAAGTATGGCGACGTGCTGCCTGCATTGCAGGCCATGCAGGCGCAAGGCGAGAAGGTCCGGGAACGCAATGCCGTCATGGGCAACCTGTCGTCGGCATCCAGCTACCTGGGCGCGGCGCAGACTCTCTACCGCCTTTCGATTCAACGGCCGAAAAAGGATCTCGACCGGGAAGCCGGGTACCAGGAACGCGACTGGAGCCGCATCCGCGAGGCCCAGGACCGGCTGCAGCGCACCATTGACCCCACCGTGGACCGTGCGTTTCTGCGCTGGGCCATGGGCCTGGCAGCGGCGCTGCCCGCGGACCAGCGCATCGTCCCGCTCGACAGTTTCCTCGGCCTCCGGGCAGGAATGGCCAGGTCTGAAGCCGACAAGGCCATCGAGGACCACCTGGAAAGACTGTGTGCCGGCACAAAACTGAACGACCGCGACTTCCGGCTCAGCCTCATGGAAAAAAACACGGCAGAGCTCATGGCAACCAAAGAGTCGTTCATGTTGCTCGCCGCAACGCTGGAACCCCTGGCGGAATCGATCCGCGAAGCCGGCAAGGACCGCGCCGGCGCCGCCGCCCGCCTGCGTCCGCGCTATATGGAAGCCCTGCTGGAAAAAGCGGGCGGCCTGGTCGCTCCCGATGCCAACAGCACCCTGCGCGTGACCTACGGACAGATCAAGGGGGTGGATGCAAGGGATGGCCTCCTCTATAAGCCCCAGACCGGGCTCAGGGGGATCATCGAAAAGCAGACCGGAGAGGGAGACTTCAATGCCCCGAAGCGGCAGATCGATGCGATCCAAAACCAGCTTGCCGGCAAAATCAAATCGGCATTTTTCGATCCGGCGCTCAAGGATATACCGGTCAACTTTCTGTCGACTGTGGACACTACCGGCGGCAATTCCGGATCCCCGACGCTTAACGGCAAAGGAGAGCTGGTTGGGCTGTTGTTTGACGGCACCTATGAATCGGTGGCCTCGAATTTCCTGTTCGACGCGGTGAAGACGCGATCCATCCACGTCGACAGCCGTTATATGCTGTGGAACATGAACGAGGTCGACGCCGCCCAGAATCTTCTCAAGGAGATGGGAATCATCAAGTAATAGAAGCCAGAAGCCGGAAGCCAGAAGCCGGAAGGCGGAAGCCGGAAGCCGGAAGCCGGAAGCCGGAAGGCGGAAGCCGGAAGGCGGAAGCCGGAAGCCGGAAGCCGGAAGGCGGAAGCCGGAAGGCGGAAGCCGGAAGGCGGAAGCCGGAAGCCAGAAGCCGGAAGCCAGAAGCCGGAAGCCAGAAGCCGGAAGACGGAAGCCGGAAGGCGGAAGCCGGAAGCCAGAAGCCGGAAGCCGGAAGCCGGAAGGCAGAAAATCAGGGGAAATGGGGAAGTTCGTGATTTTTCCTGTTTTTTGACCCTGATTCCGGAATTGAATCCTATTGTTTGAGGCGAATCATCTCAGTCGAAATGAGTTGATCCCGAACGAGGTGGGGGCGGGCTTTAGCCCGCCATTACAATCCGTTTGCCGGACCAAAGAGGTTGTCCGGCGGTTGGCAACGCGTTGCGACGGAGCGCGGGCGTCTCGCCTGCTTTTCATAATCCATTGAGGCCGTTTCGGGTTTGAGAAGGTGCGAAATGACCAACGGGATTACGATCCACGAGATCTTTGCGGGCGGGACGCCCGCGCTCCGTTTCAAGCCGACCGTTGGACACCTTCTTAACCCGCATTTCTCACCAGGTTTCGTAGCGAGGCGGCGCAGACGGGCATGGATGCAAGGCGCGCGACGGGAGGTCTCCGCAGGCGTACTTGACAGTACGTCGAGGAGACCGACCGAGCGCAACGCAGCAGACATGCCCGGATCCGCCGCCGCAGTAGAAACCTGGTGAGAAATGCGGGTTAAGGCCGGCCCCACAAGCTGGTAAGGTATGGGCAGGATGGGTGAGCATTTACCGCGTCGCAGGTTTTTGACTTCGTTGACAGCCGGCCTCCTGTCCTCCGGTGCGGCTCTCCGGCCGGCGTCCGGTCAGGATCTGCTATACGTCCTCAAGCCCGGTGAGATCGACCGCCTGCGCACCGATTTCAATCTCAATCGCGAGCGCGTGCGCTTGCTGGCGATTCTGTCTCCCACTTGACCGCGATGCATTCGAGGGGTCCTCGAAATCCAGACCATGCTCGTGCAATGGCGCACTCCCCCGTTCCGCACTTATTTTGTCTGGGGCAGGTACAGCAGCCTGGATGATGAGGCACGGGCGCGCGAAGAGACCCTGAAGCACCGGGCGCCCAACGCGTCATTTTTCTGGATGCCGGCGCCCATCCTGCCGGAGGAATTGATGTCGGTGTTGAAAATCGGCGCCGGACGGACGATCTTCGATGTTTATCTGCTGTACCGGCGCGGCGTCCTTTGGGAATCGCGGCTGCCGGCGCCCACATACTGGCAGCAGCAGATCGGCGTAATTCAAGGGGACCCGTTCAACGTCACACGCATGGAAGCCCAGATCCAGCGCCTCCTTGCAAAGTAGCCTGCCGGGATCACCCTGATCCCGACCTGAGGCATCCTACATCCCGCCGGCGAGGATGAAAAGAAAAACGCCACGGATTCCACGGATTTCACGGATCTGAAAAAACACCTTTGAACCTGGATTCCGAAGTTGAAGAGGGTCGATCAATACCAATCCTTTTAGCCGCAAACGCTTAATTACAAACCAGTGGGGCCGGGCTTCAGCCCGCCAAAAGCGGCCCAGCAGCCGGGCTAAAGCCCGACCCCACTGGATTAAGGTAGGATTTCAAAAACGTCAACTTCGTAATCCGGGTTGAATCAGTGTGAATCCGTGGAATCCGTGGCGTTTTTGTCTTTTGCGATCGTCTCACTTTCAATCGGCGCTTTAGCGCGAGATTGGGGAATCACAGGCTGCGGTAGTTGCCGAATTTGAGCTCGACGCCGTAGTCCTGCTGGCGCAGCAGCGCGATCACCTGCTGCAAGTCGTCGCGCGACGGCGATGAGACGCGTACCTGATCGCCCTGGATCTCCGACTGCACTCTTTTGATTTTCTGATCCTTGATAAATCGGACGATGGCGCGCGCGGTCTCGGAGGGCAGTCCCTGCTGAAGATTGATTTCCTGTGTGACGGTCCCGCCGAAGGACTGCTGCGCTTTTTGGAGATGAAGGTTCCGGACGGGGACCTGGCGCCGCACCATCTTCTGCTGCAGCACTTCCCAGAGCGCCGTAAGCTTGAATTGATCGGGCGCGCGCAGCACCAGCTTGTTCTCCGACCGCAGAAAATCGATATCCACCTTGTGCCCTTTGAAGTCGTAGCGCTGGCGCACCTCTTTCATCGCCTGATTTACGGCGTTGTCCACCTCCTGCAGATCGCACCCGGTGGTGATGTCGAATGACTGTGTTACGGCCATGATACCCCGCTCCCTGCAAACCGCGCGCGGCAGCCGATGCGCCGCCGCGCGCGGCGCCCGTCACTTTTTCTGCAGCTGCTGCAGCAGCGCACCCAGCTTTTTCAGCTCCTCGCCGTAGGTCGCCCAATCCCCCTGGCGCTGGGCTTGCACCGCCCGGTCATAAGCCTCGGCGGCCTGGCGTATCAGGGGGGCAGGAACCCCGGATGCCGGAGCCGGTTGTGCCTTCCCGGCGGCAGCCGGGACTTCCGGCGCTGCTACTTGCCCCCCGAAGATGCGCGCCAGAGCCAGTTCCAGCGTCTCCTCCATGGCGATCTTGTTTTCATAGGCCACGATCACGCGCTTCAGTTCCGGAATCTTGGCGCTCTCGCCGCGCAAATAGAGCGGGCGCACATAAAGGAGCGCCTCCTCGATCGGGATCACCAGCAGCGTCCCCGGGATGACTTGCGATCCGCGCTGGTCCCACAAAGAAAGCTGCCTGGATATGTCCGCGTCCTGGTTGATCCGGGCGACAATCTGGCTCGGGCCATAAACGAGTTTCTGCTTGGGGAACCGGTAGACGACCAGCTCGCCATAGAGGTCGCCGTCGCTGCGCGCGACCATCCATGCCGACAGGTTGGGTTTGCGGGCGGGGGTGAACGGAAGCATGAGGATGAACTCCTCCTGCTTCTCCTGCGGCAGGCGCATGATCGTATAGTAGGGCGTCATCACCTGCTGGCCGGCGGATGAGGAAATCGACGGAATTTCCCAGAGATCCTCTTTGTTGTAAAAGGTCTGCGGCTGATTCATGTGATAGATGGAGTAGATGTAGGTCTGAATCCGGAAGATGTCTTCCGGGTAGCGGATGTGTGCGCGCAGGTCGGCGGGCATCTCCGACAGCGGCTGAAAAACGCCGGGGAAAATGCGCTGGTAAACCTGGATCACCGGATCCGACGGGTCGGCGACGTACAGGTTAACGGATCCATGGTAGGCATCCATCACCAGCTTGACGGAATTGCGGATGTAGTTGCCCGCGCCCGGGACCGGAGTCGAATATGGATAACGGTCGCTGTGCGTGTATGCATCCTGGACCCAGAAGAGCTTCCCTTCCGAGATGACCATGTAGGGGTCCTGATCCAGCAGCAGGAATGGCGCCAGGCGTGTGAAGCGATCCTTGAGCTCGCGATAATAGAGAAACCGGCTTTCAGCGCGCAGCATCGGCGAAAGCACGATGTTGACATCCCGGAAATAAAATGCGAACAGGAGCTTTCTGAAAAACGACTCGATAGGAACTCCGCCTTTCCCCTGGTAGGTGGTATAAACGTTTTTTTCGCCCGCGGGGTAATCGAACTCCTGCGCGCCGGTGCGCACGACCGCATATCCCTTCGTATCCTCGCCGTAATAGATCTCCGGACGGGTAATGTTGAAAAGCGGCTCGGTCGATTTGGGCGGGATGTCTTTGACTTCGAGGACCGGCAGCCCCTCCGAGGTGATGCGGTTCACGGGGCCAAGCGTCAGGCCGTAGCCGTGAGTGAAGGCAAGGTGCTCGTTGATCCAATTTCTTTCCGCGAGGTTGGCTGTGTCCAGTTCGCGCGGCGACAACATGATCTGCTGCGGCACGCCGCCCAGCCGATAGCGGTCATTGTCGACGGAAACGAAGTTATAGTAAGTGCGGATTTCTTGAATCTGGCTGAACGCGTCCAGCAGCGGAGCGTGATCCCAGAGACGGATGCTGCGAATCGTGGCCGCATTCGCCTGAATGTCCTGTGGGGTGAGGGCCTTGTCGCCCATCAGGTTTCTTTCCCGGACATTATCGAGGCGGTAGGCGTGCAGCGTGGCTTTGATGTTGTGTTCGATCTGAGGACTTTCCCGCGCAAGCTCGTTGGGCGCGACCAGGAAATTCTGGATCAACACCGGATAAAGGTTGCCGCCGATGAGCACGGCCAGATACAGGCCGGCGGCCGCAATCGCCCAGCGGTAGCTGGAGGCAAAGGCGTTGTAAAACCAGAGCCCCGCACCGATCAGCGCGGCCACAAGCAGCAGGGTCAGGACGGGCAAACGGGCATGCAGGTCGGCGTAGTTGGCGCCGGAGATCATCTCGTGGTTTGAGAAAAGGACGCCAAACCGGGCAAGGTACGCGCTGGCGGCGAGAAAAAGAAAAAACAGGCACGCCAGCACAGACACATGGGACACGGCACGGCTGCGCTTGGATATGCTTGCCAGGCGCAACGAAAAAGCGCCTTTGAAATAATAGAGGACCAAAGCGCCCGCGCCGGCAACCAAACACAACAGCTGCCCGAAGCGCACGAGCGCCTCCCAAACGGGGAGGCTGAAAAAGTAGAAGGAGATGTCCCGGGAAAAAACCGGGTCGTTGACGCCGAAATTGACCTGGTGACGCCATTGCCAGATCGTCTCCCACATCGCCGCGCCCCGCACGGCAAGCAGAAAGGCGATCAGCAGGGCGAAGAGCCCTGCCAGGCGCTCGACGGTCGCCGGAGTGAAAGTATAGGCCGTGATCTGGCCGTTCGGCGTGGGGATCCCGATCTTGATGGCGCCGGGGCCCCGATGGGCAAACAACAGATTAAAATACAGAAATACGAATGCCGCCACCAGAACAACGGTGAAAATCAGGCCTTTGGCATAGAGGGCGGTGGTGAAAATCACGGTCTTGCCCAGCTCTCCGAACCAGAGCCAGTCGAAATACAATTCCACCGCAAAGGACAGACCGCCCGCAAGCAGGAATACGGCAATCAGGATGATGATCCAGGTGAATCTCTTTTTCATGACGCCTTCCCCCGATAAATAGGATCCCGGAATACACAGGGCATTATATCCCGTCCCGGTTCTTCGGTGGGAATAATCGGGCATGGACTTTCTTTCGCGCTGTCGGGGACAGGCTCAAGCCTGTCCCCGACAAGATTCGGTTGCGGCCGTGAGCCGCGCTGGGGTAAGGTACACAGTTATGGCCGTGGATTCGAAATCGGGAATCATCGAAAAGAAGGTGTTGATTCAAGCCACGCCCCAGGTGATCTTCAAGGCGTTGACCGACGCCAAGGATCTTACCCAATGGTTCTGCGATCGCGCCAGCTCCGATCCCAGAGTCGGGGGCGAACTCAAGGCTTACTGGCGCATGGGCATCGGCGGCCAGGCGCAGCGCGGGCGCGCGATTTTCACGAAGCTGGCGCCGGATGCACACGTGGAATTGCACTGGACGGACGACGGATGCGCCGAAAACAGCCAGGACTGCCGCCACGTCCTTTCCTACACCATCCGCCTGAAGCGCGGGACCAGCGAAGTGCAGGTCCGCGATGAGGGCCCGCCGTTTGCGGACGAAGAGGTCGAGCAGGTATTGAGTCAGGGTTGGATCAGCGTCCTGCGCGATCTGAGAGATCACTGTGAAGCCAAACAGCGCTCAACCCGCCGCCGCTCCGCCGGCGAATCCGAGACGAAGTAGCCCCCACGCAGCGCGGGTGTCCCGCCCAATGCCGCAAAGTTTCTGCTCCAATTGACCTGATTCAAGACCTGAAGGGCCCGTTTGGAGTGCGGCGACTCGTCCTACACTTTACACGGATCTCCGCCCCAGTAAACATGCCCTGGAAGAGCCTATAGAATACCTGAGAGCTTGGGACTCAATGAGTCACGAGAACAAGCGCCGAAGGCGCGCCCCATACCAGCCTGGGGCAACGCCCCAGGGACGGATTGGAATATACAAAAAAGGGCTGAAGGCCCGCTCCATAATCGAGTATGGGGCGGGCCTTCAGCCCTTTTATTCTGAGGGAGGGTGTTTTCTTTCGCTTGCCCGGTTCCTGGGGCGTTGCCCCAGGCTGGTATGGAACGGGCCTTCGGCCCTGGGTTTTCAGCCACCATCTCCGTGCCTCGACGTGAGCCGGATAATGCGTATTTGTCTACCTGCGCAAGATGCGTGTAAAGTGCAGGACCAGTCGCCCGCTCTGGAAATCGTGTTCTGACCGGGCAACGGCAGCTTGCTGCCGTTTTCAGGAGAGACCAATGCTTGGCTACAGCACCGCAGCAATCCCGGCAGCAAGCTGCCGGTGTGGGGGACCATCAGGCTGTTGAAAGCGGCGACGAGTCGCCGCACTCCAAACGCGCCTTCGGCGCCATGCCTCAAAAACTATGCCGCATCGAGCGTCCCGCCTGCGTTCCTTTCTCTCACGGGCGTTGGCCTCGCAGGAAGCGCCGGTACTGGCCAAGAGCCATCAGCGGCCAGTAGTGGCGATAATAGTGGTATTTCAGGTAGAACACGCGCGGGAAGCCGGTTCCGGTCCATTCATCCTCTTCCCACGTCCCCTCAGGCGTCTGCCGGTCCAGAAGAAAGGCGATCCCGCGTCTCACGGCGGCGCTGTCGCCCTCTCCTGCTGCCATCAGACCGATCACGGCCCAGGCCGTCTGGGACGGCGTGGAAGGCCCCAGGCCTTTTCGCGCCGGGTTGTCATAGGTATCGCACCGTTCACCCCATCCTCCATCGGCATGCTGCACTGACATGAGCCAGCCCACCGCCTTGCGCACGAAAGGCTGTGACATATCTTCGCCAATGAGCCCGAGCCCGCGGAGCACCTGCGGAGTTCCATACAGGTAATTGACCCCCCAGCGGCCAAACCAGCTGCCGTCCGGGCACTGGTCCTTTTTCAGAAAACTGACCGCGCGTCTAACCACGACATGCTGCGGGTTGTAAGTCGCGGGGGCAATCATGGCGAGCATTTCCAGGGTACGAGAGGTGATGTCGGCGGTGGTCGGATCGATCATCGCATTGTGATCGGCGAAGGGGACCTTGGTAAGGAACGCCTTGTCGTTGTCGCGGTCGAAACTGGCCCAGCCGCCGTCTTCGTTCTGCATTCCGCGCACCCAGATCAGTCCGCGGGCGATCGCATCTTCCACATCCTGGCGCACGCCGGGAGGAGATGACCAGCGGAGCGCCATCATCACCATGATCGTGTCGTCGACATCGGGGTAGAACTCGTTGGAGAACTCAAAATACCAGCCGCCCGGAGGGGCCGGATTCTTGATTTGCCAGTCACCGGGGCGCTTCACTTCTTTGGATAACAGCCAGTTCACCGCCTTTTTTATGGATGCGGCTTCAGGCGCTGCGCCCGCCTGCATCAAGGCACAAGTGGAGATCGCGGTGTCCCAGACAGGGGACTGGCAGGGCTGAATGCGGATGGTATCGTCAGCCGGATCATGGATCTCGAGAGCATCCAGCTCATGCAGCCCCTCCACCATGAGCGGATGATCGTCCGGATAACCAAGCACCTTCAGCGCCATGACGCTGTTCATCATGGCGGGGAGAATGGCACCCAGGCCTCCGGACGCCTCAAAGCGTTCAATCATCCACCTCTCGGCTTTTTTCAGCGCGGCGCGCCGCGCAGCCCCGATGGGAAATTTCTCGGCGATCTTGAGTGCACGGTTGGTCAGGAGGAAGAAATTGGTCCAGGAGATTGCCTTTCTGGTGCGCCGCAGGCTCAGATCTGCACGTTCCCTCCCACCAGCGAAAAGCTCATCCACGTAGCACTCCGGCGGCAGCGGACACACCGGTTTCAGGGCATAGATGACCGAGAGCGCCACAAAAATCGCTCGCGACCACGACGACATTTCATAAATGTTGATCGGCGCGATGGCAGGAATGAACATCATTTCGGGCGGAATCGCCGGGACATGTTCCCAATCGTACTGATCGAACCAGGCCAGGTGGAATTTCGTGTAAGTGTTGGCCTTGGTTACACCGCCGAGCCGCAGGATGGCGTCGCGCGCGCGCCGCATGTCCGGTTCGTCCGCGGAGATGCCGGCAATCTTGAGCGCGAAGTAGCTGAGCACGGAAACCGAAAGCTCGACCGGCCCGTGTGCATAGATCGGCCATCCGCCTTCGGGGAGCATCGCCTCGCGAATCACCCTGGCATATTTTGCCATGCGCGGATCGTCGCGTTTGCCGAAGAAGGTGCGAAAAAGAATGAAGTAACTTTCGAGGGTCGTGTCGGCTTCCAGCTCGGCGACCCAGTATCCCTCCGCATGCTGGCGCCCGAGAAGCCAGCGGCTGCTGCTCGCAATGGCTTCTTCCACATGCGCGGACTCGGGCGCTGGCGCCGGTACCGATGGGATTCCGGGATTGTGCCCGGCACGAGCCGCGCCGGATCCGGCCGCAACCGGCTGTCGGAAACCGGGCACTCCCGCAAGCAGTTCGCGCAGGCGCTCACGCCACAGGATGCTGGCGCTGCCGCCGCCCTCTTTCTGCAATCCGGGCGAACCGTCTTTTTGGCCGCCGCGCATGCCGGATTTCGTCATCTAATTTCTCCTTCGCGAACTATGGATCTTCCCTTCCCAGGGTGACGGACGGAGCGCGGGCGGAACGCCCAATGCCGCAGAGTTTTTCTTTTCCCAATCCGAATAGAACAGATAATCCCGCCTGCTTGCCAATCCGGACGGAGCCGCGCGCGTAAGCAAGCGGATAATGTAAAGTCTTATTTTTAATGGTTTGCAGCGCAACAGACTTCAAATATCCGCTTGCTTACGCGCGCGGCTCTGTTTTCATGCCCGACCACGTGACCGTGGCCAAACATTAAAAACTATGCGGCATTGGGCGGGACACCCACGCTCCATTACCATCCCGATCCTAAGCCTTTCTTCGACTCTTGTCGCAATATTTCGCGATTCTCAAAAGGCATATTTACTGCACCGGCGCACTCCCGGTCTTTACCTCAACGATGGTGTCGATGCCGGCCCGGACGCTTTGGGTGACGACACAGTAATCCTCGAATAGGGCGCGGCAGCGTTCCATTCTGGCCGGATCCGTCCCGGCCTCGAATTCCGGATGAATCTCCACCTTGACCCGGCCGATCCGCAGCCGCCCCTGTTCGTTGCGCGCATACCAGACCTTGACGACGGCCTGCACGCGCTCGAGATTGGCGCGTACCTTGCGGGCGCTGAAAAGGAGGCTGGCACACAGGCAGTTGCCGATGGCCGCGGCCAGGATGCGCGAAGGGTTCGGCGCCGTGTCCCCGCCAACCGGCGGAGCCTCATCCAGCAAGAGATCCGCGTAGTGTTCCTTGTCGAATTTCACGCGGAACTGGAAATCCCGGACCTGATCGATGGAAATGGAAAAAACAGCCGGTTCGGTCTCGTTGGTCATGTTGCTGCCCCGGCCATCGAAATGGCGGAATAAAACCTGTTCACAAGCGGAGGCGGGAGCGGTTTCCATGCATCCCGTCCGGTTAAATATTTTTGCAACTGCGTACAAAATTAGGCAACATGAATATGGTACCTGTTCTTGGATTGATCGCAAGCAATAATGGAGTAAAGGAACGGAGGAAGCCAATGAAGTACGTGTTAATGCCCTTGATTGCCGTGGCTATGTTATCCGGCGGTGCCCTTGCAAGCCCTCAGGACAGCAGCGAGGTGGCGGACCGGGTGGTGCGCAGCGCGATTGTCCTCAAGGAAATCATGGATACTCCCGACAAATCCATCCCCCAGGATCTGCTCGACCGCTGTGCGTGCGTGGCGGTCATCCCGGGAATGAAGAAGGGAGCGTTCTTCTTCGGCGCCAATTACGGCAAGGGAGTGATTTCCTGCCGCATAGCGGAATCGAGCGGCGCGTGGAGTGCGCCGGCGATGGTGCTGATAAGCGGCGGGAGCTTCGGATTGCAGATCGGTGCGCAGGCCACAGACCTCGTGCTGGTGATCATGAACACAAGCGGCATTGAGAGCCTGCTCGACAGCAAATTCACACTTGGAGGCGATGCCTCGGTGGCCGCGGGTCCGGTGGGGCGGAATGCCGCCGCCAAAACGGACGCCCTGATGAGCGCCAAGATCCTGGCTTACTCGCGCTCCAAGGGGGTATTTGCGGGGATCAGCCTCAACGGCGAGGTCGTGCGGTCGGACCAGACCGCCAATTTTTACCTCTACAAGAAGGACATGAAGCCGCGGGAGATCTTATTTCATCCGATGGCGGAAACTTCGCGGGACATCAAGATCCTGACCGATCAGCTGACCAAGATCAGCCCAAAGCAGCAGAAATAGCGGAATTCTGGGCGGATTATGCGGGCCGGAGTTTCAAAGGCGGCGAACTTCATTGACTCGCACCCGGATATTTGTTAGCTTAAACCGCTGCCGCAAGATCGATTGCTGCGCATGCAGTGCCATTGCTCCTCAGTAGCTCAATCGGCAGAGCATTCGGCTGTTAACCGAAGGGTTGTAGGTTCGAGTCCTACCTGAGGAGCCATTCTTTTCAACAACTTGCAGACAATCCAAAACAGAGCAAGCAGAGGAAATTCGATTTTGTGGGGACTTTTGTGGGTAAGCTCTCGCAGAAACTGCCATTTTAGGACACCGCTTTTTCAGCCGCCGGCACTTCAACCATTCGCCGGCTGATCGCCTCAACTGCCTTCCGTTTTGCCTCGGTCCTGATGTGGGCATAGTGACTGAGCATCTTGCGGGAAACGTGGCCGGCAATCGCCATGATCGTTTCTTCCGATGCCCCGCTCTCACACAGGTTTGTTATCGCCGTGTGCCTCAAGTCGTGGAAACGGGCCTTCACGCTGGCTTTCGCCCGCACGTTCTCCCATACGGTCTTGAAGGTCGAAATAGGCCGGGTCGGATCCCACTGATGGTTTTTGCCAAACGGGAAAACGAATCGATCCGGCGCCGCTGGCCCAACCTTCGCCTCATACCAGGTCCTGTAATCCTCCAGGATCGCACGAAGCTCCGAATTGATAGGTATCGTCCTGCCCGTCCCCGCCGCTGTCTTAGAGAGTCCAACGGTAAGGATTCCCTTCAGGAAATTAAGGCGCTCCCAGGTGAGTGTCTTTACTTCGGAATCGCGTAGCGTAGCATTCAGTGCAAGCGCAATAGCCGGCTTGATCATCTGCGAACGAGTGGCCTTCAGGTCCTTTTTCTCGCCCGGCTCAGGCTCGACAACCTCGGCCGCGGTATAGAGGGCGCTTACTTCCTCGTTTGTCAGTGCCTTTCCCTCGAACTCCTGATAGGCCAGCTTTAGGGTTTTGTCGCGCTTCATTCTCACGCGGATCAGGTCTCCCATCTCGCGCATGATTTGCAGCAGCACCATTACTTCCTCGTTAATGGTCTTTGGCGAGGCTTTCTCGCGTATCCTGGCACTCTGGTATTCCCTCACGCTGTCAATGCCGATTTCGACAAGCATGAGGCTGCCCAGGTGCGCTTTCAGGTGCTTAAGGCAATATTCCATATAGGTGATCGAGGTGGGCCGGTGCCGCAATTTGTATTCCGCCAGAAACGGATCGGCCGCCTGTGAGAGGGTGAGCACCCGCTTGGAACGATCTTCCTTCGCGAGCCCGTTGTAACCTTCCTCCAGGTCTCGCCGGCGGTTTCTCTCGGCCTCTTTCGCCAGCGTCTTCGAATTGCTCTTCGCGCTCTCCCGAATGCGAACATTTGCAAACCAGAATTCATACCACCATGTTCCATTACGCTTGTAAACGGCCATGCTGGTTCCTCGCTTTCTTTTCCGTTTTATCCTGGCGCGGCCTGCCGCCCTTTTTGCCATTTTCACGGCATGCGGCAGCCTTGCGCTCGGACTTTGACAATCCGCCCTTGCGGCCGATTTTCGCAAGGTACTGTCTGATTATTTCGGTTTCTTTTTTCATGATCCGATAATAACCTAAGCCGTTTTGGTTGGATTGTCAAGAGGAAATTATAGAGAGCCTGCGTTTCCCTTGAATGACGTTTTCCGTTGCCTGATCCACAAACGCCTCAAGGTCGCTCTCCCGGTAGCGGATCAGCCGGCCCAATCGGACAAATCGCGGCCCCCGCCTTTCGCGCCTCCACCGGCGCAATGCGGCCCGGGTACAACTCAGGGCCTTCGCTGCCTCGACTTCTGTTCTTAGTTGCACGTTCTCACCCCTTGGAGTTTTGTTTCTGTTGGCGGTGAATTCTCACTCTCACCCCCTGAGCAGTCTCAGTCTCAGTCTCACCCCCTAAAGGGGGTGTGAGACTGTGAGACTGATACAGACTGCCCAGAGGCAAAATTAAATGATCCGTCTCACGTGAGACTCTCCGCATTGCATTGATCATCAATGTGTTATGTGCTCATAATTGGGCGCAGTCTCACTGTTAGTCTCAGTGAGACTGTAGAGATTCCCGGTTTTCTTGATTTTTCCGCCCTTTTTCAACCGGTCGAGGGCTCGAAACCAGGTGGCCCGACTCAATTGAAGATCGGTAAGGATCTGATCATTTGTGACGCCGGCCGGCTTCGATTCGAGATACTCGATGATCGCCGTGTTTCTGTCCATGACCCTGGTTTCCGCGTCATCCCGCCAGTCCTCCGCGGACCATTTGAAAAAGTCGTTTTGGGCAATCCGATTGATTTCCTGATCGGGAAGGGGCGCTGAACATCGCTGTTTTGAGAACTTGAGTTTGTAGCGCAAGGTCTGATCGGCGCGCGTGTAGGCATACATCGACATGCCGGTATCGATCTTTGCGCCCAGGAACATGCTGCCGAAATAATCATCGGTGCCTTCATATTTGCTGTCGTTGCGGCCGATCTTTTTGTGGTGGTGGACTACCAGCACCCCACATCGGCAGACATTGGCCAGGTATCGAAAGAGGCTCATCATGTGGCGCGCGCCTTCAGGATCCGCCTGTGGAAAGCTGTGGAGGTCGCTCAAAGGATCGAAGATCGCAAACGAAATACCGTGGCTCTTGATCTGATCGACTATCCCCAGGAACGTCTCCCGGTTGCCGGTTTCCCGCCTCTTGTTGAATCCGTCCGGCTCCCACCAGTTCAACGCCAGTGAATCCCCGGGTGTCCAGATCATCAGGTTTTCATGGGTGCCGATGCTGCGGATCCTCTCAGCAAGCAGGGTGCGCGATAACTCGGTTTGGACATAGAGAACCTTCGCCTTTTGACAATCGAAGCGGCCCAGAAACTTGGTCCCCGTTGCCACCGAATAGGCGCCATTCAGCGCAATAGCTGATTTGCCTAGTCCGGTTGCACCGGCAATCATCGCTACCCCAGGAACGGGCATAATCTGATCGATGATGAATCTGGTAGTGTCCTTTGCGGATGATACGAAGTCCACGGACGTCTCAAACCTGATAGCAGCGGCCTTCGCCTGGTAGAGAACCTCATCGGCGTTGCGTTCAACGGTCCAATTGTTGTACAGGAGTTTTAGAAACTCATGCGGCCCGCGCTCCGCAATCAGATCATCGGCGCCGTATTTGCTCCCGTCGATTTTTGGCGGAAGTACGACGATCCGCACCTCAGCACCTTGCGCCCGGAGGAGCTGCGCCAAGGTGTATTCCGCACCCCACGCGCCGGCGCGCTTGTTCCGCTTAAATTCCTCGGCATGCTTTTTCGTTGCAAGATCGCTGTCAAATACGATATAGACAACCCGCTTTTTCCATTCCCAGGCGAGCAGATCATCAATCAAATGTGGCGCGCCTTCCTTGCGATTTTCCTTGGTGCCGTCCGGCAAGGTGACGCTCACCTTATCGCGGTGCCATCCGCCGTTGACCCCCTGGAGCCCGATAGTGCACGTTGGCCGGCTGGCAATTGGCACAATCTTCTCCGCGATCGCCAGAGCTTTGCACTCCCCTTCAGTGATTATGACGTTGACCCTTGGGTTGCTGCGGTGCTCCGCTGTGGTTGTGTGGGGGTAGAAGGCCCTGATCTTGTCGCCGATACGGGAGAGGTACTTGGCCTTGCTCCCATCGCCCATCGTGAAAGGCCGATCTGGCCGCAGGCGCCAGGCACACTCCTGGCCGGTCTCGAGGTCGCGGAAGGCAAAAACGATGCCAAATAATCCGTGCTTGCGTTCTTCGACCGGAAGGCTTGCCTGAAAGTTCAGCTCACGAAGCTCGTTGTCTGCTGCGGTGCGCACTCCCGAAGCCAGGGCGAATTCCTTGCTGATCGCGCGCGCCTTCAGCACCTCGACGTGCTTAGGTTCGAGAGAGGGCGGGAAATGAAAAGGCGATTTTGAACAAGCCGGTTGTGCTGTTTGCGCATTCGCTATAGAATTCATTTCGACTCCAAAATAAAACCGCTCCGGGCCTTTGCGGATTCGGCCTGCCTGCTGTCCAGTGTGGCCCTGACATCACAGGAAGGCAGGGACACCGGAGCGGTCGCCACAAGCTTCGGTCTCCAGTCATCAACTGGCATTGCGACACTCACGAAGTGTCCGAATCAATTCGGCCTTCTCTGTGAACAGGCGCGAAACTTCTTTTTCATCGCATCTGCGCTCTGCGCGTTTGATTGCTTGCGTGAGCCCGCGTCCAATCGCCTGCAGATGTTCATAGAAGTCTGAATCTTGATTTTCAGATGGTGTTTGGGGTATGTTCATTTCGCTGCTCGTTTCGAAAATGGAGCCTGCCACTGCTGCGGTGCGGTGACAGGCTCAAGTCGTTTATGCGCAGGCCTCGAATGCGTCTGCTGGGCTCATGCCCAAGACTGCAGCAACACGACCAATGCGCTCGTCGTTCGGTTTCAACGGTTCGATGCCGTTGACCAATTTGGAAAGCGTTGTGGGATTAATTCCGGCTTGGTTGGCAATCTTGTATGCCGGTTGATCGGCCAATTTGAGCCGAGCCTTAAACTCTCTCGAAAGTCTAACCATATCGCGCCTCCAAAGAATTCTGACCTAGTTGTTGAAAATTCAATGTTGGCACGGGCAGGGGAAGCAGTCCTGAAGCTGTAAGCTGATGTTGCGGTTTACTTAGGAAGAAATGCAGATTATTTCAAAAAGCGCGTAGCGAGGCGATGAATCTTCATCAGGCTTACTCCGTCAAGCTGGATCTCGTCGATGTTTCGTGAAGCGGCGAGTTTCGTCCTTGAACAGTTCTTTGATTTCGTCTTCGTTCTCTTTTACTTCCTCAATGGTTGCATTTAGTTCGATATGAAATTGGGTCTGATAGAATCCATCCTTCCAGAGCACCGGGTTATCGTCAATCTGAGTTAGTGAACGAAGCCGCTTTCTTAGGAGTGATACCCACTTCGGTAGATTTTTCGAGATTTTGCTTGGCAAATCGTTTCTGCGAGGTATTCTTCCGTTGTTTCGCGCAAAGCAGGCCAGCAGAATCCATTCCGAATTAGATGCGTCGCCCTTTCTACCATCTTGAAAACCGAGGCTTGCAAAATTGAATCTCTTATTTAAGTCCCGGGCCTTTATCCTGATGGCGTTTTCTGAAAAGACAAAGTGTACCTCACGCCAATAAAGGTCTTTCATGTTCAGCGGTTCCGGTTTACTAATCATATCGGCGTCTTTCCCCGATACCGTCTCAGAAAAGGAATTCCTCACCGCTAAGGCTATTTCGTGGGGAGCTACCCTCAGACTTGCACCCCAAAGGGCATCTACGATGATTTGCTGTAGGAAGTAGTTTTCGTCAGGAAGTGATTTGTCTTGGGATTTTGAGTGCCGTTTTCGTAATTCCAGAATCTTCGGGAGGTCTACATAGCATTTCAGATGGTCGACGTATGCCAGTCTCAAGGTATACCACGGACGGACCGCATCCGGTTGATAGTGGCCACACTGAAATCGTTGGTACGATAATACCTCCGGCCGGAGTTTGCTCAACTCCTCACCGAATGCAAAAAGAAAACTTGTATCTGCCTCGGGCAATTCCTTAAGAAAGTCTCTTGAGTCCTCTTGATCGCTCATGCGCCCCCCAATCAGGGCAATCGAGTTGTTGAATCCGGCAGGCAGGCCGATTGGAACCCGCTCTTCGCTGATCAGGCTAGCCGGTCAATTCGATCTTACAAGAGTATTGGTCGTTGTCAACAGATTACGATTCGGCGCTATTGTGAAGGCAAACAGGCATTAGGATCTAATGCCCGTGCGGAATCATAAACCTGCTTTTTGTCTCGCAAAAACCCAGCCGGAGCGAATAGAATCTCTATCCCCAAATATATCAGATTCTCTAATCGGAATGGCAACTCCACGGACCATTACTGAATCGCCTTCTGTTCATTCATTTCCTGATGATTCCAGAATCCTTTTTGATGAGAGGGGCTGAATTTGGAAAATTTGGGTGCACCTTGTTTTTATAATTGTTACAAAGCGTCTTTATCAAAGGATTCAAATTGCAAGCATCCGTGAACGATTGATAAAGGTTACCCATTCGACTTGAAAATGATGTGTGGGGATCGAAAATGTCTTGTTCGAATTGAGTAATAAGTCCAGTCGAGCCCGATACCATCATGAGCTTGCCGAGAGCTCCGCCGGCTCCGTATGGGTCATATCCGGCACCCAGTGCAAGTAACATACCCCAGATATCTGCATCCAACTCCTTATTAAAAAAAACAAATTGATTTCCTGATACATGCTGAATCATATGACCAAGTTCGTGTCCGACGACATTAGCGAGTTCGCTATCGGCTTCCGCCAAAAGCTGGGAAAGGCCCAGGCTAATTTCTATCGTTGAGTTATTAGTGTATGCTCTAGCATTGATTGTGTATTCGCCCGTAATAATTAACTGTGGAGACGAATTCAGATAATTGTTTTTGAGAGCGACATTGAGTACATTACTATAAACAAGCTGAATCCGCTCCCTATGTGAAAATGGAAAAGAAATAGCTCCGGAGGGGAGGCTAGACCAGATTCCAGCCGAGTCGGAACTTATCACGTATCCAATAAACTGATCATCAAAGGGTGATGTGCTGTCGTGAGCAGTCATCACAACGGTACCCATTTCTTCCGTTAATGTCGGAAATATTTCAAAGAGCATCTTGGACCTGTGTCCCAACGCCGGAACGGGAATTGTTTCTGGGTTCGCAATTTGTCTGCCTTGTGAGTCGAAAAAGACGAGATCAACTTCAATCGGTCCACTAGTGTATCTGTTCGCAAGTGCAATTCCTGACAAACGGTTGGCTGGAGCGCTGTACCTGGTTGTTTGCAAGGCAGGAGGTGCTGCAACCTCAACAGTTGGTGTCCCATTTACAAAAAGCCGATAGAAGAGAGTGGCCTGAACTGGAATAGATGATTCAGCAATGGCCCATCCGACAACCATGGTTGTTGAGCGCGAGACGCTGCGAAGCACTTTTGTGGCGCGAGGCGCGAGTGTGAAACTGTGATAAAAGTCTCCACCTGCTCCGAAATCAATGAATAGGAAGTTGCCCTCGTTATCGAGAAGCAATAATTCAACTGTTGCGTTTGTTGAATCATCGGGATTGTTAAAAATGAAAGTCGTCTGCCAACGTGCGGAAGTATCTCCACCATCCGCCAGCTGCGGGAAGTAGAGATTTACATTTGCACTCCCAGGTGGTAACGTCTGTCCGAAAGCAGAAAGCGAAAACATCGCTAAAACGAGAAGAACGAAAATGTATCTCATATGCCCTCACACATTGATGTTTCACGAATTGAATTTTCGCGGCTAAAAGCGCCGTTGACCAACAACACAACATTAAAAGTTGCTATTGAGATCGATCCTGCCGCTCTTGCGGCAATGTTACTGGGGCCATTGAATTAAGGTATGATTCTGGGCATGCCCCAAACCCTGCTGCCGGGCGAGGAGCGAAAGGGTAGCTACATATTCTAACTCGATTTCAACGACGTGAAACAATTATTTCGCATTAGAAAATAAAATAGCGCACACACACCTCTAGCAAACTACTAGCAAATTAATAATAATTACGAGGTGTTCCATCGCTGTTGAAAGCGGCTTTCACCTGAGCAATATTGCTGTGGCATTTCGCCCAGGAACCGGCGCAGTGAGTCCTCTGAAACGATCCACTGACGGCCCACAAGTTGCCCCTTGAGCTTGCGGGATGCCAGGAGCTTCCGAATTGCACGGGGCTTCAATTTCAAAACGGGAATGAGATCGCTTACGTTGTAGCTGGTCATGTGTCATTTCTCCTTGCCGCATGAGCCGGTTTCAGGCAAGGAACAGCATTTGTTCGGCATTGCGTTTGCATTCACCAAGAATGCTCTCAGTGCATCCCTGTGAATGCGCCACGCCTTGCCTATCTTGCGGCCTTGTAACTGGCCGTTGGCAAGGTACTGGCGAATGGTTGGCAATGAGATCCGCAATTGCTTTGCGACTTCGGCGGCGGTAAGGATGGTCTCCTGTGCTTCGTCTTCCATGATTTTTTCTCCGTCAAAATTTTTTCTGATCGGGGTAGGCCGGATGGGACCCATTTCCCGGGTGACATATGCACCGATGCAAGGAACATAGGACGGACGCCAAAGGCAAACGGGACTCCAAGGCAAGTCAATTTTGGTTTCGCGAATCGCCTCGCGGTCACTGTGGGGACTTTTGTGGGTAGTCTCAGTGAAAGTCCCCACAATTTCGGTAGCACTTGGTAGCAGTTCAGAAAGGAAGGCGAACGGCATAAAGGCCGCATCAGTCGCGGGTTATAGCGTTCTGTATCACTTGGTAGCGGTAGTAGGAAATTGCCTTTCGTACTTCTGTTAACCGAAGGGTTGTAGGTTCGAGTCCTACCTGAGGAGCCAATCCATTCTATATGTAGCTGCATACAAACCACTTCATCTTTTTTCAACCAGCGCAAGCGCCCTGTCGAACTCCCGCCGAACCTGCTCACGCATTTCGAAAAGGCCGGCATAGTCGAGTTGCAGCTCCCGGCGCCATGGCGAAAACCGGCACGAGTCAGGCGGAATTGCAGTCTCAAGAAACTCTGGAGCCGTCAATCGCATTCGAGCTGTTATCCCCTCAATCTCCCCGACAAGATTTCTGTTTTTGGCAATTAACTCTTCCAGGTTGGCGAGCGCATCACGGATCTCTACACGCAGGATCCGTTTTCGTTCCTCCAGCAGCAATATTATCGACTCCAGTTCTCTCTGCAAATCGTTGGCGTGCCGGTAGCGCTCTTCAGGATTCTTTTCAAGCATGCCGCTGATCACGCTCGAAAGTTCGATGGGGATCATGGGCTCGACGTTTTCGATCGGTTCAGGGTTGGTTTGCATGATTTTGAACACGGTGCTCAGCTCCATCTCCGATCGAAAAGGCCTGACGTAGGTGAGCAGTTCATAGGCGACCACGCCGAGCGAAAAGATGTCGGTTCGCTGGTCAAGCGGTTGGCCGCCCAGTTGCTCCGGGGACATGTATGCGGGCGTGCCCATGGATGTGTCCGGCTGAGAGATATTCAAGGAAGCGGTTCGGGCTATGCCGAAATCGAGGAGTTTCACCGTGCCCGCTCGGGTGATAAAAATGTTCGCCGGCTTTATGTCCCGATGGATAAGGCCCATGCCGTGCGCGCATGATAGCCCCTCACAAACCTCGATGAGCATTCGCAGTTTCTGTTCGATGGGCAGGGCAGCCCGTCTCGAGATCAGATGTTTCAGGTCTTCTCCTTCGAGATACTCCATGACGATGTTCGGAAGGAATGGATCATCATTCAACTCAAAGATCGTTATGATGTTCTTGTGCGAAAGCGCGGCAGCGGACCTGGCTTCACTAAAAAAGTGACGCCGAATTTCGGATTCGGCTCCGGAATGGGCGGAAAGCGTCTTGATGGCGACCACGCGGCCAAGGCCGGGATCGACGGCTCTGTAAACCACACCTGAACCGCCCCTGGCGATCACATCGATAACTTTATATTTGCCGATCTGCTCCACATGATCCTCAATTTCGGCGGCAATTCTATTTCAGATCGTCTCCGCATGCCTAGCTCGATTTCCACTCTACCAATCCGCAACCCGTCTGACAATGGGTTGGACAACGTACCTTCTAATAATGCTCTTGTACTTCGGGTTGCGGAGGAGCCAACAGGCAAGGGGAGGCGAAGCCCGATAGTAGAACTCGACGAGAAGTCTTCCCAGAGGTGTACAAAGTAGCACCTGGTCACGGAACCGACGTAGCGCGTGGACCTCCGGGCACTCAGGCGATCCGTAGCATGCAGTCGCAATGAAGCACTTGGCGGAAAGGCCAAGCTCTGCATCGGTTGGCTCAGGCTTTCCCTCCAAGTTGGCCTTGATGATGGCATGAATTGCTCGCAGGATCCTGACGGCCTGGTGGTCCTTACCGCACAGTTCACCCGAGAGATCAATCATTCCTTCAAGTTCGGTGAGTTTCTTTAGCTTTTCCTCCGTGCCCGCGTCCATTAAGAGAATCTTGCCCATGTTATCGGCAGTCGTCGTAATTGTTGCCACCCTCAAGGCGCCCCCCGTGTCCGCCGGGAAGGATATCGTGTTCAACTGCTTCGCCAGCTTCTTGACACGCTCAATCATGGTGTATTTCCTCCTCTTCTGCCGAACAATTGGAGCAAGCCCATCTTATCGTGACTTCCCGGGACGGCCACCTGCCGCCATGCGCGGTAGGCGAAATAAGCTGCCATTTGAATCGGGTCTCCCGAGACACGTCCCCCCTAATGCGGCCGCCCAGCTTCCGAAATAGAGGTGTTTATGTCATCCTGGGTTTGTCTGCCGCGACCGTCGGGAACCAAAGGCCGATCTCAGCCGTGATTCTACTCCAAAACGGCGTTGCCGGGTACGAATTCTGCCACACTTGCCCTGCCTGCAGCAGCGAGTAGCACCACCTGCTCACGAAATGTCAATCTCGTCCACATCGGGATCGGCTGTTATGCGGGCAATAGGAAGCAGCCCGGAAGGAAGGCGGGGGAATCTTATTCTCGTTAGAAGCCGGAAGCCGGAATCGCTGCGTCGAGCTCATCCGAATCGGAGAGAGAAATCTCCATAGATCCCTTCTGGCTCCTCACATCCCGCCGCTTATTGCTGACTGCGGGACACACTTGACACTGTGGGAGTATCACTTCTGGCAATGGTCAGGAGTTCGATTCATACTGCGCGGAGTCCGGCCCCTGGGACCGCGGGCGTCTCGCCCGCAAAATACTCATGCATTCGCATCCCAGCGGCTTGCGCAGTCCGCCTCGGGATGGCGCAGCCGCCA